>OOIG01000493.1_pt1 | contig 33849 bp, 24 predicted proteins | sample 1692091 | NCBI WGS metagenome assembly OOIG01 (sample SAMN06348188, study PRJEB24527) | human gut metagenome | biome: human gut; feature: ankylosing spondylitis patient; material: feces | host: Homo sapiens | place: China | collected 2015-10 | reverse complement strand
TTTAATTCTAAAAGTTCCTTCAAACACAATACTAATAATTCGTCACCTTTTTTCAATTGTCGCTTTAAAGAACCTGGCATTAATTCATATCGCAAAACATAACTTCTGTCAACGAAAGAATCTTCTGCCACATCGACAAACGGATCCATATAAAACAGAAACTTCATAGCCAACTCTTATTAAAAACTATCACTTATTTTCTTATTAGAACCCACCGTTATTTTTCAACAATTGAGACGTACTCTGATCTTCTACTATCCCTAATACAACATTGGTCTCACATTTTATCTTCTCTAGAAGAATTTTTTCGATTTGCGAATAATATCTTTCTTTTATTACAACAACAGCATCACCATCAGCAAAAATATAATCTCCGGGACAAACTGAGACGCCATCTATGTGTATTTCTTGATTAATGCTCTTTACGGTCGCTCTTCTCCTTACATCCGCTGCATTTCTATTGCGTGCGAATACAGGCAAATTAAATAGACGGACACGTTCAACATCCCGCGTTGCAGAGTCAACAATAACGCCACTAGCACCAGCCCTTATTGCAAGTCTTGTATTCAAGTCTCCAAAATAAGCAAATTCCTTCAACTCATTTTCCACAACGATTATGTCATTGGATGTAATGGACTGATACGATTCTAACGCTTTATAAATCCCATTAAAATCTTCATATGGCTTTAACGCCCTTAAAGCCAGAGTCTTTGCTCTTCCAAAAATTACACTTCCTTCAATATTCGGCCTTAATCCGCCAATCACGCCCCCTGCGACTATATTTTTTTCTGCCCTTAAATCATCCAAAACATCCGACAACATTGGACTTGATATAAAGTGCCTGAGCAATTTCAAATGTTTATTTTCTTTTTCAGCATAGCCATTTGCGATGATTTCTGCGGCTTCAAAATCCTCAGGATTATTTATATCTATATACTCTAACGGACTCCCATAAACGAAATGAGGAGAATTACCAAATCTTCTTCTTAAGGCAATTGCTGCTTCTTTTCTTATTACATATAAAGCCATTCCTTCAGTTATTGAGTATGGCAAATCTTTGCTGTTTGGAATGTGATCAATATCATATTCTGGAGTATTTCTTTCATTCCATTGATAAACTTTTTCTCTTTTCATAAAAATGACACTGTCATTTTCAGGATGCTCTTTTAAATAACGAATAGCATAATCAATCGTTTCTGGTCTCAAAAACGGCGACGTGCAGAGATATTGAACATATATATCTGCATCTGGATAATTTTCTACTTCATTTAGAAACAGTCTATGGCCGTCCGTAGCATTATTTGCTAATTCAGGCTTACGAACCATATGCTCACAATCCAAATACTGGCTTTCCTCATGCATCTTTATAGAATCAGTATCCAGAAATACTTTATCTATTTCTTTGCATTGCAGTAGTTTTTTTAGCCCATGTATATATAATCTTTCCCCAGCCAAATATCTGTAATTTTTACTTTCAACTCGTTCTGAATTACCTTTTGCTGGTAAAAATGCATAAACTTTCATTTTAAAGATCCACTGCAACCTTAGTTGCGACAGCAATTTGATAAATAATCTGCATTAAGTCTTTAGCCAAAAGCATTCCCTTGGTATCGACTTTCGGCAGTACCAGAATTCGATCTCCGGGGCCTATTCCCAAACGTTCCGCCATTCCGACTTCTCCGTTTTGCTTAGCCACCAGAATGTTTTTGTCATCGGCTCGGGACGAAACACCGCCTGCCGCAGCCAGGTAGTCATCTAGCGACATTCCCTCTTCAAAGGCCACAGCTTTGGGCATCATCACTTCTCCGGTGATCTGCACCACATTGGATTTCTGCGGGATAACGATTTCGTCTCCGTCTTCAAGCCAGATATCGCTGACTTCCTTTCCTCTGGAAACAACAATCACGCCGTCCGGCTCGAGTTGCCCCGCACGTTTGACAAAGTCCTGAATTAGGCGTGCCTCGTCCACGCGCAGTTGCGCTTCTTCGGGAGTGGACGAGGTTGCAGTGAGCGCCGTTTGTTCCAATCGACGTAAGGAGTCCTGGATGACAGCTTTTTGATCTCGCGCCACACTCTTGCGGCGCAAATAAATGGAATCTGTTGCCGCAAGTTCGGGTTCAACCTCGATTCGACGCAACAGATCACGCAACTTCACTGTTTTATGAATGGGATAGCGCGACGCTCCGGTAATGGCACCTGTGACAGTTGCCATGATGGTTTGACCGGGCATATCGGCAACGAACTCAACGATGTCTCCATCGGCTAACGAGAAGTTTTTGAATTCGTCCAGCGAGAAATAGCGGTTAAAAGGGGCTTTATTACGCGTACCGCTCACGCTCACGTGCGAGACGTTTTTCAGTGGGGACGACAATTCAATAAGTCGAGAACCTTTGGATGCATTCTTATCCTTTGTCTCGTCGCCTTGCGCTAACTCGTAGACTGCTTCCTCGCGAAGTAGCCCGTAGGCCGAAACGCTGATGCCTTTTTCTTTAACAAGAATGACGTCTCCATCCTTCAAGCGAAGCGTGTTGACATTTCCTGCCAAAGCAAACTGATAAAGGTCCAAATCGGCGATGACCTTCTTGTTGCGAATGATTTCGATTCGGCGATAGCTGCCGCGCTCCGGATCAATGCCTCCGGCACGATCCAGAAACGACAACACGGAATCGAGAGACCCACCGGCGTACCGGCCCGGGTGATTGACAAAACCCGTCACATAAACAGCCACGGGCTGAGCGCTTTGCAAGCTCACATAGGCCTGTACGTTGTCGGTATAGACGCGAGAGATAGCCGATCGAACGGTGGAGAGCAAGCTCGAATTCTTGATGCCGCCCACGTGTACCGGTCCCACTTCTGGGATAAAAAGATTGCCCTGTTGATCAACAATCAGAACATCGTCGTATGAACGTGCTCCCCAAATACGAACAACGACGCGATCGCCCGGTGCCAATACATAGTCACCGCTTGCCGCATCACTGAAAGTGGAAGCAAATCGCCCTTCAAACAGTTTGGATGCAAATGGCTTTAAAGCAATTGATGTCGAATTGCTGTAGGCACCTTGTGCCCAGGCTGGAGGCGCCACCGTGACATTGTTGGTGTCGGTCGGAATCACCAACGGCGTCCCTGCTACCGGTATGACCGTACCGTTGGGACCCATAACCGTACCGGCCGGCATATTGGCTGGATTAACTGCCATGCCGGTACTGGCAGGAGTGGGGTTGGTGCTCGTTCCGAGAGATCGAGAGCGGGCATTGCTCGAGTAGGAAGATGATCCGGTGCTGCCGAACACGGCAGCCGTCAACACGTCGGCCGCCGATGCTGCAGGACTAACAGCAGGCAGAGTGACTGCCAGTGCCGCCAGCACGATCCCTTGCTTGGTGAAATGCATATTTCAACAACCTATTTGGTCTTTTTTAAAAACCCGCATGTTCGCGGATTGAAGCAATGATTAATCGGATGAGGCCATAAAGCAAGAAGAGCCCCAAGAAAGTCACTAACGTGAACACCCAAGCCAACGGATAACGGGATTCATCCGGTAATGTCGGCTTTTCGATGGGCACGATATAGCGAGCTTTTGCAAGCAACGAGGCTCTCGCCGTTTCAAGTGCCGTCATCGCTGTCGTAAGTTGTTTCTTGGCAAACTCGCTTTCAATCATGAGCGTCTCATATTCAGAGACCCAGGCGTTGATTGCGAGCCCTTCACGTGTACCTACAAGACGCGCTTTTTCTCGAGCGAGTTGCTGCTCAACACCAGCGAGTTTGCTCTTCATACTTACCATTGCTGGAGCGCTTTCCTGCATGTATGTTTTAGCGTCAGCGATTTCCGCTTTGATCTTCGCGCGTTCGCCCTCGAGTTGCATCACCAACGACTGCAGACCTGTAGCTGTTGCTTGTAGATCCAATTCCTTATGCTTATCACGGAAATTTTCCAATGCTTTCTGCGCTGCGGACACACGATCACGAGCCAGATCAACCTCTTTTTGTGCAAGCTCCAACGTGTCCTTGCGAGCACGTTCATTCATCTCATTGATGAGACCTTCACTCTGACGCAAAACTTCCGCACCAATAGCCTGAGCCATCTTGGGATCATAGGCTTTGATCTGATAGGTCACGATCCCGTTGTCAGGGTTAACGACCGGATTGGAAACTCGATTCCAGAATGTCTGCTTGTCAAACAGTGTTGGCTCTGACGTTAAGCGGCTGATAATGTCCCACTTGTGCGAACTGTAGTAGTCAATAATTTTGAGCTTGTCATCTACAGCGGCGAATGCATCCGGCGAACGGATGTAGGCTTCAACGACCTGAGCATCCTGAACCGATTGAGTGTTGGTTCTAAAAATTTGCGAGGTTAAATCCACCGCCATCGGCTGCTCAGTACCGGAGCGCACTGCAAACTGCGTTTCGGAAATGTACATGGGGGAAGACCACAAAGACACATACCCGAAGACGGCAATGGTGGGCACAACCACGAAGCTAATCACCTCCTTTTCAAAGGATGATCGCTTTCCCCACCACTCTTTGATCTTCTCAGCCCAAGGGGACAATGTACGCCTCAGTCCCTTATCCGTAACTCCAGCAGGCATTTCAGCTTGCCCCACAGCAACAGATACTTCCGCAGGACCTGTTTCTGCCTGCGCTTGAGACTGAGTTGCCACTGCTGCAGCTGCTGTTTTAGGTGCCTGCTGAGATTCGACCGGCGGCACTGCTGCTGTTTTGTTTTCAACGTTTGCCATTACAAATTTCCGCGTAGTGTTGGATTGCGTCGTTTAACTCAGGATAGTAGGAGAGTTCTCCACCATAAAGTACTGCTCCGCAGACGCAGGACTGTTTGACTGCGGCCATCGAGTGCGAAACAAAAATCAACGTTGCACTGGATGTCCGCTTTTGAATTTCCTCACTAGCCTTTTTTCGGAACGTTGCGTCTCCAACGCTAAACGCCTCATCAATCAGATAAAAATCGAATTGGATAGCCATGGAAAGACCAAAAGCCAACTTGCTTCTCATACCAGAAGAGTATGTCTTCACCGGCATGTCCAGATATTTGCCCAGTTCCGCAAAATCTTCCACGTACTCCGTCACCGCCTTGATATCTGCTCCGTAAATGCGAGACACAAAGCGAAGGTTCTCTCGTCCAGTCAACGACCCGTGGAAACATCCGGAAAATCCAATCGGCCATGAAACTTTGGACGTACGAATCACTTTGCCTGAGTCTGGAGCCTCTGCTCCGCCAATAATGCGCATCAGAGTAGACTTTCCAGCACCGTTCAATCCCAAAATCGCAATACTTCTACCTTCTTCGATCTTGAGGTTCACGTCGTTCAAAACGATATTGCGTTCGCCGTTTTTAAGCGGATAAGCTTTGTGAATGTGAGAGAGTTCAATCATTGATCCACTCTCCTTGAACGCACGTAACGCTCCAGAAACCCGCCCAATCCCAGCGAGCAAACCGTGAAAATCACAAGATAACCAAAAGACAGTTCTGTGACGGTATACCCCTGATGCAAACTTGTTCTCATCAGTTCAATCGCCTGCAAAATTGGATTCCACATGAGAATTTCGGCGATGTACTGCGGGAACATATCCACTGAAAAGAACACTCCAGAGACAAAGAAAAGTATTCGAAAGATCATCGGCACAATCTTTTCAAGTACCGGAACAAAAACTGCTAATGCAGCAATGATCATGCCCATTCCCAGTGCGCACAAAGGAATGAGGATCATGACAGCAAGTGCCAAAAGCCAATCACCAGGTCGAAACACATAACCAAAAAGAAGGCTCACCGCCACAATAATCGCAGTCACGACAAGCTGTGTTGCAGACAACACGAGGATGCGCGCGAACATCACATCGAATTCTGTAACCTGAGGGAACGTCAGCAAAGCTCGGTTTCCTGAAACCGCGGACATCGTTTTGGTAACGCCGTCACTAAAAACAGCCCACACACCAAAGCCTAAAGCCAAGAACAGCGCCATACTCATTCCGTGTGGCGCATGGGCATTCATAAATTCACGCAGCCCCCAGAAGACTGCGATAGAAAAGGCACTTTGCACCAGCACCCAGAGATAGCCCAGTTTGCTGTTGCCGTTAATGGTGTGTACTTCGCGCAGCATCAATGCCGCAATCACTCGGCACTGGACAAGGAACCCGCTTCTGAGCTCTTGATCAAGCGTCATGCCTGATTCTCCACTCAAAAATCATTCAATTGGAAAGCGGCACATAGCGCCACACGCCGTCTTTGCCTTCACAAAGACCGGCTAGAGACTTACTTGCCTGAGTCTTTAGTTCAACCTTGGTACAAACCTCGCCCAGACCGTTGGTGTATTGCATCAAGGCACTCACCTGAGCAGTACCGATGGGCGTTTTATCAAAAAGCGCTGAAGAGCCGATTGGAAGAACGCCAGCCTCCCTTGCGAAAGCACTTTCGACTTCGCTTTGCGCCGCATCTGCCACCGGCAATCGAGGCGAGGGCTCATGTCCTAATCCTCTCGGAGAAGAACACCCTGCCAACAAAACACTCACTGCCACACCAACACAACCAAGAGTCATCAAAGAAATCAATCGCTGCGAGCTACTCATTTTTGTATTCTGAATAAGACCTTGCGGTAAGAATGAAGATACACCTCTCCCCTCCCGCAATCGGGAACTGTAGTTTCGCTATTCTGACACGAGTCTCCGTTTTGCGCCATGCTCTACCGTAATGAAGTCGCAATCCGGACGATGTCTAAATCAAAGGGAAATGTCCGATTAATCTTTTTTAACGTTTCCACAAGTTGCGTTGGCAACTCGTCATAACCAAACATAATGTTTCTGGCCATTCCATTACATCTAGTGCCATCGGTAGTCGCCCTCGGATTTACGTAAAAGAAAGGAAGTACCGAGATCACCTCAACGTACTTCCCCTTTCGCGATAATACCCAAGGTCGTGTGCAAGGCCTAAACCGTGTTTCCTATCGCACACTCACCTCGGTTACAGCCGTCAGGTATCCTCGGCAACAATCCAAGTCCCAACTTTCCCCTCCGCAACCTCTTCAATTCTGTCAAGAGGACCAATCGCTGCCGGACACCCCGTTTCCAGAACAAACTGACAAGCCGCTTCAATCTTGGGTCCCATGGAACCAGCAGCAAATCCCATTTGCAGAAGTTTTTGCGGTGTAATGCGCTCGATCAGTCTTTGTTGAGGCGTCCCCCAGTTTTCGTACACACCATCAACATCTGTCGCAATGAGAAGCAAATCGGCACACAACTCAGTTGCCAAAATACTTCCCGCAAAATCCTTGTCGATCACTGCCTCGACGCCCTGAAGTCCCTTTTCACTTTTGATAACCGGTACCCCGCCACCACCGCAGGAAATCACCAAGGTTCCGGTGTCGACAAGATTCTCAATGATCGGAAATTCAACAATTCGAAGCGGCCTCGGACTGGCAATCACACGACGATACCCCTTGCCGTCCTGCCTCACTACCCAACCATGTTCTCGCTCAGCCTCCTTGGCTTCTGATTCCGTCATCATTGCACCGATGAATTTGGTGGGATTCGAAAACGCCGGATCATCGGGATCAACTTCCGATTGCGTCAGAATAGAAGCCACCGGCCGGTCGGAGCCGACTGTCTGCAGCGCCCTGCTCAGAGCTTGAGCAAACATGTAGCCCACCATGGCTTGGCTTTCGGCTCCCAAAACATCGAAGGGATATGCCGGTACAGCCGGATTCTCTCTTGCATAGGCTTCGTTTTGCAATGCCAGAAGGCCTACCTGAGGACCATTGCCATGACTGAGAACCAAGTCATGCTTTGCAGCCAGTCTTGCAAGCGCCTGCGCCGCGACTTCGATATTGCGTCGCTGATTGTCGGCACTAAGCGCCTCTCCCCGACGAAGCAAGGCATTGCCGCCGAGCGTAATCACAATTTTCATGTATCTAAATCCTTTCAGAAATACCTGTTCAGAGAACGCTCAAGTTGATATAAATTCTTCTTTAAGCGCGATTCGAAGCAGTTGGAGCTGATTTGAGAAAGGAATAAGCGATACGCTCAGTTGTTTTTAGGCCAACAAGTAACCCACAAAGCGTATCAAAACCGGATGTGTGCCCAAATGCCGCAATTCGTTTGAAAGCCTCCGCACAATCCGTTGGACCGGATACTCGAGCCAATGAAATCAACGGTTCAGTAAAGCGCTTACGAATCGCGAACCGCAACATTTGTGCACTGATATCGTTTGTTTTGTGCAGAGTCGACTGCACTGCATCTAAAAATGTTTCGAATCCCGGAAGACGATCTGCCTCACCTACCCACAACGCCCAGAGCAATCCCACAAGAAAATCGTCCCCGGAAGGTGTAAGGCCTTCACCTAAGCCGATAAACTGATTAAGTTGTCGGCTAAATATTTCAAAGCGAACAGCTCTGTCGAGATCTGGCTGACTCATTGTTTCGAGCAAGCCTTCCCGAAACGCCGAAATGTTCTCATGATCACAACACGCATCGCGTCTCAAGCCTGTCAGAAGGCCATGCTTATCAAGCTGCTCCGGCAACCACTGCGTCAGCCTTTGTTGAACAACGTCGGAGACTGCACATCCCGACAAAGATAACTCCACCGATTCCGCACCATTCAAGTCAATGGCAAACGCTTTGCTGAGGAGCCAATTTTCCTTGAGACAAACGGCTTCGCCCTGCATAAACGGCAATAAGCCGTCAGCGGACAATTGAAGAATTCCGGCAGTCTGTTTCAAAAAGGCATCGGGTGACACAACAATCCCCTCCGGACAGAGAGGTTTGCCGGAGAACATCAGCGTCACGAAACAATCGTCTTCCATCAAGAAATTAACGGCATGCCGAAACACTGAGTGCACACGGCCGTTTAAGTCGCTGGCCATCCGTCTCTGTCGACTGACCGCATGCCTAAGTGCCTGAATTTGATTCGACATGCCGAACTCCCACTTTCCTTATTCCGTTTTTGTCGTATAGACACAAACGTAGGCAAGCAGCAGAAGTATCGTGAGATACACCACGACAGGCACTGTTGATTGCCAGGCACTAAAGAGGGAAACACAAATGGTCGGTGCGATGGCTCCGCCCAGAATGCCGGCCGCTTGGAAACCAACTCCAGCCCCCGTAAAACGAACCTCCACCGGGAACATTTTCGGCAAATGCGCAGCCAGCGGCGCCCACATTGCTGCCAGACAGAAAAGCGCTCCGAATGCGGCAAAGTAGATCACCCCCGACGACGCCGTTGAAAGCATCGGGAAAAAGATCAAAAGCCATGCGATATTGATGATCGATCCCAGCAACAGAACTTTGCGCGTTCCCCACTTATCACAGAGCCAACCAAAGAGCGGAATGCCGCTTGCCTGACCGATTGAAGCCACAATCCCGGCATTGATCGCCACCTGTTTGTCGACTCCAATCGCGGGCAAAAATACCAAAGGAAACAGCGCGAACACATAAAACGCCGCATCCGATCCGATGCGAGTACCGATTGCAAGCAGCAGGTTTTTCCAGTGATGACGGAACACAATCAAGACGGGTTGATGATCGGAGAGATCCTTATTTGCCTTGAGGTTTTCAAATTCCGGGGATTCGTCAATTCGACTGCGGATAAAAACACCGAGTCCCACCAGCACAATGCTTGCGAAGAACGGATAACGCCAAGTGATACTCATCAGCTCTTCCGGTGTCGACACATACGTGACAATTGCAAACACACCGGAAGCAAACAAGAAGCCCAAAGGAGAGGCAATCTGGACAATACTGCCGAGCAACCCCTGATAGCGCGTCCCGCGGCAATATTCGTTGACCATCAATGCCGCGCCGCCCCATTCGCCGCCTAAGGCAATCCCCTGCATCAGTCGCAAAAACACTAGCGCACAGGCGCCGAACATGCCGGCCGTCTCAAAACTGGGTAAGCAACCGATTAAAAAGGTTGCCGTCCCCATCAAGACCAAGACAACAATCAAAATCGTGCGGCGTCCGATTCTATCGCCGAAGTGGCCGAAGAGCAGAGCGCCCAAAGGACGCGAAACAAAAGCAATTCCGTACACGGCAAGGGACAACAGGAGCGCAAGATCTTTATCAAGTCCTGCAAAAAAGACCGTGGGAAAAATCACCGCGGCAGCCGTGCCGTAAATGAAGTGGTCGTAAAACTCCAGCATCGTCCCGAAAAGGGAAGCCAGAGTCACTTGAAGGAGTTTGGTGGAGTCGGACTTTGACATTCGGCGCTCCTTTTTAAATTTTTTCGCTATGCAATCGGCGGCAAAGCCCTACGAAGTCGTTTTTCGATGCAATGGCTCAAGAAGCGGTTGGATAATCGGAGAGTTTTCCGAAAAGAGTTGCAATAACCACTCCGCAATGCGACCTCTGCCGGCTCTCGGCCAACCGATCGACATCGGCGACGAGGATCTCAACTTCTCCGAAAGCGGCAATTCAACCAGGCGCCCGCTCTCGATCAATGGGCGTGCACTCGAGTAAGGCAGGAATCCCACACCGACACCTTGAGCCAGGCATTCGATTTTGGTGGCCATATCGGGAACCAACACTTCCTCCTGCCCGGGCATGCGCCACGGCAGTCGTTTTTGCATCTGCAAAGACGAGTCCTCGATGTTGATGACGGGGAATTCAAGCAAGTCCTGCCCAGAAATGGAGGAAAACTTGGCCAAAGGATGCGTCGGAGACACCACAAAGTGCCATTCGATCACTCCGATCGGCTTGGTTTCGTAGCGATCGTCAATAGGATGATGCGTGGGCAGGCCGATGGCAACACTGCCTTCCTTATAGATCAACGCATCCCATACCCCGTTGTACACGCTCTCAATGACCTCAAGCTGCGTGTACGGATAACGCTTGCGGATCATCGCCAACAAATTGGCCACACACGTCGAGTCGTAGAGCAGGTTGTTGATGACCAACACAAACTTCGACTCCACGCCGTTTCGAATCTGCTGAATTTCCGCAGGAACATGCTCTTGCCAGATCAGCAACGCAGACACTTTATCGTAGAGCCATGCGCCAGCTGGCGTCGGCACCACACCTCGCGTCGTACGTTCAAGCAGTTCTACACCGAGTGTCTCCTCGAGCGAATTGATGCGGTAACTAACGGCTGCCGCAGTTCGAAACAGAGCTTCCGCCGCCTTTGAAAAACTTCCAAGTTCAACAACGGCGGCAAAAGTACGGATTTCTTCAAAATTGAGACGGGGCGCGATCTGAAAGGTTTGCATACCGATTTGCTGTTACTAGCCAAAAGGGTGAGCTTCACGACAGCTTGCTTAAGCTCGCTGTCGTGAAGACGAAAGTGCAGATCAACTATCGCAACTGTTATTCTTTTGAATAAATCTGCTGTCGATAGATCGCAAGCGTAGCGGCCACCGTTACCAAAATCGTGATCAACACGTACCAGTAGGACGGGATAAAGGGCGTCCAGAGGCGACAGGCCAACGGCACGAGCACCGCAAACGGAATGATCTTCGGGAACTTCATGGCAAAGGAAATGATCAGAGCCCCGAAAATGGACGGAACAACGTAGTTCTTCACCGATTCGACAACGACCGGCGGGAAAAGATCCAAAATCAGCGAACCGCCGATAGCACCGATTGCCACCACGATAAGCGTTGTTGTCGTTGCTCCGGCCACGGCGCAAGTGGTAATGATTTCCGCTTGTTTCGTCCCCTGTTCAACGCCGGTCAGTTCCTGCGCAAGAATCGCAGCCGGCAATTTACTGTTGCCGATGTTGCCGGAAATAAAAGCCAGATAGCACCCCGAAAGACCAAGTGCCGGATAGAAGGTCAAGGGCTCAATGATCCAGATCAGACCGAAGCCCGCCGTAATCAGAAGCAGATCCTTCCAAATCCAATCCAGTGGCGGAAATACGTCATAGCCGAAGTACAGATAGGCCACCGGGAAAAGAGACGTAATACATACAAGCGAAAGCGTCCAACGCCCGATTCGATGTACGGGATTAATCCAGTTTTGACGATAAGTCTGTTCGTTCAACATATCCTTTCTCCCGTTAGGCAAACTTGGCAACAGCACCGGCAATCGTGCCCAAAATCATCGCCAAACCGAGGTTGTATTCCTTAATCTTCGGGAACTTTTCACCGATCTTTTGCAGCACGTACATCGACACGCCGCCGACGACCCAGGCTGCCAGGTTAGCTCCGCCCGTCTTGATTTCACCGGAAGAAAGGTTGCCGTAGATCGAAGCCATGGCCGCACCGCTCACAAAGAGCAGAATCTTCGGGTTGTAGGCATTGATCTTTTCCTTCATTTTCTCAAGCGATCCCGAGAACGCCAGAGCCCCCACCAACGAACCGATACCGTTGATGGCCATGCCGAACCAGGCCACAAAGAGAGCCGCCGTACCGAAGTCGGGGCTGTTGAATTCAATGCCAACAGCCTGCGCACCGATTTGGGCCGCCGTCAATTCATTGGCTGCCGACACGATCATGGACAAACGCATCCAGGTCAGCGGTTCACCGAGTACGGTCATCAGACCGACCATCACGATGAGAATGCCCAACGACGGACCGAAGGCCGTCACCATACCGATACGAAACGCCTTAAAGCATTTTTCTCTGGAAAGCCCAAAACTCTGAGCATTGCGCAGAGCCAACCGCACAAAAAGCCCCGCCTGCAAGGCAACGATAAAGACAGTAACCGAGCAGATCAGCCATAAGACGGGATTGTTGATAATTTCGTTCATGATTTCACGCTCTAACAAATTGGTTTCGTACGGCGGCAAAACCACGATTCGCTTTACCGCCGTACCCCTTTAGGTCAAAGGATCAGCGTCCGTAGACTTGAGCAAATCGCATCAATGCCTTTTCAAAACACTCAAGCGGCGGATTCGTGATGCCGGCACCGATTTGACCTTCGCCCGGCAATTTATGCACGCTGCCGGTGGTGATCTTCGGCACAATCCCCGTCTCAACCACCTTGCGGATGTCAATCCCCGTCGGAGATCCACGGAAATTGAGAACCGGTTGGGAGAAGTTGAGGTTTTCGCCGATGGTGATTTCGTACATACGCTTGGAGATCTCCACACCTTGCGCCGCCGAACCGCCAACCAGCTGGACAATGGCCGGTGCTCCGGACAAAGCGAAACCGCCCAGACCTGCCGTTTCCGTAATGGAACTGTCGCCCATATCCGGATTGGCGTCTTCATCCCCGTAACCCGGGAAATACAGGCCGTCGACCATCTGTGCGGGTCCCACAAACCACTCGCCGGGAAGTCCTGCGACTCGAATGCCGAAATCCACACCGTTGCGAGCCATCGCTGTCACCATGGTCGAGTTCTTCACTCCGTTGACCGGATCGAGCGTCACTTTCGACGTCGGCATACTGATGCTCAGGTAAAAGCCGTCGTTGCCGTTGATGAAGTCGTAGACAGGAATGATCTTTTCGGCCGGCAAACCGCTCTTCATCATCAAAGGCGCAATCGCCCGCAGGAACATGCTCGTGCCGGCTTTGTTGCGGTTGTGACCTTCGTCACCCATATGCAGAGCCTGGAATTGAAGCGACTTCGTATCGATGCCACCGTCGCTGACCGCAAGCGCAGCACGCAGCACTTCAAGATATTCCGTTTGGATCCAATGCAAGCGATCGATCACTTCTTGGCTGTAGGCACCGTAACGCAAAAGTTTGCCGCCCATACCTTCTGGAACCGGACAGTACGCCCGATTGCCAAAACGCCGATTCTCGAACACGGACACCACCATGTGCGGAGCAATTACACCGGCCATCGGGCCCACGGCACTGTGTTCATGGCACGGAGAAAATTTCACTTTTCCTGAGGCGGCGTACTGCTCAGCCTCTTCCGGCGTCTTTGCCCAGCCTTCGAAAATGATGGCCCCCATAATGGCGCCCTTCATCGGACCGCACATACGATCCCACGTAATAGGAGGACCGGCATGCAAAAGCATATGGTCTTCCATTCCGGGAATCACATCTTTGGCAAGACTGTAATCGATAAGGTACGGTTCACCTTCCAGATAGCGAGACAAAGCTTCCTGGTTTGCCGCATCAATCGCAGCATCATCCAATGAGGCCAGCGCACTTAACAGTTCGGGATTTCCTCCGGCAATCGGCTTCCAGGCGACTTGCGTCACATCTGCATTCTGTGCACGCAGCTCGTCGGCAAAGGACGTCGGGCCAATATTCAGAACCTTGAGTTCTTTGGAAAAGAGTTCGCTCGCGGTCATTTGTCCATCTCCTTTTTAAGGCGAGCACACAGACGAGCTGCCTGCGCGTTGGTCGCTGCAACAATCACGCCGAGTTTCCGAAGGGCGTCCACAACGGCTGCTCGACTCTGCGGATCGGAATCCGTGCCGAGCACATGCGCCAAGAAAATCACGTGACGGCCCTGTTCTTTGACAGCCGCCTGTGCCGTTTCTATCGCTTGCGTCAATCCGTCCAAAGGATCTCTCGCAGCACCGTAACCGAGGACAACATCAAAGAGCACGACTCCAACATTCTCATTGGTCGCTTCTGCAAGCACGCGATCATTGCGGATGGACGGATCAATCATGGGGTGTGCGCGCCCCACCGTAAATTCATCGTCGCCCATATCCAAGAACAGATCGGCCTTCACCTGCGTGCCGTCATATTTCTCATCGGCTTCGTGTGCAATATTGGAAAATACCGAAGCTTGCGGACATGCCTTTTTAAAGATCTTGCGGCATTCGTTGGCAAGCGTTCCACCGCAGAAAATGCCGCGCACATACCGCTGAGTCTCTGCCAAATCAGAAAGACTCTGAGCAGCCTCGTTGAACAACACAGCTTCGTTTTCAACATCAAAGTCAGCACCTGCCAACCGAGCTGCTTCACGTGCGGCATCTTCCAGCGTATCAACAACCACAGCGTTGCCCGCCGCCACAACCCTGGCCCCACTTTCCAGGAAACACAGAACCGTGGGCTTTTCGATATTGGCGAGCGTTGCGCTGATCTTTTGCGCGGCCTTTCCAGCACACGACTTCGCAATCACTACCAACACTTTCGTTTGTTCGTCGGCCGCAAGCATTGAAAGGGCATCGGCCGTCATGACTCCTCCAACAGCGTCCGAGAGATCCCGTCCACCCGTTCCGATCGCCTGACTGATACCGACACCGGCGCAGTCCAGCAAAGCCGTCACTTCCTGCATACCCGTGCCCGAAGCGCCGACAACGCCGACTTCACCTCGTCTCAGACCATTGGCAAACGCAAGTCCCACACCGTTGATAACCGCCGTACCGCAGTCCGGCCCCATCACCAGCAGGCCTTTCTCATGCGCAAGTTTTTTGAGCGCCACTTCCTCTTCGACGGAAACATTGTCCGAAAAGATCATGACGTTCAAACCGGCTTGCAGTGCACGTTTTGCTTCAAACCCCGCATACACACCCGGAACACTAATCAAGGCAAGATTTGCGTCCGGCGTACGATGCAAAGCTGTACGAATAGTTGCCGGATCCGCCTCGTGAGCCGCATCAGCAGCTTCTCGGCGCGTCAATGCGTCTTCAACCAAACGTAGAATCTCCGCCTCGTCGTGATTGTCTTCGCAAACGACGACGATCATCAGATCGTTGGGACCTGCCGCATCTGTTTCGGGAGTATTAAGACCAGCTTCTCTGAGAAGCCCCTGATTGAGCTCCGTCCCCATGCTGACGGAAACTTTGACGATACCCTCCTGTTTTTCGAGTCGTTTGCTGACTCCCATGAGAGTAACTGAATCAAAGTACGTGCTCTTCTTGACTGTGGCGATGTTCTTCAAGACTGTTCTCCTAAAAAGACATCGTAAGAGACTTTTTCAAATGCAGCTCCAACTGCATGCATTCAGTCTAACAATCGCCCTAACCCTCACTGCCAAGTTATTTCTGACACTGGGTATTAAATTTTTTTAAAGCAGTTGTTCAGTTTTGACAATTTATTTTTTCGATTTCCGAATTTTTTGAATCAATGATTTGAGAGGCATCCATCAGCCATATCGCACAGACAAATTCAAAAGCATTAAAGATCTTTTTGGCAGTTCTTTTAATAAAAAAACCGAGTCACTCTTTAACCATTACAACTTGTCCACCAAACTCATTCAAACTTTTTCAGAAACTCAATTGCTAGAGACAACAAAACTCTCAGACCACTATATTCAAAGAGCAAGTAGTCTGAGAGTTGGCAGGCATCTAACTGCCTCAGCTCTAATCCGAATCTAGCTTTTTAAACCGCCTTTGATTCTTTTCGAATTAAAAGCCTCGAAATATCGTCATATGCATCATACAACTCAGCGGGAGACATATCGATTAACGGCTCATACATAAAGCTATTCACATGCAACACTTCTGGAGTCAATACCAAAATCCGCCTCAAAATCTTTACGCCTTCATCATCATCTGAATACTCTTTAAATTTCTTAAATAATTCATATGTTTGATTCTTATCAATCGCGCTTAAGTCAAAACCTGATACATCCTTTAGCAAATCTAGCATATACTCTTCAGCCTTCAGTCTAAGAGCCATAGCAACGAGCATTTTATTTTCGATATCAATCCTCTCACATATTCCAGCTTCACCTCGCTCGTTATCAACAACATTATATAAACTTTCCTTATATAAATCACTTCCAAATTTCTCAGCACACTCAAAATTTCTATTTAATAAATCCTTAAACTTCACCCCTATACACCCAATAGTAGTTAACCCCGTATTACTCTTTACATGCAAGCAACTTGTAAAAAACTCAGAATACGACTTGTCCATCATAAAATCTGACAAGTTTCTTACGAAAGGAATCAAACACAAAAAGAATTTTAATTCTTTATTTGCCTTTTTTAATAGAAAGTCAAAAAAGTTCCTTCTGTACACATTTGAAACCATTCGTAACATTCCACTTCTATCTCGAGTCACCATTAGAGAATTCACTGGAGCTATTCCCAATCTTGAACAAACATTTCTGTAGAAATCAAAATTATGAGTTAGCAAAATCGATTTGAAATTTCCAGCTTCAGAAATATCAATTAGATATTCAACAATAGCATACTTATTTCTATAATCAAATGAGTCAGCCACATCATCGAGAATTAACAATGTTTCTTTCCTTTCTTCTTTTCTAGCCTCGATTTCAAATAAAAAATGCAAAATATTAAATGCTCGCAATTCTCCACGACTTAGCACTTTTTGCAATGTCGGAATATCCACCTTCTTTTCAAGATCGTCTCCAGCATTCAAGTAAATAAATTCTAGTTCTGGCGCCACCATATTTAAAACAACATCATGACCGTTTTTTATACGGACATCAAACGGAACATGAAATCGCTCTCGGAATATTGACAATATACCTTCCCACTTATAAATCTCTAATCGCGCCCTGTTAATTATTTCCTCAACTCTTGCTTTATCTGCATGATATCTTGCCAAAACTTTTTTTGCCAAAACATTCACTTCAGGCGATCTCAAGTACGAGAGCCAAACTTTTTGTCTAAAGGCATAATAATCGGCCAGCTCCACGATTAGCCCCTGATCTTCAGTCAGGATTCTTTTCAAATCTCTAAAGCCAACATTTTTATCTATGGCCTTATCGATTTTATCGAACATCTTCTTTAAAGATGGATCATTGACAACTTCTTCTATTCTATTACTAATTTCCTTCTTAAGCTCTGCCACCGAGTTTATTTTCTTTCCACTCTTTAAAACAAGAGCATGCTTTGCTTCAAAAAACGCATTATCACTGACACTTTTTTGTAACGAACTGGCTTGATATGTACCAAAACTCCCTTTTCTGCTCCAATTAAAGAATTCCGACCCTTTCAGCAATTTTTGATACACATTAAAATATTCTTCCAATAAATCTTTATTCTCTTCTACAAACTTTTCAACCTTCCCCTCTTTGTCAAAGATATTATTGTATTTAAAATTATATACACATTCTTCCACACTTTGAATTTTGCTTTCTATTTTTTCTAAACATTTATAAAATGTATCACCCTCAACTTCCTCAAATGCCTTAATAAATTCCAGTTCGCAATCACTACTTCGAGAAATGTCCTTCAACTTATCAACAAGCTTCTTTTTCTCGTCTTGTAATGCAAAGGTAATAGTATCAAGCTCTTCTTTTAAAGCCTTGCTAGCAAGAATTCTTGTTATAGCTGATGTCGTATCCGGCAATTTATCTACATTGCCAACCCATACCACATCCGGTGCAATTGCTTTATTATTTTCATCGGTTATTGAGAAATTTGTTTTCTTGGATTCATTAAGCTCATCTTTTATTGATTTATCATCTCCTTTGGAATAGCACTCCAGAGTTTTTGCAAATGATGTTTTCATTGTTCCATTTGGAGCATAGATAACAACATTCGAGTCTACTGTATCAGATGTTTCCCCATTTTTAAAGCGAACACTAAAACTAAAACTTTTTATCCCAAAACAGTTTTCAAAATTAAAATTTACAATTTTCATTTTTCCCATCCATAAATAATATGTGTTTATCAATATTCAACTTTACCTAACAATTACCGCTATAGATTATTCTATATAGAATATCCCCTCCCCCATTCTCAGCTTAAGCCCTTTAAAATCTCCAATATACTCCCAAAACAGATCTTCCCCGGCAGCCTCCTAGTTTTCAGGTTCACATCTTTGTTGCAGTTTGCAGGAGACTGACATCCCTGTCCTTCTTTTAATCGTTCTTCGTTATACCATTGAATATGGTCGTTGATGATTGCTCTGAGCTCTTTTCGTGTTGAGTCATATCACTGATGGAATGGCATCTAGTAAATAGTCTGAGATTTCAAGTGACCATATAAATTTTCTGTTGAAGAAGTGCAGTTTTTTATTTTTGCTGAAATAGATGCATATTTTTTGCTAAGCATCTATCATGCCTCAAATCACCGATAATTCCGGCAAATCTTGGTCCATGATGTCCTCAAAAGACTCGGCCAGTCGCGTCTATATTCGTGCCTACCGCAATCGCTGGGATGCCGAGAAAAAGCGTTCCTGCGTCGAAGCTCGCATTCAGATCGGCCGCCTGCTTGATGACGGTTCCATTCGACTCTCGCCAGCCTTTGAGCAAGCCTTCTCCTCTTTCCAAGGTCAAACCTGATACTGGGCCGATCGAGAGCTCGTTTCGCAACAGCAGTTCGAGCAACTTCTTCCGGTAAAGAAAGCCAAGAAAGACATCAGTTGGAGCGACGAAACCTTTCGTGTCGGTGTCACGTAAGCCGCCTGAAAAACGACTGAAAAATGAAGATCCTCGATGATCTGACAGCTGTTTTCGGGGAAGAAAAAGGACGCCATTTGCTGGCCCTGGCCGCATACAAACTCGACCGTGGCGGCGCGATGATGAACTTCGAAGATTGGGTTGCTCAGGTTTGGCTGCCCGACATTGAACCGCGTAATGGTCGTCGCATTTCCGAGCTTTTGGCAAAGCTCACTGTGACTCATTACAAAAAACGATACGATCGAGCCAATGAGCGTCAGGCGGGTGCTGTAACGTTTTCTTTTGACAGCACCCGCCTTTCAACGTACTCGACATCGATTACGGATGCCGCGAGGGACCCGCCAAACAAATCCCGGAACTGCGTCACCCAACACACTGTGGTCTCCACGACAATTTTTCGTGAAGTCATTGTTATCGATTTTTGGGAGGGTAATTTTGGCTATGGGAAGCTCACAATGATAATTTTCAACTTGAAGCGTCTTTGACTTACATCAACATCTTGAGGTTATTTCAAACGATAGCCGTCAAGGATATTGAAGCAGTTCCTTGCGAGTGAAACGCCTTTGTCGGCAGTCATCTTGGGCATAAAAACGCTCAAACGTACCTTCTTTCAGACGCCGAGTCAGGAGAGATGCTCCGCGCTCATCGGTCCAGATCATCTTGACGATCTTGCGTGGGCTCGGACACATCTTGCGCTACCGCCGAGAGCTCTGTACTGCGTTGATGGACAGCGTCGATGAGATCATGATTGCGCTCTCGGAAAAGTACGCTGTCGAGAGGCGCGGACGCTGGTATTTGGATCGAGAAGGAGGCGCGATCGGCAAGACTGTAATCTTCTGGTTCAATAACCAAAATGAATTGCGCAGCTTCCTGCATGATCCTTGCATCTGTCCTGACAACAACCAAGTAGAACGAAGCGTCAGAGCAGAGGCAGTCTACCGCAACGCATCCTTCTTCAAAAGGAGCATCGAGGGCGCCAAGGGGTTCTGTAACCTGCTGACATTACGAGAAACCGCCAAGCTCACGGCATCAAGGATGTACCAAAATGGCTCAAAGCAGTACACCGTGCTTTCTACGAGCGCGTTGAGCGGCATGTGTGGACGACGCGCTACGAGAGGCTGAAAACCGGCGAACATTTACGCCTGTGCATCCCGAACATAACGTCGGAACTCATTACCTCCTTTGACTGGGCGCCATGGCTGCTATGGAACTATGCCAAGGCTCTGCCGCTGGAAGAGAGCAGCCTGACAATCTAAGGCTTTTCATCTCAACCGATATGTGATCAGGGCATCAGCTCAAGTAGATGCCCAACCTTGTTTTGCACCGAAATTTTGCGTTTGCTTTACCGAGATCAAACGAAACAACGCTTGGGGCTTCTTACGCAAAAATGAGAAGTCAAGGGATGTCTGATTCGCAATCATGTTAGCGAATTTATGCAACTAAACATTATTTTTTCGCAAAATCCACTGGATTTGCAATTTAATTTGGACGATAGAAACTGTGTTCATTTCAAAAATTCAGCTTGTTCTTAACTCATTCTTGGGTATTGCATCTGAACGCTTTCTATCCACTCTCTTAAATTGCTAGTGTTAATAGAGTGATTTAGTAATATCCGAGCTATGTCTCGTGCAGTCACAATCAAAATTGGATGGCCATCATTTACCACCTCTTCGTAGGCCTGCTGATGGACATAACCAGTAGTAACCATGACTCCAAATTGGCGGTGGCGAATACGAGAAATTAGTCGCGACATATCATGCACCCCTACCCCTTGCGTAATTTCATAGCATTTAGCCTCTATAGCGCAGTCAATCCTTAAAGCTGGATTCACGTTGAATCCATTTGAAATCTTGTAAAAACCCAGAGCATCTCGTCCGCCATCACGCCAGGGCCGGGTCAATTGAAAGTCCACAAAATTGCTATCCATCATGGCGACAATACTAGCAGCGCACGCTTCAAACCCGTAATAAAACTTTTCTCGCTGAAAGTAATCGTGCAAAGCAATGATGCACTGTCGTCCCTCCTCACTGTCACATGCCGTTTGCTCTTCTCGGGAGGGTATGACCTTAGTTTTTGGAGCCTGGAGAGGTTTAATTCCATCCCTGCCATGCTTAACAAACTCACGCCAAACTGCAGGTGCATCTTCTAGACTGTTATCATGACAGTGACGTAGACTATGCAACCATTGTTTAGGGATAGCATCTTTTCCAGTATCAAGTATCGTGAAATATGCTTCATAATTTTGAAAACGTCTTTCCCCCATTGATCGCCAGAAAGCAACTAAATCCCGATCACTTGATAATTTGGGATTTCCGGGAGCTGCGAGACCTAGAAATTGCACATCGCGATAATGTCCGGTTTGTTTGAAAATAAAAAAGGGAGGTATTTCACTTTGTTTTTTTTGATGTAGCAATTCAAAGACACGTTCTAAAAGTCTGTTCCCAGGTTTACCGTCAATGGCTGTCCCAGCTTGACGATTGTCTCCGTAATAATGAAAAACACCTGTTTCCACATCGAGAAAATCAGGCCACTCCGGTTCACGAGTAGAGGTTACTAGAACTACGTAGGCAGGCAACTTCTGTTTTTTTCCATAGGCATCGGTTCGACTGACAGGCCGAAACCCTCCCTGATTACCGCAGCCCATTAACTTGGAAAGAACTTCGCGCGCCATTGTTGGCGAAAAACCACTCTGATGTACAGAATCAACATAAAGAGGCGCATCTGAGAGCTCTTCAAATGTGTAGGTTGTGACATCACGTGTTTCCATCAAGAACTCCTTCCAGTAGATAAAACATTTGCAACACAGCCACTCAAAATTGTCGCTTTGTTTAAATCCATTAATTTTCTACTTTAATATTTTACGGAGAAGTAATTATTTCATTTATTCTTGAATATATTTTTGAAGATCGAATTAAGGCATACTATAAACAAGATACATCGTTTGTGGATTGAAATTAGGATGAAGAGCGTTGAATTTTACCTATCAAGATTTTTTTCAACTTAGTAATCTGTGGGCAAATAAGGGAACATTGAATAGTCTAGTGGTGGACTTTTGTATAGAGCACGGTTTTCTTTTTCATTTCAAAACGTAGTTCACAAGTCTCAACATTGGTGTTAGAAAACTCAAACAAACCAAGGTTTTGTCGCATGAACCTGCTCCTGTAACCAAAGGGAAAAACGCATAATTTTGGATGCATAGAAAGACTAAGAAACCCCAGAACTGAGCTCGGTGTCAGTCTTCGCTTCTGGAAAATTCGGAGAGAATGTATGTAGCAGAGTACCACTGCAACTCCCGGTGCCCTGTACCTAGACCACCGTAATCTACAGTCAGTCAAAAGTTACCACATAATCCTCAAGCAACCACAGGTCCTCTCCGCTTATTTATTTTTCGGCCTTGTCATGGCCGACATCAAGTCTCATATAGCGTCAATGCGTCATTTGAATGAGGCAATTTACCACGTGCACGGGCGGAACAGTTTATGCATCCTAAGCGGTCAGTTCTATTTATTCACTAACACCTTAAAAATACCTCACGGTCAGTTTAACTATCTGGCAAATCCTCAAAACTTTATTTCCCATATATATAAATTTAGTTCTTGTCCCATTTCATCTCTTCCACGCCTCTAATCCATCCCTTCATTTGACAAATTTCTAGCTCATCAGTTCAAGCTTGGCACGCAGCTCTCGTTATCTTTATCGATTATTAAAACAAATAATTATCCACCTTCCCTGTCAAAGTTATTTTCAAGCTAGATATATTTGCTTTCGCACACATCTAGCAACTAAAGAAACTTCAAACTATCTCATCTACTTACACTTGACCATGTCAATTAAACAATATTGTTCCATTATTCATAGCCTATTCAATCACTGTTTGGCGCAACACGAGAGTGAAATCAAAATTCACCAACGCTCTATACCCCATTCCTAAGATTACAGCATCATAGTTTTAGTTCCCAATGTGATTAAATCAAGAGGTCGCATCCCAATCTTCAGTCATGTTACTTGAGAGCAGAGCGAATATGTATAGCAATAGTTTGCTACTTTCTCCTAATTTATTTTTACAGAACCTTTCAAAAAAATTTCATCAATTGACAGTCCGCATATCTCAATAGCTAGTTAAGCACAAATTAAAAGTAATTTTACACAAAACATAGTGCACCTACGGATTTTATTTAGAATCACGAAATAATCAACTAAATTTATGCGCGACTTTATTAAATTTTTATCTCAGTCATTCCCATTAGTTCTGCCTTCAATTTTTCAATCTTTCCCTTGATCTCAATAATGCTCTTTCTTAGGCCTCGACAATCCACCTTCTCAACAGACTCTTCTCGTGTATGAGCTAATTTATTTCTTTTCTGAAGAAGTTCTACTATTTCTTTATGAATCTCGTCATATTTGTCTCCACTTAACACTCTTTTGAATAAAAAATTACATCTATCCATACTTGTTAAATATCGCGTCCCCTTACTTGCAATTTTTTCCCAAAGCTTAGCTTCTGAAATAGATTCAATGGCATGATATTTTTCAGCCGCCTTCTCCTTTACATAGCAACAAAGATCTTTTCTCTTATTGCGAATCAAGCATTCTATAAGATCAAAGATAAGCATATCGATTTCTGCAACTTCTGACATCACAATGCCACGCATTACATTTATATCTATCCCTCGCTCCATCAAAAAATCAATAATCCCGTATAGTTCTGAAATTTTGCGACGGGTGAGAATGGTCCTGTTACGAATAAATACCCCATCCAAACCAGCCATATCTCTTATTTTTTCGTAGTTCGACGAATAAAACAATATATTCGTATACACCTTCATATCTCTAATTTTTTGTATCACTGTCTTCCCATTATCAATAACACCTCCACCAACTGACGCTAATTGATAATCAATAAGCATTAAATCATATCTTTTATCATTTAACGCAGTTATATTCTTGTCATTAATTGAGTTTAAAACCTCGACGTTCGGAACAAATCCACAGTCACTAATGTGATCCTTAATATCATCCAAGATAGACTCAACAAACTCTAAGCTATCTTCAATCCACAATATCGAATAAACCAATCTCACATTACATCTCCCAGACTAAACTAAATCCGTTTTTCTGACTTAGATCTATGCTTGCTCGCCCATCCAATCTTTCGCACAGGCGTTTAATTTGATACAACCCCAGCCCTGAACCAGAAGTCGTTGTCTCTCCCTTCTCGAATATTTTTTCTGGATTGTTTTTATATTCTAAAGCAAGACCAGCCCCATTGTCTGAAAAGATATATTGCATATTTCCAGATTCAGTTTCTCTATTTGACACAATAAGTCTTGTCGCTTTAGCCTTCTTCGAATTTGATACGATATTCTGAATGGCCATCATTACCTCAAGAGGTACAAAGGATACATTTTTAACCAAATTCAAATCTAACTTATTCAATATCTCTAGATCATGTCCATCGGAATATTCCGCCTCTTGAGTTAAACACTCATGAATAAATAGCGTTAATTCACCATTAATGGCCTTTGACTTATCTGCAAAATTATATACAGTAGCATATTGAGAAAGACTCAAAATTTTTGCATTAGAATCATTTATTGACAATAACCAATCACGAATTTTATCCATTTGCCGATATACGCCTATCGCCTTTAAAGTGAAATTTTCGATCGCAGACGAATAAACTATTATAGAATGTAAAACTGACAATAAATCTTCTGTACTTTGATTAGCCGTACGCCTAAGAAACATATTCTGGCTATTGATCTGTTGAATTGTCTTTTTCTTTTCGTCTATAACTTCTTTTTGTTGTTTGATAACAGCTCGGGCACTCTTCTCTTTCTTTACTGCTATATCTCTATCTTTTTGAGCAACTATTTTCTCGGATATTTCTCTCTCTAGAATCCTTTTTACGTTAACCTTATCAATCGAGGTTAGTTGCTTGATCGTTTTATCAGAGACACGATCCAGAAAATCCTTTAGAAATCTATCATATTGCGCCTGAGCCTCTTTTGATATATCTCGAACTAATTCTTCATTAACAGATATTTTCTCTATTTTCCACTTAGATTTAAGCAATCGATCACAAACCAACTTAACTCGATCAGATGAAATTGGTTTCAGGGAGTATCTTGCTGGATTTTTCAGGACATCAGTGTCGGATATTACTTTATTTGAGTTAGCATCGTTCAGATCAAATAGTCGATTCCACTCAAGGCCATTAACTACAAAGTTTTCTAACTGTCTTATAATATTTATGATATACCCGTACCCATCTATCTCTTGTTTTGTCGTTATATCCTGAATACTAACACCATCCTTATCCGACGCAACCAACTCAAGAAATGCTTGATTCTGAGCCAAACCCTCTCTATTCGATAGCACTTCAAAAGTGTTATCATCATCATTTATATAAATCTTCCCAAGCAGTTCTCTAGTACCAAAATAACGCGCTCGTCCTTGTGCTTTTCGCTGATCTAGTCCTAACCAATCATTTTTTGCATTACCATATGGAGATATTCTATATCCATTATAGAATAAAAATATTGACCCATAATCCACTAATTTCATCCCAACTGTTTTTGTAAAATATGCTCTAGCCAATGGATCAACATAGTATATAACAGAACTAATATTTTTTAAGCGCGAATAAGGATTTTCAACTTCGTACGAATACAGCCTTTTGTCTTGGTAAAATAAAGAGGTTTTAATATATCTTCCTTGATCGTCTATCTGTGACTCAATTCTGGTCGTTCTAAAGTTCAACTTTTCAAAAATATTATTACGAATGCGTCTATTCACTTTGTCAGCCAGAATCTTGCTCGAATTGGCAGAATACAGATATATTCCAAAGTCATCATCTATACCGGATCCAAATTTCTCTAACTCCGAAATCAACTTCTTTAACTTAATCGCACTCCATTCAGATCTCAATTTCGTTATAATTAATAAAGTACCATGATCAAATTTGTCAATATTTATCCACGTCTGTATCTCACTTAAAAACTCATTATTATCAAGACTATCAAACAAGACAGGAATACTAGACATTGTATCCTTTATATCTTTATCCTCAAAGTCTGCCCATCTAATTGTTAGTTTACAACACTCGCCGCCTTTCGCTCGACTAAATAAAAGCAATTCGCTTCCCAATCTATCACAACTAAATCGTCCAACTCCCTTGCTGCCAGCATAATAACCCTTTGATCTTTTAGTATTTTTTTTCTTTGTCGAGTATGCGACATTTAACCACTTATTTTCAATGTCATATTTTGACATCCCGCATCCATCATCAAAGATAATGATGGAGCCAATTGTGGACTCTTCATTTCTAAAAAAAATCTTACAACAGGAAGCATCTGCATCCTTAGCATTTTTTACTAATTCAATAACAGCGATATTGTCACTATGAATTAATTCTTTCCCTACAATATTTTTAATTCCTGCATTTACCTTAAAGAATAGCTTTTCTGACATACCTTACCTATTCCTATCATATTCGCGATTTAATCGAATTAAAAATCGTCCAATTATCTCTGCCATTATCGGTGGAACCGCATTCCCAACTTGGGTATATCGAGGGCATTCACTTTTTCGCCTCTCTCCTCCTGTAGTATATTTTCCAGTAAAAGCAAACCAGTCAGGGAAAGACTGAATTCTAGCGTTTTCTCGCACACTTAAAATTCTTGGCTCATCATAATGCATGCAATCATCAGGCAATGTTGTAATTGTTGTTGACAAAGCATCAGGATCCAATATAGTAAAGCATTGTTTTTTCGACTTTATTTCATCCTTAATACTCTGAGGAATAGAATGGCCTTTCGGTGCTTTTTTAAGTAAAAATTTAAATTTTTTTACAGTTTCATGTCTATGATTAGGTAGACGCAGACTATTCGGAGAATATTCAGGATCGACATCCCTTCTCATTAATCGCAAGTAGTTATTCAATTGAGAAGGCTTCACATATTTTATTTGTTTAAAACCATTGGAGTCAATGCATTCTATTATTTTTTTCCCTTTTATTTCCAAATCACCTATAGCCTCTTTCACTGTAACGATATTATTCAACCCATTTTCCACGCGAAATTGATCCGCCTCATCGAAAAGAGCTTGAAAAATTCTCTCCTCATTTCTTGAGTCTAGAGACAATGCTTCAGCAACATCCTTTCGTATTCCGATCATAATAAATCTGGGACGCTTTTGTGGTACTGAAAATTTAGAAGCGAAAACAACTTTACTAAAGATACAATATCCAGGATTTAATCCTCTTAACTTCTCTTTCACATACTCTGAATAAGCACGACGATCTACAGGCCCTTCGTTTTTAAATGCGGTTTGAAATCCTCTTACATTTTCAAGCAAAAGAAATTTAGGCTTAACTTTCTCTACAATGTTAATATACTCATCTGTCAATCGATTACGTGCATCCTTCGGATTTCGCAATCCAGCGAAAGAGAATCCTTGACAAGGTGGTCCACCAGCAATCAAATCTATCTCTCCCGAGAGACTCTCAAGATATCCTGAATATCCCTCTAACAGCTCAGAAGTTGTCATGGCCTTTAGTGGTAGCCATTCAGGCCAACTATATGAATATCGCAAACTTTTATTATTTAAGTTAAGATTTAAAGTTTCGAATGCTGATTTTGTTTTTTCAATAGCAAACACCCCTTTCATGCCTGAGGACATCAGTCCTAATGACAACCCTCCACACCCTGCAAACAAATCTATAAATTTCATTTTCGCAAGCCAATTACTAAGATATTAATTTACAAAATTCCAATCTAACATGCACAACTAAATTTTATGCGTGCATAATCTATAAATTCTTTTCCTTATTACTGAAATTTGCAATAGCAAATATCGATATCACATTTATCAATTAAAAAGGATAACAATTTAACAGATGTTTAATCAAATAACTTATATACTCACCTGCAGTGCAAAAATACTCAATCATCTACATATTTCTTTTATCAATTAATTTAGTTAGCCACAACACCTTCTTACATTAAATTTATAAAAAGCTATCCATTACTAATAAAAAAATATCTAAATGCATTCTTGCGACTTATACTTAGGTCTTCATCTAGGAACTGAAACTCATTTTGCTTAAATATTAAGACCAGCGTCGGATTATTCAAGATTTGCTTACTATTATTCCTATCCAGTTAAAAGAAAATGTTTACTCTCGCACCTATCTTCTCAGTCTCCTCACCATACCCTCGCTCCGTCTCTAGTTATGACTACCGTGGCTACCCATCCCCCTAGTCTTAATGATCAAAGGCTGAACCGCATTGAAACTTAAATCCTTGCACTTCCTCCTGTAGTCCTCATATATATCACGTTACATCTGACATCGCATTAGCAGCGAAGCCTCAAAAACACAGGTAGTATCTCAAGATCCCCACACAATAACTACTCACTCTACTTCGATAAAAGGGAAGTCTTCACAATTGATAGTCTTTACAGCGTTTCTGTATCTGTTACAACCCCAGATATAGAAAAGCTCCCGGACTACGTCAATCTTTTTGACCTCGCTTTCCGGGAGCTCAACAGGTGAGTCAATCTCTACCAAAAATCTCTAGTCTTCCTTACGGCACCATCTCCTGCACCTCATCCTTCTTGATGGGCTTCACGAGGTCTTCTCGCCTCACGCCGAGGTACATGGCAATAGCAGCTGCCACGAACACCGACGAGTAAACACCGAGAAGAATACCAATCGTCAGCGCCAACGCGAAGTAGTGAAGCGCCGGACCACCAAAGAAGAACATCGCAAGCGTCATCGCCAAGGTCGAACCGTGAGTGATTACCGTACGCGAGATCGTGGCCGTAATAGCCGAGTTGATTACCTCAACCGTTTCCGTGCGGCGCATCTTGCGGAAGTGTTCACGAACACGGTCGAAAATAATCACGGATTCGTTAACGGAATAGCCCAACACGGCCAACACTGCCGCCAGAACAGGAAGCGAGAATTCCCAGTTCATCACGGCAAAGATACCGACCACAATCACGATGTCGTGCAAGTTGGCGATGATAGCGGCGATAGCGAACTTCCATTCGAATCGCATCGACAGGTAAATGATGATGCCAGCCACAACCAGCAACAGAGCCGTCAAGCCATCGGTCGCAAGTTCCTCACCAACCTGCGGACCCACGAACTCATTGTTGAGCATCTTGACGCCGGGAGCGGTTTCCTGAAGCGCCTTCAGAAGCTCCCCGGCCATTTGACCGGACGTTTCGCCTTCCTTCATCGGAAGACGAATCATGATGTCGCGCGCCGTACCGTAGTTCTGCACGGCTGCTTCAACACCGAGTTTGCTTTGGATCTGTTCGCGGATCTGTTCCGTCTGAACAGCTTCCGGATACTGCACCACAACCTGGGTGCCGCCCGTAAACTCAATGGACAGAGCCAGACCGTGATAGAAGATCCAGAACACGGCAACAATGAATGAAAGCAAAGAGATCGCGTTCAGAATATGCGAGTAGTGCATGAACGGGATCGTCTTGTGAATTCGGAAAAACTCCATGATTTTCCTCTCTTAATTCTTTACTTCGACTGCGTCTGCGCCGTATCCGGGCGCCAGACCTGACCGATATGCACTCGCGTCAACTTCTTCTGGCGACCGTAGATGAAGTTCACCATGCTGCGCGAGACAATCACGGAGGTAAAGAGCGACGTCATAATGCCCAAGCAGTGCACCACAGCAAAGCCTCGCACCGGACCGGAACCGAAGATCAGCAAGGCAATACCGGCAATCAAACTGGTGACGTTGGAGTCGACAATCGTCGCAAATGCCATGCCATAGCCTTCACTGATGGCCAGCTGCGGCGTTCGCCCTATTCGAAGTTCTTCACGAATACGTTCGTTAATCAGCACGTTCGAGTCAACGGCCATACCCAGCGTCAGTGCAATAGCGGCAATACCGGGAAGCGTCAAAGTCGCCTGCAGCATGGAGAGCAATGCCACCAGACACATCACATTGCACATCAGGCTGATGGCCGTCACGATACCGAAGACCTGGTAGTAAAGGATCATGAAGACCGCAACGAAACCGAAGCCGTAAAGTGTCGAACGGAAACCGGCAGCAATGTTGTCGGCACCCAAGGACGGGCCGATCAGTCGTTCTTCGACGATTTCCATCGGAGCAGCCAAAGAACCGGCACGCAGAAGCAATGCGGTGTCCGTCGCTTCAATCGTCGTCATACGACCGGAAATCTGCACGCGGCCGCCCGCAATTTCCTGACGAATGACAGGTGCCGTCACCACTTCGCCCTTACCCTTTTCAAAAAGGATGATGGCCATGCGCTTGCCGACATTATCACGGGTCACATCGCGGAAGATGCGGGCACCCTTGTTGTCAAGCGTCAGGTTCACCGTGGGTTCCTGCGTCTGAGAATCGAAACCAGGCTGCGCGTCGTTCAAGTTTTCACCGGTAAGCACCACACGACGCTTCACAAGAATCGGGCGGCCTTCACGGTCAAAATATTTTTCATCGCCGAAGGGGACATTCCCCTGAGCCATCTGCGTCAACGCTTCGGGCGAATCGTCGACCATGCGCACTTCCAGAGTTGCGGTACGGCCCAAAATGTCCTTAGCCTTGGCCGTATCCTGAACACCGGGCAACTGCACCACGATACGGTCAGCACCCTGTTGCGCAATCACGGGTTCAGCCACACCCAATTCGTTAATACGGTTATGCAGCGTGGAGATGTTCTGCTTTAAGGCATATTCCTGAACGTTCTGGATAGCCTTCTGCGAAAGCTCCGCCGAGAGAATGAACTTGCCGGCACGATTACCTTCCGTCACAACCAGATCAGGCTGCGTGGAACGAAGAAGATCATTGGCGCGAGCGCGTTCCTGTTCATCGTTAAAGGCAATCACAACGGTGTTGCCCTGACGAGAGATACCGGCATGGCGAATACGCTTGTCACGGAACTGGGTGCGCAGATCAGCTGCCGTCGATTCGGCGCGCTTTTCGATGGCCGAATGCATATCGACCTGCAACAGGAAGTGCACACCTCCGCGAAGGTCAAGACCGAGATACATCGGCAGAGCGTTGATCTTCAACAGCCACTCGGGGGTGTTGGGAACCAGGTTGGGAGCGACGATGTAGGAAGGATCCGTGCGATCGGGGTTAAGCGCGCGTTCGAGCACTTCGCGGGCCTGAAGCTGCTTTTCAGCTTCCGTCGGATCAAAACGCACACGAACGGTGTTCTGCTGAGCACCCCGTTCAAAGAAAACGCCGTTAGGCTTTAACTGCGCGTCTGCAAGCGCCTTTTCCACACGTGCAAGCACCGTCTCGTCAATCTTCACCGTCGACTTGCCGGAACTCACCTGCACTGCGGGCGATTCACCGTAAAAATTCGGCAAGGTGTACAGCGCCGCAATGAGCAGAACCACTCCGATGACGATGTACTTCCAAAGAGCGTATCGATTCATACTAAAAACTCCGGGCCATTCCGTGATCCTTTCTTTCGATTGTCCTCAAGATCAGTCACAGTTGCCTTTCGTTGCGAAAATCAAATCGGCAAAAGGGATTTTCCTCTTAGCCTACAAAACTCTCCCGCGGAGAGTTTTGTTTCGGCAAAAAACGAGGTGATTGTGCAAACACTTCCGTTTTTTGCGCAACAACCGCAACAGGTCATTGACCAATTGCGGTGCATCAACTAAACAGCAAAGCGGGCGTCAGCCATATCCTTTTTTGTCGGATACGGCCCGCCCGCTGCATAAAAGCCGCTTTTACTTGTCGATCGACTTGAGCGTGCCGCGGGGCAAAACCGTCTGCACGGCGCCGCGCTGCATCGTGATCGTCACAGGATTGCCTTCAACGCGGCTGATTTCGATCACGACATACTGTTCGCTCACTTCGGCGATACGGCCGGCCAAACCGCCGATCGTTACGATTTCATCGCCCTTGGTGAGCGCTTCGCACATCTTCTGATGTTCCTTCTGGCGCTTTTGCTGCGGACGGATCAGGAAGAACCAGAACACAACAAAAATCAGAATGATCGGAATGATCTGCATCAGCAAACCGCCGGTACCACCGGCAGCGGCCGCACCTGCGGTCTGAGCCATTGCGTCAGAAATGAAAAACACTTCTTACCTCTTTTAAAGTTTTCTCGTTAAAAATCTTCTCGCGCGACGCCGCCGGCGTGCACTGCAAAGCCTACGGATTATACGGAAAATCCTTGAAGAGCCTCGAAAAAATGCATTAGAGATTTACCAGTGTCAGCTGTTGTTTGCAATTTTGCAATGCGCCTGCGGCAAACATTTCCGTCATCGATCTGGAATAGCCCTGCATCGTTGACCGCAAAAATTCTTCACTGGGCTGAAGATTTTTATATCAAAATTCTTCAATGTACTGAAGATTTTTTGAGTCACACTGTCACGGCACCAGCGCCGGTGCATCCAGTCCCGTCTTTTCATCCAACCCAAAAAGAATGTTCATCGCCTGCACGGACTGCCCTGCAGCACCTTTGACTAGATTGTCTTCCACCGCCAGCACGATAATCAGATCACCATTTCCCGGTCGATGAACCGCCAAGCGCAGGAAATTGGAGCCACGCACACTTCGCGTTTCAGGCGTGGATCCGGCCGGCATCACATCCACAAAATACTCGTCGGCAAAGCGATCTTCATAAAGTTTCTGAAGGTCAATCTCAGTCGACGCGTCCTTCAAGCGAATATAGATCGTCGAATGAATCCCTCGAATGGTCGGCAACAGGTGCGGCACAAACGTGAGCTTCAGGTCGTCCGTGCCGGCAAGGATCTTCAACTGCTGCTCGATCTCGGGCGTATGACGATGCCCCTTGAGACCATAAGCATGGAAGTTATCCGACATTTCGGCGGTGATGATCGACACGTCAGCCTTCTTGCCGGAGCCGGAAATTCCTGACTTGCTGTCGGCAATGATGGTCTTCAAATCAAACGTACCCGGATGCACCTTTTCGTACTCCATCAGGGGCAACAAGCCCAATTCGATGGACGTCGGATAGCAGCCCGCCATGCCGAGAATTCGAGCGTTCTTCATCTTCTCGCGCATGGTCTCGGGTTGACCATAGACCGATTCTTCCAGCAGGTCCGGACAAGCATGATCAAGCTTGTACCAGGTCTTGAACTCACCCGTATCGCGCAAACGGAAGTCAGCCGCAAGATCAATGATCTTGACGCCGGCAGCGGTCAACTCGCGCGCCATGCTCATGGCCACTCCGTGCGGCGTTGCAAAAAACACCACGTCGCAAGCTGTGAGTTCGGCTTCTTCAGGTGTCGTAAAGACCAGATCGTCCATAAAACCCCGAAGCGACGGATACATGGCCGTCACCTTGGTTCCCGCATCCTTGCGCGACGTGATGGCGCAAACTTTGACGTTTGGATGGCGGCTCAGCAAACGCAACAGCTCCACCCCTGTGTAGCCTGTTCCTCCCACAATACCGGCCTTGATGTTCTTTTCTTGCATGTCGAAAGCTCCCCGAAGACTCTTTTGTTGTGATGTCTTTGGCAAAAAGAAACCCTTCCGGCAACGAGCATAAAAAAAACCGCCGCCCGGGAAAGGGAGACGGTTTTTTCGCTTCTTGCCCCGGTCTTCTTCGCAAAACAAAGTTTGCAAAAGTATACCGAGGCAAAACGCTTGCGAACGAACGATTAGCGCTTGCTGAACTGCTTGGCGCGGCGGGCCTTGCGCAGACCAACC
>OOIG01000488.1_pt1 | contig 34046 bp, 27 predicted proteins | sample 1692091 | NCBI WGS metagenome assembly OOIG01 (sample SAMN06348188, study PRJEB24527) | human gut metagenome | biome: human gut; feature: ankylosing spondylitis patient; material: feces | host: Homo sapiens | place: China | collected 2015-10 | reverse complement strand
TGATTTCCCCATAGCTTTCGGCAGTGATACAGCCTGTCCGTGGATTCTTCACCCCGCCTATTGTTCCTTTGATGGTTGCCTGCACCGAACTATATTCAAAAGCCCGGTCGCAGTCGGGACCAAAGGTGCAATTCTCCAGTACGAGGTCGTGGGCATAGCAGAGCGGTTGCTCACCGGTTATATGGCAATTCACCAACCGGAGATTGTGCGAATGCCAGCCGAGATATTCGCCGCTGAGTTCAGAATCGTAGATTGTCACATTCTCCACCTCCCAGAAGGCATCCTTCGTAGTGATTTTGGCATTGCGCAACTCCACATTCTTCACATACTGGAAAACGTACTTGCTGTCGCTTTCCAATCCGTCTATGCGGATGTCGCTGCTGAACATGAACGGATAAGTTCCTCCATGCAGTTTCAGATTTTTGATATTCAGTTTTTTACAACGCCAGAACACCTCATCGGCATCGTTTATCTCTACATTCTCTATTTCGATGTCGTGCATCTCGCGAAACATTTTGGGTGCATCGATACGCGTATCAGTCATTTTCAGATGGTCGGAATACCACAGTGCCGAACGCCCGCCGACATCGAAAAAACAACGGTCGATAACAAATCCGTGAACATGCCAGAAGGGATAATTTCCTTCGAACCGACAATCAACAGCTTCGATGTTGCTGCATTCCTTGATGGCTGATTCTCCAGCACGGATAACTACATTCTCCAAACGTAAGTCATGCGATTCGAACAAAGGTCTTTCTCCGCCAAATGCTGTATTTGATATTATTTTCACCTTGTTTTCAATTTTATTATTCTATTCTCTTTATCAATTTTGCGGGGACACCACCTACTATTGTATTTGCTTCCACATCTTTCGTCACGACCGCTCCAGCTCCCACCACAGCATTGTCACCAATTGTCACTCCTTGAAGAATTGTTGCATTAGAACCTACCCAGACATTCTTGCCCAGTACAATTGGTGCCGGATAGGTAGTTTGGCGTTCAGCCGGAGGCAAACCATGATTGAGCGTTGCAAAGACTACATTATGCCCAATTTGGCATCCGTCGCCGATTATCACACCACCATGGTCTTGAAAATGACAGCAGGCATTAATAAATACGCCTTCGCCCACTGTTATATTCTTCCCGAAATCGGCATAAAACGGCGGAAATACTCGGAACGATGACGGAACTTGATAACCGAACAATTCGGATAGCAACTCACGTACTTCGTCCGGCGTATAGTATGCGGTGTTCAGCCGGAAAGTGATACGCCTGGCTTCACTGCTCATTTCGTCCATAAAACGGTGTATCTCCTCCGTATTAAGCGCTTGACGCGTCTTTACATATTCTTTGAATTCGTTCGTAGTCATAGTTTCTCCTATTTAAGTTTATCGTATTCTTCATCCGTCACCGGTTCTAGCCATTCATTAGAAGTATCCTCACCGGGAACTTCGAAAGCAAGATGGGCAAACCAACCATCAGAAGCAGCACCGTGCCAATGCTTCACATTAAGAAAGAAGCATCAAAGCAAGGAAGATAGGTTTAGAGAAAAACAAACGCAAAGCGTTGTAAATAAGCGGTTTTTCTATTGTTTGCCATTACAGCCAAACAGCAGGGAAAGGCAGGATAATGCAAGGTTTCCGCTACCAAGTCATTACCTGTTCCGCTACCTGCCTGAAGCCTGAAAAACAGCGTTCCTAATGCTTGTAAACAAGCATTATACGTGCGGCAGGGCTTCAAATCCGCAGATTTAACAGCGTCCGTTCCGTTTGCGCCGTTCTGCCCCGTTTCCAATTCTGTCGGTCGGCAATGTATCACTAATATTGCAACCAAAAAAGTTATGGCAATGAAGACAGAAATGAAAGTGCTACTCTACATCAAGCGCAGCGAAAAGGACAAAGACGGGCTGTCGCCCCTCATGGGCAGGATAGCCATCAAAGGCAAGAACAATTCTATCTCGCAGTTCTCCTGCAAGTTCAAGGTGAATGTAAAGTTGTGGAACGCCACAGCGCAACGGTGTACGGGCAAGAGCAGGATGGCGGTCATGGCAAACCGGGAGATTGAACGCACGCTATTGTTGTTGCGCCAGCGTTTCATCGAACTGAAGGACATCAAGGAGATTGTTTCGGCAGAAGATGTGAAGAACGCCTACCAAGGTCAGGCGGAATCGCAGGACACTATCATGAAGCTGTTTGAGGAACACAACAGCGATTACGCCTTGCGCGTGGGAGTGAACCGTGCCGTGAACACCTATTACCAGTACACGAACACTTACCGACACCTTGCCGTGTTCCTGAAAGACAAGTACCGTCTTTCGGACATGCCCGTCAAGCAGATTGACGGGAACTTCATCGAGGATTTTGACATGTACATGCGCACCGTCAAGCGTTTCAAGCCAAGGACCATAGTCGGGCACATCAACCGCCTGAAATGCGTGATGATGCTCGCCGTATTCCGCGGCATCATCCCTTTCAGCCCGTTCAAGGGGTACAGTCCGCAAAAGCCGGAGTTCAAGCAGATGTACCTTACGGAAGAGGAACTGGCCAAATTCGCCAACACGACCTACGACACGCCCAACCGCAATTTCACGAGGGACATGTTCCTGTTCTCGTGCTGGACTGGCATCTGCTACTGCGACATGAGGGCGTTGACGGAGAAGAATCTCGTGAAAGCGGAGGACGGAAGCCTGTGGATTCATACGGAAAGGCTGAAAACGGGCACTCCCGAATGTGTAAGGCTGATGGAGATACCGCTTGCCATCTTGGAGAAATACATGGGCATGGACGCAGACGGCAAGCTGCTTCCCATGCTTACGAAAGAAAGCATGAACCGCCACCTGAAGAAAATGGCCGTGATGTGCGGCATCAACCGTCCGATTTCATTCCATCAGGCACGTCATACCTTCGGCAGCATAATCTGTCTTTCGCAGGGCATACCCATCGAAACGGTAAGCAAAATCATGGGGCACAAGCACATCAAGACCACTCAACGGTACGCGAAAGTCACGCAGGACAAGATAGACCGTGACGTGGACAGGCTGGGTGAAGCCATTGAAGGCAAGTTCACCCTGTTCGGGATTGATTCGGCTCCTTCCCCGATTCATAAGGACATCACCCGGCGCAGGGTCAATCCGAGCTGGAAACAGAAAGCCATTGTCAAGCAAATGATGGAGGGATAGGCCATGCGCAGCACGTTCAAGCTATTGTTCTACATCAACCGGCAGAAGTTGAAGAAAAACGGGAAATGCCCTGTCATGGGGCGTGTAACCCTTGACGGCAAGGTCAGCCAGTATTCCACGGGGATGGAAGTCGAGCCTGCGTATTGGGATGCCGACACGGGCAGGGCTTCCACCGACGGGCGCAAGGAAAGCCTTGACAGCGAGAAGAAAAGGGAGTTGGTCAGATTGAACGACACCCTGTCCGCACTGGAAGCCAAAGCACGTTCCGCCTACAAGGAGAACGTGGACAGTTACGGCTTCGTGTCGGCAGAAATCATCAAGAACGCCGTGACGGGCAAGTCGCAGGTGAAGGAAAACCTGCTTGCGCTGATGGACGAACATAACGAGGAATACGCCAAACGTGTGGGCATAGACAGGACAAGGCACACTTATGTCCGGTACCTGACCACACGCAAGCACATCCACAATTTCATGAAGTACAAGTACGGCATGGAGGACATCCCGTTGCGCTCGCTGACCATGCGCTTCATGACCGACTTCACGTTCTACCTTTCCACGGTGTTGCGGCTGAAAGTATCTGCGTACAACGACTACCTCATCCTGCTGCACAAGATGACGCGGCTCGCCTTGAAAAGGCATATCCTCAAGCGTGACCCATTCGCAGGGCACAAGATAGAGAAAATCACGGTGAACCACCGCTACCTGACAAGTGAGCAACTTGAGAAGCTGTTGAAAGCCAAGCTGCCCACGTACAGGCTGTGCCATACGAGGGACTTGTTCGTCTTTTCGACTTTCACGGGCATCGGGAGGGCGGATTTGGCGAATCTGACGGAGGACAACATCATCACGAAGGAGGACGGCAGCAAGTGGATTCACATCGCCCGTCAGAAGACGAAAACGGAGTGCCACATCAAGCTGTTGGACATACCGTGGCGAATTATCGAGAAGTACCGCGGCGAGGGAAAGGACGGAAAACTGTTCTTCGTCCCGCAGACTTCGAGCCTGTGCCGTAACCTGAAGATGATAGCCGAACAGTGTGATTTGGGATGCCACCTTACCTACTATATGAGCCGCCATTCGTTTGCAACCCTGATTTGCCTGAACAACGGCGTGCCGATAGAAACCATCAGCAAGATGATGGGGCATTCCTCCATCCGCACCACGCAAATCTATGCGGAAATCACCAACCAGAAGGTGAGCCGTGACTTGGCTGTGCTGTCCGAGACCACCAAAGGAAAGTTCTCCCTGCCTGATGACGGTATGCCCTCGCGTGTGTTCAAGTGCGGCAATTACAGCGGTTGGAAAAAAGAGTGTAAACGAAATTCTGACAATGGAAAATGATGCAGACATGGAAAGAGGAATAATCACAATCACTGAAAACGGGGCGGTCACGATGCCGACCGCTCCCGTATGGATGACGCAGCAGGAGATGTCCGATGCGTTCAATGTGTTCGGCTGTTACATCCGCAAGGCTATTGCTGCCATTTACAAGAACAAGGAATTGTCGGAAGAGGAAACGGTGCGGCACGTCAGGCAGAACGACAGGATTAGCTACGATGTTTACAGCCTTGAAATGGTAGTAGCCGTGGCGTTCAGGTTACGGAGCCACGAAGCAATGGCTTTCCGAAAGTTCGTCATGGAAAGCCTATACGCAGCAAGCCGTGAAAAGCCAGTCAATTTGCTCTTTTCGCTGTCCGTAGCCAATCCACGGTGTACGTGTTAGCGGTCAGGATATGACATTACACAAAGAAAACCGATGGCGACAAGTGAATTGTCTAACCATCGGCTTTCTTTGTTTTTTCACATTCTGATTTACGTTCCCAAGCGATAGGCATTCCGATAGCCGCTCATCAGCATCTTCTCGATGTCGGATTCCTTGTACAGGATTTTTCCGCCCAACTGGTAGTAGGACACCATCCCGTTGTTGCGGTAGTCCTGCAAGGTACGTCGGCTCACCTTGAGCCATGCCGATACTTCCTTGTCCGTAAGGAATTGTTCACTACTTGACGAAGCCTTATGACTTGCGTCCATTCTTTCGATGCCTTCAAACAAGGCATCCAGCCTTCCGATGAAGCCGACCTCCAATTCATGGTCGGCAAGAATCAGGTCATTCATGATTTACAGTATTTACAATGGATTTAGTGGTGTTTTTATCTTCAAGCTAAATAGTCCTACCACGCCATGCTGCATCCTTGCGCTTGTCCTCCACATGTCGGACGATGCGCTGCACATCCTCCGGCTTGTAGAAAATCTTGTGCCCGATTTGCGAGTAAGCCAGCGTGCCGTTGTCGCGGAGGGTCTGTAAGGTGCGCGGACTGATGCGCAGGTGTTGGCAGACCTCTTGGTTGTCCATCCAACGGCTGAGTCGTTTTCCCTCCCTCTTACGGAGGATTTCATTTATCCGGTCGGACAGGCGGTTGAGCTTGCCGACCATTTCTTCGTACTTTTCTTTCGAGATAATTACTACATTCATTTCTTATACTGATTTTAGTGTTAATAATCCGTTTTGCCTGCAAAGTAAAGCCGTTGTTTGTATAAGACAATGGCTTTGCAGTCTGGTGGCAGCTTGTGGCAGCAAGTGGTTGAGAGTGGCGTTATCCACCGAACCCGTGACGGCTGTTCCAAGCGTCCGTGATGCAAAGAAAAGTGAAGTCCGGCATAATCCAAACGCTTCGCAGAGCCGTGGCAGCATTTGGCGTTGGTGTGGTAGCCAATGGCGTTCTTCGGTTTTTTGCCAACCTTAAAATTGCGTTCTTCTGTTTCTCAAAGGGTATTTCCTTAAATCCGCCCTGACCGCTCCAATTAAGCCCTTAAAATTTTCAATGCCCGTTTCATGCACAATGGCAAAACGGCGCAGCCTGAACCGTTCCAGCAATGCGCAAAGTGCAAAACCATACATTGTTGCCTCACTCCGTCCAATCCTTTGACTGTCTGTTTTATGGCCATTTCCTTTGCAACCGATAATCGGTCAAATGTGCGCACAGTGACCACTATTGTTAAACATTTAATTTAAACAAGTATGAAGAAAAATTTAAGTAGCCAAAGTATGGATGCAACATTGCAAGATTTCTTAGGCAACAAGCCGAGTATGGAAACACCGAAGCCCGAACCACAGCCTGCCGACACGCAGGAGCAGCAGGAAAAGGCAAGCGAGGTTGTAGAAAAGACAGATGAAGTCGTGCCGGAACAGGCGGATAAAATTCCGCAGGTGGTACGCCGCATCAGCGGCAAACAACGCCGTGCATCGCTGGAGGAGTACAAGGAGGAATTTCTCTGTGTGCCTACCATCGAAGACCGCAAGCCCGTGTTCCTAAGCAGAAGCACGCGCGATGCCCTTGACCGCATCGTCCGTATGTTCGGCGAGCGCAGGATGAGTGTGTCTGGACTGGTGGAGAACATCGCCCGGCAGCACCTTGCCACCTACGGGGAGGACATCGAGGCATGGCGTAAACTCTGAGATTTAAGGAGCTGATTGACGGGGCGCAATTCAGAGTTACTCTGAACCAGTTCAACGGAGTTTTGAGGGGAGCAAGTTTGTGTTTCGGGCATACCGAAACCGCCTGCTCCCACTCATGAACTCCGTGGAAGCTGCATCCCGTTGGTCTAATGGGTATCTGTATTATAAACAGTAACAAACGTATGGAGCATAAGCAAAAAACAGTAAGAAGAAACAAAGGAGGTCGCCCTAAGAAGGTAGCGGCAGACAAGCTGAAATACCGCCTCACGGTGAAGATGGCGACATCGGACTACTACGCGCTGAAAGGCAAGGCACGGAGCGCAGGCATATCCGCCGGGGAGTTCTTGCGCCGTTGCATGAGGGACGGGCAGGTGAAGGAACGGCTCACGCCGGAACATACGGGCTATGTCCGCCAACTCTGCGGCATGGCGAACAATCTGAACCAGCTTGCGCACAAGGCGAACGCAGCGGGTTTCGTCACGGTGAGGATGGAGTGCCGCATACTCGTGGCACGTATCGAAGAAGTGCTGAATTTAATCCTCTTATGAAAGCCGGATATGATAGCTAAAATCGTAAAAGGAAGCAGTTTCAGGGGTGTGGTAAACTACATTCTTGACAAGGAAAAGGACGCTAAAATCCTTGTCTGTGACGGTCTGTTTGCCGAGAACAAGGACACGATAGCCATGAGCTTCGAGGCACAATCGAAGATGAATCCAAAGGTTACGAAGCCTGTCGGACACATTTCGTTGGCTTTCTCCAAGGAGGACGAACACCGCCTGACTGACCGCGCAATGGCAGGAATAGCGTTGGAATACCTGAAGGAAATGGGGATAACCGACACGCAGGTTCTCATCGTGCGCCACTTCGACAAGGAGCATCCGCACGTGCATATAGCGTTCAACCGAATCGCCAATAATGGCAGGACAATCAGCGACCGCAACGAGCGAATACGTAGCACACGCATCTGTAAGGAACTGACGAAGAAATATAACCTGTATTTTGCCAATGGCAAGGAACGGGTGAAGCAGCATCGCTTGAAAGAGCCGGACAAGACCAGGTACGGGCTTTACTCCATCCTTAAATCGGAGGTTTCAAGGTGTGGAAACTGGAACATGCTTACCGCTAATCTGAAGAAACAAGGCGTGGAAATTCAGTTCAAGTACAAGGGCAAGTCGGACGAGGTGCAAGGTATAATTTTCACCATGAACGGCTATTCGTTCAGCGGCTCCAAGATTGACAAGCGTTTCAGCTATTCCAAGATAGATGCTGCATTGGAACGTAACAGACATACCGAGCGAATGGAAATGCAATGGTCTTCACACCATGAAGAACTGCCCACGTTTCAACCTGAATCAAGGGGCAACGATGATTTGTACAACAGCTCGATTGGTCTTTTCATGCCGGACAATGCAAACGCTCAGGCGGATGAAAACTATTTTGAGGAAGAATTAAAACGCAGGAACAAGAAAAAGAAACAACGTAAAATAAGATTCTAAAAATGGATAATAACGAAATATATGCGCTCTTTGAGGACATCAAGAATGGCTTAAAGGGCATCAATGACAGATTGGAGAACGCTCCCAAAGTAAGCAACAGCCAATCAGGAGAACAAGCTCCTGCAATGGACTTGACACCCATAAAGGAGTTGTTTGACAGTTCCGCAAAGGAGCATCAGGCACAGACCAAAGCCATGCTGACCAAGTTCGCGGAAGCGGAGGTTTACGCATCAAACAGGATTCTGCACCTGTTGCGGAATTTGAAAGAGATGTTTGCCCGAAGCCCGGAAGAACAGAAAAACGAGTCGCAGGAACATATCCACCGCCATAGTTTTGACATCAAATCGAGCAAGGTGTTTTCTCTTTTGGTCGGCATGGGTATCGTATGCAGCCTTTCCATCTGGGGTAACATTGAGTTATGGAAATCCAAGCGACAGTATGCCGACGATGCGTTGAAGTTCCGCGTCATCCGCTCATGGGGAGGATGCAATGCCAATCACATCCTTTGGCTGAATGACGTGTTCGACATCCACCGCAACGAGGAAGCCATCGAATGGATACGGCAGGAGGCTGACGGTTACGACAGAGGGTTAAAGACTTTATCCGACAGTCTGATGCAGGAGAGGCTGAAAGTGAAACAAACGAAGAATAACAATAACCAAAAGTAACGTGAATGGCATCGGTAAAAGTGAAATTCCGTCCTTCGTCCGTAAACGGCAAGGAGGGCAGCATCTACTATCAGGTGATACACAACCGCGCGGTCCGCCAATTCAAGACGGATTACCGGATATTTGAAAGCGAATGGAACGACAAAACATCGGCAGTTGCCGTTCCTGTTCTGGCAAACAATGAACGTAAGAACTATCTGCAATCGGTTTCCAATCGGATAGAATGGGATGTAAAACGTCTGACGGCAATCATCGCATTGCTTGAAAAAGGGAACAAAGGTTACACGGTGGATGACATCCTCGTGAAATTCAACAGGCAAGCGGACGGACAATCCTTGTTCCCTTTCATGCAAGGTATTATTGACCAGTTAAAGCGGCTGAACAGAATCCGCACGTCGGAAACATACGCCGCCACGCTTGCCAGTTTCATGAAGTTTCGTGATGGTCAAGACATTCTCCTGTGTGAGATTGACAGCGACACGATAATGCTCTATGAGGCATGGCTGAAAGCCAACGGCAACTGCCCCAATACCACCTCGTTCTACATGCGCATACTCCGCGCGGTTTATAACCGTGCCGTGGAAAAGGAACTGACGGAACAGAAATACCCATTCAAGCACGTTTACACAGGTATAGACAAGACCGTGAAGCGTGCCGTACCATTGAAGACTATCAAGCGCATCAAGGAACTTGACCTGACGCTGAAGCCGCATCTGGACTATGCGAGGGATATATTCCTCTTTTCGTTTTACACCCGCGGAATGTCGTTCATTGACATGGCTTATTTGAATAAGTCGGACTTGAAGAACGGCATCCTGACATACCGCAGGAGAAAGACAGGGCAACAGCTGACAATCAAGTGGGAGAAGTGCATGGAAGGAATCGTGGCCAAATATGAAGGCCGTTCCGCCACGCAATACTTATTGCCCATAATCACCAGTCCGTTTGCCAATGAACGGGTACAATACATGAACGCCCTCAGCCGTGTAAACGTAGCCCTGAAAGAAGTTGCCCGTTTGGTGGATTTGCAGATTCCATTGACCATGTACTGCGCCCGCCATGGATGGGCAAGCATTGCCAAGAGCAAGAACATACCGCTTTCGGTCATCAGCGAGGGAATGGGGCACGACTCTGAGGAAACCACGCGCATTTATCTCGCATCGCTTGACACGAGCGTGGTGGATAGGGCGAACAACCTTATCCTGAAAGATTTGTAATTGGGAATACTATCAGAAAATTGTTTTGCAAAAATCGGAATCTCTTGATAAGAGTTATAGTTATATCGCAAAGGTACGTAAAATATTGCAGATTTTGTGAAAAGTTCTCATTTATAATGGGATAAAAGATGAAAATTGTACGGATTTGTTTGGCAAATCCACTTTTCTTGTTTGCTAACATCCTGATTCATAGGATTTATATCCTTGACGTATATCTCTTATCAAGAGATGAATTTCAAGGATATACTACATAAATTCCGTACTGAATCATTCACCGAAAGGGAAAAGGGTACAAAGTTCGAGCGTCTGATGCGCTCATGGTTATTGACAGACCCACGCTACAACGAGCTTGAAAAGGTGTGGTTGTGGGAGGAATTTCCGGGGCGCAAGGACTTCGGAGGCACGGACACGGGCATCGACCTCGTGGCCAAGACCGAGATGGGCGACTATTGGGCTATCCAGTGCAAGTGCTATGCGGAGGATGCCGTGATAGACAAGCCCGCCGTGGATTCGTTCCTTGCCACCTCCAGCCGCACGTTCACGAACGAAGTCACTTTCCAGACTACCCGTTTTGCCAAACGTATATGGATTTCCACCACAAACCATTGGGGAAGCAACGCAGAGGAAGCCATCCGCCACCAAGACCCACCTTTTTCACGGGTTGGGCTGGTTGACCTGAATTCCTCCTGCGTGGACTGGCAAAAACTGATGGACGGACTTACAGGAAACTCCGCGCTTGTGGAAGGCAAGAAACCGCGCAAGCACCAGTTGGATGCCATATCCAAAGCATACACGCACTATATCACAGAGAATAACAACCGTGGCAAGCTCATCATGGCCTGCGGAACAGGCAAGACCTACACCTCGCTGCTCATCATCGAACAGTTGTTAGGCAACAAAGGACTGGTTTTGTTCATGGTTCCGTCCATCGCCTTGTTGGGGCAGTCGCTCAACGCATGGTCGGCAGACGCAAAGAAACCTATCAAGGCCGTCTGTATCTGTTCCGATTCCAAAGCCTCGCGAAAGATTCAGAATAAATACGATGATATGGATGACAGCGTGGTTGACCTTGCCGTGCCAGCGTCCACCAATCCGCAGTCCATAGCTTCGCAGTTGAAGAAATACCGCAGTCACGACGGGTTGGTAGTCGTGTTTTCCACCTACCAGTCCATTGATGCCGTTTCAGCGGCACAGCAGGAGATACTTTCCGAAACAGACGGCGAGTATGGCGTGTTCGACTTCATCATCTGTGACGAAGCCCATCGCACCACGGGCGTGAAGCTGTCGGACAAGGACGAGAGCAATTTCACCAAGATACACTCCGACGAGAATGTGCAAGGTAGAAAACGGCTTTACATGACCGCTACGCCAAGACTGTACGGAGAATCGGCCAAGATAAAGGCATCGGAAAAGGACTGTATCCTCTGTTCGATGGACGACAAGGCTCTGTATGGGGAGGAGTTCTACCGCGTGAATTTCTCCTACGCCGTACAGAACGGACTGTTGACCGACTACAAGGTGCTTGTCCTTACCGTCGGTGAGGATGATGTACCGGAAAATATCAAGCGCGATGTCACCGACACGACCACGGAACTGAACTTTGACGACACGTCCAAGCTCATTGGCGTAATCAACGGACTGTCCAAGATGATACAGGGCGACGACCACCGTACATGGGATGCCGACCCGCACATGATGCGCCGTGCCGTGGCGTTCTGTTCATCCATTGACAGGAGCGCAAGCAGGACGGGCATCGCATCCAAATATGTGGCTTCCGTGTTGCCGGAAATATCGGAAAAGTACGACGAGAATCTGGATGCCGAGAGCCTTTCGCATACCGTTTCGATAGCCACAAGGCACATAGACGGTTCGATGAACTCGCAGGAGCGCAACGGAATCCTGCAATGGCTGGCGGACGAGCCAAACAATGACCGGGAGTGTCGGGTGGTGACCAATGTGCGGTGTCTGTCCGAGGGCGTGGACGTGCCGTCGCTCGATGCCGTGCTGTTCCTTTCCGCCCGTAACTCGCAGGTGGATGTGGTGCAGTCTGTAGGCCGTGTGATGCGCACTTTCCACAAGGGGCTGCCCGACGAGAAGAAGTACGGGTACATCATCATCCCTATTGTCGTGCCGTCCGATGTTTCGGCGGAAGAAGCACTCGACAACAGCAAGACCTTTGATGTGGTCTGGGAAATCCTGAACGCGCTACGCTCCCATGATGACCGTTTCAATGCGATGGTGAACAAGATTGCGCTCAACAAACAGAAACCCAACAAGCAGTCCTACACGCCGTCCGTCACCATCGGCAGGCCGGGGTTGGGCTTTCTGGAGGGAGAGGAAGAAGCGCGGCAGATGGAGAATGCGGAAATCGCCCGACAGTTGGAACTTCGTTTCGGCGAGTTGCAGGACGGTATGTATGCCAAGCTCGTGGAGAAGTGCGGCGACCGCCTCTATTGGGAGAACTGGGCAAAGGAAATCGGACTTATCGCGCACAAGTTCATCGAGCGCATATCCAAGCTCATCCAGTCCGGCGTACACAAAAAGGCATTCAACGAATATCTCAAGGGATTACAGCGCGACCTTAACCCGTCCGTGGATGCAGCACAGGCCATTGAAATGCTGGCACAGCACATCATCACCCGTCCGGTGTTCGATGCGTTGTTTGCCGATTATCAGTTCGTGAACAACAACGCCGTGAGCCGTTCCATGCAACGCATGATAGACCTTTTGCAAGAGCAGGCTTTCGAGAAAGATACCGAAGTGCTGGAGAAGTTCTATCAGTCGGTGAGGACGAATGTGGGCGGCATAGACAATCTGGAGGGCAAGCAGACTATCATCAAGAATCTCTATGAAAAGTTCTTCAAAGGCGCGTTTCCGCTCACCGTGGAGAAGCTGGGCATCGTCTATACGCCCGTAGAGTGTGTGGACTTCATCATCCATTCTGTAAACGACATACTAAAGGCGGAGTTCAACACATCGCTGACTGGGCAGAATGTGCATATCCTCGACCCGTTTGTAGGAACAGGCACGTTCATCACACGGCTGTTGCAGTCCGGCCTTATCCGTCCAGAGGACATGGAGCGCAAGTACCTGAATGAAATCCATTGCAATGAAATCGTGCTGCTGGCCTATTATATCGCCGACGTGAACATTGAATCGGTATTCCATGACATTACCCGCCGGAAAACCTATCTGCCGTACAGCGGCATCTGCCTGACGGACACTTTCCAACTGGCGGAAAAGAAGCATAACGAGCTTTTCACGGAGTTCTTCCAGGACAATTCCAAACGGGTGAAAAAACAGATGGCCACACACGTGAGGGTGATTGTGGGGAATCCGCCGTATTCTGTCGGGCAGAAAAGTGCAAATGACAATGCGAAGAATTTGTCATATCCAAATTTAGAGAAAAGAATATCGGAAACTTATGCGGAGGCTACAACAGATAAAGGAAAAACCATACAAGCCCTTTATGATAGTTATATTAAGGCATTTCGTTGGGCTTCAGACCGCATACCACAAGACGAAGGCGGTATCATTGCTTTTATAAGTAATGGAGCATGGTTGGATAGTTTTTCAGGCGAAGGATTTCGTCGTTGTCTTGAAAAAGAATTTACATCCATTTATGTGCTGAATTTACGTGGCAATCAGCGTACATCTGGCGAACTATCGCGTAAAGAAGGAGGGAAAATCTTTGGAAGCGGTTCTCGTACTCCCATTGCCATTACTTTCCTTATCAAGAATCCTGCAAAGAAAGGCCAAAAAGCAGTTATCCATTACCACGACATAGGCGATTACCTTACCCGTGAACAAAAGCTCAAAATGGTAAAGGACTTCCGCTCCATTTCTTCGCGGAAGTTGGATTGGCAGATTATTACTCCAAACGAAAAGGCGGATTGGATAAACCAACGTGATGGCGTTTTCGACAGTTTGATACCGTTGGCTCCAGAAAAGAAAAAGGAAACAAATGCAAAATCAATTTTTAATATTTACTCTGCAGGAGTTATGACCAATCGTGAATTTTGGGTTTTTAATTCTTCTATGCATGAGTTGAAAAATAATACAAATAAATCTATCGACTTTTTTAATTCAGAGCGAGAACGATACGTCCAATTTCTTGAATCTAATTCTCGCATTGATGTTCGCGATTTTGTTTCTGCTGATACAACTCGGATTAAATGGGATTCTGCATTATATGCTGATATGGAAAACGGGAAAGAACTCACTGTTGATAATTCTTGTTTTATTCAAGCGATTTATAGACCATACTTCAAACAAAATCTATACTTCAACAAAGATTTGAACTGGAGCCGATGTCTTCAACCTCTATTCTTCCCAAATTCTCAGCGTCATAATCTAATTATTTGTATTAGTGGAACAGGAATAAATAAGGATTTTTGTACACTAATATCTGATTGTGTTCTTGACAGACAGACCTTAGCTAATAACCAATGTTTTCCATTATATTGGTACGAAGAAAACAAAAATCCACAGGCTTCACTTTTCGATGATGCGGAAACAAACCGCTACATCCGTCGAGATGGTATAACCGATTGGATTCTGAAAGAAGTCCGTAACCGCTTCGGAGGTTCACGAGCCATCACCAAAGAACACATCTTCTACTATGTATATGGATTACTTCACTCTACGCAATATCATGAGCGTTTCGCCGATGACTTGAAAAAGTCATTGCCACGCATCCCCATTGTAGATAATGTGCAGGACTTCATGGCCTTTTATAAAGCCGGAAAGGAGCTTGCCGATCTGCACCTGAACTACGAACAAGGCATTAACGTGCAAACAACAGGACATGACGGCGATTATACATTTTTCGCAGAAATGCCAATGTTGGCACATCGTTTCTTTGGCGTAAAGGTTATTGGCGACATCGACATTTGGCAGAGTGAATGGGCGGATGAAACCTATCAATACTTTGCTGTGGATAAGATGAAGTTCGCCAAAGTCCGTGACGAGAACGGAAAACTCGTTGCCGATAAGACACGCATCATTTACAACGGTCATATCACCATTGAGAACATTCCGCTCAAAGCCTATGAGTACATAGTCAATGGTAAATCCGCAATCGACTGGATAATGGAACGCTATGCTGTAAAAACCGATGACGCCTCCCAAATCAAGAACGACCCCAACGACTGGTCAAGAGAACACAAGCAACCCCGCTATATCCTCGACCTCCTGCTGTCAGTCATTATCCTCTCCTGTCAAACAGTAGAAATAGTGAAATCATTGCCAAAATTAGCAATATGATACATTGTAGATAAAATATTTTCCGTAATTTTACTATCAAAATTTGTATTAGGGTTTATATAGGACAAGGAACCTGTTGTTGAAAAACAACACTCTAAAACCTTATTCGATATATTGGCTATTATGAATAACTTATATCATTGCACATCAATAGAAACTCTATGCAGTGTGTTTAAAGAATTTATTAAAAACCAAAAATAGAAATATGACTGATAAACAATTGTTTTACGAAGCTTATATCAATTATACAAAAAATGAAAATTACTCTCATTTTTATGATAGTATCAAGAGTTTGAATATAACAGACAATGCCTTGTTTTATTTCTACAAGGCTCATTGGGCTTTTAAGAAAGAAAAAGATTATCAAATTGCAGAAGAGTATATAAAGAAATGTGAATTTATATTGAGTAAAGGACAGAAATTAAACATTGGGGAGTATTTACTACAACCAGGAATCATACGTCTCCCTGTAATAGAGAAAGATAAACTTCATTATTTTTACCAAATGGCTGGAGAAGTGTATGCCATCAATGGATTTCATAAAGAGGCTTTGAAATATTATCAGAAATACCAATATTATGTAGAACAAGTAAAGAATAATATTTTAAACGAGAAAGAAAATATTACTTTGTATTCTTTCCGTAGGTTCAACGAATACACATTGGCTGATTTAATAAACAAGCAGATTACTGTGTGTCATCCCTCAAAAATGAATGACCCCTTTGACAGTATTGCTAATATATGGAGTTCAGAAAAAAATTTGCGTGGAATTTGCAAAAATGCCGAATGTAATAAGTATATCCCGATTTTCAATGAGTCTTTCAAGTATTTCCGCATACGTTCTTTTGTGGCAAATAGAGATACATATGAAACAGATGATAGTATCTTATCAAATACTTTAATGTGGTCATTTTATGCTGACGAACATAGAGGATTCTGCATAAAATACAGATTTTCAAAACATTTTATTAAAAAACCTTGTGATGGTAGTTTTTGTCATTTGCGTATTTTACCTGTTGAGTATGTTCCAGAATATGATTTGTCTCACAAGACTTATATAGACACCAATGATTCTTTTGGCTATAAATACTACAAATGGAAGGATGAAAACGAAGTACGTCTGATAAGCTATAATACCATAACCGATAGTCCTTTTTTAGGTGAAAAACTTGATGAAAACTCAAAAATCGAAGAAATTATATTTGGAATTAAGTGTCCACCAGAGACCAAAGATGTTATTTGTAACTTGATTAAAAATTACGAATATCCTATAAAGTTGAGTGAGATGGTACAAGATGAGCATAATGTGTATTACCTACAGAAACAGAACTATGAAAAGAGTTAATATTGATGTCTAAAAGTATTCTTTCTGAATTTTATTTTATTATCTTTGCACACAGTTGATTGACTTATTGGAGATGAGCAGAATGGTGAACTTCGATGGTTTCTAAACCATTACCTATTCTCTTTTTGCTTAATGATAACTTTCTGATTTACAGTCATATTTTATTTAGTGCAACATTTGTGAAGCACGAGAATATAAATATGTCCCGTACCTGTTCCAGCCTTTGTGACTGAAAATCCTTTTTCAGAATGCGTTCCAATTCTTCTTCCGTCAGATAACCGCGGTCCACAGCTTTCATGTGGATATGATAATTGGCAAACGGGTCAACTGTTATCCATCCGTTATTTTTGGCTATTAAAACAATTTTACGGAATATCTGCATGAACTTTCCTGTCGTGTTTTCATTACATCGGCTCACTGTTCTTAGATAGAGCTCAAAATCTGTCACAAACTTATGGTCTATTTCCCGAAGCGCTATATCTGATATTCTATATTTTACTTTCATGAACTCTTCCAACCGCCTGTAAGTCCGGTCATATTTCACAAGAGTAGCAGGAGCCTTACTGATGCCGCAAAGTTTTTCTGCATCCTCATTGTGTTGTTTGAAAAGCTCCAGTAAGGTCTGTTGCTTCACCTCATATCCGAGAAAAGCGTTTCTTACCTTCTCGGCAGTCACAAAGGAATCCCTTGATTCTATATAGCGGTAGTGGTTGTTCAATGCGGTACGTATGTCATCAAGCATGTTGTTCACCTGCCTTGCTTTCGCTCCGTTCCCTGACAAACGTCCCAGTTTGGTGTCCCACAGACGAGGCTCCACATCCAGTTTTGAACTGAATTGTGACATTTCCCCGTTTACGGTGATACGAATCATAATGCTCGCCTTACCTTCTTTGTTTACGTAGTTCTTTCTCAGATAGAAGAGAATTTTGAATGTACTTTTGCTCATAAATGCATCTGTTTTTATATCCTTTGTTACAATCGTTACGCAATGCCACAAAGGAAAGGTTATTAATTGAATTATGAGCAGACAAAATTGAGACAACAGCGGACAAATCAGTGAGTTAGCATGAAAATCGTTACAATAATCAGACGGTAATTTTTCTGTAACGATTTGGTAACGGAACTTTGTCCGAAGTGGGCTATTTGATGTCCTTGGATTGGCACTTGCAGAATACAAAAAAGTCCACAATTCATTGAAATTGTGGACTTTGTCGCTTTCAGACTCTCAGTTGTCCTTGAGTCTCAGCGGTGCGTACGGGACTCGAACCCGTGACCCCATGCGTGACAGGCATGTATTCTAACCAACTGAACTAACGCACCATTATTTCATTCTTTCGTTGCTATCTCTCTCGATTGCGGTTGCAAAGGTAGACAAAATTCTTATATCTGCAATAGCTTGAAAGAAAAAAATCATCTTTTTTTTAACATAGCTTGATTATAAGAGATTTATGTTACCTTTGCAAAACTAAATTAATATTGAAATCATGAGAAATACTCCTATTGAACGTAAGTTGATAGATGAAACTATCGCAGATTTTCATATCACAGACTTTGCCAAAGCAACTATCCGTGAAGTCAAAGCCATTGCAGCCAATGCCGAAGCGGCATCGGGTGTGGAATTCATAAAAATGGAAATGGGTGTACCCGGACTCCCCCCCTCAGCCGTCGGCGTAAAGGCAGAGGTGGAGGCATTGCAGAATGGTATTGCCAGCCTCTACCCGGACATCAACGGACTCCCCGCCTTGAAGCAGGAAGCATCCCGTTTCATCAAAGCCTTTATCAATGTAGATGTAGCCCCCGAAGGTTGCGTACCAGTTACCGGTTCCATGCAAGGAACTTTTGCTTCATTCCTCACATGCAGCCAGTGCGATGAGAAAAAGGATACCATTCTCTTCATCGATCCCGGTTTCCCGGTACAGAAGCAGCAGTTGGTCGTGATGGGACAGAAATATGAAACCTTTGACGTATATGACTACCGTGGCAACAAGTTGAAAGCGAAGTTGGAAAGTTACCTCAGCAAAGGAAATATCTCTGCCATCGTCTATTCCAATCCCAACAATCCCAGCTGGATTTGCCTAAAAGAAGAAGAATTGCGCATCATCGGCGAACTGGCAACCAAATATGACGTCATTGTGCTGGAAGACCTCGCCTACTTTGCCATGGACTTCCGCCAAGACTTGAGCAAACCGTTCCAAGCGCCTTACCAACCTTCTGTGGCACACTATACGGACCTTTACGTGCTGCTCATTTCCGGTTCCAAAGCTTTCAGCTATGCCGGTCAACGTATCGGTGTCAGCTGCATTTCGGACAAACTGTATCATCGGGCCTATCCCGGGTTGACACAACGCTACGGCGGCGGCACCTTCGGCACAGTATTCATCCACCGCGTACTCTATGCGCTCTCTTCCGGCACCAGCCACTCTGCGCAGTATGCTCTTGCCGCCATGCTTAAAGCAGCCAATGAAGGTCAATACAACTTCCTTGATGAAGTGAAAGTATACGGTGAACGTGCCCGCCGCCTGAAAGAAATCTTCTTGCGCCACGGTTTCCACTTGGTATACGACAATGATTTGGGTGATCCCGTTGCCGACGGTTTCTACTTCACCATCGGTTACCCGGGCATGAGTAGCGGAGAACTTGCGCGGGAACTAATGTACTACGGTGTAAGCGCCATTTCGCTGGTGACCACCGGAAGCCATCAGGAAGGATTACGTGCCTGCACTTCCTTTATCCAAGACCATCAGTACGACCAGTTGGACGAACGTATGGCAATTTTTGCCGAGAATCACCCCATCCAATAAAAAATATCCCTATATAAATAAGGTGTTTCTACCAGTTGATGCCGGTATCCCACCACAATCGGGTACCGGCATTGTCATCTCCACCCAGTACCTCTACCAAAGCGGCATACTGCTCGGCATTCTCCGTCTTCAGTCCGCCGGGAAAGTTCAGACGGCGAATCATTGTCTCAGTATCTATGCACCCGTCTTTACTGTGATTAAAGCGTACGGGGAATAGCCGGGGATACCCCGTCCGGCGCTGTTCAGCCCAAGCTTCACACCCTTCGGGAAACATGGCAATCCATTTTTGGGTAATAATCTTCTCCAGTTTCGTATCCCTATCCGCTGACTCCAGCCAGCGTGGCGAAACCTGACAACGGGCGGTAATATCATTCTCCATATCGTAGGTATCCACAAAATCGGCAGGCAACAAGTTGCTCTCCAGATAAGCGTCGGACTGCAAGATGCCATACTGACGGAAAGAAGCCATTACCCCTTCTTCATAGCAGATTTTCGCCGACTCATCAGTCCATCCCCGTAGGGCAGCCTCGGCACGCAGGAACCAGACTTCTGCTGCCGGCATCAACACTGCATCAGTCTGCTGGGTAACTTTCAATTTTGAGAGTGTATTATAATAGTTATGTGCAAAGCATGTACCCTGACGAATGCCGCGATACTCGCCTGCAAACTGTTCATTCTGGCAAGTGGCAAAATAGATTTCACGACGGGGATCTTCATATCCGTTCAGTATGGACTCCATCGGCGCTCCCATATAAGCTTCATTCCAAACAAGGTTTATCTCGCCCAACGGATTGGTATATCCACTCGCTGTGGAAACCGCCACCGACTCGTCCGCCTCCCGAATGACTCCGTATTCATTATCCATCGCCTTACGGAATTCCGTTTTTGCATTCTCCGGACTGGCTACCGCGATGCGCATGGCAAGCCGCATCCGCAACGAATTGGCAAACTTTATCCAAGAGTCATAATCACCGTCCAACAACATATCGAAACGCGCAAACTCCGAAGCTCCCGGATGCTCGACAATATAATCGGAAAGTACAGCAACAGCCGTATCGAGTTCACAGAAAAAGGCATTATAGACCTCTTTCTGCGTGTCAGGCATATAACGGGCTTCGGGATCGGCAAAATGACTATACACAATAGGGCCGTAATAGTCCGTGACACGGTGCATCACTTCCACCTTCAGTATCTTGGTAATGCCGAAAAAGGCAGGCATACGGTCACGTGTGGCATTCTCCGACTGATATATCTGCGGGAAAACATACTCATAGGTATGTCCCCACATGGCGCTGTTCCATCCATCCTGCAAGTTGTAGTCCGAATTGTGCGAACCTCCATTCAGAGGCTTGGCATCGTGCATGTAACCGCTGAACATGTCGGCATTCAAATTCTGGGTCAATTGAAAAGGCCAGTTCTTCCCCTTTCCGTAGTCGTAATTGAAATAGATGCCTTGCTGGATGATTCCAAGACGGATGCCATGTTCGTTATAGTCGGCCTGCAAGTCCTCGTCCGTCACGCCGGACTTGTCCGTATTGATTTCCTTAAAGTCCCGCGTACAAGCCAGAAACACGAAAACCATGCCAATCAGTACTATAATCCTCTTCATATCAAGTCTCCCTCCCCCTCTTAAAATTCACACTTCAAAGAAAATCCCCAACTACGCGTGGTAGGCATACCGTAGACTTCAATTCCCTGGTTATCGTTGCCCGTAGAGAGTACCAGGTCAGGGTCGAAAGGCGCCTTTTTGTAGAAGAAGAACAAGTTGCGTCCCGAAAAGGACAGTTGTGCCCGCTTGAGGACTTTGGTCTTTTCCATCCAGGCTGCAGGCAGTTGGTAGCCCACGGACAGCTCACGCAGCCTGATGTTCGTGGCATCATACATATAATATTCCGTCACCCCGGCCCGTCCGCCTACAACATTCTTATAAAATCCTTTCACATTATCTATCCGGTTACCTTCAAGCATTACATAACCTTTGTCTCTGGCCCGGGCCGTGACTTCAGAAACGCCATACATATCCATATCCGCCTGCGTCTGGGACAAAATATCGCCTCCAAAGCGACAATCCACCAGAAAATAGAAAGAAAAATTCTTGTAAGACAGCATATGATTCCAGCCCAGCATCAGTTTTGGATTGGCATTGCCCACTTTCACCGTATTGCCATCACCTTCCACCAAAGGCATGCCGGTATTGTCTCCTTCCGTGCCGTAAACGATATTGCCCGCATCGTCACGTACAAAAGCTTTTCCGTAGATGTCACCGATAGAGCCCCCTTTCACCAATTTCATGGCATAACTGGACGAGAAGCTGGTAGGACCGTAAAGAAACTCCTTCAGCGCTTCGTGCAGTGAAATTATCTTGTTGCGGTTGGTGGAGAAGTTTACCTCTGTTTTCCACTTGAAATGGTTTGTCAGCAAAGGAACGGCATCCAATGAAACCTCCCACCCCACATTCTGTATATTACCCGCATTGACATAACGGTAGGCATATTTATCGCCCGACAGAGTGGGAAGCTTGAAGAACTGGTTCCGGGTATTCGTCTTATAGAAAGTGGCATTCAAACCAATGCGGTTCTTTAAAAAACGCGCTTCTATACCCGCCTCAAAGGAATGCGTCATCTCCGGTTCCATATCCTTGAACGGCGCGGCATCACTTGCCAGGAACTCTCCACCCGCCGTGATATGCGAGGAAGGATTTGTGATGAACATGGGAATATCATTGCCCACCATGCTGTATGCCCCCCTTATCTTTGCCAGTGACACCCATCGGGGTAAAGTCATCAGCTTATTGAATATCAGCGAAAATCCCACGGAGGGATAGAAGAACCCGCTTTTCTCATGAGATGTATAAGCCAGTGTGGAGGACCAGTCATTACGGGCCGACAAATCAAGATAGACAAACTCGTTGTAGCCCAGTTGTGCCGTCGCAAACAAGGACTGCAATTGGCGCCGTGCATCAATCTTCTGGTCCAGCCCAGCGGAACCATTCATGATGATATTGGCCAGATTGAACACATTGGCATATTTCAGCGAAGCTGTTTTAGAGTCATAGCGGGTGGAGTTCACTGTCTTGTCATTGATACTGGCACCGAGCGCCGCGTTGAGAGAGAATGCATCCCACTGCTTTTTCATCATCAGTATGGCGTCTCCGTAATATTGGGTTTCCTGATAGTCCATCTCGATATAACGCCCATTGGCTCCCGCTAACGCCGGAGCGGTAGAGGCATAGAACTGCTGGCGCACCTTGTCGTTAATATAGTCTACATTGCCACGGGCCTGCAGGCTTAACCAATCGTTTATCTTCAGATTGGCAGATAAGGAGACTATGACATGCATACGGTTCTCCTTGCTCAATATGCGATTGGTAATCCAGTAGGGATTCTGCTCAAAATCCTCGTAGGAGGTATGCCAATTCTGTATGTTCAGGTTTCTACCCTCATCATAAACCTCGAAGTTCTCCTTATAATAAGAAATATCCTCACCCCGTGGAAAACGGTAGAGCCCCACCAAAGGATTCATGTAGAAACCACCCACGGTAGGCTTGTTCTTCACCACCTGGCGCATCAAGTTCATACTGCCATCTAACTTCAGACGGGAATTCAACAGAACGGAAGTCTCTCTGAAAGTGAGGTTGTGCTTCGAAAGGTTATGTTTCCCAATGATGCCATGCCCCGTAGTATTGGCATAGGAGAAATAGTTCTGCAACTTCTCATTGCCGTGACTCAAGGAGATGGAAGTTATGGAGGTGACACCAGTAGAGAAGAAGTCTCTCAGATTATCATATTCGGGAAGGTTTGCCCGTTCTCCCCAACTGTCCACACCGTCACTTACTCCATAGCGGTTCTGCATCTTGGGTAGTGCAAAAGCATTGTCGAACATCAGGCTCGTCGAGAAAGAAACACTGCGCTGCCCGTGCGACTGCCCCTTCTTTGTAGTAATCAGTATCACCCCATTGGCAGCCTGGCTACCATACAAAGCTGCCGCGGGAGCTCCTTTCAGGATACTGATACTCTCTATATCTTCAGGATTCAGATTGGAAATGCCGTCCCCTCCGTCACGGTTGCTGGCATTGGCCGTCCCGCCTATGGCAGAGTATGCTTGCTCGGAGGTGGAGTTCAGAATGGGAACACCGTCTATCACGTACAGAGGTTGGTTGTCACTCGCCACCGAACGGACTCCACGGATACTGACTTTGGCTGAAGCTCCCAGACCGGAAGAAACCTGGTTAACACGCACACCAGCTGACTTGCCGGTCAACGAAGTGATTAAGTTGGGCATTTTTACTCGAGTCAATTCCTCGTTTTTTATTAAATCTGTGGCATAAGAAAGAGAATTTTCTTTCTTTTCGATACCCAAAGCGGTAACAATGACATTATCCAGCTCTATCATATTTTCTCTTAGTGTGATATGAAAGGTCGAACGTCCTTCCACCTCAATATCCTGGGAAATGTAGCCGATAAATGAAACACGGAGCACTGCATTATCGGCAACCACCAGCGTGAATTTTCCTTCCGAATCCGCTATCGCACCATTGGCCGTTTCTTTCTCCTGAATAGTGGCACCGGCCAGCGGAAACCCACCTTCATCCAGCACACAGCCACTTACCGTCACTTTGGAAAGCTGTATTTCGGAATGCCCCGGACGTTGCATACGCTCCCAAAATCCCTCCGGGCAATCCGTCCATCCTATAGAAAACAGCCCTAAAATTAACATATATAGTGTAGTATACTTCATTGTATTAAATTGCCAATTACTTGCAAATTTAAGCATTTTCTTCGAATAAAAAAACCATAAAATCTGAGAAAAGAAACTTTTAAAATGAAAAACAGCGAAGAACTTTTGTTTATTGTGGAATATTATGTATATTAGGGGCATGTATAGCAATATAGATCTATTCAAGATAGAAACAAACCATGTGGTTCCTGCCCGGGGAAAGGTCTTGATTTCCGAACCCTTTTTGTGTGACCACATGTTTGGGCGATCCGTCATTCTACTGGTGGACCATACACATGACGGCACAATGGGACTGGTTATGAACAAACCTCTCCCCCTATTCTTGAATGATGTGCTGAAAGACTTCAACTGCCCGGAAAACATACCTATCTATAAAGGAGGACCGCTCAGTACAGATACGTTGTTCTATTTGCACACGCTCAAGGGCATTACCGGAGCATTGCCCATCGGCAAAGGCTTCTACCTGAACGGTGACTTTGAAGCCATTAAAAACTACATCATGCAGGGAAATTCCGTTAAAGGCAGAATCAGATTTTTTTTGGGATACTCCGGCTGGGAGTACGAACAGCTGGACCGGGAAATTGAAGAAAACACTTGGCTGGTAGGCAAAGAAAACATCAGCTCGCTAATGGACGAGGCAGCCAGCGGCACACTCTGGAAGAAGGCATTGTGCAAGCTGGGAGCAAAATATGAAATATGGTCGCGTTTCCCCCAGATTCCAACGTTCAATTAGTGTTGCGGAGAAGTTGCAACAATACGACATCCTTATAGCACCCTCCTACGCGCCACCACTCCCTCAAAAGCCCGCAACGCACAAAACCGCAGGATTCAAAAAGGCGGATACTTGCCTCATTATCCACCGAAATATGGACTATCAACTGCTTCAGATATAGGAAACTGAAAACATAGTCGCACAGCAAACGCAACGCTTCCTTGGCATAACCATTGCCCTGATACTCCTTCCGTATAGCAATGCCCACCTCTCCCCGGGCATGCATGGGAGAAAACTCTGTAATATCAATGGTGCCTATCACCGCATCATCCTCTACACGTACAATCATCATACGCAGCTGGCGGTCGGCAAACATATCGCATTCGGAATTCTCAATATATTGTTTCAAGACAAATCTGGAATAGGGCACGGTGAAGTTCGTCACATCCCAAGTCCGGGAATCATTCTCCATAGCATACATCACTTCCAAGTCTTCCGGCTCCATAGCACGTAGACGCACCCTTTCACTACAGAAATAAGATTTATTCATATCTTCCAGTCGGTTACATTTCTTCTTCTTTATTGATATGCAGTTCTTTACGCAGGCGTCCATCACCCGGCAGGCAGAACAGAGAAGCCGTCAGTCCTATCAGTGCACACAGTACACCCGTACTGCTCAACATTATATAATAGGTGAAAAAACCTGCAAGCACTGGTATGGCAAGCAATGCCAGCCGCACGCCACTCCACAACGCATAAAGGCGGAGGGCTTCGGGAAGCGTCACTACATCTATTTTCCGGATTAATACCCATGAAAAGAGTTTCAGGGATACGGGCACGCAAGAGGCAGCCAGCAGAATGGTTATCGTCTCAGCCATATAGATAGCACGTACATCTCCGGCATACATACCTACCCATTCGCCTCCGGTTTCTCCAAGCAGGACGAGTAGGATGGGGAGCATCCAGAAATAAGCAAAAGTTGTTCGGACACGCAATGCAGTCTTCTTTATTTGTTCTTCCATTTAGTGAATTGATAGTGGATAATGAATAATTGATAGAAGCCCAACACGATCAGGCAGTTCCGGAAAATGGAGTGCGGTTCACGATACTGCGTCCCAGAGTCACTTCATCCGTATACTCCAATTCGTCGCCGATGGAAATGCCACGGGCTATGACGGAGAGCTTCACACCCAGTTTTTCCAGCTTGCGGTAGATATAAAAGTTTGTCGTATCTCCCTCCATCGTCGTGCTCAGGGCAAGAATCACTTCATTGATGCCACCGGCGGCTACCCGCTGCACAAGGCTTTCTATCTGCAAGTCTCCGGGACCAATGCCATCCATCGGCGAGATGACGCCTCCCAACACGTGATACAAACCACGGAACTGTTGTGTGGCTTCCACAGCCATCACATCACGGATATTCTCTACCACACAGACCACGGAAGCGTCCCGTTGCGGACTGGAACAGATGCGACACGTCTCCGTATCTGATATATTATGGCATACCTTGCAATATTTCACTTCATGCTTCAGCGTCACAATGGCATTGCCGAACGCTTCCACCACTGCCGTATCCTGGCGGAGCAGGTGAAGAACCAGCCTCATAGCCGTCTTACGTCCCACTCCGGGCAACTTGGCAAACTCATTTACCGCCTTCTCCAATAATGTCGAGGGAAACTGTCCATTCATACTTAAAATTTTCCTATTGGCCACAAAGATAGTGCAAACCGAATGCAGAATAAAATGAACTCGTTCATTTTTTATGCTGAGGTGCAGCCTATCTTCGCTTTCTGGGCAAAGATAGTGCAAACTTATGAAATTAGTGCTACCTTTGCCACACGTAAAACCCCAAAAAGGCAACAAAATGGATATTACAAACGCCGAATTCGTCATCAGTAACACAGACGTGCGGAAATGCCCCGCCGGTACATTTCCCGAATATGCTTTCATCGGACGCTCCAACGTAGGAAAATCCAGTCTTATCAATATGCTGACCGGAAGGAAAGGACTCGCCATGACCTCTGCCACACCGGGAAAGACCATGCTTATCAACCATTTCCTAATCAACAAGAGCTGGTACATTGTAGACCTTCCGGGATATGGCTACGCCAAACGGGGACAGAAAGGTCAGGAACAAATCAAACGTATTATAGAAAGTTATATACTGCAACGCGAACAGATGACTTGTCTGTTTGTTCTTATAGATAGCCGGCTGGCTCCCCAAGCCATCGACCTCGAGTTTACGGAATGGCTGGGCGAGAACGGCGTACCCTTTGCCATCGTCTTCACAAAGGCCGACAAACTGAAAGGCGGCAGACTGAACACCCACATCAACGAATACCTGGAACAGTTGAAGGAACAGTGGGAAGAGCTGCCTCCCTACTTCATCACCTCTTCTGAAAACCGCATGGGACGGAAAGAGCTGCTGGACTATATCGAAAGTATCAACAAAAGCCTGAATAGCAAACAATAGACATAAGTAAAATGAAAAGATTCGTTTTTTGGCAACTGTTTGTTGCCGCACTACTGCTGACCGGCAATAGTCACGCACAATCCATCAAGGATTTGTTCAACAAAGAAAATATAGAGAAGGCGGTAAATGCCGTGACCGGCAAGTCAACAGCGGATATGACCGGCACTTGGTCGTATACCGGCTCCGCCATTGAATTCGAATCGGACAACCTGCTGCAGAAAGCCGGCGGTGCCGTTGCCGCCACAGCCGCAGAAAAGAAACTGGACGAACAGCTTGCCAAAGTAGGCATCAAAGCCAGGCAAATGTCATTCACATTCAACGCCGACAGCACATTCAGCGCCAAAGTAGGGCAAAAGAGCATGAAGGGAAGCTACTCCTACAATGCATCCACCCAAAAGGTCAACTTGAAATTTGCCAAATTGATAGGTATGAATGCTAAGATCAACGCTACCTCCACAACTATGGACCTGCTGTTCGAATCGGACAAGCTACTGAAACTGATAACCTTCCTCTCCAGCAAAAGCAGCAACTCTACCCTGAAGAGTATCGGCTCACTGGCCAACAGCTACGACGGAATGATGCTCGGATTCTCATTACAGAAACAGTAACAACAACTTCCATACAACAAAAAAATCCCGCAAGCACCGAACAATGCTTGCGGGATTTTTTTATCTGAAAAGAGCGGAAAACGAGACTCGAACTCGCGACCCTAACCTTGGCAAGGTTATGCTCTACCAACTGAGCTATTTCCGCATTGGATGACTCTCCTTTTTCGAGGAATAAAGTGCCCAGAACAGGACTCGAACCTGCATGCCTCTCGACACACGCACCTGAAACGTGCGCGTCTACCAATTCCGCCACCTGGGCATAAGTCATCTTCAATACATCTGAAAGAGCGGAAAACGAGACTCGAACTCGCGACCCTAACCTTGGCAAGGTTATGCTCTACCAACTGAGCTATTTCCGCAATGTATAAAAGCGTGAAGAGAAGGAGACTCGAACTCCCACGACATAATTGTCACTACCCCCTCAAAGTAGCGCGTCTACCAATTCCGCCACCTCTCCAACTTACTTTCAACAATTCAAAGAACCGACTGCTTTACCTTGGTGCCCAGAACAGGACTCGAACCTGCATGCCTCTCGACACACGCACCTGAAACGTGCGCGTCTACCAATTCCGCCACCTGGGCATAGGTAATTGCAATCCAAACTGCGTTGAGCGGAAAACGAGACTCGAACTCGCGACCCTAACCTTGGCAAGGTTATGCTCTACCAACTGAGCTATTTCCGCGATTGCGGATGCAAAGGTAGATATTTTCCTTAAACCTGCAAACATTCCGCAGACTTTTTTCACACAAAAAGTGTACATTTTCTCCAGGCATACAAGCAGACTTTTGATTATCAACTCATTCGGCCACGATAATCTTCATAAGAAAATTGCTTGAAAACTTCAGCTTTTCCTTCTTTTGTCCACATTGCAATGGCCGGATGATGAATTCCATTGAACATATTCGTCTTTACAGTGGTGTAATGTATCATGTCTTCAAAGACGATTCTCTCCCCTATCTGCAACTCATGGTCGAAACTCCACAGTCCCATATAGTCGCCGCTCAAACAGGAATTCCCTCCAAGGCGATAGACGTAAGGGCCCGCATCGTCCATCTCTGCTCCACGCACCACAGGCTGGTAGGGCATCTCCAGGCAATCCGGCATGTGGCACGTAAAGCTAACATTGAGGATAGCAGTACGAATACCACGGTTTTCCACGATGTCCACTACCTCCGAGCTCAGCACACCGGTTTGCCAAGTGAAAGCGGAACCGGGCTCAAGAATGATTTGAAGATGCGGATAGCGTTCCTTCAACCCCTGCAACAGACGGACAAGATGCTCTACATCATAATCCTTGCGCGTCATCAAATGCCCGCCTCCTAAATTCAACCACTTAATTTGTGAGAACCAGTGGGAAAATTTTCCTTCCAAGTGCTCCAATGTGCGTTCCAGCTCGTAGGAAGAAGACTCGCAGTGACAATGACAGTGAAAACCCTCAATACCCGCCGGAAGTTCTTCGGGAAGCTGATCAGCCATTACACCGAAGCGGGTACCGGGTGCGCAGGGATTATAAAGCTCCGTTTCCACCTCAGAGTATTCAGGATTGATACGGATACCGCAGGAAATGTTGCTTCCCTCCGCCACCACTACCGGATAAAAACGGTGGAACTGCGAAAGCGAATTGAAAGTGATATGGCTGCTGCACCGCATTATCTCCGGAAAATCGGCCTCGGTATAGGCAGGCGAGTACGTATGCGCCTTACTTCCGAACTCCTCCAATGCAAGACGGGCTTCGTAGACGGAACTTGCCGTAGAGTGGTCTATATACTCCCTAAAAATGGGAAAGGAACGCCACATGGCAAATGATTTGAAAGCGAGGATTATCTCCACACCTGCGCGGTCGGCCACACTTTTTATCAGTGCGAGGTTCTTTCTCAGCAATCCTTCTTCCATAATATAGCAGGGAGAAGGGAAAAGGGAAAAGTCTTTATTTGTCATTCTTCTATCTATATTTACTATTCTAAATTGTCCGTATGTATCGTTCTAACTGTCTTTTTTAAGATACCACAGTCCTACACTCATGCCATCATCCTCTTACAAGTATCCCGCCTCTGTGTGAGACAAAAGATGCGTACTATCCTATGACAGCACTTTGAAACGCGCGAAGCGCAGCAAAAGTTGTTTGTCTCCCACATTCTTGAAGCGGATGGTGGCTTTCGCATTGTCTCCTTCGCCCTCCACTTTCAAAACTTCACCCAGGCCGAAACGTTCGTGCTCTATCAGTTGTCCCTGCTGTACACAGTTGGCAGACGCACCGGCAGAAGGCGATGTACTTGCCGTATTTGCAGAAGGCGCCACCCGTTTCAGATTACGTGGGACGGTCGGCGCAATAATCTGCTGTTTCGGTCGTACAGACACACGCTCTTTTCCTCCATACGGAGCATCTTCCCTATCAGGCGCAAAACCTCTGGCGTTCTCCCTGCGGAAAGCGGCGGCTTCCTCCTCTACCCTGCGGAACATTCCCGCATCCTGAGGCAGACGCAGGAAACGTATATCTATATCCTTCAGGAAACGGCTGGGACTGCCAAACTCCATCTTGCCATATCGGAAACGCGTCTTTGCATACGATAGGAAACAGTGTTCTTCGGCACGTGTGATGGCTACATAGAACAGCCGCCGTTCTTCCTCCAATGCCCGGGGAGAGTCACCCACCATGCCGCTGGGAAAAAGATTCTCCTCCATCCCCACTACAAACACATTCTTGAACTCTAATCCCTTGGCCGAATGTACAGTCATCAGGGTTATCTTCTCATCGTCCCCATCCTTATCCGAATCCTGGTCGGTAAGAAGGGAAACTTCCGAAAGGAAGTCACCCAACAACACGTTAGGGTTTCCTTCCTCCTGCCGTTGGGCGCAAAAATCACTCATACCGTTCACCAACTCCTCTATATTCTCCTTACGGCTCAGATTCTCGGGAGAGTTGTCTTGACACACATCATTGATGATGCCCGATTGGCGAATAATGTCAGCACCAATCTCGTAGGCATTCTTCTCCGCAGCATCTGTGATAAAGGCGGATATAAGTTCGCGGAATGCCTGCAACTTTCCCACCGTACCTTTATTGAAGTTCAAGCCATACGCCAACGGCTCACAAAGCACGGTCCACAAACTGACATTGTGCCCGGTGGCAGCAGCAATGATTTTTCCCACTGTCGTATCTCCGATACCCCGTGCAGGATAATTGATAATACGTTTGAAAGCCTCTTCATCATTGGGATTCACTATCAGACGGAAGTAAGCGATAACATCTTTGATTTCCTTGCGTTGATAGAACGACAAGCCTCCGTAAATACGGTAAGGCATACTGCGTTTGCGCATGGCTTCCTCAAAAATACGGCTCTGCGCATTGGTACGGTAGAGTATCGCAAAATCAGAGTAGGCATAGCGCTTTTCACGCCGCAGTTCAGCTATCTTATTCACCACAATATCCCCTTCTTCCACATCACTGTATGCCTGGTACACACCAATGGCCTCTCCCTTCTCCTTTTCCGAGAACACTTCCTTGCGTATCTGCCACTGGTTCTTTTCTATCAAGCTGTTGGCCGCGCGGACAATGGTCTGGGTGGAACGGTAATTCTGCTCCAGCTTGAAGACCTTCGTATCGGGATATACTTTCGTAAAATAGAGAATATTGTCAATATCGGCACCACGGAAGGAGTAGATACTCTGTGCATCATCCCCCACCACACAGACATGCTGATGGTTCTTGGCAAGTTGCAGCACGATGCTGTGCTGTGCAAAATTGGTATCCTGATACTCATCCACCAGAATGTAACGGAACTGGTCTTGATAACGCGCCAACACCTCGGGGTGGTCCCGGAACAGCAGGAATGTGTAGAACAGCAAATCGTCGAAGTCCATCGCATCCGCCTGCCGGCAACGCTCCCAATATCTCTGGTAGATGTCGCGAAGCGCCGGAACCTTGGCAGCACGGTCTCCTTCGTAAGCCTCCTTGTTGTTGGCATAGCCTGCCGGAGAAACCAGATGATTCTTGGCATTCGAGATACGCGCCTGCACCATCCCCGGCTTGTACACTTTCTCATCCAGCCCCATTTCCTTGATAATGGAACGTATCAGGCTTTTACTGTCCGCCGTATCGTAAATGGTAAACTGCGAAGTGAAGCCGATATGCCCGGCCTCGACATGCAGAATGCGCAGGAATATGGAGTGAAAGGTTCCCATCCACAGATGGCGCGCCCTCTCCGGCCCCATCTGACGGGCTATACGCTCCTTCATTTCGCGCGCCGCCTTGTTGGTAAAGGTCAATGCCAGAATGTTCCAAGGCTGGTAGCCATTCTCCAGCAGATAAGCAATCTTGTAGGTCAGCACGCGCGTCTTTCCCGAACCGGCACCGGCTATCACCAGTGACGGACCGTCATTGTATAACACCGCGTTCCGTTGTCCTTCGTTCAGTTCCTCTATATAATCGGGCATATCCGTATAATCTTAAAATGATGATATTTTTCCTTCCTTTGTTTTTACGGAGGCAAAGATAAAAAAAGCTTCGGAGACGTACGAACATTTCTATAGGTTATAGTGTTTATATAGTAAAGTTCCAAAATTAAATAATTGAAACTTATGAATACAATATTAACGATTTTAATGATAACAGTTATGACTTACGAAATGCCAAAACTTCCCTACACTAACAATGCACTGGAACCTGTAATCAGTCAGCAAACCATAGATTACCACTACGGTAAACATCTGCAAACCTACGTGAACAACCTCAACAACCTCGTTCCGGGAACGGAATTTGAAGGCAAAGACCTGGCAACCATTGTTGCCACAGCACCGGACGGTGCCATCTTCAACAATGCAGGACAAGTATTGAACCACACATTATACTTCTTACAGTTTGCCCCGAAGCCTGCCCACAGCGAGCCTACCGGCAAGCTGGCAGAAGCCATCAAACGCGACTTCGGCAGCTTTGAGAATTTCAAGAAGGAATTCAACGCGGCAGCTGTCGGCTTGTTCGGCTCCGGATGGGCTTGGTTGTCTGCCGACAAGAACGGTAAACTCCACATAACCAAAGAAGCCAACGGTAGCAATCCGGTACGCGCCGGTCTTGTTCCGCTACTCGGATTCGACGTGTGGGAACATGCCTACTATCTTGATTACCAGAACCGCCGTGCCGATCACGTAAACGAATTGTGGAGCATCGTTGATTGGGATGCGGTAGGTAAAAGATTCAAATAGACCAACGAGGTCCCACAAAGCCATGTGAAGGACGCCTTCTTGAGTTATAAAGACGCAAGAAGGCGTTTTCTTGTTTAAAGCAGCCATCTAACATATTTTAAAGAAATTCCTTAGCTTCTACCATAAGTATTCATTAACTTTGCTAAACTTAAAAGTTAAACGAAAGAAATGAAACTCATCGTAGTAACAGCACCCACATTTTTTGTGGAAGAAGACAAGATTATCACGGCACTATTCGAAGAGGGGCTGGATATTCTACATCTGAGGAAGCCGGAAACTCCCGCCATGTATTCAGAACGACTTTTAACGCTGATACCCCAAAAATACCATAAGCGCATCATTACTCATGAACACTTCTACCTACAGGAAGAATTCAGCCTGATGGGGATTCATCTAAACACCCGCAACCCCAAAGAACCGCACGATTATTCAGGACACATCAGCTGTACCTGCCACTCGCTGGACGAAGTACGGAACAAGAAACATTTTTATGACTATCTATTCTTGAGTCCGATATATAATTGCATCACAAAGACCGGAGTTACATCAGGCTTTACAGCCGAAGAACTACGACAAGCAGAAAAAAGTAAAATTATAGACAGCAAAGTCATGGCTTTGGGAGGCATTACCTCCGATAACATCCTGGAGATAAAGGATTACGGATTCGGTGGTGCCGTTATAATGGGTGACTTATGGAATAAATTCAACGCCTGCACCGACCGCGATTATCTGGAAGTAATCCGCCACTTCAAGAAGCTGAAGGAAATGGCTGATTGAGAGCGCAGGTAAATCAAAATTTACCGTACTCTTTGTATTCAATACCGGCAGGCAACGTAAAATAAACACATAGCGAAAAAGTAAATTTGGGCAAAGCGTAGCGAATTAGCTG
>OOIG01000487.1_pt1 | contig 34069 bp, 27 predicted proteins | sample 1692091 | NCBI WGS metagenome assembly OOIG01 (sample SAMN06348188, study PRJEB24527) | human gut metagenome | biome: human gut; feature: ankylosing spondylitis patient; material: feces | host: Homo sapiens | place: China | collected 2015-10 | reverse complement strand
CCGCATTCTACGGCCCGAAGCTCGACATCCAGTATAAGAACGTCTACGGCAAGGAAGACACCCTCGTCACCATCCAGATCGACATGTTGCTCGCCGAGCGCTTCGGCATGTACTACATCGACGAAAACGGCGAGAAGAAGCTGCCGTACATCATCCACCGCACTTCTCTCGGCTGCTACGAGCGCACGCTCGCCTACCTCATCGAGGAGTATGCCGGCGCGCTGCCGACGTGGATGGCGCCCGAGCAGGTGCGCTTCCTGCCCGTCACCGATCGCGCCGCCGACTACTGCGCCGAGCAGGCCAAGAAGCTCGAAGACATGGGCTTCCGCACCGAGGTCGATTACCGCAACGAGAAGATTGGCCGCAAGATCCGCGACGCGCAGACCGAGAAGGTGCCCTACATGGTCATCGTCGGCGACCGCGACATGGAGAACGGTACCGTCTCCCCGCGCCACCGCGCGGACGGCGATCTTGGCGCGATGAGCGTGGACGAGTTCTCCGCCCTGCTCAAACGCGTTGTGGACAACAAGGAGCAGAAGTAAACCGATCTTTTTGGAAAAACAGTCACTCGTCAGAGTGACTGTTTTTTTGCCTTGGATTTAGCCAAAATGACAGACGATGAAGGAAAACTTGCATAAATTCGAATAAGGTGCATGAAAAATTTACATATGAAGAAAAAGTAAAAATTTGTCGTCACCAAAAAATTTGTGTGAAATAACGGAACGAGCGGAAAAAGAAAGGGCTAAGAAAAATGGATTCCGTCTTAATTTTGTGCGAATAGCCAAAAGTGCAAAAGTATCTTGCAATAAAACTTGCAATAAGTTATAATAGCTATGCCTCAAAGAGGTACATTGGCCGTTTTGCAAAACGAAGAAGCGCCGGCCGACGCTCATGCACAACATTGGACAACGTTGTGCAGAATGTCCCCGACCGGCGGTAACGTTGCCGAAACGGTAAAACAAAAAGGAGATTGCGTATGAAAAAGTTCTTAGCCCTCATCCTGTCCGTCGCTATGATCTTCGCTCTTGTTGCCTGCGGCAGCAAGGAAGGTGATACCCCCAACACCGACGGCGACACCCAGCAGACCGATACCCCCGCCGCTCCCGTTGACATCGTCATCGCCACCGGCGGCACCACCGGTACTTACTATGCCGTTGGTAACGCGCTCGTCACCACCATCGGCGACAAGCTGAGCCTGTCCAAGCTCACCGCTGTCGACTCCGGCGCCTCCAAGGCGAACGTCCAGCTCGTCACCGCCAACCAGGCCCAGATGTCCATCCTGCAGTCCGACGTTCTGAACTATGCTCACAACGGCTCCGGCGGTGAGACCATGTTCGACGGCGCTGCCGACAAGAACTCCCTGTGGGTCGCGGGCGTTTACAACGAGACCGTCCAGCTCGTCACCGCTCCCTCCATCACCAGCATTGAAGACCTCAAGGGCAAGACCGTCTGCGTCGGCGACGTCGGCTCCGGTACCGCTCTGAACGCGGCTCAGGTCCTCGAGGCCTACGACATGACCTTCGACGACATCAAGGTCATGTACGACTCCTTCTCCGGCGGCGCTGAGGCCCTCAAGAACGGCCAGTGCGATGCGGCCTTCACCGTTTCCGGCGCTCCCACCCCCGCTCTGACCGACCTCGCCACCGCCTACAACTTCAATATGCCCTCCCTCAGCGATGAGGCTGTCTCCTATCTGACTACCAACTATCCCTTCCTGGTCCAGGATAACCTGCCCGCCAACACCTACACCTGCGTTGCGGACGAGACCGTCTGCGTCGCCGTCAAGGCCGTCTTCACCGCCTCCAAGGACCTCAGCGAGGATGTCGTCTATGAGATCACCAAGGCCATGTTCGACAATCAGGCTGACCTGGCCAAAGCTCAGGCCAAGTTCGGCTTCCTGAGCCCCGAGGGTGCTGTTGCCGGCTCCTTCGACCTGCATCCCGGCGCCGAGAAGTACTACAAGGAGATCGGCGTTCTGTAAGAACACCCGATCCTGAAAGAGTGCGAAAGTGCAACTGCGACAACGCATAAGCATGGCCGCTGCAATAGTCTTGATTATTGCAGCGGCCTCCCTCTTGATTCCCCGCGCCGGCTATTACCTGACGCTCCGCAATAAGGACAGCGGCGAGCTCTATGCGCGCTACCGCATGGACGAGGGGGATCGCTTTTCCATTACCTTTAAGCATTCCGTCAACCAATATCCGCTGACGGACACCTTTGAGATCAGTGAAGGAAAGATCTATGCCGAGGAGTGTAAGTACTATGCTTACGGCGCCGGCGTGCAGGTGGAGCTGAATCCCGGAGAAGAGCTCAGCTATACCGACGACGGAGCCATGCTCATCACCGGCATACATCAGGATAGAACCGGAGTCTGTTATGCCGTGGCCACCGTTTATGACTTCTTTTTGAAGGTAAAGGACGGTCCGGATATCAGTCTGCGTGATTTGTGTGGAAGAAATTCGCTGGTGACGCTCAATTATGAGTTCTTCCTCTATTGACGTCACAGTGTTCACCAATAAAAAGGAGGAGAAAAACACCAATGACTGACGCTGAAAAGAAAGTCTTGGACGAAGAGGTCGTCGTTGAAAGCGTAGACGTTGAAGTCGGTACGATGGAAGACGTTGACGCGATCATGAAAAAGTTTGACCGCGAGTCCAACACCCGTGTCTGGGAAGGCACGCCGAAGAAGATCCTGCGCTATGTGCTGGCCGCCTTTATGCTCTTTATGGTCTACATGAACCTGTGGGCCACCTGGAGCGGCCAGATCCGCCGCTGCCTGTTCGTCGGCTTTGTGATCCTGTTCACATTCTTTATCTACCCCGTGAAGAAGGGCAATGTAAAGCCCAACTCCATGCCGTGGTATGATATCCTGCTCGCTGTCGCGGGCTGTATTCCCTATTTCTACTATGTTGCCAACTTCAAGAGGATTGTGGCGATGGGCATCGCCATCGGCCAGACCGAGGTCATCCTTGGCATCATCGGCACGTTGGTGCTCGCGGAGTGCTGCCGCCGCGCGGTGGGCCTTCCCATTCTGATCGTGGCGGGCTGCTTCGTGCTCTACGCCTTCATCGGCCGCGGCATGAGCATGGATCTGGTGGTCTACAACATCTTCTATACCACCAACGGCATCATCGGTACGCCGATCTCCGTCTGCTCGACCTACATTGCGCTGTTCCTGCTGTTCGGCGCGTTCCTTGAGGCGACCGGTGTCGCCAACTTCTTCATCGACTGCGCGAACGCGCTGGTCGGCTGGGCGTCCGGCGGTCCCGCGAAGGTCGCGGTCGTCTCCTCCGCCCTGTGCGGCATGGTCTCCGGTTCCTCCGTCGGCAACACCGTTACCACCGGTTCCGTGACCATCCCGATGATGAAGAAGACCGGCTATCCCCCCGAGTTTGCCGGCGCGGTTGAGGCTGCGTCCTCCACCGGCGGCCAGATCATGCCCCCCATCATGGGCGCTGCGGCGTTCATCATGGCGGAAATGACCGGCTATGACTATTCCGACATCATCGTCCGTGCGATCCTGCCCGCGTTCCTGTACTTCCTCGGCATCTTCCTGGGCGTCCACTTCAAGGCCAAGAAGCTCGGTCTCGTCGGCCTCAAGCGTGAGGAACTGCCCAAGTGGAAGCTCCTGCTGCCGAAAATCTATCTGCTCCTGCCCCTGATCATCCTGACCTGGATGGTCATTGCCGGTCAGACCATGGCCAAGAGCGCCATCTACGGCACCATCGTTGCCATCGTGGTCGGTATCATCAACAAGGATGACCGCATGACCCCGACCAAGTTCGTCAACGGCCTTGAAAACGGCGGTAAGAACTGCCTGTCCATCGGTATTGCCTGCGGCATCGCCGGCATCATCTCCGTGTGCATCACGATGACCGGTCTCGGCGGCAAGCTCATCACCTACGTCGTTAAGCTCTCCAACGGCCACCTGTTCATCGCCCTGTTCCTCACGATGATCTGCTGCATCATCCTCGGCATGGGCGTTCCCACCACGGCGAACTACATCATCATGGCCTCCACCTGCGCGCCTATCCTTATCAACGGTATGGGTATGCACATCCTGGCTGCCAATATGTTCGTGTTCTACTTCGGCATCGTCGCCGACATCACGCCTCCCGTTGCGCTCGCGGCTTATGCCGGTGCTGCCATCGCCAAGGCGCCCCCGATGAAGACCGCGCTCAACGCCACCCGTCTGGCGATCGCGGCATTCATCATCCCCTACATCTTCGCTTATAACAATGCGATGATCTTCGTCGGCGATGTCACCTTCTTCGGCGTTGCCTCCATCGTTATCTCCGCGACGCTCGGTATGGCGTCCATCGCCTCCGGCTTCATGGGTTATCTGATCCACGACCTGAAGTGGTACTCCCGTATCGCGCTGATCGCCGGCGGTCTGCTGATGGTCATCCCCGGTACGGTCACCGACCTCGCCGGCCTCGCCATTCTGATCGTTATCCTGCTCATCCAGAGGGCTGAGAACAAGAAGGAGAAGAAGGCTGCGGTCTAATCTCCCGAAAACACGAGAAAATAAAGAGACGCTTCGGCGTCTCTTTATTTTTGCCCGATCGCCTCTCAAGGTCGGGAAGTCGGCACATGAAACGGCGCGGCGGCGCATAAAATGCAGGGAAAGGGAGGCGTCGTTATGCCGAAGATCTATCTCAGCCCCTCCACGCAGGAGTCCAATCCCTACATCACCGGAAGCGGCAGCGAGGAGTACAATATGAACCGGCTCGCCGACGCGCTGGAGCCGTATCTTTATGCCAATGGCATCCGCTTTGTGCGCAACACGCCCGACATGACCGCCGCGTCCTCCATCGCGCAGGCGAACCGCCTCGGCGGCTTTGACTTCTATCTCGCGCTCCACTCCAACGCCGCCGCGCCGGAAAACTCCGGCAGCGTGCGCGGCGTGCTGGTGTTTTACTATCCGACGAGCGCGGAGGGCAAGCGCGCGGCGGACCTGTTCGCCGCGAACCTCAAGCGCGTTTATCCGCTGCCTGACCTCGTGCGCACCGTGCCCACCACCGCGCTCGGCGAGGTGCGTCAGCCGAAGTATCCGGCCAACCTGCTTGAGCTGGGCTACCACGACAACTATGCCGACGCCGCGTGGGTCGAGAACAATATGGACGCCATCGCGCGCGAGCTGGCGCGCTCGCTGACGGAGTATTTCGGCCTGCCGTTCATCGAGCCGCAGCCAGTCGTGCAGGGGACTGTCTCCACGAGCGGCTCGCCGCTGCGCCTGCGCGCCTACCCGAGCGCCGCGGGGCAGACCATCGCGCTCATGCCGAACGGCGCGTCGGTCACGGTCTACGGCACCTGGCAGGGCTGGAACACGGTAGAGTACAATGGGAACCTCGGCTACGCCGCCGAGGCCTACATCGAGAGCTGACGGGCAGCCGGGAATGCCGCTTTTTAATTGGGCAGTGCGGAAACACGCCGCAGGAGCGGCCGAGCGGAAATAGAAGCAGACCGGATCGTTTTCGGAAAAACAAGCACACTGCTCCCGAAGATCCGGTCGAGATTTGAGGTCCGGGGGTCAAGGGACTTGCCCCTTGCGTTCTCTTGGGGTTCCAAAGGGGTGGTTCTCTTCGGAAGAGAATCACCCCTTTGACAAAAGCCGTGCGTCGCGCGGCTGACCCCGCGCGCTTTTTCGACAAATAGTTTTTGCTTGACACTTGTTTACAAAAAGGTTACAATATTCGGTGGATTTATGGAGGGGAGAGAAGGGGCTCTCCCGTTTGTTGATTCAAAAACCCGTTTTGATATACCATCGGGACACGGTCGGACCGGCCGCTCCGATGGAAGCAAAAGTGGACACAGGAGGAATCAAATGAATATACCCAGCCTTGTCATCGGCTTGGCGGCGGGACTTTTCATTGGTATTCTTGCTTGTATTCTGTACCGCAACAAGAAGGCGAAGGACGATAAGGCAAAGATCGCCAACGCCGAAGAGGAGGCGCTGCGCATCATCAACGATGCCATCAAGAGCGCCGAGAGCAAAAAACGCGAGGCCACGCTGGAGGCGAAGGAGGAGATCCTCCGCTCCCGCAAGGAATACGAGAAGGAAGAAAAGGAACGTCGTGCCGACCTGCAGAAGCAGGAACGCCGCTTACAGCAAAAGGAAGAAAACATCGACCGCAAGACCGACGCGATCGAGAAGAAGGAAGAGGCCCTTGCCCAGAAGCACGCTGCTCTGGACAAGGAGAACGAAGAGATCAAGATCATCAAGCGCAGCCAGACCGAGATGCTCGAGCGCATCTCCGGCTTTACGGCTGACGAGGCCAAGAAGTACCTGATCGAGCAGGTCGAGTCCGAGGTCACCCACGAGACCGCCCTCAAGATCAAGGAGATCGAGGCCCGCGCCAAGGACGAAGCGGACCAGTATGCCCGCGAGATCGTAGCGTCCGCCATCCAGCGCTGCGCCGCCGATCACGTCGCCGAGATCACCGTCAGTGTGGTTCCCCTGCCCAATGACGAGATGAAGGGACGCATCATCGGCCGCGAGGGCCGCAACATCCGCACCATTGAAACGCTCACGGGTGTCGACCTCATCATCGACGATACGCCCGAGGCCATCACCGTCTCCTGCTTCGAGCCGGTGCGCCGCGAGGTCGCGCGTCTGGCGCTCGAAAAGCTGATCGCCGATGGCCGCATCCATCCCACCCACATCGAGGAGATGGTCGCCAAGGCCCGCCGCGAGGTGGACGCCGTCATCAAGTCCGAGGGTGAGCGCGCGGTGCTCGAGACCGGCGCGCGCGGCCTGCACCCCGAGCTGGTGAAGCTGCTCGGCCGCCTGCATTACCGTACGAGCTACGGCCAGAACGTGCTCCAGCACTCCATCGAGGTCGCGCATCTTGCCGGCATGATGGCAGCCGAGCTCGGCGCGGACGTCGCCACGGCGAAGCGCGCCGGCCTGCTGCACGATATCGGCAAAGCCGTCGACCACGAGCTCGAAGGCACCCACGTCGCGCTCGGCGTGGAGTTCCTGCGCAAGTACCATGAGCGCGAGGACGTCATCCACGCGGTGCAGGCGCACCACAACGACGTCGAGCCGCAGACCGTCGTCGCCTGCCTCGTGCAGGCCGCTGACGCCATCTCCGCCGCCCGTCCCGGCGCCCGCCGCGAGAACATCGAGAACTACATCAAGCGCCTCGAAAAGCTCGAGGAGATCACCGGCTCCTACCCCGGCGTCGGGACCTCCTACGCCATTCAGGCGGGCCGCGAGGTCCGCGTGATGGTCAAGCCCGAGCAGGTGAGCGAGGACGATATGGTCATCCTCGCCCGCGAGCTGGCCAAGCGCATCGAGAGCGAGCTCGAGTATCCCGGTCAGATCAAGGTCCATGTGCTGCGTGAGACGAAGGTCATCGAATACGCCAAATGAGAAAAAAGCACCGCCGAAGCGCCGCTTCGGCGGTGCTTTTTTCGTCTGCTATGAAAATGAAAAATGCAGAGAATTCCGATTATGAAAGGATTCCTTCATAAAAAGGGCAGAAGAGACAAAAATTTTTCCGCATATTTGGTGAAAGTCTCAAATCGAGAAATGATTTGAGACTTTTTCTTGCGTATTGAGCGTCGAGAGCTTATAATACAGAAGAACGGGACTGATTTGTGAAAAATTAGACAATCCAAATAATTTATAGTGAAGGAGCAAAAAGACTATGGATTTCCATCTGTCCAAAGAGCATCTGCTGGTTCGCAAAATGTATCGCGAATTTGCAGAAACCGAAGTCAAGCCTTTAGCCGAAGAACTCGATGAGGAAGAGCGCTTCCCCATGGAGACCGTCGAAAAGATGGCCAAGCTCGGCATGATGGGCATTTACTTCCCCAAGCAGTATGGCGGCGCGGGCGGCGACGTTCTGAGCTATGCCATGTGCGTTGAGGAGCTGGCGAAGGTCTGCGGCACCACCGCGGTCGTCGTTTCCGCTCATACCTCCCTGTGCTGCGCCCCGATCTTCGAGAACGGCACCGAGGAGCAGAAGATGAAGTATCTGCCCGACCTTCTCTCCGGCCGCAAGATCGGCGCGTTCGGTCTGACCGAGCCCGGCGCCGGCACGGACGCTTCCGGCCAGCAGACCATCGCTGTCAAGAATGAGAACGGCGACTACGTCCTCAACGGCAGCAAGTGCTTCATTACCAACGGCAACGTTGCCTCCACCTTCGTCGTCTTCGCCATGACCGACAAGAGCAAGGGCAACCACGGCATTTCCGCTTTCATCGTCGAGAGCACCTTCCCCGGCTTCTCCACCGGCAAGCACGAGAAGAAGATGGGTATCCGCGGCAGCTCCACCTGCGACCTCGTTTTCGAGGATTGCGTCGTTCCCAAGGAGAACCTGCTCGGTAAGGAAGGCGAGGGCTTCAAGATCGCTATGAAGACCCTCGACGGCGGCCGTATCGGCATTGCTTCCCAGGCTCTGGGTCTTGCCGAGGGCGCCATCAACGAGGCGGTCAAGTACACCAAGGAGCGCGTCCAGTTCGGCCGTCGCCTGAGCCAGTTCCAGAACACCCAGTTCCAGCTGGCCGATATGCACACCCGCACCCAGGCTGCTCAGTACCTCGTTTACGCCGCTGCCTGCAAGAAGCAGAACCATGAGGATTACTCCATGGACGCTGCCATGGCCAAGCTCTTCGCCGCGGAGACCGCTTCCGACGTCACCCGCCGCGCGGTCCAGCTCTTCGGCGGTTACGGCTACACCCGTGAGTATCCCGTTGAGCGCATGATGCGTGACGCGAAGATCACCGAGATCTATGAGGGTACTTCCGAGGTCCAGCGTATGGTCGTCGCCAAGTATCTCGGCGTGAACTAAGAAAGAGGAGGTAACAAAACAATGAAGATCATCGTTTCCGTTAAGCAGGTCCCCGATACCTCCGGTAAGGTCGCCGTCAATCCCGATGGTACCCTGAACCGCGCTTCCATGCAGACCATCATCAACCCCGATGATATGAACGCCGTCGAGGCTGCCCTCAAGATCAAGGACGCCACCGGCTGCAAGGTCCTCGTCGTCACCATGGGTCCCCCGCCGGCAGAAGGTATGCTGCGCGAGCTGATCGCCATGGGCGCGGACGAAGGCTATCTCGTTTCCGCCCGTGAGTTCGGCGGCTCCGATACTTACGCTACCTCCCAGATCCTCGCCGCCGCCGTGGATACCATCGGCCTCGACAAGGACGACATCGTCTTCTGCGGCCGTCAGGCCATCGACGGCGATACCGCGCAGGTCGGCCCCCAGATGGCGGAAAAGCTCCATCTCCCGCAGGTCACCTACGCCGCCGACATCCAGAAGGACGGCGACACGCTGACCATCAAGCGTATGCTCGAGGACGGCTACATGACCATCAAGGTCAACACCCCCTGCCTCATCACCTGCATCAAGGAACTGAACACCCCGCGCTACATGAGCGTTTCCGGTGTGTTTGAGTGCTACTCCAAGCCCGTGACCGTTCTGGACTACAACGCACTGAAGGATCATCCTCTGATCGACGCCACCACCATCGGCCTCAAGGGCAGCCCCACCAACATCCTGACCTCCTTCACTCCCCCGCAGAAGGGCGCCGGCCAGATGCTCGAGGGCAACGACATGAAGACCTGCGAGAAGCTCGCCGGTATCCTGTCTGAGAAACACATCATTTAAGGGAAGGAGAGTACGACAATGGTTGAGAATTATAACAGCATGGATCTCGCTGCCTTCAAGAACGTTTGGGTCTTCTGCGAGCAGCGTCAGGGCAAGATGATGCCCACCACCTTTGAACTGATCTCCGAGGGCCGCAAGCTGGCGGACGAGCTGGGCGTGAACCTCTGCGGTCTGCTGCTCGGCGACAACGTCGAGGGCATCGCCAAGGAGCTCGGCGGCTACGGCGCGGACGAGGTCATCGTCTGCGAGCATCCTCTGCTCAAGAACTACACGACCGACGCGTATGCCAAGGTCATCTGCGACGTCATCTCCGAGATGAAGCCCGAGGCATTCCTCATCGGCGCGACCAACATCGGCCGTGACCTCGGTCCCCGCTGCGCGGCCCGTCTGCACACCGGTCTGTGCGCCGACTGCACGCACCTCGACGTCGATATGCCCATCTACAAGGACTTCCTGCGCAGCGCCTCCACGCTGCCCGAGGAGAAGATCGAGAAGATGAACACCGCCAAGGTCATGGGTCAGGACCACGACGTGTCCCGCGACCTCAAGATGACCCGTCCGGCGTTCGGCGGCAATCTGATGGCCACCATCATCTGCCCGCGCTTCCGTCCCGCCATGGCGACCGTTCGCCCCGGCGTGATGAAGAAGGCCCCCTTCGATCAGGCCAAGGCGGACGCGGTGAAGATCACCAAGCCCAGCTTCACCCTGAGCGAGGCCGATATGGACACCGAGGTCGTCGAGGTCGTCAAGGCCGCGAAGAAGCTCGTTGACCTGATCGGCGCCGATTACATCGTCTCCGTCGGCCGTGGTATCTCCAAGGACGTCGAGGGCGGCATCAAGCTGGCCGAAGAGCTGGCGGACGTGCTCGGCGGCGTCGTCGGCGGCAGCCGTGTTGCCATCGACTCCGGCTGGCTCACTGCCGACCATCAGGTCGGTCAGACCGGCAAGACCGTTCACCCGAAGGTCTACATCGCCCTCGGTATCTCCGGCTCCATCCAGCACAAGGCCGGTATGAGCGAGTCCGAGTGCATCATCGCGGTCAACAAGAACGAGACCGCTCCCATCTTCGAGATCGCCGACTACGGCATCTGCGGCGACCTGTTCAAGGTCACCCCGATGCTCATCGAGGCGTTCAAGGCTGCCAAGGCCGCGAAGTAAGGAAAAATTTCCCAAAGAAAGGCGCGAGCTTCGCGCCTTTCTTTTTTTGCAGATTTTGCCGTGCCGCATTTTGCTTTTGCCGGAAATACTACCGTTGGGTATTGCATGGAAAAAGACAAGGGGAGAAAAACGATGAAGCAAAATTTTGCGATCCTTGCCGTGACCGCGCTGCTGCTCTGTTCCCTCACCGCCTGCGGCGGGGATCAGAACAACGGCGCGGCGAACGGAAATGTCAACGGTGCGGAAAACGGTACCACGAGCGGCATGACCGGCAAGACCGACAGCGGCTCCAACGTCGGCGGCGAGCTCAAGACCGACCCGGCGACCGGCACGCGCTACACCGGCCGGGAGAACGATTCAGTCGTGCGCTATGGCAACGGCTATGGCAACACGAGCGCGGACAAGCGCGCGGGCACGAAGAATGCGACGGCGAACTCCACGCTCCACGGCAGCTACAACAACCCCACCGGCACGCCCGCGGGGCAGACTGCGGCCTCGGCGCGCGGCATGTCGAACGAGCTGCGCTACCGTCTCATGCTGGAAAACGCCCGCGTCCATGACACCGACGGCTTTCTGCTCGACGGCGAAAACGCGCATTACAACACCTTCCGGTGAGGAATACGGCGGAGCGGGAGCCGGCAGCGGCTGTTTCTCCGCCGTTTTTCCGCGTTGACAAAGGGAAATAAAGTCGTTATCATAGGGAGAGATAACGAAAGACGGAGGGCGGAACGATGCGAAATGACCTGCACGCCAATCTGACCGTGCGGATTTTTACCGACCGGAAGTGCTTCGGTCCGGGCGTGGCGGAGCTGCTGCGCCGTGTGCGCGAGCTGCACTCGCTGCGCGCGGCGGCGATGTCGATGAACATGGCCTACTCCAAGGCGTGGACAGTCCTGCGCACCGCGCAGGAGGGGCTGGGCGTCAAGCTGCTCCGGTCCTCCACAGGCGGGCGGAACGGTGGCGGCGCGACGCTGACGGCGGAGGGCGAGCGGCTGCTCGCCGCCTACGAGGACTACTGCGCGAAGCTGACCGCCTACGGCGAGACTCTTTTCGCCGAGACCTTTGCCTTTTACGACACGCTGACGGAGGAGAAGCCGGAATGATCTATAACATCCTCGCGGTGGGCGACGTGGTGGGCGCGTGCGGCGTGAAGCACCTGAGCCGCTGCCTGCGGAGCCTCAAGAAGCGCAAGAGCATCCATTTCACGGTCGTCAACGGCGAAAACGCCGCGATGGTCGGCCTGACGCCGAATGACGCGGAGGACATCTTCGCCGCGGGCGCGGACGTCATCACGCTCGGCAACCACACCTTCGGCAAAATGCAGATCCGCGGTTACCTCGACGACTGCCCCTATATCCTGCGCCCCGCGAACCTCGGCAGCCGCGTGCCGGGACGCGGCTATGCGGTCTACGACTGCGGCGCGGCGCGCATCGCGGTGATGAACCTCATTGGCCGCTGCGACCTGAGCTTCCACGCCTCGAATCCGTTCACCACGGCGGACGAGCTTCTGAAAGCGGAGGAGAAGCCGACCTTCACGCTCGTCGATTTCCACGCCGAGGCCACGAGCGAAAAGCTCGCGCTGGCCTACTATCTCGACGGGCGCGTGAGCGCCCTCTGGGGCACGCACACCCATGTGCCGACCGCCGACGAGGAGGTGTTCCCCAAGGGAACGGGCTATCTCACCGACCTCGGCATGACCGGCGCGGTGCGCAGCGTGCTCGGCATCGAGCCGCAGCAGTCGGTCGAGACGTTTTTGGGCGGCCTCGCGGGACGCTACCGCGCACCCGAGGGACCGTGCAAGCTGCAAGGCGCGGTCTTCTCGCTTGACAGCGATACCGGGCTTTGCGTCGGCGTGGAGCGCGTCGACGTGCGATAGACAGAGAGAAGGAAAAGAGGAAAAGCCATGTCCATTGAAAAAGTAAGAGCCTATTTTGAGGGCTTCGGCATCGCCGGCCGCATCCGCGAGTTCGACGTTTCCAGCGCCACGGTGGAGCTGGCGGCCATCGCCGTCGGCGTCGAGGGCGCGCGCATCGCCAAGTCCATGAGCTTCAAGCTCGGCGACGAGCCGATCATCGTGGTCGTCGCGGGCGATCAGAAGATCGACAACGCGAAGTACAAGGCGCAGTTTCATCAGAAAGCGAAAATGCTGACCTTTGACGAGGCGTGCGCCTTTACCGGTCACGCCCCGGGCGGCGTGTGCTCGTTCGCCCTGCCGGAGAACGTCAAAACCTATCTCGACGTGTCGCTCAGGCGCTTCGAGACGGTGTTCCCCGCTGCGGGCAGCAGCAACAGCGCCATCGAGATGACCTGCGAGGAGCTGGAGCGCTATTCCTCCAACTTCTCCGGCTGGGTCGATGTCTGCAAGCCCAAGGAGGGCTGAAAAGAGGAGGGAGACCACATGCAGATCCGCATTGCCAAGTCGCAGCGGGAGGACAAGACGGCGTATGTCGCCGTGCGCGCCGGTGAGATGACCGGCTTCGCCGCCGTCCGCTACGATCTGCGCAGCCTGCTGCGCTATGCCGGCGTCACGCTCGCCGCGCTCATCGCGCTCCGACGGCTGCTGCGCATCTGACCGATACCGAAAAAGGCTCCGACGGCGGTCGGAGCCTTTCCGCTGCCGTGCGCAAGGCTTGACAAGCAGGGCGAAACACCGTAAAATATATATTTGTCAATACACCCGCCGCGCGGCAGGGAACGGTTCCTGTTGGCCGTCCGGCGGCAGAAAAAGAGGAGAAAACAACATGGCACAGGACAAGAAGGTTGAACAGATCACCAACATGGAGGACGATTTCGCCCAATGGTATACCGACATCTGCCGCAAGGCGGAGCTGGTCGAGTACGCCAGCGTCAAGGGCTTCACGATCCTGCGTCCCTACGGCTACGCGATCTGGGAGAATATCCAGCGCATCATGGACGGTGAGTTCAAGAAGACCGGCCACGAGAACGTGGCAATGCCCGTTCTGATCCCCGAGAGCCTGCTGAAGAAGGAGGGCGAGCTGGTCAACGGCTTCGCGCCCGAGGTGGCTTGGGTCACGATGGGCGGCAGCGAGAAGCTGGAGGAGCGCCTGGCGTTCCGCCCTACATCCGAGACCATGTTCTGCGACCATTGGCACAATGTGCTCCAGACCTACCGCCAGCTCCCGATGCTCTACAACCAGTGGTGCTCCGTCATCCGCTGGGAAAAGACCACGCGCCCGTTCCTGCGCAGCCGCGAGTTCTGGTGGCAGGAGGGCCACACCATCCACGAGACCGCCGAGGAGGCCCAAGCCGAGACCGAGCAGCAGCTCAAGTGCTACGCGGACTTCTTTGAAAACGTCCTCGCCATTCCCGTCGTTCCGGGCCGCAAGACCGAGAAGGAGAAGTTCGCCGGCGCCGAGGCGACCTACACCGTCGAGTGCATGATGAAGGACCGCAAGGCGCTGCAGGGCGCGACCAGCCACTACTTCGGCGATAAGTTCTCCCGCGCCTACGATGTGACCTTCGCCGGCCGCGACAACAAGCTCCAGTATCCGTTCCAGACCTCCTGGGGCTCCACCACGCGCATGATCGGCGCGGTCATTATGACCCACGGCGACAACAACGGCCTTGTCCTGCCCCCGCGCATCGCGCCCGTGCAGGCGGTGGTCATTCCCATCGCGGCGCACAAGAAGCCCGAGGTCGCCGAGGCGGCCAAGGAGCTCAAGGCCCGCCTGCTCGCCATCGACGTGCGCACGAAGCTGGACGACTCCGACCAGTCCATGGGCTGGAAGTGCGCCGAGTACGAAATGCGCGGTGTGCCGCTGCGCATCGAGATCGGCCCGCGCGACCTCGAGAACGGCCAGTGCTGCATCGTCCGCCGCGACAACGGGGAAAAGACCTTTGTCGCGCTCGACACGCTCGAGAGCGCGGTCAAGGAACTGCTTGACCGCATCCACGACAATATGCTCGAAAGAGCGAGAGCGAATCTGGAGGAGAACACCTTCGACCTGTCCACTTGGGAGGAGGTCAAGGAAATGGCCTCCGGCCGCGGCGGCTTTGCGCGCACAAAGTGGTGCGGCAGCCGCGAGTGCGAGCTGGGCATGAAGGAAAAGGCGGGCGTTTCCTCCCGCTGTATGCCGCTGCGCCAGTCCGGCACAAAGGGCAAGTGCGTGTTCTGCGGCAAGGAAGCCACGACGGACATCTACTGGGGAGTAGCATACTAAAAAATAAGGGCGCGCTCTGCGCGCCCTTATTTTTTATACCTTTTGGAGCCGCACTTCGCTCCGCGCCTCGCAGGCGCGAGGCGCCTGCTGCGACACTCGCTCCGTGAGAGGTGTTTTTCTGACGCGCATGTCGCCAGAAAAACGATCTTAATTTGGTTTCGCGCCTGCGGGCGCGAAATGCAGGGGGTGGATACGCGCGAGCGCGGCAAAAACGATTTTATTTGGTTTCGCGCCTGCGGGCGCGAAATGCAAGGGGTGGATACGCGCGAGCGCGGCAAAATTTTTTCGGAAATGGGAACTTTTTCTTCAACGCTCTCGTCCAAAGGAGTACAACGCCCAAGGAGGTACAACGACATGAAGAAGTATCTGGCACTTTTGCTGAGTATGCTGCTGCTCGTCGGCTGCGCGCGGATCGAGCCGGAGCAGGGCGGGACGAAGCCCGAGCCGGGACAGCCGGACGATGTGAGCGCGAAGCTGCTGAGCCAGTACGCGCTGGCGGAGGTCAAGCTGCCGGAGCTGCCCGCCGAGCCGAGCGAGGAGGAGCTGTGGACCGCCTACGAAAAGCTCGACTACGACAAGATGGGCGAGGAGGCCTATCACAAGGCGCAGGAGGAGCTGTGGGACGATTTTGACGCCCGCTCCCGCGCCTATTCCGACGCGGTCAAGGCGCTGCGGGGCGAGGGCGTGGACAAGACCATGACGCCCGCGCTGCTCGGCTACAGCACCAAGACGGTCTCCAAGCTGCTCGGCGGCGAGGAGGCGGCGAACGTGGTCTACTCGCCCGCGAACCTCTACCTTGCCCTCTCCATGCTCACCGAGACGGTGGACGGCGAGACGCGTGCCCAGCTCCTCGACCTGCTCGGCGCGGAGGATGAGGAGACCGTCCGCACCACGGCGAACGCCATCTGGCGCTCGCTCTATACCGACAGCGCCAACAGCAAAACGCTGCTCGCCAATTCCCTCTGGCTGAGCGAGGGACAGGCCTACAAGACCGAGACCGTGGAGCGGCTGGCGAACGACTACTACGCCTCCGTGTTCAGCGCCCCCATGGGCACCGGCGACACCAACAAAGCCGTGCAGGCATGGCTGAACACCAACACCGACGGCCTGCTCGCGGACGCGGCGAAGAACATCGAGACCAAGCCGGAGACCGTGATGCTTCTGCTCTCCACGCTCTACTTCAAGGACCGCTGGAGCGATGAATTTTACGACGGCGCCACGAGCGAGGATACCTTCACCGCCGCCGACGGCACAGCGCAGCGCGCGGACTTCATGCACAAGACGGAGGACCGCGCAAGCTATGTCCGCGGCGAGGGCTACACCGTCGCGCAGCTTTCCTTCCGCGGCGGGGAGCGCATGATCTTCCTGCTGCCCGACGAGGGCACGGCGCTCACGCCGCTGCTGCGCGGCGAAGCGGCGCTGGCCGACCTTTTTACCGATGTGTACGATAGCGACGAAGCGCAGACGGCGAAGCTCGTCTGGAGCGTGCCGAAGTTCGACGTCAACTCCGATCTGGAGCTGACCGACACGCTCAAAATGCTCGGCGTGACGGACGCATTCGACGATACGCGGGCGGACTTCTCGCCGCTGGCAGATTTTGACGAGCCGGTGGCGGTCACGCAGGTGCAGCACGCCGCCCGCGTGAAGATCGACGAGGAGGGCTGCGAGGCCGCGGCGTTCACCGCCATCATGGCGAACGCGACCTCGGCGATGCCGGAGGATCTGCCGGTCGTGGAGATGGATCTGGACCGCCCGTTCGCCTTCGCCATCACCGGCGCGGACGGCCTGCCGCTGTTCGTCGGCGCGGTCAACACGATGGAATAACAAGCAAAAAGGACGCTCCTCCGAGCGTCCTTTTTGCTCTGCAAAAGCATAGCAAAAATAGATATGTGCCCTTTCCTCGCCCCTGCGGGGCAGCCGGAAAGGATGCACAAAGCTTCACGCACCGGCCTTTGCGCCTTCTCGTGGGGCGGTGCTCGTGCGTGAAGTTTTTCATGTCCGGAAGTAGACCTCATCCCAATCGGCTGAGCCGATGAATAACATCGGTTCGACCGATAGACCGGCCTTCCCGCCGCGGCGTGCCTCCACGAGTGCCAGAGAGGGCGCTTTTTCCGCCGAGGAGGCTACGAAGCGCAGCCGCTTCGGCTCCAGCCCATGCGCGCGGAGCGTGCAGAAAAGGTCGGATAGCCGCTCGGGCCTGTGGACGAGCGCGAAGCGTCCGCCCCAGCGCAGCACCCGCGCCGCCGCGGCACAGACATCGGCGAGCGTGCAGCCGACCTCTTCCCGCGCGGCTTGCCGCACCTCGCCCGCGGCGCTCGCGCCGCTCCCCGCCGGGAAGTACGGCGGGTTGGAGAGCGCGTAGTCCATGCTCCCCGCGGCGGGGAGCGCAGCGTTCTCGCGCAGATCGCCGGTGCGCAGCGTCACGCGCTCTGTCCAGCCGTTTTCGGCAAAGCCCTTTTCCGCGAGCGCGTTTGCCGCAGCGTTCTGCTCCACGCAGAAAAGCGTGAGCGACGGCTCACGCGCGAGCAGGAGCGTGCCGAGCAGCCCCGTGCCGCTGCCGAGGTCGCACACGCGCTCGCCGCGCTTCGGCGCGGCGAACCAGCCGAGCGCGAAGCTGTCGGTCGTCGGCGCGAAGAGCTCCGTATCAAAATAAAAGCAGGGGCCGCCCTGCCGGAGAAAGTCCTTGCGTTCCATGAAGCCTCCGTTCCCTGACAAAAATAAGGACGCGCCAAAGCAGCGCGTCCTTATTTTTTAAGTAGATCTTACTCCTGAGAGATCGCACCATTGGGGCAGGTATCCGCGCAGGAACCGCAGTCCAGGCAGGCACCGGCGTCGATCTGATACTGGGAATCGCCCTGAGAGATCGCACCAACGGGGCAAGCGTCCGCGCAAGCACCGCAGCTAACGCAGGCAGAACTGATGTGATAGGCCATAAGAGCACCTCCATTTGATTGATACGCCTATTGTACACGGCAGAATACGAAAATGCAAGAGGAAGTATGCGGGAATCTTCCGCATTTCGGCAAAAAATTTTGAAACTTTTGATGAAAAATATGCGGGTAAACACGTCTAAAAACCGCTGCGGCAGGAAAAAATGCGCTCGGGAGTGTGAAGAATATGGCAGAACAGAAGTTTACCCCGCGCGCGGAAAACGTGCTGCGGCTGGCACAGGAGACTGCGCTGGAGCTGGGCCACGGTTACGTCGGCTGCGAGCATATCCTGCTGGGACTGCTGCGCGAGGACGGCAGCGCGGCCTGCCGCGCACTGGGCGAGGCCGGCGTGACGGAGGAGCAGCTGCGCGAGCAGCTGGTGCGGACGGTGGGGCACGGCCTGTCCGGCAGCCTGCCCTCACAGGGGCTGACGCCCCGCGCACGCAGCGCGGTGGAGATGGCGGTCGCCGAGGCGATGCGCTTCGCGAGTCCGCGCATCGGCACGGAGCACCTGCTGCTGGGCCTGCTGCGCGACGGCGGCAACATGGCGGTGCGGCTGCTCGCGGCGGTGGGGGCCGACCCGAAGCGCCTTTACGCCGCGGTGGTGCGGCGGATCAACGAAACGCCGCGCACAGCGGCAAAGGAGGGAAACCGGATGCTGCGTGAAAACGAGAGCGGCAAGCGCGGACGCGGACTCGCGGAGTTTGCCCGCGACCTGACGGCGATGGCGCGCATGGGGCAGCTCGACCCCGTGATCGGACGCGACACGGAGATCACGCGCGCGGTGCAGATCCTCTCGCGCCGCACGAAGAACAACCCCGTACTCATCGGCGAGCCGGGCGTCGGCAAGACGGCGGTGGCGGAGGGGCTTGCACAGAAGATCGCGGCGGCGGAGGTGCCCGACGAGCTGATGGACAAGCGCCTGCTTTCGCTCGACCTCTCCGCGATGGTCGCGGGGACAAAGTACCGCGGCGAGTTTGAGGAGCGCGTGAAGGCGCTGCTCGATGAGGTGCGGCGCGAGGGCAATGTCATTCTGTTCCTTGACGAGCTGCACACCATCGTCGGCGCGGGCAGCGCCGAGGGCGCGGTGGACGCGGCGAACATCCTCAAGCCTGCGCTGGGGCGCGGGGAGCTCCGCGTGGTCGGCGCGACGACGCTTGCCGAGTACCGGAGGTATATCGAAAAGGACGCGGCGCTCGAGCGCCGCTTTCAGCCCATCACGGTCGGCGAGCCGACGGAGGAGCAGGCGCTTGCGATCCTGCGCGCGCTGCGCCCACGCTACGAGAGCCATCACCGTCTGAAGATATCCGACGAGGCGCTTGCCGCCGCGGTGACGCTCTCGCGCCGCTACATCACGGGGCGCTTTCTGCCGGACAAGGCGGTGGATCTGATGGACGAGGCGGCGTCCCGCGTGCGGATGGGTACGCGGCCCGACTCACCGGAGCTGCGGGCGATGGAGGCCAAGGCCGCCGAGGCGGAGCGCGACCGCGCGGCCGCAGTCGCGGAGCAGAACTATGAGCGGGCGGCCATGCTGCGCGATGTGGAGCACAGCTGCCGCGAGCAGGCGGAGCAGGAACGCGAGACGCTGCGCCGCGCGCAGCGGGAAAAGCAGAGGACCGTCGGCGAGGAGGACGTGGCCGCGGTGGTCTCCGCCTGGACGGGCGTGCCCGTCACGCGCCTGACGGAGGATGAGGGCGAGCGGCTGCTGCGGCTGGAGGATACGCTCCACGCGCGCGTGGTGGGGCAGGATGAGGCGGTGCGGGAGGTCGCCCGCGCGCTGCGCCGCGCCCGCGCGGGACTGCGCGATCCGAAGCGGCCCGTCGGCTCGTTTCTCTTTCTCGGTCCCACGGGCGTGGGCAAAACGGAGCTGTGCCGCGCGTTGGCCGACGCGGTGTTCGGCGACGAGGAGGCGCTGGTGCGCCTGGATATGTCGGAGTATATGGAGCGGCATACCGTCTCGCGGCTCGTCGGCGCGCCGCCGGGCTACGTCGGCTACGACGAGGGCGGGCAGCTGACCGAGAAGGTGCGCCGCCGCCCGTGGTCGGTGGTGCTCTTCGACGAGATCGAAAAGGCGCACGAGGACGTGTGGAACCTGCTGCTGCAAATTTTGGAGGACGGTGTGCTGACCGACGCGCAGGGGCGGCGCGTGGACTTCCGCAATACGGTGCTCGTCATGACCTCGAACGTGGGCGCGAAGGCCATCACGTCGAGCGCGGCGAAGCTCGGCTTCGCGCAGGCCGAGGACGGTGACGGCGGCTTTGCGCGTGTGAAGGAAACGGTCATGGCTGAGCTGCGGGCGACCTTCAAGCCGGAATTTCTCAACCGCATCGACTCGACCGTGGTGTTCCGCCGTCTGAGCCGCGCGGACGTTTCAGCCATCGCGCGGCGGATGCTCGAGGCCACCGTGCAGCGCGCCGCGGCGCTCGGCGTCACGCTGACGGTCGAGGACGCGGCGGTCGAGCGCATCGCGGACGAGGGCTTCGACCCGCTCTACGGCGCGCGGCCCCTGCGCCGCGTGATCCGCGCCGAGGTGGAGGACGCCGTGGCCGAGCTGCTGCTCAGCGGGGCGCTCCACGCGGGCGGCGCCGCCCGCATCGCGGCGGAGGACGGAGCGCTCCGCGTTCGGCGGGAGGAGCCGTCGATCCCTGCCGCGGCGGAGACATAAGAAAAGGGTCAGCCGGCGGCTGACCCTTTTCGATGTTCCTTTTTCAGCGCTCAAAGAGAAGATGCAGCAGCTCGCAGCCGTGCGCGACGAAGGGACCGTTCTCGCCGGCCTTTTCGGTGTACACGCCGCCGCGCCCGCTGTCGATGCGGCTGTCGTAGAGCAGATACGGCACGGGATCGCCGTCGTGCCCGCGCGTCGCGGTGAGCGTTTTGTGGTCGGAGAGGAGCAGCAGGCGGTAGTCCATGTGCGCCGCGTCCAGACGCTCGGTGAGGGGCTTGACGAGCCGGCTGTCGAGCCATTCGATGGCCTGCACCTTGCCCTTGAGGTCGCCGTTGTGGGTGCATTCATCGGGCGCCTCGAGGTGCAGGCAGACGAAGTCGTACTTCTGAAGGCTCGCCCATGTGGCCTCTAACTTGCCCTCAAAGTTGGTGTCGATCTCGCCGGTCGCGCCCTCGACCTCGACCATCTCGAGCCCGCGCAGCACGCCGATGCCGTGGCACAGGGGCACCGCGCTGATGACCGCGCCGCCGCAGCCGTACTCCTCGCGGAAGTCGGGCAGCTGCATCGCCGTGCCCGCTGCCCAGAACCAGATGCCGTTCGCGCCGAGCTTGCCCTCCGCGCGGCGCTTCTCGGTGACGGGGTGGTGCTCCAGCACGCGGTTGGCAAGGCGCATGAGGTCGGCAAAGACCCTGGAGAGCGCCGCGTCCTTCCCGCTCGGGAGCAGCGGGCCGATGACCTCGCCGAGGTGGTCGTGCGGCGGGCTAAAGCGCACGCCGCTCGGGTCGCAATGGTGCTTCACCGCCAGCGGACGGAACGAGGGGCTGGGGTCGATGTACATATCCGCCGCACGGAGCGCGGCGGAAAATTCGGGATCGCTGTTGAGCGCGGCGACGACGTCGAGCGCATCCTGTCCGGCGATGGAGCCGGCAGAGTGGGAGAGGATGCGCTTTTCCTCATAGGGCTGATCGCCCGGCTCGAGCGCGACGAGGTTGCAGCGGAACGCCGCGTCGCCGGGGACGAGCCTGAGCCCGATGGCGGCGGCCTCCATCGGCGAGCGGCCGGAGAAGTGCTTGAGCGGGTCGCAGCCGAAGATGGAGAGGATCGCGGTCTCGCTGCCCGCGGGCAGCGGCTTGGGGCAGTTCACGACGCTGCCGACTGTGCCGCGCGCGGCGAGGGAATCAATGGTGGGGATGTCGGCGTACTCGAGCGGCGTTTTGCCGCCGAGGGCCTCGACGGGGTTGTCCGCCATGCCGTCGCCGATGACAACAAGATATTTCATAGGAGTGCCTCCTTATCTGACGATGAATGCAGTATAGCAGGGGAATGGGCAAAAATCAAGGACAAAAGTCCGCGTGTCGCGGAAATTTCCCTGCTGAACGGAAAACGGACGGGATACCCCGTCCGTTTTGTGCGGTTTGATGACCTTAACAGTTTGCCTTCCCCGATGCTCAGCGCCTGCGGCCGCGATAACCGGCGGGAGCGGCGCGTCCGCTGCTGCGCTTGCCGTAGCGCCGTCCGCGCCCGTTCCCGCGCAGGAAAAGGAATGCAAGAATGAGCAGGAGAAGGACGACGAGAACGATCCTGACGACGGTACGGGAGAAGAAGTCCGCCACGTCGCGCCTGGCGACCAGCAGCCACGAGGCTGACACATCGCTGAGCGCGAGCAGCTTGACCGTGCCGTAGACGGTGCCGTTGTAGGAGACGGTCATTTCGCCCAGCTCGTCGCCGGCGGCAATGGGGGCGTCCACGCTGTCCGGCAGCGTGATGTCGCGCGTGAGCTCGCTGAGGTCCAGCTCCGTGGGCAGCATCCGCGTGATGCTTTCGGCGGGGTGGGCGACGACATAGTTCGCCTCGCTCGAAAGGGCGACCGGGACCTCGCGCACCAGCTCGTCGGCGGAGACGACCTCGCGGCGGGAGAAGCAGTCAAAGCCGTAGTCAAAGAGGCGGATGGTCTCGGAAAAGCTCTTGGTGAGGGTGCTCTTGCCGTCGGCAAGGGTGATCTTCTCCGCGCCGAGTACCACGCTCACAAGCTGACGGTCGCCGCGCACGGCGGAGGAAACGAGGCAGTGACCGGCCTCCTCGGTCGAGCCCGTCTTGATGCCCTGCGCGTCGCGGTAGAGGTAGCCGAGCTCGCGCCAGTTGGAAATGAGGCGGTTGGTGGAGTGGAGCACATGGCGCTGGTTGTGGTCGGTCTCGGCGATCTCCGCGGACTTGGAGTTGCAGATCTCCATGAATTTCTCGTAGGGCATCAGCGCGCGCGTGATGAGATAGATGTCCCACGCGGTGGTGTAGTGGTCGGGATCGTGCAGGCCGGAGGTGTTGACGTAGTGCGTGTTTTCGCAGCCGAGCGCGGCAGCGCGCTCGTTCATCCTCTGCACGAACTGGGAGATGTTCCCCTCGCCGCACACGGCCTCGGCGAGAATGTTGCACGCCTCGTTCGCCGAGACGATGAGCATACATTGCAGAAGCTGCTCGACCGTCAGCACCTCGCCGACCTTGATGCCGGCGGTGCTGCCGTAGATGCTCAGTCCCTCGAAGGCGCTCTCGTGCGCCGTGATGGGCTGGTCGAGCGAGAGCTGCCCCGCGTCGATCGCCTCGAACACCAGCAGCGCCACCGTCAGCTTGGTGATGCTTGCGGGGTAGTTCTTCTCGTGGGCATTCTTTTCGTAGAGGATCTCGCCCGTTTCCTTCTCAACGAGCAGGGCGGCGCGGGCGTCGACGTCGATCTCCTCAAAGGCGGAGGCCGGTACGCTCAGCAGGGAGACGAGCAGGCCGAGGACCAAAAAAAGAGCAAAAAAGCGGCGTTTTTTCATGGAAATGTACCTCGCAGTATGTTACAATAAAATTTGATCGGACGATCGGCGGGCGACTTGCCCGCGCTCGACGGTATTCGACATTCAGTATAACAAAAAACGGGAGGGAGTTCAACCGTGGAACGGCAGGAAAAAGGCGGAAGCACATATTTCTTTCTGGCGCTCGTGACGCTGGCCTTCCTCGCCGCCGTGCTGTATCTGACCTTCGGCGCGAACCGCACCGAGCAGGAGGGCTATACGGTGCAGACCGAGCGGCCCGCGCGGGAGGAGGTCGCGCCCGAGCGCGTGCTTGTAAACATCAACACCGCGACCGCCGAGGAGCTGGAGACCGTTACCGGCATCGGGCCGGTGCTGGCGCAGGCGATCCTCGACTACCGCGCCGAGCACGGAGACTTTCAGACGCTCGACGAGCTGCTGGAGGTGCGCGGCATCGGCAGCGCGAAGCTCGACGCCATGCGCGATGAAATTACGACAGGAGGCGATGCGCCGTGAAAATTTTAGTGGTGGACGACGAGAAGCTGCTCGTCAAGGGCATCAAATTCAACCTTGAGAACGAGGGCTATCAGGTCGAGACTGCCTTCGACGGCGCGGCCGCCGTCGAGCTGGCCAGGAGCGAGAGCTTCGACCTCATCATCCTGGACCTGATGATGCCGGAGGTGGACGGGCTGACCGCCTGTATGCGCATCCGCGAATTCTCCGCGGTGCCCATCATCATGCTCACCGCCCGCAGCGAGGACGCGGACAAGATCATCGGCCTCGAGTCCGGCGCGGACGATTACGTCACCAAGCCCTTCAACATTTTAGAGCTCAAGGCGCGTATCCGCGCCCTGCTGCGCCGTGCGGGTCAGACCGCGCAGAAGCGCACGGAGCTGCTGACCGCCGGCGGCATCGCGCTCGACACCGAGCGTCGCATCGCGCTGCGCGACGGCGTGCCGGTCGATCTGACGGCGAAGGAATACGACATTTTGGAGCTACTCATCAAGAATCCCCACCGCGTATACTCGCGCGAGAATCTGATGGATCTCGTCTGGGGCTTCACCTACGCCGGCGACTACCGCACGGTGGATGTCCACATCCGCCGCCTGCGCGAAAAGCTGGAGCATGACCCCGCCGAGCCGAAGCACATCATGACCAAGTGGGGCGTGGGCTACTACCTCAAGGACTGAGCGGCGCACAGAAGGAAAACGAATGGGAGGAGGGGAGCGCCGTGCGGCGTGCGAACTTACAGGTCAAATTCGGCCTGAGTTATATTCTGGTCATTGCGGCAGTGCTCGTTTTCATGAACACCTACCCTCTGATCGTGTCGGAAAATCTGGTCGTGCGCTCCAAGCAGACGACGCTGCAAAGCAGCGTGAGCGTGATGGTGACGGCGCTGAGCGGCCTGGAGGAGCTGAGCGAGGAGAACGTCGCCTCCGCGATGACGCTGGTGGAGGATACCGGCATTTCCCGCATTCTCGTCACGGACGCCGCGGGGCGCATCCTCTACGACACCCGCGAGACGGACGGCGCGGTGGGCCGCTACGGGCTTTACACCGAGATCGTGCAGGCGCTGCGGGGCTACGACGCCTTCTATGCCGACTTTACCGACGGCGCGTTCCGCAGCCGCGCGGCCTCGCCGGTCATCTACCGCAGCCAGACCATCGGCGCGGTCTATGCCTATGAGTACGACGTGGAGCAGGCGACGCTGCTGCTGACGCTGCAGAAGAATCTGCTGCGCATCTCGGCGGCAGTCGCGGGCTTTGTCGTGCTGCTGAGCCTGCTGCTCTCGCGGATGCTCACGCGCCGCTTCGGCGTGCTGCTCGAGGCCATCCGCCGCGTGCGCGAGGGCGCGTACAGCTACCACGCCGAGATTGGCGGTCGCGACGAGATCAGCGAGATCGCCGAGGAGTTCAACAGCCTCTCCGACCGCTTGCAGACGACGGAGGAGGCGCGCCGCCGCTTTGTCTCCGACGCGAGCCACGAGCTGAAAACGCCGCTGGCCGGTATCCGCCTGCTCTCCGACTCGATTTTGCAGACCGAAGACATCGATGCTGCCACGGTGCGCGAGTTCGTCGGCGACATCGTGCAGGAGACCGACCGCCTGACGCGCATCACGGAAAATCTGCTGCGGCTCACGCGGCTCGACAGCGGCATCGTCGAGCCGGCGCAGAGCGTCGCGGTCGCGCCGGTCATCGAGCGCGTGGTGCGGATGCTGCGGCTGGTCGCCGACGAGAAGCGGGTCGAGCTGACCTATCTCGTCGAGCGGGAGCAGAGCGTGCGGGCCGGCGTGGACGACCTGCACCAGATCATTTATAACCTCACCGAGAACGCCATCAAATACAACCGCCCCGGCGGCTTCGTGCGCGTGACGCTTGGCGGCACGGAGGACGAGTGCGTGCTGCGCGTGGAGGACAACGGCATCGGCATTCCCGAGGAGGATATGCCGCGCGTGTTCGACCGCTTCTACCGCGTGGACAAGATGCGCTCACGCGCCGCGGGCGGCACGGGCCTTGGACTTTCCATTGTGGCGGACACCGTGCGCCGCCGCGGCGGCAGCATCGCCGTCAGCGCCCGCGCGGGCGGCGGCACCTGCTTCACGGTGCGGCTTCCTGCCGTGCGGAGGGAGGGGGAGACATGAGAAGAAAGGCTTTCCTGTTCACGTTTCTCGTTCTTTCGCTGCTGCTCGCCGCCTGTGTGCGCAGCGGCGGGACGGAGGGAGAAAACAGCTATACGATCTACTACCCCGCCGCCGAGCTGCGCGACGTGCCGGGCGAGGACGCCATCGTTGCCCGCACCGTGCAGCTCCCGGACGCCGACACGCTCACGCAGGAGGAGCTGGCGCAGCGATTGCTGGAGCGGCTTCTTGCCGACGCGCCGGATGCGGGCGTCCGCGCGCCGATGCCGGGCGGGACGACGCTTCTGAGCCTGTCGGTCCTCGGCAACTGGGCGCGGGTGGACTTCTCGCGGCAGTATGCGCGCCTTGCGGGCATTGATCTGACGCTCGCCGATTACTGCGTGACGCTCACGCTCACGCAGCTCGACGGCGTGAACGCGGTGTCCATCACCTCGGGCGGGCGGGAGCTGCCGTACCGCGAGACGCAGACGCTTACGGCGGCGGATCCGCTGCTGTCGATGCGCGAGGACGCGCTGCGCCCCATCACCGTATCGCTCTACTTCCTCGACCCGACGAGCGGCGCGCTGCGCGCGGAAAAGCGCGCGCTGGCGCTCTACGAGGGGCAGACGCGCGTGAACGCGCTGCTGGAGGCGCTCGCGCAGGGCCCTGAGAGCGACGCGCTCGCAGCGCTGCTGCCGGAGGAGTTCACCGTGCTCTCCGCCCGCGTGGAGGAGGGGACGTGCTACCTCAATCTGCCCTCCGACGCCGATCTCGGCATCTCGCCGCGGCAGACGGTGGAGTCGCTGGTGCTCTCGCTCTGCTCGCTCGACACCGTCGAGCGCGTGCAGATCGTCGTGGACGGCGAGATCGCGGCGCAGCTGAACGGTGTGAACGTCGGTGAGCCGCTGACGCCATGAGAAAAGAAAGAACGCCGCACGGCCTGTGAGCCGTGCGGCGTTTTCTTATCATCGGGAGTCCTTCCGCGTGGAGAGGCAGAAGGTCAGCAGCGAGGCCGCCGCGCTCACCGTGCCGAGCAGCAGCGCGGCCTGTATGCCGCTGCGGTCGAGGAGCCGTCCGCCGAGGAGATTGCCCAGCGCGCCGCCAAGTCCGCTGCCGGCGACGTAGATGAGCGACTGTCCCTTGAGCTGGTCGCGTTCGGGGAGCGCCGCGGCGACGTAGTAGACCGTCGCGGGCGCGTAAACGGCGAACTGGAAGAACTGCATACACTGCCCGAGGTAGATGAGGGGCATCGAGTGGGCAAGGTAGAAAATAAGGAATTTCACGACCTCGGCTCCCGCCGCGAAGCGCAGGAAGAAGCCGGGCGAGAAGCGCTTTTGCAGCCGGGAGACCAGCGTCATCGCGGGCAGCTCCAGCACGGCGGAGATGGCAAGGCTCGTGCCCACGGCGCTCGCGGTCCCGCCGGCCTTGCCGACGAGGGCGTTCATGTAGGTGTTGGAGATGGTGTGGGTGAGGAAAAAGAACATACAGCCGAGCAGGGTGAGCGCGAAGCGCGGGTGGCTGCGCAGCACGGCGGCGATGCTCCGGTGCTCCGCAGGGCGGTCCGCCGCTTCATCGGGGCGCTCGGGCAGGCGGAAGCCTGCCATGGCGATAAGCCCGCAGGCGGTCAGCGCGGCAAAGACCGGCAGGAGCAGCGTCGGCGCGTGGCGCTCGAGCACAAAGCCGAGGAGCAGCACCGCGGCGGCGTAGGAGACCGAGCCGACGCCGCGGCAGAAGCCGTAGACCACCGGGATGCCGCAGCGGTTCGCGTCCATCGCCATGGCGTTTTGAAACGGCGGGGTGGAGGAGAGGAGCGCGCCGATGAGCGCGAAGCACGCGCCCAGCACGAACGGGCGCGGCAGCGGCACGAGCCATACGAGCAGGCACAGCGCCGCGGCGAGCGTGAGCAGCGCCATCGCGCCGTGGCGGTTTTCGAGGCCGGGCCGCGCGTCGAGAAACGAGGAGACCGCGGGGGAGAGGAACACCGAGAGCAGCGTCGCGCACGAGGTCACGACGCCGACCTGCGCGCTCGCAAAGCCGTTGTATTCGAGCACGAGCGCGATAAAGGCCCAGAGCGAGCCGTAGGCGCCCCAGAACGAGGCGTGGATCACGGCGTAGCGCGTATTCATGGAAAGCCGCACGGCGGCGCCTCCTTTCCCAACAAAGCGGAATACAAGAAGTTTAACACTTTGTGATGCATTGTCAACGGTTTTTGTTGAGTTTTGCGCGCGCATGGGCTATACTGTAACATGAAAAAGAATGCGAACACGGAGGTTTTTGACGATGAAGCTGATGGTGCTGGACGGCAACTCGATCCTCAATCGCTCCTATTACGGCATCCGTCCCCTGACGACGAAGGACGGGTTTTACACGCAGGCCATTTACGGCTTTCTGGTCACGATGGCGCGGCTGGAGGACGAGGAGCGGCCCGACGCAGTGTGCGTGGCCTTCGACCGGCGCGAGCCGACCTTCCGCCATCTGGAGTACGAGGGCTACAAGGCCCAGCGCAAGGGGATGCCCGAGGAGCTGGCGATGCAGCTTCCGGTGATGAAGGAAGTCCTGGACGCGATGAACATTCCGCGCTACGAGCTGGCAGGCTACGAGGCGGACGACCTCATCGGCACCATCTCGCGCAAATGCGAGGCGGCGCTCTGGGACTGCGTCGTCGCCACGGGCGACAAGGATTCGCTCCAGCTCATCACGGAGCACACGACCGTCAAGCTCATCTCCACCCGCATGGGGCAGACCACCACGAAGCGCATGACGCCCGAGAGCTTTGCCGAGGAGTACGGCTTTGAGCCGATCCACATCATTGACCTCAAGGCGCTCATGGGCGACGCGAGCGACAATATTCCCGGCGTTCCCGGCATCGGCGAAAAGACGGCGATGGCGCTCGTTCAGAAGTACCGCAGCATTGACGAAATTTACCGTTTCCTGCCGGAGCTTGATGCCAAGCCCGGCGTCATCAAAAAACTGACTGAGGGCGAGGAAAGCGCACGGCAGAGCTATCATCTCGCGACCATCCTCACCGATGCGCCGTTGGAGTTCACGCCGCAGGACAACCTGCGCAAGGCGCCGTCGGACGCGCTCTATCCGCTGCTCATGCGTCTGGAGTTCCACAAGCTCATCGAGAGGATGGGGCTCAAACCCGCGGCGGAGCCGCTCAGCGCCGCAGAGACAGTCGAATGCACCGTGACGGTCGAGACTGTGACGAGCGCGGAAAGGGCGGAGGAATGTCTTGCACGCCTCCGCGCGGCGGGCCATGTGATGGTGCTCGCGCTGCCCGACCTCTCCGGCGTGATCGTGGAGTGGGAGAAGAGCGAAAAGGAGACGCTGAGCGCGGAGTTTTTCTTCGACCGCTATTCCGGCGACTGGAACGCGCTGCTGCGCGCGCTGTTCTCTGCCGACATCAAAAAGGTCAGCCACAACGTCAAGGACCTCATGCACACGCTGCTGGAAAACGGTTTGCCCGCCGAGGGCTTTGTGTTCGACACCGCGCTCGCCGCCTACCTCCTCGACGCGACGGCGGGGAAGTACGACATTGCCTCGCTCTTTGCCGTCTACTTTCACACGCAGCTTGCCGCGCCGGCGCATCTGGAGCCGGGGGCGTTCGATTTGCTCGGCGACGCGGGAACGGCGGAAACGGCGTTTCATATCTATACCTCCGCCGTCGGCGCGCTCTATGAGGAGCTTGCGCCGCGCATCGAGGAGCGGCAGCTCCATGCGCTTTATTACGAGGTCGAGTTACCACTCTGCCGCGTGCTCGCGGAGATGGAGCTTGCGGGCGTGCGCGTGGACGCGAAGGCGCTCGCGGACTTCGGCGCGGCAATGGACGCGGAGCTGAAAACGCTGGAGGAGCGCATTTACGAGGAGGCCGACGGGAGCTTCAACATCAACTCCCCCAAGCAGCTCGGCGAGGTGCTTTTCGACCGTCTCGGCCTGCCGCACGGCAAAAAGACGAAGACCGGCTGGTCAACGAACGCGGATGTGCTCGAAAAGCTGCGCTGGGAGCACCCCATTGTCGCCGACGTGCTGCAGTACCGTCAGTACGCCAAGCTGAAATCGACCTACTGCGACGGGCTGCTGAAGGTCATCGGGCCGGACGGGCGCGTGCGCACGAGCTTCCAGATGACCGTGACCGCCACGGGGCGGCTCAGCTCCACCGAGCCGAATTTGCAGAATATCCCGACGCGCACGCCGCTCGGCAGCGAGCTGCGGCGGATGTTCGTGCCCGAGCGCGGCAATGTGCTCGTGGACGCGGACTACAGCCAGATCGAGCTGCGGCTGCTCGCCCACATCGCGGGCGACGAGACGATGCGGCAGGCGTTTTTGAGCGGCGAGGATATTCACACCGTCACCGCCTCGCAGGTGTTCGGCGTGCCGACGGAGGCGGTGACGAAGCAGATGCGCTCGCACGCGAAAGCGGTCAACTTCGGCATCGTCTACGGCATCTCCGCGTTTTCGCTCGCGCAGGACATCGGCGTGAGCGTTTACGAGGCGAAGGAGTATATTCAGAATTACCTCGACCGCTTCTCCGGCGTGCGCCGCTACATGACCGAGATCGTGGAAAAGGCGAAGGCGCAGGGCTACGTTGAAACGCTCATGCACCGCCGCCGCGATCTCCCCGAGCTGACGGCGAGCAACTTTGCCACCCGCTCGTTCGGCGAGCGCGTCGCGCTCAATATGCCCATTCAGGGCACGGCGGCGGACGTGATGAAGCTCGCGATGGTGCGCGTGCATGACCGTCTCAGGCGCGAGGCGCCGGAGGCGAAGCTACTGCTGCAGGTCCACGACGAGCTGATCGTCGAGTGCCCCGAGGAGCTGGCGGAGCGGGTGGCGCGGCTGCTCACCGAGGAGATGGAGGGCGTGATGTCCCTCTCCGTGCCGCTGGTGGCCGAGGCGCACTGGGGCAAAAACTGGCTGGAGGCAAAGTGAATGGGTGAGAGAACTATGGCGGTGCGTATCGTACCGATGAAAACCGAGCATCTCGACGCGGTGGCGGAGCTGGAGCGGACCTGCTTCACCGTGCCTTGGTCGCGCAATGCGCTCGCCGAGGAGCTGGACAACGCGCTCTCGGCCTTTCTGGTGGCGCTCGACGAAGAGGAGCGCGTGGTCGGCTATGCGGGCTTGCAGGTCGTGCTCGACGAGGGCTACATTACGAACGTCGCCGTGCGGCCCGACTGCCGCCGCCGCGGCGTGGCGGGGAAGCTGCTCGATGTGTTCGAGCGCTTTGCCGAGGGCAATCACCTCGCGTTTCTCTCGCTCGAGGTGCGCGCGAGCAACTACGCCGCTATCGCGCTCTACGGGCAGCACGGCTACCGCGGCGTGGGACGCCGCAGGAATTACTATGAGCATCCCAAGGAAGATGCCGTCATCATGACGAGGGAATTCGGGGAGGGCGCGAAATGAAAATATTAGCGTTTGAATCCTCCTGCGACGAGAAATCAAACCGCGGAGCGGTTTGATTTCAGCTGTGATAACATGTCTTGGCAGCAGCCTTTCTGCTGCCGCCCCCCCTCCGCGGGCGGGCGCAAGCGCCCGGCGGTCTCGTGAGGGATGCGGCGAAGAATGATAGAAAGAAGCAGATAAGATGAAAATACTGGCTTTTGAATCCTCCTGCGACGAGACCGCGGTGGCGGTCGTCGAGGACGGGCGGCGCGTGCTCTCGGACGCCATCGCGTCGCAGGCGGATATGCACGCGCTCTACGGCGGCGTGGTGCCGGAGATCGCCTCGCGCAAGCACGTCGAGGCCATCGCCGCGCTGACGGACAAGGCGCTCGCGGACGCGGGCGTGACGAAGGGGGACATCGACGCGGTGGCGGTCACCTACGCGCCGGGCCTGATCGGCGCGGTGCTGGTGGGGCTGAGCTTCGCCAAGTCCGTCGCCTACGCGCTGGGCGTGCCGCTCATTCCGGTGCATCATATCCGCGGCCACATCGCCGCGAATTATCTGGCGTTCCCGGAGCTGGAGCCGCCGTTCCTGGCGCTGTGCATGTCCGGCGGCAACACGCTGTTCGTGGACGTGCGGGATTATACCGACCTTGTTCTCGTCGGCGCGACGCGCGACGACGCGGCGGGCGAATGCTTCGACAAGGCCGCGCGAGTGCTCGGGATGCCCTATCCCGGCGGCAAGCCGATGGACGAGCTGGCGCAGCAGAGCGCGGGCGGCGTGTACGACCTGCCGCGCGCGAGCATCGAGGGTCACCCGCTCGACATGAGCTTTTCCGGCCTCAAGACGGCGGTGGTCAACCTCGCCCACAACGCCGAGCAGAAGGGCGAGCCGCTCGACCGCGCGGCGCTCGCACGGGACTTTACCCGCGCGGTGTCCGATGAGCTGGTGCCGCGCGCCATGCTGGCCGCGCGCACGTGCGGACGCAAAACGCTGGTCGCCGCCGGCGGCGTGGCCGCGAACACCATCCTCCGCGCCGACCTGATGGCGGCATGTGCGCGCGAGGGCGTGAAGCTGTACCTCCCGCCGCTCCGGCTGTGCGGCGATAACGGTGCGATGATCGGCGCGCAGGGCTACTATGAGTATTTGGCCGGCGCTCGCGCGGACCTGTCGCTCAACGCCTACGCCACCCGCGACATTGACGACGCGGTGGTCGCCTACCGTGCGCAGGTGCGCGACATATTCGCCTGAGATGAATAAAAGCCGCAGACCTGTCAAGGTCTGCGGCTTTCCTTTTTGACGGAGCAAAATGAAATCCTGCAAAATAAAGGCGTTATGGAAACAAGTGGACGTTATTTGCAAAAGCGAGAAGAAATATCGTGCGTTATGTCAAACAAGTCATGTACCGGAGAGGGACGGGACATTTGACGCTGCAGCTGTGCAGAATGCCCGAGAATTTCAGGAAACCAAAGAAATATAGGGCGTTCTAAGTCTGGGGATAAGTCTGTGGAAACTGTGGATAACTATTTGTAGAAAAGCATTATTGAAAAACTTATGTGAACTCGTCGAACAATCGCGCGAGGGCAGAGAGCGTGCCGGAAAAAGCCGGGAAAAGGAAGGCAAAGTACGGGTTTTCCCGATTTTTGACGAAGCGCGTCGGGCAGCGGTTTGGGATGCCGGCGCGGTTTGCGGGGCGCAGCCGCCGCCGGCGGGCCGTCCGAAATGCAAGAGAGCGAGCGCAAATACAAATGGTATTATTCACCGAAATGCACATTCAAAAATGAGAAGAAAGCAGGCCGGGAAAAAACAATGGTTTCTGTCTTGACGCGGGCAAAAAAGTGTGCTAAAATATCATTCGTCTTTGAGAAAGACGCTGGTGTAGCTCAGTCGGTAGAGCAGCTGATTCGTAATCAGCAGGTCATGTGTTCGAGTCACACCACCAGCTCCAAAAAGCATCGAAAGCTTCGGTTTTCGGTGCTTTTTTGTTGCAAAAACGCTGAAAAAGGTGTGGGTCAAAATGTGGGTCAACTGCCTGACCCACACCGTGACCCACACAACGAATTAAACTGTACCCAAGAAAATGGACACGAGATTTTGACCCATGGCCCCGTTCGGCGGACACGCATTTGACCCATAGGGTCAGTCAGCGGCTTTGCCGCCTACTGCCAGCTCATGCCCCATGGGTACAACGAAATGTGCGGAAAGAGCCGAAGAGCACCGGAGAGGAAATTGTCTCCTTTCCGGTGCTCTGCTTGCCTGCGGGACTTATCGAATCTGCGCCATGAAGCTGCCCATTTTCTCCGCGGCCTTTTGCTGCATCTGTCGTGTGGCGTGGGTGTAGGTGCGGAGAGTGAATCCGGCGTCGTAGTGACCCAGCATCGAGGATACTGTTTTGACATCCACGCCGTTTTGGAGTGCCAGGGTCGCGAAGGTATGTCTGAGGTCGTGAAATCTGATGTGCGGCAGCCCGGCGTCCTTCAGTATCTTCTTGTGCAGGTTTACGACGGAGTCTGGGTGATACATTTCACCGGTCCTGCCGGACGGGAACATCCACGGATTGCTGGGATGTTTGGCGTGCTCCTGCTTCAGCAGCTCCACGGCATCCTGCGGGATAGACACCTCGCGGATGGAATTTCCGGTTTTAGGCTGGCCTAGAATGAGGTTCCCCTCTGTGTCCCAGCTGGCCTGCTTACTGACGGAGATGGTGCAGTTGGCTTCGT
>OOIG01000484.1_pt1 | contig 34163 bp, 58 predicted proteins | sample 1692091 | NCBI WGS metagenome assembly OOIG01 (sample SAMN06348188, study PRJEB24527) | human gut metagenome | biome: human gut; feature: ankylosing spondylitis patient; material: feces | host: Homo sapiens | place: China | collected 2015-10 | reverse complement strand
ACTTACGCGGATATATGCCGCTGCATATTTCATTGTACCACTCCCATAGATTGTAGCTCAAGAATGCCCTGCTTGCCATTCTTGAGCGTAATGAACGCAGTGTAGATGTACTCTACAGATTCGTTACGAGAACTACTCATAGGCGCAACACCTCCTCAAGCAAGATTTTTTTCGGGCAAATTCCGGATTCGCTTGCAAAAGGAAGCCTCGATCGTTATACTTATAATGTACGGGGAAAGTATAGGCGGTTTGACCGAGCTTACTTTTCAAGCAAAGGCCTATCTGAGTTGCCGCTCAGATAGGCCTTTGCTTTATGTCATTTGCGCCCGGTCCTCTATGCCGTAAAGCACCACCTTAGCTGCGCCGTACTGCCGGCCGATTTTTGTAGGTCCGATTTCTTATCCGATGCATTCAGGGCATGGACGGAGGCCGTCACTTTCTGCCGCTTCGGTGTTGTATATCCAAAAGGTTTTGTTTTCGTCAAACCGTGGACATGAATATTTGTGGTAATATTTTCCGCCATTTGTACACACGGCGTAGCGCTGGTAAAATGACAGCTCAAGTACATATTCATTATTGTTGATAAATGCTTGCTCATTCTCTTCGGCAACTGTGTTATAGTGAGCCAGCAACTCATCGTATTGTTCGTTGACACTTTTCAATGATCGCTGAATATCAACTTTTTCTGATTTTAGCTGGTTGCATTCTGCGTTTTTACTGATGGCCACGCCAGCAGAAATGACGGCAAGTACAATCGCTATAGCCATGCAAATAAATGCAATCTTTGTTTTGCGGTCTGTAGTATGCGTGGTGGCATATTTCGGCTTGACGATGTTCACTTCCACATCGTCTACATTGTATGGATCGGCAGCTTTTTGATTGTGCGAAATAGAGCTGCTTTTGGATGATTGATATGATTTTTCGGACTCTTCAGTAAATCTGAAAGCATAATCTAAAACTGAGTTTAAGTAGTCCTTTATTTCTATCTTGAGTTCAACTGCATCATCAAAACCCAATAGCGCTACTGGCGGATTTGATGTGATAGGAATGTAGTGGCCGTTAACGATATCTTGCGATATGATATTGAAAAGTAGTGAGATAGCTTTTGCTTCTAAATTTTCGTCTGAAGAGTTTTCCAGATTGGATCGGAGATATTTGAATCGATTTTCCAGTATTGCTTCTATGTACTCTTTTGAAAAACTATCTTGATAAAGGTAACTCAATGCTGAAATTAGTCTCGGTGTAGTTTCGGCTACTATAATCGGATCATTTTGCACCAAGAAAAACAGCGTTGCAGCAATAGCGGCATCACATTTTGATATATCGTTGGCGTTGATTAAACTGTATCGGTTTTTGTCCTCTTCGTCAATAGAAAAGATAGCGATAGCTGTAACTACTCCGTCCAGCGTGAACGGTTCTTTTGTTTGCATTGTGTGCTTTAATGTGCGAATGAATATGTCCTGGTTATCGTCAGAATAACTCATGTATTGTCTCTCTTTCTTTTTCCACATAATATTTATATCGCCATGCGGCGGTATATACATATTTTACCGTTCGATTTTCAGTTGGTTATGCAATTCCACATTCAAAGTAGAATTCAAGTGCCTTATGGATGAATTCTTCCGTCACATTGAAATACTCGGCCAACTCGTAAGGCTCCAGGCCCTGGCGCAGCTGCGCCTCCAACTCGGCCTTGGGGATCAACTTCTTTACCGCCCACTTATCTGCCCGTCGTTCGTGCTTACTGCGCCGGTCCAGCGGTGCGTATAGGTTGTAAAACGACCCGGTTATGCAATGCCCGGCTTCGTGGGCCAGTCGGCAGCGGGCCTCTGCTGTGCTCTCCAGACTCTGCTCGTCCAACGCTATGTAATAATCATCGCCGATATTGGCCGACGCAGACTTGGCAGCGGGCATACTGCCCAGATATACCTCTATGTTGTTTCGCTCGATCTCATCGAACAGGGACTCAGTTGTTGTCATTCTCTCTCTTTCTCTTATCCTTTATAAACTCAACAAATCCTTTAACTTCGTTCCACATCTCATCGGTGACTTCACCGTCACCACCAAATAGTGCCACTTTGGCGATTTCCTCCTGATCGTCAGGAAATGGTGTGGCGCTTTCTTCCCAGCCCATAAGATATGCCGGTGTGGTATGAAGAACCTTAGCGAGTGGTTCAAGTATTTCAGTAGGGAATTTCTTTATATCATTATTTTCATACCTGTATATGGTAGCGGGCGATACGCCCAGTTTCTCAGCTACAGTTTCAGCGGAAAGGCCAAGCTCTTTTCTGCGTGCCTTTATTCTGTCGTGAATTTCCATTTCATTCACCTCATACATACCTTTCATATACCTTTCACACTCATTATATCAGCATTTTGCAAAAATGCAATAATATTTTTGCAAAAATGCAAAAAAGTGTTGACAACTCGCGTTTCTGCGAGTATAATCAAAATCAAGGAGGTGATCACATGGTTAACATTCAGCTACTCGAACAGGAAATGAAGCGTAAGAATGTATCTAACGCCGATATTGCGGCGGCTCTTAATATTGATATAAGCACCTGGAGCCGCAAGAAAGCAAGGCCTATGGGTATCAAGATAGGTGAGGTAGAGCAGATTTCTGCATTGTTAAAGCTTTCAAAAAATAAGGCGAAGTCTATTTTTTTGCCGTCAGACTCGCAAAAATGCGAGTAACTGATAAGAGCCAGCCTTTAGATAAGCAGCAGGCAGCGGGGAAATATTTTTTCATTTCTCTTTCTTTCTTTTTTCTTTTCTTTTTTTGATTTCCCGCACGCCCGCCCACCCAACATCACATTTATCGCAGCGGGCGGTCTGCTGCTGATTTAAGGGCTGGCAATAAAAAAAGACCGACTGCTGGCACAGTCGGTCAAAGGAGTTGATAGTCAAAAGGTATACACACATATCAACACCTATAGTATAGGCGTTGAGAGAGAAAAAGTCAAGGCATACGGACAATCCAGCCTTGCGTAATTCTTAATGAGGTGAACGAAATGAAGAAAGAACTGACCACCGTGATCATGGTTATGGTGGATGGCAAGGTTAAGCCCTTGGAGGACTTGACGGAAGAAGAACACAGCCGCATGCTGGCGGCGATGGCGCACCGGCTCACAGAGAGCATGAGCGACTACTACGCCCAGCACCCGGACGAGGTTAAGGAGTTGGCGAAGATATGACAAGACGAGAAAAGTCGGCAAATACTAAATTGCAGTCAACTGCAAAGGAGAACAACAATGGATAATGAGAAGTTGAAAGAGATACTGGAGCGCCACCGTAAGTGGTTGAACAACGAGGACGGAGGCGAGAGAGCCGACCTGTGTGGAGCCAACCTGTATGGAGCCGACCTGTGTGAAGCCAACCTGCGTGGAGCCAACCTGTATGGAGCCGACCTGTGTGAAGCCAACCTGCGTGGAGCCGACCTGTGTGGAGCCGACCTGTGTGGAGCAAAGAGTATTCCTTTCGTTCCGCTTGTTTGCCCGGAACATGGATCTTTTACAGCGTACAAAAAGTGTGGAAAATATATCATTGAATTGTTGATTCCAGAAACGGCAAAAAGATCGTCTGCGACAACGCGAAAATGCAGAGCCAGCTGTGCAAAAGTGGTGACAATCACAAATATGGACGGTAGCCAGGCAGAAGTCGATCATGTGACCAACTGTGATTATGCGCCGATTGAATATAAGATCGGCGAATATGTATATCCGGACTCATACGATGATGACAGATGGAACGAGTGCTCCCACGGCATTCACTTTTTCATCAACCGCCAAGAAGCAGTGGAATACTGAGGAGCAAGACCATGACAAGACGAGAAAAAGCAGGCGTGGTCCTGGTGGTCACCGGCTTTCTGCTGGTGCTGCTGGGCAGCTGCCTGGTGGCGGACAACCCCTATTGGTGGGTGTCCGTGGCTGTAAGCGGTGCCGGATGTGGTCTGATCGCCCTGGCAGTGTTCGTACTGCCGGAGGACGAGGACGAACTCCGACAGGACAAGCAGCTGGTGGTTGAAGATGATAAGGATAGAGTGGTGCTGCTGGCGCCGCTGACAGATTTTGATGTGGCGTATCTACGCGCCTTAAAACTGGGAAAGGACAATGACAATGAGTAATGAATATATGGATTTGGTGATCATGACCAACGGCAAGGTGTGCCGTGCTCCTGGGTTCAGCGATATACAGTCCGGTTACAGAGTGGCCGTGCAGGGCTGTACATACGATGTGTTGGAGGCTGTGTCTGTACCTGTGAGCGAGACTCTGCTGACGCTGCCTAAGGCGTATGGGTTTGTTCGCCCGCTGGTGTATGACGAAGACAAGCAGGAGGAGAATGCCGATGTATGACAAAGAGGCGGGCGTGATCGCCTGTGACAGCTGCGACATTGCCATTGAGGGTTATGGGTTCTCCATCGGTGCGGGCAACGATGAGCCCAGCGGCAGCTACTGCTGGGAATGTGCTTGCGAGAAGTTGGAGCAGCTGCTGGACGAGAACAACAAGGAAGTGACCATTGTGCGGCGCAGCGAAAACTGGCTTCGCAGCTGCTACGACCTGGGGGTGATCTGATGACTAACGCAGAGATGGACAAGTTCGTGAATGACTACGGCTTTTGCCCCCAGGAATGCGACCCGGAGGTGCGGGCAGAGGCCCGCATTGTATTGAATATAAACAAAGGAGAACGATATGGCGACACTGTATGAACTAACCGGCCAGGCAGCCCAGCTGATGGAGCTGCTGGAAGCCGGAGAGATTGACGAGCAGACGGTCCAGGACACACTGGACAGCATGATGGTGCCGGAGAAGCTGGAGGACTACGGTATGGTGATCCGGCAGCTGACGGCGGATGTGGAGGACTACAAGCGCGAAAAAGACTTCTTCGCCGAAAAGCAGAAGCGGGCGGACAACGCCATTAAGCGGATGAAGAAGACCCTGGCGGCGTACCTGGCTGCCACCCAGCAGGATAAGGTGCAGGCCGGACGGTTCGTGCTGACCAGTACATCGAGCAAGTCGGTGGATGTGTTCAATCTGGCAGCGGTGCCGGCAGAATACATGCAGCCCCAGCCGCCCAAGGTGGACAAGGTGTCTATCCGCAAGGCTCTGTTGGCAGGGGAGACGGTAGCCGGTGCGGCACTGATTGAGACCCCCGGCTGTGTGATCAAGTGAGGTGAATGGAATGGAGAACATGAAGATATATGAGGCGGTGCGCAAGGTTCCGGACAGCGCCAAGAAGAACATTAGAGGAGGCCGCTTAAAGGGCATGACTGATATTAACCCAATGTGGCGTATTAAGGCACTGACGGAGCAGTTTGGCCCTTGTGGTATCGGTTGGAAGGTGGAAGTCAGCCGCACATGGCAAGATCTGGGCGCGGACGGCGTGGTGACTGTGTATGTGCAACTGCTGCTCTATGTGAAGTACAACGATGCATGGAGCGCCCCTATTCCGGGTATTGGCGGTTCCTCGTTGGTGGCCAAGGAGGGTAGCGGCCTGTACACCTCCGATGAGTGCTATAAGATGGCTTATACGGACGCTCTGTCTGTGTGCTGCAAGATGTTAGGGTTCGGTGCAGATGTGTACTGGGCAGCTGATCGGACAAAGTACCAGCAGGTGCAGCCCCAGGACACGAAGAAAGAACAGGCACGGCAGCAGGCAGCGGAGAAGATAAGCCCGGACCAGGTGGCTATTCTGAAAGAAAATGCAGAGAATGAGCGGGTCAAAAAGGCCTTGGTCTATTACAAGGTGAGCCGCATTGAGGACCTGACCCGGCACCAAGCCGATCAGATCTTCATGAAGCTGGGTCTATAAGATGAAAATCGAATTCAAAAAAGCTGACCTGGTTCCCACTATGGCCAAGGTGGGGGCGTTCATAGGCTCCCTGGCAGAGCAAAAGGATTATGTGCTGGAGATTAAGCCAAAGCCGAAACGCCGGAGCCTGGACGCCAACGCCTACATGTGGGCATTGATCGGCAAGCTGCAAGCGGAGTTGGCCAAGAACGATCCGCATATCACCAAGGACGAGATCTACCGGGGCTATGTGCGGCAGTATGGCAAGTCTGTGGACTACCAACTGCCGGACAGCGCCGTGAATGCCATGACGAAATCATGGGGGATGAACGGCCTGGGCTGGACAGCGGAGAAGGTGGATGATGGCATCTACCCGCGCACCTCGCTGGTGCGGTTCTATTACGGAACCAGTTGCTACGGAACGAAGCGTATGGCCAGGCTGATAGACGCTGTGGTGCAGGACTGCAAAGCACTGGGCATTGAGACTATGCCGCCGGCGGAGCTTGCGCAGCTGATGTCTGCTTGGGAGGAACGGAAACAGTGAAGAAGAGCATTATACAGCCGGAAGAGCCCCGGCAATGCTTTCTGTGCGGCTCTGTGCGGGCCCTGGAGCGACACCATGTATTTGGGGCATATAACAGACGGAAAAGCGAGAAATACGGCTTAACGGTGCTCCTGTGCCATAATTGCCACAACGAGCCGCCGAGAGGTGCACACCACTGCAAGCAGACGATGGATTATTTACACCGGGTTGGGCAGCAGGCTTTTGAAGCTACCTACCCGGACAAGGACTTTTTATCTATTTTTGGGAGGAATTATCTATGATTAACAGTGTTGTAATTATGGGTCGACTGACCTACGAACCGGAACTGAGAGCCACGCCCAGCGGCGTCTCCGTTGTGCGCTTTCAGGTGGCTGTGGACCGCAGCTATCAGAAGGCAGGCGAGGAACGCAAGACGGACTTTATCGACTGCACCGCCTGGCGGCAGACGGCAGAATTTGTGTGCAAATACTTTCACAAAGGCTCCATGATCGCCGTGGAGGGTTCTTTGCAGACAGACAACTACACGGACCAGAACGGCGAAAAACGCAAGAGCGTGCAGCTGGTGGCCAGCCAGGTGTCCTTCTGCGGTTCTAAGGCAGAGAGTGGCGCACAGACTGCAGCACCCGCACCGGACGCAGAGTTTGAGCCTATCGGCGGCGATGATGACCTGCCGTTTTAAGGAGAGCCTATGCAAGGATGGATCAAGGTGCACCGAAAGGTTACGGAGCACTGGCTATATTCTGCGGAGCCCTACGACAAATTCCATGCCTGGATGGATCTTCTGCTGCTGTGCAATCGCTCACCTGCAAAGATGATGATTGATGGCAAGCTGATGGATGTGGACAGTGGCGAGCTGGTCACCTCCATTCGCTTTTTGTGCGATCGGTGGAAGTGGAGTAACACGAAAGTTAAGCGTTACTTGGATACACTTCAAGCTGACGGAATGTTGTCAGTAAAAAGCGACAGTAAAAAGACACGGCTTAGAGTGCTTCACTACGCCAAATATCAAGCATACGGAAATGCAAAAAACGACACAGAAACGACGCAGGAACGACACAGAAACGACACTGAAACGCCGCAGAAACACACAAACAAGAATGTAGAAGAATGTAGAAGAAATACAGGAGAAGGGAGAGAGCGCGCGAGTGCGTGCACGCCCGCAAAATTATATGGCGAGTTTAAGAATGTGCGATTAACCGACGAGGAATATGCGAAGCTGAAAAAACAATTCCCACTTGATTGGCAGCGGCTAATCAAGAACTTGTCCTTCCACATTCACAACACCCACAAGACCTATTACGACCACTTCTCTGTTTTGGAAAAGTGGGGCGCAGAGGACAGGAAGAACAGCGGGGCACTGCAAAGCCCACCGTCCTACGACCTGGAGCAGATCAAGCGGGACACCATGAACAACACAGACATCAAGTTTTAGGAGGATCCTATGGAACTGAACAAACTGACACCACGGCAGGCGCTGATCTATGACGCACTGATCCCGCCCGGCATGCCGGTGCGGGGCAAGGAGCTGGCGCGGCGGACGCGCATTAGCGAGCGGGACCTGAGATCGGAGCGTAAGGCCATGCAGGAACAGGGCGTGCCCATCGTCACCGGTGACTTTGGGTACATGCTGGTGGATGAGAACAATCCGGAGCCGCTGCTGCGGTACGCCAAGCGGCTGAACGCTCACGGAGATGAAGAGCTGGCCACGGCAGCAATGGCCCAGCAGATCTATGAAAGGCTGGTGACAGCAAGATGATGGTACGATTGACGATACCGGGAGAGCCCCAGGGCAAGGGACGGCACCGGGCTGTGCGCCGGGGTGACCATATTGCTACATATACGCCCAGGAAGACCAAGGACTACGAGGACGAGGTGCGATTCTGCTACCGGCAGGAATATGGAGATCTGATGGCCTTCGCTGTGGACGAGCCGGTCAGTGCAACGATCATTGCGGCGTTTGGTATTCCCAAGAGCGCCAGCAAAAAGCGTAAGGTGGAGATGATGGCCAGCAGTGTGCTACCCACCAAAAAGCCGGACACGGACAACATCGCCAAGATCGTGCTGGATGCATTGAACGGCCTGGCCTACCCGGATGACAAGCAGGTGGTGGAGCTGCAAGTGCTCAAGACCTATGACTTGGAAGGCTATGTGGAGGTCGAGCTGCGGAACTGGAGGGCAAGATGATAGAACAATGCGCACTGTATGTGCCATGCAGCCGCTGCCGGTATGGCCGCAATCTTGGCTACGGCGAATACGAATGCCGGGAACGCCTGGCACCGGACGGCAAGACCATACACGACAAGGATTACATATGCGGCAAAGGAAGGGAGAAGGAATGGCAAAAAACAAAATAACGCACGAATGGAATGAAGATGGCACGGCAATCATCTTCACCGGAAGCCAGAGACAGCCAACGCTGACGGAAATTCACAATTACGCCACTGACGCAATCAGAAAAGGGACATTGCCGGTGATGGAGGGCTTGTATGTAACAACTTGCAAATTCGGTGGCGACTGGACCCCGCCGGAGTACGCACGCAGTGTAATGTTAGTCGAATTCGGCGAAGACTGCCCAATCTGCGGTAAGCCGTTTGTGCTGGACACGGACTTTTGCCCGGTTTGTCATAAGAAGTGGTATGAAGATTGAAAGGAGAAAAATAATGACTCGCGAAGAAAGAAAACCGACCGGTCTGCTGCACTCAGCAGATGAACTAAAACAGCTCATTGTAGAAAACCCGGACTTGCCGATTTTGGTATTTGCCGGAGACTATGCGAACAACGGTGACTACCCCTATATGAGTTGCAGCCATGTAAGTGTGGAAAAAGGAGAATTTCTTGACTGCGAACAGCAAATAGACGAGTGTAAGTGCTACACAGACAGAGATGACTTTGAAGAAGATGTGGCGGATGTTCTGGCTGGAGAAGAACAATATAAGGATTTGACGGACGATGAATTCGATGTCCTCGTGGAACAAACAGTCAATGAGTACAATGAATTTTGGAAATCTTGTATTATCTTGCAGGTAGACGAATAAGGAGGACGGACAATGTGTACAAGAATGACAAGCTACCACCAGCCGGATGGTTGGATCAGCGTTAAGGACAATCTTCCAGATACGGTTAGAGATGTGATTATATACACGAAATGGGGAGGCGTGCGTTGTGGCTGGTATAATCCAGAACTACAAGTTTGGCTTGATTTATATGGAACGACAATTAGGCCTGTCACTCATTGGCGAGAGCTGCCTGACCCGCCCCGCAGAGAATGGAGGAATGTGCCAAATGAAAAAGCGTAAATTTAGGGCTATGACTATTGGCGAATATTGTGAATGTAACAGACCAACGTGCAGAGATTGTGGATATTCCCGAGGTTTGGATTGTTGTGATTATTCAAAATTTCATAAAGTACAAACCGGAAGAGAGCTTTACAAAACCAAAGACGGAAAATACATCTTGATTGAAGTGGAAGAATGAAAGCATACAATATTAGAGATAAGGATAGCGGATTTAATGTAGAAGTGATTTTTGCAGAAACGGCTGGTAAAGCAAAAAGTTATGCCACGACATATTGCGAGATTTTCGAGGACTGTTGTTTTTGTGACTTAGATGTGCGCAGAAATCCGCACATTGACAAATACTATACAGACGGAAAGTAAAAAATGGATTGGTGTAACCCAAAAGACCGTCTTGCACTTGTCAAAGAGTGTGGCTTTGTGTGTGATGATGAGTGCTTTGACATTCGCACTTGTGAAAAATGTATTGCAAAAGAATACTGCGGTAGGTACGAAGAATGGCTTGAAAGCGAGGCAAAAGAATGAAAGTTGATAAAATCATACCTTGTGTATGTTGCGACCACGAGCCTAATGCAGGTGACAGCATATACTACGGTATGCCACAGATGAAAGTTTGTGGTGGTAAACCGAATACACATTTCGAGGTATATTGCCCTAACTGTGGAAGAGGTGGATTATTGCAATTTAAGTCTGCATATTTGGCATTGAAAAATTGGAATGAAATGCAAGAGAGACTTAGAAAGGTGATTGAAAATGACAAATTTTGAAAAAATAAAAAATATGTCACCTGAGGAAATGGCAAAACTCATTAACGATGTGGCCGTATGTTGTTTTCAAGATGCAAACTGCGAAAATTGTCCGATTTATTGTAGCAGAGATGAAGTCTATTGCAACAGTTCAACTATAAGCAAATGGCTTAAAAGCGAGGTGGAAGAATGACATATCAAGAAGCAAATGCACTTATAGATGATTTTTCTTTCGTTTATAAAGGAGAATCAATATCAAGAGAAGGCCTTGTTGAGTGTAGGGAAGTAATCCATAGGGTACTTGAAAAGCAGATACCTAAAAAGCCTTTCACAGAAACGGTAAATCGTGGTATATCAGCATCAGGCGAATATGACATTGATTTTAATTATCTTTGTCCAAATTGCAAGACTGTTGTTGGTGACTATGAAACCGATGATGCTTTTTATAAATTTTGCCCCGAATGTGGACAGGCTTTAGGTTGGAATGATTTGAAAGGAGAAACAAAATGAAGAAAGTAATGTTGAGCCAGCCGATGGCTGGAAAGAGTGTGGTGGAGATTATCGCTACAAGAGAGAAAGCAATCCAAGCATTGAACGAAAGAGGATATGAGGTCGTGAACACGCTGTTTACTGATGAGTGGTACAGCGATAAGGCAATGGAAGAAAGAGGTGTGGTCAATAGCCCACTGTGTTTCCTTGCCAAGTCGCTGGAGAATATGAGCAAATGCCACGCTGCTTACTTCTGCCATGGCTGGGAACAGGCAAGGGGTTGTCAGATTGAACACGCCGCAGCGGTGGCCTATGGATTGGAAATTATCTATGAGGAGGACGACGAAGAGGAGGACGACGAATGAACATTCAACTGGACAAACAGGCGTTAATGCCTGTACGAGCACACGACACGGACGCAGGGCTTGACCTGCTGTCACCGGTGGACACGGTAATTCCGGCACATGGAGCGGTGACAGTTGACACCGGAGTACATATTGAGCTGCCTCTGAACACCGCAGGCTTTTTGAAGTCAAAGAGCGGACTGAATGTGAAATACGGCATTACCAGCGAGGGCGTGATTGATGTGGGCTACACAGGAAGCATTGCTGTCAAACTGTACAACCACAGCGGCATGGATTACGCTGTACACCGTGGGGACAAGATCAGCCAGCTGGTGGTGGTCAATATCGACACTCCGGATCTGGTGCTGGTGGACAAGCTGGCAGACACCGAACGCGGTAACGGCGGGTTCGGAAGCACAGGGAGGTGAGCAGGATGTGTATAGCAGCACAAATCATTCTTGTGGCCGGGGCTGTCATTGTTGCATTTTTCGGCGTGATCGGCTTTGGTCCGAACTTTAAGAAATGAGCGGAATAAAAAGCAGGAGGAAAAATGACGAACAACGAAAAGAAGGAATGGCTGCAACGCTATCGGGAGTGCTGGGCGGAGGTTGAGATTACACAACAGGAGATCGAAGAACTAAACAGCCGGGCGCAAAAGATCACGGCTTCCCTCTCTCCCACGCCGGGAGGCGGGCAGCGGGCAGATTTTACCTTGACGGTAGATCGCATTATAGAACTGAAAGAGAAGCTGGACCAACAAGTCCGGCTTGCTCTGTTGCAGCGGGCAGAAATTGAGACTGCTATTGAGCAGGTGCGCAGTCCGTTGCACCGGCGTGTGTTGCGTCGGCGGTATTTGAACGGTGACACTTTTGAGAAGATCGCGGTGGACGAAGATATTACATACAATCACCTGGTCTCTCGCATTCACCCGCAGTCCCTGGATATGCTGGAATGTGAAAAATGAAAAAACCACTATGCAATGCATGTTGATGTTATAGTATGCAGGTTGCCGTCTGTGTTATAGTATAAACTGCCAAACAGATTGAAAGAGCGCTCCAAACGGTGCGCTCTTTGGCTTTTGCTTTTGTGCTTTTCCTTTCTTAAATGCGGTTACTACGAGGCCCATTTTCAGATGTGCTATAATTATGGTGAGCGAAAGGGGGGAAAACAAATACATGCGTAAACGCTCTGAAAAACCTTTAGGCAAGCAGCAGAAGAAAAATCGTGAAGTCCTGAAGTACGAAGAGATCAAGACAGAACTGACCAACATTTCTCCGGCAGAACGCCGGCGCAAACGCATTATGGCTGAGACGGATGTGAAATCCGCATCCAAATTCTTTAATGCGTCTATGGCAGCAGAGTTTTCTTTGATTGCGACTATGACTTCTTGGATCGTTGCACTTCACAATGACTGTAAAGGAGTGATAAGCTATATCGTCCTTGTCGTAGTGATCGTGGCCGCTATCGTTACATCAGTTGCTTTGTTGTTTACTTGGATAAAGAAAAATATCCATCTTGAAAAAACGGTACTAACGCTTGAGATACTGGATGAATTTTTTCCAAATAGCAAACAGAAAAAATAACAGCATATAATCCGTAATTATTACAAAGGAGGTGAGCAGTGTGGGTAAAGAGACCTTAACACCTAAACAAAGGTTGTTCTGTTATGAATATGTGCTCGACCATAATGGGAAACGGTCTTACCAGGCTGCTTACCCGAATTGTAAGGCGCCCGGGAGCGCAGAAAGCCAAGCAAGCCGATTGCTAAGAAATGATAAGGTAAAAAAATTTATCGCTGAGCTGGAAAAGCGAAAGCTGGACAAGTTGGATTTTACCGCAACGGATGTGCTGAACGCACTGTGCTCCATCGGGTTTGCAGAGACGGCAAAGCCGCCGAATACATCTGATCGGGTGAAAGCCCTGGCAGAGCTTCTGCGTCACTTTGAATTGGCCCGAGGGCATGAAGATGAGCAGACGGACGATGGCTTTCTGGAGGCCTTGGAGCAGAAAGCGGGTGAACAGGCATGGGAAGAATAAGCACCTTTCATTTTCAGCCATTCTCCGCCAAGCAGCTCCAGGTGCTCACCTGGTGGTGCAAAACATCACCTGTGAGCGACAAAAACGGAATAATTGCAGACGGCGCTATACGATCCGGTAAGACGGTAAGTATGGCGCTTAGCTATATTCTGTGGGCCATGAGTACCTACAGCGGCATGAATTTTGCCATGTGCGGTAAGACGATCAGCTCCTTTCGCCGGAACGTGCTTTCTTTTCTGCCTGCAATGCTGCAAAGTCGTGGGTATCAGGTGAAATACAGCCGCAGCGACAATGTGCTTGTGGTAACACGGGGTAATACGGAAAACGCATTTTACATTTTCGGGGGCAAGGACGAAAGCAGCCAGGATCTGATCCAGGGTATGACTTTGGCAGGTGTGTTTTTCGATGAGGTGGCTTTAATGCCCCAGTCCTTTGTGCAGCAGGCCACCGCCCGGTGCTCTGTCAGTGGTGCAAAATTCTGGTTCAACTGTAACCCGGATAACCCACACCACTGGTTTTATGAAGAATGGATCCTGCCGGAGAAGCGGCAAGAAAAGCGAATACTCTACCTCCACTTTACGATGGACGACAATTTGTCCTTAACAGAGGAGGTCAAAGCCCGGTACAGAACGATGTATGCGGGCGTTTTTTATGCCCGGTACATTCTGGGCGAATGGAAAGTGGCAGAGGGCCTGATCTACGATATGTTTGACGAAAGGCGGCACTGTATTCCGCTGCCGCCGGATAACGAACTGCAAGGTTCTGCCTATATCAGTGTGGACTACGGTACGCTAAACCCTACGGTGTTCCTGATGTGGCGCAAATACCATGGCAAATGGCTATGCACCAAGGAATATTACTATTCCGGGCGAGAGAACCATAAACAAAGAACGGACGCAGAGTATGCGGACGAGATGATGGCCTTTATCGGCGATACGCCGTATACCTGCGTAGTGGTTGACCCTTCGGCGGCCTCTTTCATTACAGAACTGCAAAGGCGGGGGCTCAAGGTATTAAAGGCGGATAACGCGGTGCTGGATGGAATCCGTACCGTATGTACGCTATTGCAGCGGGCAGATCTGCTGTTCAGTAAGGACTGTACCCGTACCATTGCAGAATTTTACGCCTACCGTTGGTACGACAAAGCGGCGGAGGCGGGCCGGGACGAACCGGTCAAACAGGACGACCACGCTATGGACGCTATGCGTTACTTTGTAAGCACGGCGCTGGGGCGGATCGTAACAAGGAGGAAATAGGATGATACTTTACATGAACCGGCGGGATGTGCCGAACCTGGACCGGGGCGAGTTGCCTTCTGCGGTGATCGATTATGTGATCGGTAAAGCAAATAAATATGAAAGACGGTGTCGCGCCCTATATGGTCGGTATATCGGTGTTCCACAGCTTCACCGTGGAGATGAAGAGGATGATGTGCGGGCGGAGGCCAACTATGCCAAGTATATCGTAGATATTATTCGCGGCTACTTCCTAAGTGAGCCGGTAAAGTACGATTGCAACGACCGGGACAAGAAAGACAGTCAGGCCAAGCTGTCCCTGGTGTCTACGGTGGAGGCAAAGCTGGATCGGGAAAGCGGTAACCTGATCCGGCACAACGCTGTGGACGAAAACAAAGACGGCCTGTGCGATCTGTGCAGCAAGGAAATTGACATTTCTGCCGTTATGGCTGCCTATCACAGTCAGAATATTGCTACGATAGATCAGCGGATTGGCAAGGCCATGGGTATATACGGCGAAAGCTGCGAGCTGCTGTATGCCAGCACAGAGGAGCAGCCGCGCCCGCGATCCGCAGTGTATGCGCCGGATCAAATTGTCCTGGTGCAGGATGACACGGTGGAGCATAAGGATCTGTTTGCGCTGTGGTTTGAGCAGCGGGAGCGCACAGACCGCAGCCGGTACTATGCGGTAACAGTCTATACGGCTACCCAGTATCAGCAGTACGAAAGCACATCGCTGGATAAAGAAAACTATGTGTACAACCCGGTGGGTGCACCGGTGCCACACTTCTTTGATGAGGTGCCGGTGGTGTGTTATGAGAACAACGAGGAGAGACAAGGCGACTTTGAGCAGGTGGCCAACTTGATTGACGCCAGAAACGAGCTGCTGTCTGATCGGCTTACAGATAAGCGCAAATTTGTTAATTCTATTTTAGCTGCTTATGGTGCGGTATTGCCGCCGGAGACAATGGCAGCCGCTAAACGGGATCACTTCGTAGATGGTATTCCACAGGACGCCCGGTTGGAATATGTGCAAAAGACCTTTGATGAGAACGCATTAAAGGTGCTGGACGATACGCTGGTATCGGATATTCATAAGATGACTTTAACCCCGGATATGACAGACCAGGCCTTTGCCGGTAATGCCAGCGGCGTGGCATTAAAGCTCAAGCTGCTTGCCCTGCACCTGCTGGTAAAAAGCAAGATGAGCGCCATGGAGGCGGGGCTGAAGAAGCGCTGGACCCTATACAACAACTGGCTGGCACATAACGGCATAGACCCGGTGTCCGTAGATGATGTGGATATGGTGTTTACTGTGGCGCTGCCCATTGATGAGGCGCAGATTGTCTCTATGGTGTGCACCTTGAAGAATGCCGGGCTGGTGGACGATCAGACCCTGCTGTCTCTTCTTTGGTTCGTTAAGGACCCGGCAGAGGCTGTGGAGAACATGAAGCAGCAAAAGCAGGAGAACCAGCAGCAGTATATGGACAGTTTTGCACCAAAGACAGAGGACGAGGACAAGGACGAGGACGAAGAGAAAGACGCGGCAGACCGGCAGAAAGACGAAGAAAAGGACGCTTAATCTATGAAGGCAGCAGAGTATTGGAAAAGGCGAACGGTTGACCTGGAACACCTGCTGCAAGCGCGTACCACCGCCACCATGGTGGAGGTCAACCGTATGTATGCCCAGGGCGTGGAGCAGATCAATGCACAAATTGAGCGTATCCTCCGCCGGTATGTAAAAAACGGTCAGATCAGTCAGGCTTATGCCTTACAGCTACTGAGTGCGGGCCAAACCGCAGAGGAGCGCCGGCGTTTACTGGAACAGCTACAACAGACTAAGGAACCACAGGCACGGCGGGAGTTGATCGCTATGCTGGACGCTCCTGCGTATGCGGACCGTATCAGCCGTTTGCAGGCTTTACAGAACGCTATTCGTGCGGAAGCCGTAGCCATGGGTGTGCGTGAGGAACGGCTGGCGAAAGCGCGACTGACAGATACACTCAAACAAGCATACTACCGCACTATATTTAACGACCAAAAGCGTAATGGTCTATATGACTTTCGCTTGATCAGTGACCGCCGTGTACAGGCCGCACTTACCCATAAGTGGAGCGGCAAAAACTATTCCGATCGTGTGTGGGAGAATAACGCCGCATTTTGCAAGCGCCTACAGCGCACCATTGAGGTAGGCTGCATGACCGGCATGACCCTGCACGATATGGAGGAGAGGTTGCTGGAGGACTGCATAGGTGCAGACAGCGCCAGCGGGCAACGCTATTGTGCCAGCCGCCTGATCCGTACAGAGGTCAATCACTTCTCCAATCAGGGCTTTTTAGAGGGCTATAAGGCAGCGGGCATTATCCGGTATCGGTTTATGGCTACTCTGGATTTGCGCACCTCCGCCATCTGCCGCCAGCTGGACGGCAAGACCTTTTTGGTGGAAGAGGCAAAAGCAGGCGAGAACCTGCCGCCTATGCACCCTTTCTGCCGCAGTATTACCGTGCCGGTGACCAATAACCGCACAGGCACCCGCTGGGCCAGGGACCCGGTAACCGGCAAGTCCATGACCGTACCGGCAGATATGACCTATAGCCAGTGGTATGAAAAGTATGTGGAGAAGAGAGACCCGGGCTTGACTGAAGAGGAAGAATACTCAATCAATCGCTGGGTGTCCAGTGACTTTTACGCTATCAATGAGAAGTTGCGGCGCGGCATAGGATTGACAAACGAAGAAAAAAAGGCTATAACTAAATTAGATCAAGCACTTGTGAAATTTCCTAAATATAATGGTCCACTAAAGCGTTCTTTGGCTATATCTGATCCGGAAGATGTAAGGAAATTTGTGAAAGCCCACGCAGTCGGTAATACAGTTACTTATAACGAGTACATAGCCGCAACTTGCGGAGAGGTGTATAATCCTGATGGGCGGGTGCAGATCTATATTCCGTACAGCAAGAACGGACGGGATATTCGTTCCGTCAATTCAGATGAGCAGGAAGTGCTCTATGAACGGAATAGTAGTTTTGAAGTTTTCAATGTTGTTCAGAAAGAACAGATGGTAAAAATTTTCTTGCGTGAAATATAGGAGTGAATTATGGAAGAAAAGAAGCTGTTTACCGCTCCACGCTGGAATGATGTGCCACAGGCAACGGTAGTTGGACATAGAGAAATCAGTAAAGAGGAGCGAAAAAAGATACTACAGGAAGCCATTGATACTTTTTATGACGGGAAATGCCCTGAGGAATGGCTGGAGGCAATGGAATAAAATCATAATCCACGGAAAGCAGAGTCGCAGATTGCGACCCTGCTCTTTTTATACCCATTTTCAGGCTATGCCTGTGGGATATATCATTTAACGAACCGGCAGCGCACGGTTTGGGAAAGGAGTCAGCAATGACAAAACACAATGCCGAGATGGAAAACAGCAGAGAACAGAGCCGGGTGTGCGCACGCCTGCCGCTGAACCTCCAGCTGTTTGCCGAAGATACCGGCGAAAATGGAGCAGACACCAACGCAGAGGGGGCAGCGGGCGACACCGGCGCCAACTCCGATGGGGGCAACACCACTCCGACCTTTGACGAACTGCTGAAAGACAAAAAATTCCAAAGTGAATTTGACAGCAGGGTCAGCAAGGCGCTTGCCACGGCCAGAGCCAAGTGGGAAGAAAGCGCCAAAGAGCAGGCGGACGAAGCCAAAAAACTATCCAGTATGAACAAAGAGGAGCGAGAGCGGTATAACCTGGCCAAAGATCGCCAGGCATTTGAACAGGAAAAGGCAGCCTTTGCCAAGAAGCAGCTGGAAACGGCTGTTGCGGCTGAGCTGCTCCAGCGTAAGCTTCCTGCGCAGTTTGCCGCATTCCTGACCGGGAATGACGCCACCGCCTCGCAGAAGAACCTGGAGGCTTTTGACGCCGCATTTCAAGAGGCAGTACAGGCCGCCACAACCGCCAACCTGCGGGGCAAGGACTTGCCGCCGGCAGGTAAGGAAGCAGCGGGCGACAATGTACCGCCCACAGACTTCCGCGCCTATGAGGCGTGGAGAAAAAATAACGGCTAATAGGAGGAATAAGAAATGCCGAATACGATTTTAACACCCAATGTCATTGCCAATGAGGCACTGATGGTACTGAAAAACAACCTGGTGATGGCTAACCTGGTCCACCGGGACTATGAGAACGAATTTGTGAAGGTTGGCGACACGGTTACCGCCCGCCGCCCCAGCAAGTTTGTAGCCAAGAACTTTACCGGCGCTGTGGATCCCCAGGATCTGAACGAGGGCGGTGTACCCGTGAAGATGGACCGGCTGCGCGATGTGACTGTGCAGATCACTTCTAAGGAAATGTCCCTGGATCTGCGCGACTTCTCTGCCCAGGTGATCGAACCGGCCATGACCGCCATCGCCAGCGCGGTGGACGCAGATGTATTGGCGACTGCCGTAGAGGGCGCCGGCCGCACCGTGACCGCTTCCGGAGAGAGCGCAACCAATCCCATTAAGGATATTGCCAAGGTGGGCAGCTATCTGGACTTTGCCGGTGTGCCGGTACAGAACCGCCGCCTGGTGCTGAACCCCTCGCACAAGGTGCTGTATGCTACGGACGACAACCTGTCCAAGGTGTCCTATGCCGGTGACGGCAACGCCCTGCGGGACGCAGAACTGGGTAAGGTGTACACCATGGACACCTACATGAGCCAGAACGCACCGTATCCCTACGGTTATCTGGACAATGCCGTTGGTACTGCCAAGACTTATAAGGTCAGTGGTACTGCCGGTGAGAGCAAGGTGGCGCTGTCCTCTGTGACTGCTGCTACTGCCACGGTGAAAAAGGGCGACTGCTTTATTGTGGACGGCTATGTGTACCATTTTGCCGCAGACGCTACGGCTGCCAGCGGCGCGGTGGCCGAGGTGGCTATTGACCAGCCCTTGCACGCTGCACTGTCTGGAAAGGACGCCACTGTGATCTCTGCGCCCACTTCCGTAGGGTTCCACCGCAACGGCGTGGCATTGGTGACCCGTCCTATGGATTTGCCGATGGGCAACAAGAACGCCTATGTGGCTTCTGCGGACGGCCTGGGTGTGCGTGTGGTCTTTGACTACGACAGCACCCACAAGATCGACACCGTGTCCTTTGATATTCTGTACGGCGTGACCACGCTGGACAAGAATATGATCGTCAAGGTGCAGGGCTAAGCCCGGGGAGGTACAAATGGAAAAGGTAACCGTTGTACAGGGCAAGACCCAAGTGGTCATTGATCGGAATTGTCTGCCGGCTTATTTGAATGCCGGTTGGCAGCTGCAAGAAAAAGAGAATACAAAAAAGGGCGCCAAATAAGGCGCCTTTTCTTATGGGGTGATATGTTTTGACTGATGAGATGAAAAGTAAGGCCCTGCGGCTGCTGCGGGCCGCTGCCGGGCGATATGACAAGATATGCGAGACCTGGTACGCACACGCCGGTGAAGAGCTGGATTTGCAGCTGTTTTTGGATATGGCAGAGGACGATTGCCTGACCTATTTGGGCGCGCAAGAGCTGCCGCCGGTGGTAACGGCCACCACACTGGCCAAACTGGCTTTTGTGCACCTGAACTGCTTTATACAGGATCGGAAGTACGGTGTAAAGAGTGCGTCCTATACGGAGGGCAGCGTATCTATGAGCGAGACCTATACCACCCCTGCGGAGCAGGAGACAGCCATTGCCGACCTGCTCCAGCCGTACAACAGATACAGGGAGGTGCGCACCGGTGAAAGCAAAAACGCCTAAGTCGTGGACTGTAAAATCACGGATTTTCTCCGCACAGACGATCAGAGACAGTGCTTACGACTTTGAGCAGAACACTTACAGCGCTACACCTGCCGTTTTGTATTTGTGCTGGCAGCCGGTATCTGCTTCTGCCCCTATTGAGGAGCGGGGGCGGGTGCTGTCTGACGGGTATCAAGCCGTGTTGTATGACCCTGTGGGCGTGCGGCCCGGCGACCTGGTACAGGCGGATGGTATTGGTTGGCTGGAGGTGGAGACCGTACAGCAGTTCCTGCATTATCGGTTGTTGACAGCGAATGCCACAGAGAGGAGGGCACCCGGTGGAAACAAACATTGAGATTGAAAAGCTGAGTGCCTATGCCAAGACGCTGCAACGCACCGCAGATCATCTGCTGGACAATTTGGAGCGGCAGATGTTGCAGGACGCAGAGGATATGGCCGGCCGTCAGCGCAGCAACTGCCCGGAGGACACCGGACTGCTGCGGGAGTCTATCGCCGCCTTTTGCGAGCGTGACGGTGATCGGGTGACCGCAGGCAGCCGTACCAATATGCAGTATGCGGCCTATGTGGAATTCGGAACCGGGCCTGTGGGTGACGAAAAGGGCACACCGCTGGACAGTGAGTTGGGTATTGTGCGCAAGCACGAGCCTTGGACTGCGTATATACCCGGCTACGGATTTCGTAGGTTGAAAGGCCGCTTGCCGGCGCTCTTTATGTATAACGGCATGCAGGAAATGCAGCCGGTGATTGCAGAGCATTATGGCACAGCTATACAGGAGGCGATCAAGTGAAAAACTACCGTGCAGTGATCCGGGATACCTTAAAATCCGTACAGTCGGACATTCCCTATGACATTAAGATGGCATTTCCGGAGAGCAAACCGGCAGGTAACCTGATCACATTTTATGAGATCACCAATACAGGCACGGAACTGGCGTGCGTAGATGTGATCGCCTATCAGGTGGATCTGTGGTTTATGACCTTGCCGGACCTGTTGGAATTGACGGAAAAGGTAGACGAGGCTTTGACCTCGCTGGGCCTGATCCGGCAATTTGCGTCCTCGGACGCACTGTTACATGACCCCAGCGGTTATTTGCGCAAATCATTGCGTTACGGCCGTCGGGTTGATACAAGAACCAATCGACTGATAGATTAAGGAGGATTTTATATGAACGAAACAAAGCCGGAACGCGGTCTTGCGTCCAAAGGCATTGAGGTATATCCCAACTATACCGGCTCCACAGCCAAGTGCCTGAACTACACCACCCAAATCGGCGATCTGACCAAGGGCGAACGGGAAGAACTGGACGCCACTTGCTATGACGATGATGTGGAACACAGCATTACCGGTATTCGCAAGAAAGCAGACGCCTTTGAGGTGACTTTTCTGTACAACGCAAAGGACGCCACATCGGATTATCGGGTGCTGGCAGCTTTGGAGGACGCCGGTGTGTCCGTACCCATTATGGTTAAGCTGCCGGACGGCACCAAGTTTAACAACTCTGGTGTGCCCAGCCTAACAATTAAGGGACCGGGCGTAAACAGCCTGATGGAGGCTACTGTCTCTTACAAGCTGGACGGCGACTGGAGCAGAGAGTTCCCCGCCGCGTAAATCGACTATTCGGGAGGCGGGCGACTGCCTCCCCACTTTTTAGGAGGAAATGACAATGAATGAACCCCATATTGTAACCAGAACATACGATTTGCAGTTGACTGCAAACGAGATGGTGCACCTGCGCCTGACCGTGGCTGCCCAGCTGCGACTGAAAAATAGATTTAAGGAGGACGCCCTGGATGTAATCCTGAGCGCTTCCAGTGATCCGGAGCGGCTGCTGGCTGTGCTGGATGAGGCACTGCATTTTAACGATGATCCCAACGGCGATCTGACCGGTGAGGCGTTGTATGACGCGCTGGTGGATAGCGGCGTTAGCGGCGTGGACGCATTTTCAAGCATTCTCTTTCAGCTGGCCAATGTGTCCGGTCTACTGAGCGATACGCAGGCCGAAAAGCTCTCCGCCGGCATTGAAAAGATGGTCAACGCTGCGTTTGACGGCGTGGAGAAGTCCACAGAGAGTGAGGACAAGCCGTCCACTTCCTTTCGGGAGTAATTACTGCACAACGGAGGATATGATCCTGGAGGCCAACGCTTATGGCTTGTCGTTCTCCGTTATTCTCGCCATGACCTATGGAGAACTAAAGCGTTACATTCTGTTCCATCGTGATTTGGAAAGAAGGCAGTATCAAAACCTGTCACAAATCGCTTATATCCAAGCCGGGGTTATCGCCGCTGCGGTTGCCGGGGAGGATGTGGGCGCAGTGTATGACCTTTTCCCATATTGGACAGAGGATGATGTGCTGGATATTCAAGCGGCCAAAGCAATGGCTTACTTTGATCAGTTTTAACGATTGAAAACAAGAAAAGGAGGTGATTTTGTGGATCAGGAATTGGTAACACGATTTACTGCGGATATTAGCCAATACAAAAAGAGTATGGCCTCTCTCCAAGCCGAGCTGAAGCAGCTGTCCGGCGTGACGGATAAAATTAAGACGGTGACTGCCAAGGCAATGTCTTCCGCCTCTTCTGATACAAGGAAGATGGGAAAGCAGGTGGATACGCTTATTAAGAGCCAAGAGCGCAATGTGCAGGCCGCTATGAGCAGTGCTGCGAAAATATCCGAGTATACGGCAAAAGCCAGACAGCTGAAAGATCAGCTGCACAGCCAGGACGAAACATACAAGCAGTTGTCCAGCCGCTTAAAAGAGGTAACAGCCACTTACCGGGCACAGCAGGAGTTTTTGAAGTCCTATAAGAACGGCATCGCCGGTGTAAGCAGTCAGTATCAGGAGATGGTAGACTGGATCCACAAAATGGAAACAGCGTCGACCAGCGGCATGACGATCAATCAGATTGAACAGCAGCGGGCGGCTATCAATCGTATAAAGAACGATTTAGAAGTCTTTGATAGCGAGCTGAAAGAGGTTGGCCTGAATCCGAATAATTTAAAAACGGATACGCTGGACAAGCTGAAAAATGAAATCCGCAAAACCTCTTCGCAGATTCTCAAAGCGAAGAGTGTAATGGCACAGACCACGGGACAGATCAACAAAACCAATGCGGATATAGCAACGGAAAGCAACCGCTTTTCCAACTTGAAATCGTCCATATCCAGAAACGCGCCGGCACTTAAGAGCATGAGCAAGCAGCTTAAGCAAACCGGCGATGTTTCTGCTGCCGGAAAGTTGAAAAAAGGCTTTTCCGGCTTAAAGGGCGTTTTCGGCAATATTGGGTCTGCAGCGGGCGCTGCCTTTGGCAAGGTGCATAGTCACCTGAAAAATATGCGTGCTTCTTCCGGTACGGCCAGCAAGTCCCTGTTGAATGTGGTCAAGTCTATCCGCCGTATAGGTGTGGTATCGTTGGGGCTGAAAGTGTGTAAAAACATTTTCGGCGAGCTGCGCTCGGTGATCACCGGATATTTAAGTCAGAACGAGGCTCTGAATAACCGTGTAGAAGCCTTGAAAAATGCTTTTGCAAATGCTTTGGCACCGGCCATCAATGTGGTTGTGGGGCTGTTTGAAAAGCTCATGCCCTATGCCATGAGTGTGGCTAATGCCATCAGCGGCTTGCTTTCCTCTGTGGGGATCGCTTCGCAAGTAAATGCCACAGCCACCGCTGTGGGCAAGACCACAAAAGAGACGAAAAAGCTGTCTCAAGCGCAGAAAGAACTGTACGGATTTGACCAAATCACTAAGGTTAGTGATGATCAGCAAGACAGTAGTTCGTCCGGTGCGTCTACAGCCAATACGCCGGCAGCGTCCGACAAGTTCTCCGCTTATTTGGAGAAAATCAAGAACCTGTGGAAAAGCTGCGACTTTGAGGGAATCGGCGAACAAATCGCCGGTTCTTGTAATAAGATTATTAGCAAGATCAATGCACTGGACTGGAAAGGCATACAGGACAAAGTCAACGGCGCTGTCAGCGGTATTGCCAAGAGCCTAAACGGCTTCATCCGTGACTTCGACTGGGAGGGTGCCGGACAAATTGTTGGTAACGGTGTGAACACCGTCTTTGATGCACTGGACACCTTCCTGACCACATTCGATTTTGCAGCTCTTGGCGCAGGCTTTGCTAAAAACCTGAACGGTATATTCAACACCATTGACTGGGGACAGGTGGCAAAGACTCTGTCCGATGCAATCAGCGGTGTATTCAAGGCCATTGCAGGCTTTCTGGAAAATTTGGACTGGCGAGGGCTGGCTACGGCGCTGGAAAACTTCATAGGCGGTATTGATTTTGGTGGAATGGCAAGCGCTCTGTTTGAATCGCTTGGTGCAGCTTTAGGCGGCCTGTGTGCATTCCTGGGACAGCTTATCTCTGACGCTGTGTCCGGTATACAGTCCTATTTTGGCGACAAGATCAAAGAAGCCGGCGGCAATGTGGCCCAGGGCATTTGGGACGGCATCATTGACGGCATTGGAGATGCATGGAAGTGGGTTAAGGAACACATTTTCCAACCGTTTATCAATGGTTTCCAAAAAGCGTTTGAGATCAAATCGCCGTCTAAGGTTATGAAAAAGCAGGGCGGCTTTATTTCCCAAGGTCTGTTTGACGGTATCGGCGATCTGTGGAAAAAGGTCAGCCAAAAATTCAAAGGATTTAAGGACGGCGTTGTTAATTTCTTTACCGGGAAAAATGGCGTTGTATCAAAAGTCACCGGCCTTGGCGGTAAGATCGTGACCGGCTTAAAGAACGGCCTGAAGAATTTGAAAGCCACCTTTACCAATGCGTTCAAAGGCCCCTTAAACGGTGTGATCAAACTGGTCAACAATATGGTTGGCAAGATCAATGACAAGCTGCTGATTAGCGTTGGCAGCACACTGTCTAATGTGCTCAGCGCCCTGGGCGTGAGCGTGACCAACGGCCAGTACCAGTTGTTTTCTATACCCACTATCCCAGAGCTGGAAAAGGGCGGCGTGCTGAAAAAAGGCCAGGTCGGTCTGCTGGAAGGTAAAGGCGCCGAGGCTGTTGTGCCTTTGGAGCGAAACACCCAGTGGATCAGCAAGGTAGCCGCAATGATGGTGCAAATGCTGGGTAGCAGCGGGCAGGCGGTCAATGTAACGATCCCAGTATATGTGGGCGGTAAGCATTTAAGCACGGTGGTGCTGGACGATGTGAACCAAACAGAAAAGAAAGGCCGTGACCCGGTTACGGCCACAGCGTAAGGAGGGACGGTATGCCACTATATATTGACGGCACAAAAATGCCAAACCCATCATTCAATGCCATATCCTGTTCAGATGAAAAGGTGTGGTCCTCTAACACGGGCCGCTCCAAGTCGGCTTATATGAACGGCAGTATCGTTCAGGTCAAAAAAACAAGGCAGTTGTCCTTTCCGCCCTTGACCCGGGCGGAATTGGACAAGCTAAACGGCGTGATCAACAATGCGAGTAAGCCCTGGCATTCCATTAAACTGGAGGATACTTCCGGGAATACGGTGTTTTCGTTCAACTGCTACTTTGGTACGCCCAGTTGGACAGCCTATTCCGGTGCCAGGGATTGCCGGTATTTCATCAACTACAAAGTAGATGCCATCGAGCGCTAAAGGAGTATTTTATGTACAAGACAAGCACAGCTTTTAACCAGGCCATCAAAAACGGGGAACGGATCTATGTGAAGGTTAAATGTGGCAATTTCATTTTTGGCTACAACGATGAGACGGATCCTACAAGCCCAAATGAGCAAAATAACATTATGGAGCTGAATATTGACCGCAGTATCAGCCATGACGATTACGCGCTGGCAAAGTCCTACGCTTGTGGGTGTAACTGCGTTCTGTGGGCTGTGCCCGCCGGTGCCGTGCTTCGCGGGCAGAAAACCGTGGTGTACTTTGGCTGTATGGTCAACGGTGCAGTGGAGTGGGTGCCAATGGGCGTGTTTTATCCGGAAAAGGTCACTCGGTCCGGCGAATGTACCACTTTGGAAATGTACGACCACATGTATGATCTTTCTATGCCGTATTCTGCCGCCATCAGCGGTCAGCAGACCCCTTTGGCAATCTTAAAAGACCTGGCACGCCAGGGTAACTTTGAGTTGGCTGCCGGCGTGGAGAGCAAGGTCTCCGGCTTTGGCACGGTAGATGTTTCTTTGCTCTGCGGTACGGAAACAGATGAGGATGGCAAGCAGCAGGTCACTGCCTATAATGTGAATGATGCCATCGGTTATGTGGCTGGGTTCTGCGGCTGTGCTGCCGTCTTTGATCGAGAAGGCAAGTTGCGAGTAGATACTTTCGCCCAGGTATATGATGGTACGGCAGAATACGCGGTGACAGATGACACGGTCACAGAGGTTTCACTGGCAGAGACGGACAAAACCTACCTGGGGATCAGTTGCAACAATGGGAATAAGAATATTCTTGCACCAGATAGTCTGTCGGTCAACAGCGAGGTGCTGTATTTCGACAACCCACTGATCACCACCCAGGCCCAAGCGGAAAAAGTATTTGGTGCTGTATCTGATATGATCTACATAGATGATGGCGACCAGGGTGAGACTGTATTTGACCTGGGCATACAGTACCGACCGGGAAGTATGACATTGCTCACGGCCAATCCGGCGTTGGATAGTTTCGATGTGATCACTTACCGGGACGATACCGGCGATCACCATATCCCCTTGATGGGTGTGGAGTATGATTATGATGGCTCCGTCACTATGGATGTGGTCGCCCATGCCCGTTCAGAACAGGAGGGCAGCTCTGCCGGAAGCATTCTATCCCGCATGATCTCTAAGGCTATGCAGCAGGTCACAGCGCCGTTGGCGCAGCGCATTCAGGACGCCACGGATTCTATCACGAACGCAGTTGGTGGTTACGCTGCTTTGATCGACCGGGACGGCGATGGTGTGTCAGACGCGCTTTATATCGGAGAGTACCCGGCAGCGGAGGGCAAGACAAAAGGACGCTGCCTGCTGCTGAATAAGAACGGCATGGCTGTTTCTACCACCGGATTGCAAGGCCCCTTTAAGGACTTTGCGGTGTACTACAACAAAAAAACCAACCAGTATTACCTGAATGCTACGGACATTTCAGCCGGTAGACTCTCCGGTATTGAGATCCTTGCGGATAAAGGCACGATCGCCGGGTGGAACATCACCGACCGAGAACTGTATGCGGATTTGGGTAGTTATCGTGCATACATTCAAAAGCCAACTACCAAAGGCTCTTGGGTGTTTTCTGCACAAAAAAAGAACAGCAACGGTTCATATACTGGTACATGGTATGTAACGATGGGCGGCGATATGGTATGCAATGGTTCATTGGATGTTGCTGGTAAAACAACATTTGATACGGATGTTACTTTCAACAAGAAAATTTATGACTTTTCTGGTTGCGAAATCATCAATGCAGCTTCTGGTGGTAGTTCGTTAGTTATTGGTTATGGTCAATACGACAAAAAATGGAAAACATATTTGGAAGGTGGAACGATATATCTTCGCCATAATGGTGGTGGAGTAGAGATTCAAAACGAAACCGCGACACGCTTAAAACTGTGTTCACTGAATTGGACCATTGATGGATCAAAAGCTGTACGAGATACGATCGAATCTGCTGGTGGATTTGTATTGAGCGCAAATGGTGGGGACAATCGGTTGTATTTAGTTGGAAGCAGCATTTATCTTGACAGCAATACGACTGTTAATGGCAATGTAGTAGCGCGTGGCGATGTGAAGCTCAATTTCAAAGCGGCCAGCGGAACGATTCCCTTAGTGGTCAACGCCAGCGGTGTTATTACAACCGCCAGCTCTTCTGCACGATATAAGGAAAATATTAAGCCGTTGGAAGACCCGTCTCTGGATCCTATCGGGCTGTATGATGTGCAGATAAGCCAGTACAATTACAAGCCGGAGTGTCGGGACAAAGAGCTGGTCGGTGGCACACAAATCGGCTTGGTGGCAGAGGATTTGGCCCAGCACTATCCTAATGCAGTGATTTATGATGAAGATGGACGGCCGGAAAGCTGGCAAGATCGTATTATGATCCCGGCAATGCTTAAGCTCATTCAAGAGCAAAAACAGCAGTTGGACGCTTTGCAAGCCGAAGTGGACGCGCTGAAAGCAAAATTGCAATAAACAGCAAAGCGGCTGCTCCGTACTGGAACAGCCGCTTAAAGGTTGTTAATCAATATAAATTCTTGGCGTCGAATCATCGCCGTGCTCAAAATAGAAATGCCTGCCGCTTTCATCGACATATATTTCTTCTAACGGATCGTCTCGAGAAGAAGCTGTGTCCCAGTAATATCCATCGTCAGAAGGTATGGGATCAAAGTGCGCGTCAGCAGGACGCTTCGGCACCGTTGATTCGATTGTTTCTCTTATTGCGGCTGGGGCTACTGTGCCATTCCTTTCGGTGCGATACACTACTTGCGGTTGCGTGGTAGTATGTTTCTTCTTTTTCTTCTTAGTGGTTGTGGGCTTTGTAGTTGTTGTGGTTGCGGTCGCCTCTGTGGCTGCCGGTTCTGTAGTGGTCTCTGTGGGCTGTGTAGTAACACCAGTGCACTGGATACAGCGTGATCTACCAGACTGGCTGTCTCTTGATCATGCACTCGATCATAGTGCACCCACACACCGATACCGACCCCCACCGCCATTACAACGGTCACAACAAGGATCCACACCTTGGCCTTAGACTTCATCTTCATCTCTCCTTTCACTCCCCACCATACCACACTTCCCCACAGATTGCAAGAAAAACGAAAAGGCTCTCGCCTGTTTGTAGACGAAAGCCTTTTTAACTTAGAAGGGCAAGTTGTCGTCATCGTCATCGTAGGGGATGATCTTCTTTGTAGTGTAACTATATCTGTTGCAAGATAATCCTGCCCATTCTCTACGCATTTTGTTGTATGTTTCACCCTCGTTGATTCTTTCAAGATCTTCGCGAATATGTCCATTAAGCCTGATTCTTTCCAAGTAGGTTTGGATAGGCTCATCTGCAATGTATAAACAGTCCGCAAACTCGTCATTGCATGGGCTGATAATTTCGGTTCCAAATGCATCGATCAAGAGGTTGATTGCATTGATGATGTCTACATACTTTATTGCAACGGGCTTCTTTGTTTCAACTCCTGTAAGTAGATACTCCATAGAAACATTGAGTTCCCGGCTATATGCATATAAGCAATCACAGTTGATCCCTTTCTTTATTTCACCGCGAATATGCAATCGCAAAGTAGCTTCGCTCACATTACAGAGCTTTGCAAACTCAATTTGGTTCATATTCTTTTCTGCAATCAGTCGCTTTAATCTATTGCCAACTTCCTTGTAGTTAATATTCGTCATTTTCAACACCTCAATATAATTGTTTTTGTGTCTAAATTAAAAATAGCACATAAGAGGGGATATGTCAACAATAAAACGACAAAAAAATATTTTGCTAATGTTGTTGACATAATACTACGAAAATGATATCATAATGACATCGAATGCGAAAGGAGGTGCGAAAATGAAGGGGTCAGAAATCAAAAGTACAATTATTCGTTCTGGTTTGCGTCTGTGGCAAGTCGCGGATTATCTGGGCATGAGCGATTGCACTTTTTCTAAAAAGCTGCGTTATGATTTTTCAGCAGAAGAAACGCAAAAAGTTATGGACGCAATTACAGCACTGGATGATCAAAAAATGTGAATCGGTATTTTCGCCCATTTTTGGGCGAAAATAGGAAACGGCATTATGTGGCATTTTTTGAAAAGAAAAAAGAGATTTGCTTACACGACCAAGCACAAGCAAATCCCTAAACAGCAGCAGAGGTTCTCCACTGACAGATCTATTATACCAAATACGAGGACCTCTTGCAAGATTATTTTGTAAGGAGTTTTTGTTTATGAACGAGTTAATCAAAGTGAATTACGATGACGATAGGCCAACGGTGTCGGCAAGAGAATTGCATAAATTCTTGGAAGTGAAAAGCCCATTTCGCAACTGGTTTCCGAGAATGTGCGAATATGGATTTGTGGAGGGCAATGATTTTCGCACATTTTTGTGCGAAAATCCCGGCGAGCGCGGTAGGCCGGGAAATGATGCGCAGTTGACCATTGAAATGGCTAAGGAACTCTGTATGCTCCAGCGCAATGATAGAGGTAAACAGGCACGCTTGTATTTTATCGAGCTGGAAAATGCTTGGAATACGCCTGAAATAGTAATGTCCCGGGCGCTGCGTATGGCGGAGCAGAATTTAAGAACGGCTATGCAGGAGAATTCAAAACTTACGGTGGCGGTACAAACAATGCAACCAAAGGCAGAATATTTTGATGAATTGGTAAGTCGTAATTTGCTTACGAATTTTCGGGAAACCGCAAAGCAACTGGGAATCGGTCCTAAGACCTTTATTGCATTCCTGTTAGACAAAAAATATTTATACCGTGATAAACGCGGGCGCTTAATGCCGTATGAGGACAAGAATGCAGGATTGTTTGAAATCAAAGAATCCTATAATGATAAAACAAAATGGGCAGGCACTCAAACATTGGTAACACCCAAGGGGAGAGAAACCTTCCGTCTGTTATGCATATAGGAGGCCATGATGGAATCACATGAGAATTTTAGTTGTCGTTGCAACATCGATGAGGCTATACGCCTGTCGGATATAGCAACGGTGGACATTTTGGAAAGGGCGAGACTTTGTTACCGTGATGCATATCGTTCCGATTGTTCAGAAGATGTGCAGTGGAGATGCAGCCGATCGCTTTTGAGCGTTTACATAATGGGCTTTTTGAGTGGCGCACGAGCCGTGCGTGAACGCAAAATAAAATAGTCAGTTGGAGCAGGTGTCTATTCCTGCTCCTTTTTATTGGAGGTGAGCCTCATGTAAAATACAAATTGCAGTCAACTGCAAACGGCGGCTAAGACACGCCGTTTTTTTTATGCCAAAAAGGAGGATTTTATGCAGACATTAAACATTAAGGTCACCCAACAGGCGGTGATCTTACAAAACAAAGACCCGGTGACAGCTGAGAATGTCAATCAGATCCGCTGTGTGGTAGAGCTGGATCCGGCATACGCCGATCTGGTCGTGCGGGTGTGCATGAATGGCCAGTTTGCCACTGTGGTGGATGGACAGTGTTTCGCCCCGCCGCTGCAAGAGGGAATGTGTCGCCTGGGCGTTTACGGCTATGCTATGGACGGTGAGCAGTTGGTACAGCGTATTAGCCCGGAGCCGTGCGTGTTTTATGTGCGCCCGGGTTCTTATGACGCGGCAGTTGTGGAGGCAGACGCGCCGGATCCAACGGAGTTGGAGTCTTATTACGCCAAGGTGCAGGCTCTGCTCAAGGATATTGGTAAGGGTGTGAATGGCACCACTTATACGCCCAGCGTGTCCGCAGCGGGCGAGATCAGTTGGACCAATGACGGCGGAAAAGACAACCCGGAACCGGTGAACATTAAAGGCCCAAAGGGTGATACAGGTCCCCAGGGCACTCCTGGTAAAGATGGAGAGCGAGGACCGCAGGGCGAACCGGGAAAAGACGGCGCAGCCGGGCCGCAGGGCCCCCAAGGTGAGCCGGGTGCAGAGGGTCCGCAAGGTCCACAAGGTGAGCAAGGCCCCCAGGGCGAACAAGGACCAAAAGGTGATCCCGGACCGGCAGGTGCCGACGGCAAGGACTATGTGCTGACGGACACGGACAAAACCGACATTGCCACCAAGGTGGAGATCCAGGATGGTTCTGTGACTACGGACAAGCTGGCGGACGGTGCTGTTACCGGTGATAAGGTCAGCTCACTGGCCATTGAGGCCAAGCATATTAAGCCGCGTACAATAACCGGCATGCGGCTGGCTCTAAAAACGGTCACAGAGAACCTGTTAAGTGATGAGTTGCAAGCCAAACTTACCAGCTGGGTGGGCACTCTGGCACAAGCGTCAGGCGATGCGGTCACCTTACACGAATGGTGGAACATCTCTGAGTTCTGCCCCTATGTGCTGAATGTGGATTATGACACACATGGCACCATTACATTGCACGCTGACGATGCCAAAAGCGGCGATCATGCCTTAGTCCTGCGCAGTGGGGCGCTGGTGTCATTCTTTGAAGAGGATGGCGTGGAGTGTGCCACAGTCACACAATCTGATTTTGGCCTGGCCGTCTTACGCAGAGCGACAGACGGCAGCGGGACGGTCACCCTGCTGACTGCGGGTAATACCGGCTCTGTGGAGACCTGGGAGACCGTGTTTGCCAAGACATTTGACGCTGATACAACGGACAAGCAAACCTGGGTTTTGTCTAAGCCGTGCAGAAAAATTAAGTTGCGCATGGCTAGCGTTGGAACTACTACCAATAGTAGTGCCGGAGACCAAACTGTATATTTGAATTCGTACACATCTAAGACTTACATACCCAATGCGTTTCGTTTCGATGTTGCAAAAGATAAGGGAAGCTTCGTTGTTGCAGAGGTTGAATTGACTGCTGACATGGTGCGTGTAATGCAAAACAAATCAGATAAGTCAAGTGGCTTCAACCCAGCTGATGTCATGGAAAAAGGCTGTATATGGCTTAGCAACAAGGTTAACTTCAACATATTCAAGGATGTGGAGGCTCATGGTGCGATTAAGTCGTTAGGTTTCCCAACCAATGGACGAACAATTGGTGCAGGCACGCAAGTTGAAGTATTGGGGGTGGCAAAATGAGCATTGAAATCGAAAGCCGCATTGCGTTTTTGAAGTCTGAGTTGGCGGAGACCGACTACCTGTGTTTGAAATTTACAGACGGTGCTTTATCTGAGGAAGAGTACGCACCGATCCGCCGGCAGCGGGCTGCATATCGGGCAGAGATCAACGCCCTGCAAGGGGGTGAGACCGATGTATAACGCATTTTTCACCGCCGCCCTGACTGCTGCTGTGTCAACGGTGGTAGGAAGTGCCGTGTCTGCCGTTATCGCGTCATTGATTGCAAAGAAAAAGAGCAAGAAAGCAATGGACGAAGTCACCACAGCCCGGTACATAGCCATTGAAAACGGCTTGCAGTCCATATTACGTGCCGAGATCATACGGCAGCATGAAAAGCATACCGAGCGGCACTACTGCCCCCTCTACGCAAAAGAAGCCATGGTCAAGGTGTATGACGCATACCACGCCCTTGGTGGCAATGGTATGATGACCAGATTTTATAATGAGATTATTGCGCTCCCGGAGGAGCCGCAAAAGGAGGATTAACTATGAAAGTAACCGCAGGAACCATTGCAAGAACCGTCGTATTGGCGGTATCTCTGCTGAATGTACTCTTGAACGCCTTTGGCAAGAACCCCTTGCCCTTTTCGGACGATGAGGTGTACACCGCCGTGTCAACGGTGGTGGCAGTAGTAGCTTCCCTGGCTGCCTGGTGGAAGAACAACAGTTTTACCAAGGCCGCCCTGAAAGCGGATGAAACCCTGGTGCTGGAACGGACGGAGACAGCAGAGAGTGAGGCGGTCAGTCATGAGTAAACTGTATTACTGCCGGCAGACCACCGATAAATGTAAATCTATTCGTTACCCCAGCAAGGCTCATCCCTATAAGTACGGCACCAGCGGCTGTATTTACACCAGTGGCTGCGGGGTGTGTGCCAGCCTTATGGTCTTACACAACTTCGGCTTTACCGGCTTGGACACTGCTGCCTGGACACAGAAGTGCCTACTGATGGGCGCCCGCAGTGCAGAGGGCACGGATATGGACACCATTTCCGCCTATTTGGAAAAATACTACGGCATTCTCAGTAAGCGTGCCAAGACCGTGGAGGAGCTGAAGAAGCACCTGAAAAGCGGCGGCAAGGCCATTGTGTGCGTATCCGGTGGCGGCAAGCAGTTGTTCTCCAACGGCGGCCACTATATCTATATCGGCGGCCTGGATAAGTCCGGTAACATGATCGTGCTGGATCCCTACTGGTACGACGGTAAGTTTACCTTGACGGCCAACCG
>OOIG01000477.1_pt1 | contig 34637 bp, 34 predicted proteins | sample 1692091 | NCBI WGS metagenome assembly OOIG01 (sample SAMN06348188, study PRJEB24527) | human gut metagenome | biome: human gut; feature: ankylosing spondylitis patient; material: feces | host: Homo sapiens | place: China | collected 2015-10 | reverse complement strand
TTACAAGGTCAAATATCCTGATTATTGTTGATACGGATAAATTTACTTCTCTTGCTACACTTGTAAAAGAGCGTTCATCGGTCAGACGATTTAATACAAATTTCACCAACCTGTTTGTCTTACGGTGGTATCCGGGCAGAAAGGTGTTTTCTTCATAAAACCTTTTACCGCAATGCGGGCAGCGGTAGCGCCTTTTTCGGAGCATAATAACAACAATCTTACCAAATGAAGGAATATCTTTTATTTTTTGCAGCCTGTAATCGTGTATTGTATCTGTTGCGGTTCCGCAACAGATACAATTATGCCTTTTTCTTTCCATTTCGAGATGAATAATTAAATTTTCTTCTTGTTCAACATTTGTTATTTTTACCCCTTGCAATCCAAGCAATTCTTCTGTAAAATGATTATAGAGCATATTGGATCCTCCGTTTATGGTATCTACTCATTTCCATTTTAACGCTTTCTTTCCAAATATGCTCTACTTTTTTATTTTATCTTATTTTTTCTTCGTAGGCTCTACTTGCTTACCCCAACATTTATTATAGAGCCTAAAATAATTGCAAACGACAAAACCCCGTACTGACTTCAATCCGTCAGTACGGGGTTTAATGTTAATATGGTATTTTTGCGAGCCACAAGATATTACTTTTTACTCACAAACCACTCGATACACACGATAAAGGGTACCGAGCAGAATCTTATCAAAATCTTATCAACGGGCTCTTTGAAAACCTTGAACCCCTTGATATTACTAGGGTTTCAGACTTTTTCGATTTATTCCCACTCGCTCCTGAAAACCACAACTTAAACAATTTTGTATGGGTGTTTTTGCTCATATTATCGGGAGTGTTCAGATTATCCATAAAATATGGACTGTCAAGATTTTTGTTGTCACTATGTTGTCAAAATCAGCTTATTCTGTGTTCAAGCGTTAAGAATAAATTTTGTCGATAATTCCATTTAATTCATTATGCAACTCATCTGCTTTATCATAGTTCGCAACTTCTTCCAAAGAAATTATTTCTTGGACTATGTTATTAATCTGAGCAAGTTTTTTCTCGGAAGGTTCAATATATGGTAATTGCTTTATATAATTTGCAGAGTTATTGGCTGATGGATTTATAGCGTGTACCAAATTGTTTATAGCATCAGAATTCATAAGTGCTAGTATATAGTAGAGTTTAGATATATCTTTTGGGAATATTCCTACTATAGATTGATCGAAAACACGATCTTTCATTAGAAAAGCTCGTATCGTACTGGATTTTACCATAGGAATACCTATACCTGTTTTGAAGTAAAAAGCCGAGTTCTGAAATCTGGACTTTTTATTTCTATTATAAAATTCGATGGTCTTTTTGTCCCACTGCACAAACCATTCATCTTGCTGTCTAATATAACGTCTTTTAGAAGCACTTTTAATGTATGGTACATATCCTTCTTGAACATTTGGAATTCCATATAGAGAATTACAACTAAATACTTGCTCTTGGCCGACTACCTCATAGTTTTTAGCACCTTTAACATCTTTGTTGGCAGCTTTAATAAAACGCAAATTATCTCCGGTATAGAAGCCTGTTACTACATCAGCCACATCTCCAAGTTTTTTTGAGCCTTTAGACAATAGCGATGTAGTCTTTGTCTCTGCTAAAATTATTCTGCATTGTTCAGCAGAAAAAACTTCTTTTTGCGTAAAGTTAAACACCTGCAAGTGTTCAGGAAGTATATTATCCTTTTCTAATAACAATTCGAATTCACTTGGTGATTTGAATCCTTGAATTACTCTAAATGTATTGTTCAAAGCTTCACTATTTTCACATCTTTCGAGAGTGATAATAGAAAGATTGGAATATCCAAAACTAACACCTGGGAAAAATTTTGAAGGAAAAATTAACACTTCATCAATCTTGGTATTGGTAAACAGAACTTCTCTCAAGCGTGAATGCATATTCAAAAACAAATATGTGTCTGGAATTATAAAGGATAACCTGCCGTGAATTTTTAAGACAGAAATGCATCTTAGTAAAAACAAAGAATATGTTTCTTTGACATAATGCCCTGCAAATTTCTTCTTGAGAATATCCCTCTTTTCGTAATCTTGCCACGCACCATACGGAGGATTACCGATTACCTTGGAGTAATGACCACCCAATGCACCAAACAAATCTAACTGCTTATCAAACATTGTATCTGTTTGCTTTAACCATAATTGAGAGACACTATAAGTGTCCAACTGCTCATCAAGAAGAGTGTCCGTTTCCCTCACTACTACCGCAGGATTATTTTCATATTTCTTTTTTAGGATAGAAATAGCCTCAGCATTTATATCCAAAGCGTCTATTTGTACGGTTTTATTTGATTCCAAAACCTCATCAATGAAGATACCTTCTCCCGCAGAAGGTTCAAGGATCACATCAAAATCAACCACATCAAGTTTTGCTGCCATATATGATGTGATTTCCTTTGAATTAGTATAATAGGAACAAAACAGATCTTTCATCGGTACTTCCCTCGTTACATCAGCTTAAGAATTGTCTTAAGGATTTTCTTAAGTAAATTGTACTATATTGGAATTACCATGTCAAGTATTTCAACAGATCATTTTTCTGTAAGTGCTGTTTGAACTCTTCGCTAATGTCATTTTGCCAATCTGCATTATCATCAAGCCATTTTCTCATATCAAATCCAGTAAATTCTTTCATTGCAGCATAACTGTCGTTTGCACAATATACATCCCAATACGGAGAATTTTTAAGAGTTTGCAAATAGTGATTGTTATCATCTTCAGGTTGTCTAACAAATAATATTGTCTTTTCAATTTCTCCCAAAGAGTTGTAAATACTTGCGACTAAAAGTAAACGGTTAGTATTTCCTTTTTCATTAGAACTGAAACCGCTTTTGAAGTCGCAATTATAGTGAATCCCATCCTGCTCAAAATGCAAATCCAAACCAAGTTTGATGCCACCGCTATCAACCATCGTCCAAGGAATGTCATAATGGCGTTTAAGTTCTTTCTTAATTTCTTCACTCAAATCCAAACTATCAATATACTCGGTTGCGTTACTTTTAATCTTTGTTTGTACTTCGTCAAAATTAGGTGGGTCAATTATTGATAGCGCTTTAATAGGAAAATCGAATGCAAGTTTGCAGAAAGGTTCCCATAATTCACCAATTCTACGTGCAAACGCCATATATTCATATTCCCATACCTTGTTGCGATATTCAAGCATTACAATATAGGATGCATATGTAAGCATCAAAATCTCGTTCAACAACGTTTGATTATTCCACGCATCCTTTTTAGCTATGGTTTCAATACGCTTAATTTCCTGCTCTCTATATTCTTTTATGCATTTGTTAATTTCAGATGCCTTATCATTACGAGATTTATTTGTTTTTTCAAGAGCCGTTAAAATGGAATCTCCAACTCCTCTAAAAGTTGAAATCCATTGAGCTTTAGTTTTCGTCATAGCCGTATCTCCTATCAGTATGATCCTTAATTATACATTATTTCGACAGTTTTTTCAATATTTCAAGGAGATTTAAGTTGCATTCAAACTTGGAAGATAAAACAAAACAGCAGCAGAGAGAATAAATCTCCCTGCCGCCGTGCTTCGGTTAGTTATAAATTATATCGTGATTTACAATTTCTGTGGCTCTGCTGCGGATGTTATTCATCCGAGCGACCCACTCCATTTGGTCATTCGCTTTGAGTTGTTCGGTCACGCCCTCACGCTCTGCCATCTGTTTTACGAGCCGAAAAAACATATCCTCAGCCTGCTTGTCTACTTCGGCAATGTGTCTGTTCAGTTCGCATTTTATGAGCAAGGTTGTATAAAAACCTTTGCGGTGCGCCTTGATATACTGCAAATGCCGCTGTCCCCAAATGCCGATTTCAACTTGTTCTTCAGCGGGTAATCCAAGATCGGGCAAATAATAATCTCCCTGCAAGGTGTAGCTGATACCCGTTCTTTCGTCTGTGAATTGCTGTTTCATAATGATTTCCTACCTTTCATTATCTTTATTTTTTGAGCGTTTCCCACGCTCTTGGGTGTGTGCTTTGGGTGCAGGAATCGGTTCATATTCGATGCTCTTTTCCTGCTTTTTAAAGCGTTCCAGAATACCATCTATAAATTCTTTAACGGCTTTCGGCGCCGCTTTTATCGCTTCAAGATACGGTCTGCATTTCTCTGTCAGCTCCGACAGTGCCTGACGCAGTTGTGATACTTCCGATTGAAGCGACCAAATACGACGAGATAAATATTGATTTTCCTCTTGTAGTTTCTTCGCTTCGGATTCCGCCGAATAGCTTCGCTTGGCAAGAGTAGTTAGTTTTTTATAATCATCTGCGGATACCGTGTACTTTCCAGTGATTGTTTTTTTACCCGAATCGTCAATCTCTGCGAAAGTCATAAAAGCATTATGATTATCGTCATAACGCACCTGCTCGTTGGAAATCTGCTCGGATAGTTCAGCCAAACGCTTTTGGTCTTGCTTGATTTTATATTCAAGGGAGGTCAGATTTTCTGCGGTACTTCCACGCTCTCCACGAATAAATCCGGTGAAACCTGCGCCTTGCATATGCTCAAAAAATTTGTCCTGCAGTATACTGTAAGAAGCGTGATAAATCTGTTTTCCTTTGCTGGTGAGTATAGGTTTACCATCTTCATCGACCGCTTTTTCAGACCGCCATTTTTTTGAATGGCTGACTTGGTGAATGACCTCTTTGACCTTGCCGATGAGTTCGGGGTTTTTACAGTGCTTTGTCCAGCGCACTTCCTTATCCACCACCGGCAGAGCCATAACGTGCAAATGATAGTGATAAATCGGTCTGCCATATTTTTCTGTCATAGCTACGTTCAATTCATCTGCGTGCATTACCGCCGAGATAACATTGTCTTTCCCATATATTATTTCGGCAAAGCGGAACGCCTCTTTATAGAAGCGGCAGGCGTAGTCATAACCACCGTGCTGTTCAAAATAATCGGTATTTACATCCATAATCATTTCATCAAACACGGTAGCATCGGGTTTTAATCCTTTCAGCGAGACCGTTCCTGCGGCGATCAATTGGTCAAGATATTCATTATAGGTCAGTTCACCGCACCCCTTGAAGCCGACATTCATCGGGGTGCGAGATAGGTCAACATTCATATTTTCATAGCTCTCATTTTTACGCTCGATGTGTCGCTCAAACTTGCCCACCGTTGCTCTCGTGCGGGTTTCAATACGAGCGACACAAAAGTTTTCTTTCGCCATCCGTTCTCACTTCCTTTCTGTTGGCGAACTTTCGGGAGCCACGGTTACACAACTTTTTCAAAGTGTGTAACCCACTATGACACTTTTAGCAATTCTGCTGTAAAGATGTCGTGGGCTCTCCGAGGGGCAAAGAGCTGCCTTTGAAAAGGCGCTCTCTGCACACTCTGCTAAACTTAGCGTGTCGGTCTGTGACGATGGTGACGATGTTTTTGCTACCGCCAATAACACCGTCACGACCGACACGCATCGTCACGCCCCTGCAAGGTGTAGGCGCACCTTGCGGCCATCGTGACAGCGTTTGTTCTCGTAGCAGATTCCGTACTCATTGAACAAACGCCCTGCATTGATATTCAGTTTCATCGACAGAGTGTTGGCTTTCATATCAATGCCAAACACCTCGACAAGCTCGGTTGGTGTACCGCACCACTCGGCATTGTCAGAGGTGATGAACGCCGCTACCTTTTCGAGTAAAAGTTCGGGCGGCTCTTTCCAAAGCTCTGTTTCTACTCGCTCCAATTCCCATAACAGAGTTCCGATATTGCGGACAAGGTGTAACTTTTGGTCGGGTTGGTCTCTGCCCGATATCTCAAGAGTGGCATTGTTGCTTGTACGCTTTTCCTTTTGCAGGATGAAGCCGCCATCTGCTGCGCCGAGCAGAGCCGTTGTCCCCGAGATCATATCGAACTTATCATCGGCGTTTTGCTTTCGGGTGTGGTGTACGATTAAAACACAAATGCCGTAGCGGTCGGTAAACTTTTTGATACGGTTGATAATTTCATAATCGTTGGCGTAACTGTAATTATCACCGCCGAACTCACGCACTTTTTGAAGCGTGTCTATGATTATGAGCTTGGTGTCGGGGTGTTCGGTAACAAACCCCTGCAACTGTTCATCAAGTCCATTGCCAATCTGACCTGCCGAAACAGAGAAGTGAAGATTGTCTGCACTCTCCGTTCCGAACATTCGATATAAGCGTTCTTGAAGGCGGCGGTAATCATCTTCAAGAGCAAGATATAATGCCGTTCCTTTTCGGACGGTATAGTTCCATAGTGGAGTTCCCGTGCTGATGTGATATGCCAACTGCGCCATCAGGAAACTTTTGCCGAGCTTGGGTGCGCCTGCGAAGATATACGTTCCCGGATAGAGCAAGCCGTCAATCAGTGGCGGCTTGCTTTTGTAAACGGTGTCGTACAGTTCGGTCATTGATACGGTTTTGAGATAGGACGGGTCCATCATTCGTATCATTTCACGCTGAATTTCCTCAATACTCTTGAAATTTTCATCTTCGGTGGTTATAATATTTGCAGTAGATTTTAGAGAAGGCTGCTCCGTATCTGCGCCAACAGATACATTTGGGACAGTCTTTTCCGTTATATTGGTCATTCAGATTCCTCCTTTAATCCATACAAGGTTTTATTGATTTGGTCGACTACTTCAAGCAAGTCACCGCTGACATTGCCGCCGCTTTCGATACGCTTCAGTTCGTCAAGTACAGCGGCGAGTTCCATTTTGAGAGCCTTATACACTCTCGGATTTCCTTCCACCACAATTTCACGGTCGGTACACTTACGGTAGCAATATTCCTGTTTCGTGAGTCCCGACAGCGCCACGATACGGTTTATCGTTTCGTGTTCTTCGGGTGATACCCTAAATCCTACGGTGATACATCTGAAGCGGTCGTGTTTATCTAAATTTTTAGCTGACATTTTGAACCGGCTCCTTTCTGAAATTATTGAGCTTGTCTGCCATATCCGTCTGTGTGGACGGGAACAGATGAGCGTAGTTATAAGTGATATTGATGCTTTCGTGTCCAACTCGGTCGGCAATCGCCACCGCCGAATATCCCATTTCAATTAAGAGGGAAATGTGACTGTGTCGCAGATCGTGAATACGGATACGCTTAACGCCTGCTTCATCTGCGCCCCTCGTCATTTCACGGTGCAGATAGTTCTTTGTAATAGTAAACACACGATCATTCTTTTGCAAACCATAGATTTTTGAGAGGTATTCCTTAATTTCCTCTACAAGAAACTCCGGCATTTTAATAACTCGGTTGCTTTTCGGTGTTTTCGGCTCAGTAATAACATCCCTGCCATCAATACGCTGATAGGACTTATTAATAGCAACCGTACCACGCTCAAAATCAAAATCGCCGGCGGTCAAGGCTAACAGCTCACCCTCACGGATACCGCACCAATACAGCATTTCAAATGCGTAGTAGGAAACGGGTTTGTCCATCACCGCAAAGGCAAATTTCTGATATTCTTCCTGTGTCCAAAAGAGCATTTCACGGATTTTCGCCTTACCCATATTGCCGACCTTGGCGGCGGGATTTTCTTTCAAGCCATAGAACTTAACGGCGTGATTGAAAATGGAGCTGAGCTGATTGTGGAGCGTTTTAAGGTACACGGGAGAGTATTTCTTACCATTCTTGTCGCAACCCTTAATCATTTCATTCTGCCAAGCAATAATATCTCTCGGCTGAATATCGCTGATTTTGCGCTTACCGAAGTATGGCAAGATTTTTGTGCGTATAATATGCTCCTTCGTGTGCCAAGTATTTTCCTTAATGCGATTTTTCATATCCACCGTATAGGTGTCAACAAAACTCGCAAAGGTCATGCTGAGGTCAGCCTGAGTTTTGTTTAGGAACTCTCGTTCCCAAGCAAGCGCATCACGTTTTGTTTGGAAGCCTCTCTTTGTGCTTTGCTTTCGATCTCCTTTCCAATCGGTCACTCGGTAGTAAACCATCCACGTGTTTGTTTTTTCGTCTTTGTAAACAGCCATTTACATCACTTCCTTTCCTTAACTTTGGCTACATCGTAACAGGTTTTGTCTAAAAAGAATTGTTTGTTGACTTTACCAGCCATTGTGAAAAATCCTTGTTCTTGCAGTTCGGCGTTCATTTTCCGTATTACCTTATAAGCGAATGATTTGGAAATCTTGAGTGCCTTTGCAACATCATCTGCTGTCATATAATAATCTTCAAACATTGCAGAACCTCCTTTCCTTGTTTTTAATTTCGTGTTGGGTTTTGCCGTTCTACCCAAGTGCCGTTCCTGCCCCTGCTTTTCAGCGGCGTTTGCTCGCTCGCTTCCTTTCGGAAGGTCTTGGCGGAGTATCCCACTCGGACGGTCATTCAATTGTCCGCAAACACACTAACGGAATTTGCTTAACTCCATTATACTAACGGATTTCCGTTAAGTCAATAGTTTTTTGAGAAAATACTAACTTTTTTTGCTTTTGTTACCTTGACATATCCTAACTGTATATGCTATACTAATTATACAACACAGATTAAGGAGTGTAATTGCTATGGCAATCGGTGAAAGAATTAGGTTTTTTCGCAACCTCAAAGGTATGACACAAAAGTTTCTCGGTGTTCAGGTCGGTTTTCCTGAGAAAACCGCTGACATTCGTATGGCACAATATGAGTCCGGCTCAAGATGCCCCAAAGCTGATTTAACAGAAGCACTTGCGAATGTATTAGGTGTTTCTACTATGGCTTTGAATGTTCCCGACATTGATACTGATCTAGGCTTTATGCACACGCTGTTTGCATTAGAGGACATTTACGGCTTGAAAATCGACAAGCTTGATGACGAGGTCTGCATTCGTCTTGATAAAAACAGGGGAACATCTTACATTTCTTTGCTTGAGCGTTTTACCGCTTGGCAGAAAGAAGCGGAGAAATATCGCAACGGTGAAATCAGCAAAGAGGAATATGATCGTTGGCGTTATACATATCCCGAAGTAGAGGTACAGCGCACAAGGGACGCATTAGATAAAATGCGAAAAACAAACTAAGTTCAAACGGGGGATGAAAAATGAGCGCAGGAATATGTATCATGAATAAAAATGCTATAGCAATGGCTGCAGATAGTGCGGTTACAATCGGTCAGCACATTGCGATTCACAATTCTGCAAACAAACTATTTGCGATTTCTCGTTGTGAACCTGTCGGCGTAATTGTTTATTCAAGCGCATCCTTCATGCAGATACCTATTGAAATCATTATTAAGCAATATAAGTCATTTCTAGGGAAAAAGAGGTTTAATTCTCTAAAAGACTACGTTGCGGATTTTACGAGCTACCTAAAAACAAATTCAAAACTGTTTCATTTTGAAAAAAATGAAATGAACTATATAGAACGCGTTTTTGTGGACTTGTTTAAAGGAATGGTTGGCGACCGAAAAAATTACATAGATAATAAATTGAAAGAGATGTCTCGTAATTTAACATCAGAAGAATTACAAGAAATAAATAGCAAGACACTAAAAGCAACCATTGACTTTATTGAACAACAGGATGACTTGAATAATTGCTCTTTCGCTCAGTATGTGGAAGAAAAATACTTTGTCACAATTAAAAACCATATCAACAGCAATTTTGATTGGTTGAATGACGAACAATCAGCAGAACTAGCAAAAAAGTTTGCACACTATTTGATAAAGATTTCTTTAGAGATGGTTATGTCGGTCTATGTTTTGCTGGGTTTGGCAAAGAGGAAATTTTTCCTCAAATGGTTCATCTACATTTTGGCGGAATTATCAATGGGAAATTAAGATATATAGAAAAAGAGCAAGTATCTATAGATGAAGATACTGATGCGTCGATAACTCCACTGGCACAAACTGACGTTATGCAAACATTTTTGTTTGGTATAAATGATGGGTTTATACAAAAAATAGCTGTAGAAATACCTCGTCAAATTTCTAAGAAGCTTGGTTCAATAGATAATGATTGCTTTGCAGAGGGAAAGAAAGGTACTGTCATTAGAGAGTTGAACACATCAACAAAAGGGATACTCGACGAAATCATTAAAAAAGCTAACGAAGAATTTATGCGACCAATAATTCAGTCTGTGGCAACATTACCTATCGAAGAACTATCTTTGCTTGCAGAATCAATGATAAATATCACTTCTGTTCGTCGAAAAGTTGCTTTAGATGGTAATATAGGAACTGTGGGCGGTCCAATTGATGTCGCAATTGTTTCAAAGCACGACGGATTTATTTGGATGAAACGAAAGCACTATTTTGACATAAAATATAATCCGCAGTATATGTATACCCACTATACTGAAAATTCGAAAATGTATGAGGGCATAAATAATGAAGAAGCAGATTAAAAACGAAACTGAATCATATTATTTAAAGTTTTTAAGTGATAAATATTGTTCATTTGAAAACGATTCCGTACCAATAAAATTTAATGCAACAGAAGCGTCCAATGAAAGTACATTTTCAAAGGACAATGAATATAAAAATTCAGGAATCTCAAGTAATAAAAAATAACGCAAAAAAGAGCTAACAGACTTTGTAACAAAAATCTGTTAGCTCTTTTTTATGAATAATCTGAAATTGTTGTCAAAACGTTGTCACGAGGACTTTTTAATCCTCAAAAAACCAGTATTTATGCGGGTTTTCAGCGTTTTTGGTATCATTCCCACTCAATAGTTGCCGGGGGTTTGGAGGTTATATCGTACACAATGCGGTTTACGCCCTTAACCTCGTTTACTATGCGGCGGGAGGCGGCGTCGAGCACCTCGTACGGAATACGCGCCCAGTCAGCCGTCATAAAGTCGCTGGTTGTAACCGCGCGGAGCGCTACGGTGTAGTCATAGGTTCTGAAATCGCCCATAACGCCCACCGAGCGCATATCTGTAAGCACGGCGAAGTATTGACCTATCTCACGGTCAAGCCCCGCGTTTGCCACTTCCTCGCGGAAGATAGCGTCGGCATCCTGCAAAATAGCAATTTTCTCGCGGGTAAGCTCGCCGATAATGCGAACGCCGAGCCCCGGACCCGGGAAAGGCTGACGGTACACCATATTTTCCGGCATACCTAGCTCTAAGCCTACCTTGCGCACCTCATCCTTAAATAAGTCTCTGAGCGGCTCTATTATCTCGTCAAAGTCAACGTGATCGGGCAGACCGCCCACATTGTGGTGGCTCTTTATAAGCGCGGCGTCGCCTACGCCCGACTCAATGCAATCGGGGTAAATAGTGCCCTGAACCAGATAATCCACCTTGCCGATTTTTTTAGCCTCAGCCTCAAATACGCGTATAAACTCTCTGCCGATAATCTTACGCTTTTGCTCAGGCTCGCTTATGCCGCGCAGCTGACCCAAAAACTGCTCGGACGCATCAACCGATATAAGATTTATATTATAAGTGCCTCTGAACAGGTCGTTTACCTGCTTTGCCTCATCCTTTCTAAGCAGACCGTGGTCAACAAAAATGCAGGTGAGGTTTTCGCCTACCGCCTTGTGCAAAAGCAGGGCTGCAACAGAGCTGTCCACTCCGCCCGAAAGGGCGCAAAGCACCTTTTTATTGCCGATTTTGTTTTTAAGTCCCTCAATTGTGCGGGCGGTAAAGGAGGACATGGTCCACTCGCCCTTGCAGCCGCAGACGTTATAAATAAAGTTCCTTATCATTTGTGAGCCGAGCGGAGTGTGCATAACCTCGGGGTGGAACTGAACGGCATACAGCCTGTCCTTGGGGTTTTCCATTGCGGCAACTGGGCAAACATCGGTTTTGCCTACGATTTTAAAGCCGAGCGGCACCTGCTTTATGTAGTCGGTGTGGCTCATCCAGCAAACGGTTTTTGAGGGTATATCCGCAAAAAGCTTGCTGCCGTTATCCACCTTTACCTCAACCTTGCCGTATTCGCTGGCGCCCGCAGTTACCTCGCCGCCGAGCATATGCGCCATAAGCTGTGCGCCGTAGCAAATGCCCATTACAGGTATACCCAGCTCGAAAAGCTCCTTACTGTAAAGCACGGCGTTTTCGCCGTATACGCTTTTGGGTCCGCCCGTTAAAATTATTCCCTTATATCCCGCAGCCTTTATTTCCGCAATCGGGGCGGTGTAGGGGCGAATTTCCGAGTAAACGTTATTCTCTCTTACACGCCGGGCGATAAGCTGATTATACTGACCGCCGAAGTCAAGCACTAAAATCTTCTCCATTTTAACCTCCGCTTTTTTAAAAAAGATACACATATATTATATAATAAACCGTCGGGTTTGTCTATCCCGAAAAGAGCAGTTTTTAAATATTTTTATTTTCTTTGAAAAAAATAGAGACAAGAGCGGATTTTTAGTGTATAATGAATTTATTATGCTTTATAAGGAGCGAATTCAATTATGTGTGGCTTTACGGGCTTTACAAATTATATAAAGGACGACGGCACGGTGCTCGGGCGTATGATGGACAGAATCGTACACAGAGGGCCTGACGCGTCGGGGCAGTTTGTTGATACCGATATTGCGCTCGGATTCAGGCGGCTTAGCATTATAGACCTTGCCGAGGGCGGTCAGCCTATGTTTAATGAGGACAAGTCCCTGGTGCTTGTTTTCAACGGAGAGATATATAACTTTAAGGAGCTGCGCGCCGAATTACTTGAAAAGGGGCATATTTTCGCCAATAATTCCGATAGCGAGGTTCTGTTGCACGGTTTTGAGGAATGGGGCGAAAGCATGGTGCCGAAACTTCGCGGAATGTTTGCGTTCGTTATTTTCGACCGCCGCGACCGCTCGCTTTTTGCCGCGCGAGATATGTTCGGCATAAAGCCGTTTTACTATACCTTTATGGGTGAAAGCTTTATTTTCGGCTCTGAAATAAAGTCGTTTTTGGAGCACTCCGATTTCAAAAAGGAGCTAAATGAGGAAGCGCTTGCGCATTACCTTTCATTCCAGTACTCCCCTACCGAAGAAACATTTTTCAAGGGCGTTTACAAGCTGCCGCCCGCGCATTATTTCACCTTTAAAAACGGCGAAATGAAGAAAACGCGCTATTTCAAGCCCGATTTCAACGCACAAGACGGCGTGCTTGAGTATTTTGCCGACCTTACAGATAAGGCTGTGCGCGAATCGGTTGCGGCGCATAAGATAGCCGACGTTGAGGTAGGCTCATTCCTTTCAAGCGGTATTGATTCAAGCTATATAGCCGAGGCGGCGAACGTTGATAAAACCTTTACCGTGGGCTTTGAAAGCCCCGACGGCGACCGCTACAACGAAATACACTTTGCAAAGAAATTTGCCGATACAATAGGCGTTGAGAATATTTCAAAAATTATAACTCCCGAGGAATACTGGGGCACTTTCCCGAAAATTCAGTACCATATGGACGAGCCGCTTGCCGACCCCGCCGCAATAGCGCTTTACTTTGTAAGTCAGCTTGCGAGCAAATACGTTAAGGTGGTAATGTCGGGCGAAGGTGCGGACGAGCTTTTCGGCGGCTACCGCATTTACCAGGAGCCGATAACACTTACCGCTTACGATAAGCTGCCCTTCGGTATTCGCCGCGTTATTTCAAAAATCTGCGAGCATTTACCGCAAAAACACGGCATAAACTACCTTGTGCGCCGCGGCAAAACAATTGAGGAGCGTTTTATAGGCAACGCCTCAATTTTCAGCACCAAGGAGCGAAACGCGCTGCTTAAAAGCGAGACCGCGAAAAGAGCCGTATCGCCGCAGGTGCTTTGCAGTAAGTTCTATGATGAGGTTAGGGGCAAGGACGATATTACCAAAATGCAGTACCTCGATATAAATATGTGGCTTATGGGTGATATTCTTCTTAAAGCCGACAAGACAAGTATGGCTAATTCGCTTGAATTGCGTGTGCCGTTCCTTGATAAAAAGGTTATGGAGCTGGCAGAAACTATACCGCTTAATTGCAGGGTGAGCACCAAAACCACAAAATTAGCGCTGAGAAAAGCCGCAGAGAAAACTCTGCCGAAATTAACCGCCGAAAAGGATAAGCTGGGCTTCCCCGTGCCGATAAGAGTATGGCTTAAAGAGGATAAATACTATAACATAGTAAAGGAAGAATTTACGGGAGAAATAGCCGAAAAATTCTTCAACACCGAAAAATTGGTTTCACTGCTTGATAATCACCGTGCAGGCAAGGCGGATAACAGCCGCAAAATATGGACGGTGTATACCTTTATAATCTGGTATAAGCAATATTTTACGGAGGTTTAAATCATCCCGAGGGGGATTTTATGCTAAAAAGGCGTTTAAAGCCGCATGGCCCAAAACAATACCCATAATGGCTGGCTTTCTGTTTTTGGGCTTTTCCTACGGCGTTTATATGAATGTTTCGGGGATCAGCTTTGTTTACCCCCATGGTTATGAGCGCGGTGATATACGGCGGCTTGCTTGAATTTCTTACCGTTTCAATGCTGCTTTCGCCATTTGTGCGCTTGCCACAATGCCGACTCGCTTTTTACCCTTTCTGCTTTTTTCGGGCAAGCGTAAAACGCCCGAATACATAAATTACTTAGGCAAAGCGCTGCCCGCCGCAATATTCGGTATGCTTGTGGTTTATTGTCTTAAAAACGTCAACATTACATCAGGCAGTCACGGGCTGCCCGAGCTTATATCGCTTTGCGTTTTAACCGCACTGCATTTGTGGCGCAAAAATATGCTGCTGTCTATAGCAGGCGGCACGGTTTGCTATATGCTGCTTGTGCAGTTTGTGTTTGTATAATACCGCAAGCTGTAACAATCATAAGGGAGAGTGCTAATATGTCGGTAACGGTAAGGATAAGACAAAACTCTTTATTCAGAAAAAAACTGAATTTTGATGATATAATCAAACTGACCGATTTATCCTACGGCGTATGTGATGAAAATTTCAGACTTATGCCGAACAAAACAGCCGAGCATACTTTGATTTATGACAAAAACAGGCTTGCAAGAGGAATAGACCTATCGCAAGACGGCGCCGATATTGTACTTATGCTGAATTTGCCGACATCCCCCTCTGAAATTGAAAAATTCTATGAAGTAACAGAAAAAATTTGCAAAAAACTGAAAGCCAAATATTACATAAGAGAAGATGAAAAGGTCAGTTTAAACGATACTGATAAATTCATTGAATGTGATAAACGCGGCAGTGCCGCAGGGCTTCAATCGATACAAAAAAGCATAGCGGAAAACGAAACCGAGAAATTTGAAATGTTCGGAGTATATAATCCGATTTCAATAGGTATTAAAGAGATAACCCAAATCGGCAACAGTATAGATAACCTTGAAGAATACCTGCATAGGCTGCAATCGGCAGATGTTTATTATGCAGCACCGAGGGTATACAGAACAGAAGATAAGCTAATCGGAATATATGCAATCGCTCCCGATGTGCTAAGCGTAGTGCCGACAACTCCTTATATAGTTTTAAATCAGATAAAGGGAATTGATGAATGGTATGTGATGCTGCTTGAAGGCAAAACGGTAAAATATGAGGATTTCATAAGAAATATAAATCCAAAAGAATATTATGACGCAGATCATGTTATTGTTTTATTAAACGGCAGTGATATTATTGCTTTAACAGATAAGTATTCGGTTGAATTATAAGCGGAACCTTTAATTACCTTTTTACGGAGGCGAAAGAGAGGGCGGAAAATTGAGTATGCGGAAACCCCACATACTCAATTCTTTTTTTAGGCTCTTTGTCAATAGTTGGGGTAAAGAGTTAATAATAATTTAAAAGCTGAAAAATATGCATGAATAAAAGCGCCCCCACCGGCTAAACCTGACCGGTGGGGACGTGTTGTTTTATATTCAGGCGTTTGCCGCCTCACGGTCGGCAATTTCATCCAGCTTTTTGTTTCTGAAATAAAGCGCCACATCTATTGAAATCTCAATAAAGTTAAGCACATAGAAGAAAAAGCTGAGGACAAATATAAAGCCTGATTTCGGTGCAATTCCGAAAAAGCCCGCCGCCTCTATTATTTTTTTTGTTATGCCGCAGGCGTAGCCTATAAGCAGAAAAATTTCAAAAAAAAGGCTTTTGCCCTTCGCGGTGCGCGAAATCCACGATTTGCGGATGGAAATCGGCCACGAAAGACCAAAACAGAATATTGTCAGTGCTTCAAGTAAATCAACAATCATCTTTAAACCCCTTAATAATCCGAGCCCCTTTCGGGGTTCGGATATTGTGTTTTTATATCATTTTTGTCTTCTGTAATCGGGTAGGAGCTTGGGCGATACGGCGTCGGTCTTAATGCCTGCAGCCTCGCGCTCGGCATCAAATTTGTTAATGTGTTCAAGTGTCAGCTTGCCCACCTTAACGTCCTTTGATTTTGCCGCCGCGTTTTTGCCCGCGGTTCTGCCGAACACAATTATATCAAGCAAAGAGTTACCCATAAGGCGGTTTCTGCCGTGTATTCCGCCGACAGCCTCGCCCGCAACGTACAGGTTTTCAACGCAGGTACTCATGCCCGTAACGTTAATGTCTATACCGCCGTTCTGGTAGTGCAGGGTCGGGTATACGAGTATCGGCTCCTTGCGAATATCAATACCGTAGCTTGCGAACATACGCATCATAGCGGGTATTCTCTTTTCAATAGTGCCCTCGCCGCCGATTTTTTCAATCATCGGGGTATCAAGCCAAACAGCCTTGCCGCTGCCTGTATCTACGCCTTCGTCGCGGTCGGAGCACTCTCTTATAATGGAAGCCGCCGCAACGTCACGTGTTTCAAGCGGGTGCATAAATACCTTACCGTCGCGGTTTACAAGCTTAGCGCCCAAAGAACGCACCTTTTCGGTAACAAGCGCACCGAAGATCTGCTGCGGGAAAGCAGCACCCGTGGGGTGGTACTGCAATGTATCGGCATACAAAAGCTTTGAGCCTACACGGTAAGCTAACACCAGTCCGTCAGCCGTAGCGCCGTAGTGGTTAGAGGTCGGGAAGCCCTGATAGTGCATTCTGCCCGCACCGCCCGTTGCAATAATAACGGTTTTGGCGCGCGCCACCATAAGCTCCTTTGTCTCCATATTCATAAGTACCGCGCCTGCGGCATTACCGTTTTCATCAAGAATGAGCTCAATAGCCGAGGTGAAGTCCACAACGGGAATACCGCGGTTTAAAACCTCATCGCGCAGGGTACGCATAATTTCAGCGCCCGAGTAGTCTTTTGCGGCGTGCATACGCTTTCTCGAAGTACCGCCGCCGTGGGTGGTAACCATGGTGCCGTCGGGCGTTTTATCAAACTCAACGCCGAGTTCATTAAGCCACTTAATAGCCTCGGGTGCATCGCACACAAGCTTTGAAAGCAGCTCGCGCTTTGCCGCGAAATGACCGCCGCCGAATGCGTCTACAAAGTGTATAGCGGGCGAATCGTTCGGCTTATCAGCCGCTTGGATACCGCCCTCCGCCATCATTGTGTTGGCGTCGCCTATGCGCAGCTTTGTAACTATCATAGTTTTAGCGCCGGCATTGTCAGCCTCAATTGCGGCAGACGCACCCGCGCCGCCGCCGCCGATTATAAGCACGTCAACATCGTATGTTACATCGTTTAAATCAACATCGTCCGCCTTAATGCGGCTGTGCGCCTCAAGCATTTCGCAAAGCTCGTGCGGCACCTGCTCGCCCTTGTTCGGCCCTATTTTAAGGGTGGAAAATTCGCTCTTTTTATAATCGGGGTGGTAAGCCGCCAAAAGGGCGTCCTTTTCGTCCGCGGTCATACGGCGCGGCTCTAATGCAATGTTATCTTCTCTTGCAGCCTCAACCGCCTTTAAAGATTTTTCAAATTCTTTTGAATACATAATCTGCGCGCCTCCTTATTTCTCAATTTCGCGGTTGTTGTAAAGCTCTTTAAGCTCTTCAACCGGCTTGCCCATAAGCGACTCTATAATCTCGGTAAACGCGCCCTCTTTAATTTCCTCAACGCGTTTTTCAAGGTGTTCTGACTTCGGCTCTATATACTTGCCGTTAAGTCTGCGCGCAAGCATTGCAACCTGCGGGTGAGAAATGCCCGCGGGGCAGCGGGAAGAGCACACGCCGCACATAACGCAGTCAAACGATTCCTCTGCGCACTTATCAAACTCGCCGCGCTGCGCATACGCTATGTACTGCATAACGTTAAGCGACTGCGTGCAGCTTTTTGTGCAGGCGTTGCAGCCTACGCAGGCATAAATTTCGGGGTAAAGCTGCATCATAATCTGCTCGGTGGGTTTAATTTTTTCAATATCGTAAACCTGTTTTACCAGCGGGAAGAAAGGCAGAGTTGCAACATACATATTGTTCTCAACCTTGGTCTGGCAGGCAAGGCATGTTTTAAGCTCGCGGTCGCCCTTTATGCGGTAAATTGTGGCGCAGGCGCCGCAAAAGCCGTTACGGCAGCCGCAGCCGCGTACTAACTGATAGCCCGCGTATTCCATTGCGCGCATTATTGTAAGGTTATCCGGCACGCTGTATTTCTTGCCGAACAGGTAAACATCAACCATAGTATCCATTTGTTTTCCTCCTTATTCCTTATCAGTACTCGTCGGGCAGCTCGTCTATTTCGTCAAAGCGGAAAACGGGTCCGTCCTTGCAGACGTATTTTGCGCCTATGTTACAGCGGCCGCATTTGCCTATGCCGCACTTCATTCTAAGCTCCATTGTGGTGTAAACCTGGGTCTTATCAAAGCCTAATTCCTGGAGCCCCGCAAGGGTGAATTTAATCATTATAGGCGGTCCGCAAAGCACGGCTATTTTATCGGTTGTAAAGCCCAGTTCCTTAACATAATTCGGAACAAAGCCAACGTGACCGTCCCACTCGGGCTGCTCGCGGTCAATGGTAAGGTGAACGTTTACGCCCGTATCATTTGCCCATTCGTCAATTATTTCCTTGTAGTCAACAAGGTCCTGCTTACTGCGAGAGCCGTAAACAATATCAATCTTGCCGTAGCGGTCGCGGTAGTGGCGGCAGTAGTTAATAACCGAGCGCAAGGGCGCGAGACCTATGCCGCCGGCAACGAAAAGCAGGTCGTGACCCGCAAATTCGGTATCAACGGGGAAGGGTCTGCCGTAAGGCCCGCGGATAGTTATTTCCTGACCCACTTCCATAGAGTGCAGCCACTCTGTAACGCAGCCGCATTTTTTTATTGAGAACTCCATAAACTCGGTGTTTGTTGGGGAAGATGTAATTGAGAACATAGCCTCGCCCACGCCGGGAATGGAAAGCATTGCGCATTGACCGGGCATATGCTCGAAAGCCTTTTTGCCGTCGGGCGTTACAACGCGGAAGGTCTTAACATCAGGGGTGTCTATCCTGATATCGGTAACAACGCCGATCTTCGGAATAAGCGGTTCTTTAATATCAGCCATTTGTGTTACCTCCCAGTTTTTTCATTACCTTTACAATGTTCATTTGTATCGGGCATTTTGCAAGACATCTGCCGCAGCCTACGCATGAGAACATACCGTCGTTATTCGTCGGGAAATACACAAGCTTGTGCATAAACCTCTGACGGAAACGCTCTAATTGAGTCAGTCGCGGCTGACCTGCGGACATTTTGGTAAATTCGGAATACATACAGGAATCCCAGCAGCGGAAACGCTTAACGCCGTGACCCGTGTTGAAGTCCTTAATATCGTAGCACTGGCAAGTGGGGCACACAAAGGTGCAGGTGCCACAGCCAAGGCAGCTTTCTGAAAGCTCTTTCCACTCGGGGCGATCGAAAAATTCCTTTGTTTTGCCGTCGCCGAATGCGTCCGCTTTAAGGCTTGCTAACGGCAGCTTTGCCATACGCTCGCGCGTTACCTTTTGCTGCTCGGTAACTGCCGTGTTATCGGTATCTTCGGTAATGCCTTCAAGCGCCTTTAAAAGTTTTTCGCCCTTTTCGGTCTTAGCGTCCATATAAAGCGCGTCTTCGGTTTTATAGCATACCACATCGCCCGCAGGCTCTGCCGCGTCTATACCGAATGTGGTACAAAAGCAGGTTTCATTCGGCTTTGTGCAGGCAAGGGACATTATAACCCCATGCTCGCGGCGGTTTTTATAGTAGCTGTCCTGCGGCTCTGCCAAAAATACTTTATCTAACACGTCAAAGCTCTTAACATCGCACGCACGCACGCCGAAAACAACAAAATCCTCGGTTTCGCTGCGGGTGTCTATAACCTCTATCTTTTTGCCCTCTACCTTAAAATCCATAAGATTTTCGGTTTGGGGGAAGAAGAAATCCTTTGCGCTCCTTACGGTGTTAAGCGCGTTTGAAAGCTTTTTTCCGTCTTCCCATTTTTCATATTTTGCGCCTGTTTTGGTATCAACGGGCATATAAAGCGCATTGTTTTCTGCAATGGCGGAGAAAAGCGAATCTATTTTTTCAAGCGATATTTTACGCATTTTCATTCCTCCTTACAGCGTCGCCCGGCTCAATATCCTCTGTGGTGTAGTTTACTATCGGTGCGCGTGAGCCTACCTCTGCGCCTGCCTGATATTCACCGTAAAAGCTGTCAATATCCTTTATAAACTTGCGGTTAAGCAGGTGCAGCGGAATGTGCTGCGGACATACTCTTGAGCACTCGCCGCAATCGGTACATCTGCCCACAACGTGGAAAGCGCGAATAATGTGGAACATTTTTTCTTCAAACTCGTTTGAAGCCGCCTTGTTTTCAACGCCCGAATTGGGGTTATCAAACACGCACTTTTCGCAGGTGCAGGCGGGGCAAACGTCGCGGCAGGCGTTGCAGCGTATACAGCGGGATAATTCGTTCTGCCAGAAAGCGAAACGTTCATCGGGTGTCATTTTTTCAAGTTTTTCAACCTCGTCAAAGCGGTGAGAGTCTAAAACAGTCCCGTCCTCGCCCAAAAGTTCATCATAAGCCACGTGCTTTTTGGATTTGCAATTTAAGCATCTGTCGGGCAAAAGCTCGTTTCTGTCAAGCGTTATTTCGCCGTCAAACAGGGTTTCTATTACCACCTTATCGCCGTTATCGGTTACCTTGGCAATGCCCTCAGCATTGCTTTTAATTTTGCCCGTATCAAGCATACCGTTACACGGCACGCCCACGGCGTAAACCTTTTCACGGTCAAAGCGGTGCTCGGTTAAAAGCTGGTTAAAGCTGTATGTATCGCAGGGCTTTAAGAAAACAAGAACCTTGTTTTCACTCTTTCCCGTTTCCTTTACAAGGTACTTTGAAAAGTTAGCGCCGCAAAAATCGCCCCATACAAACTCTTTTTCAATATCCTCGGCAGTAGTGAAAAGTGCGGGGGTAATATCGTAATCAAACTCGCCCTTTTTCCAGCCGAAAACACGGTCAACCGTGCCGTTTTTAAGTAGTTCGGAGGCTTTATTCACTAAAACTTCGCGTTTTATTTCTTGCATCTTAAATCCTCCAATCTCTTGTTTTCACCCAGCGCCGCAACGGTTTTTGCAAAATCGTTCATTGTGGCGGCGAACTTTGCGCCCTCTGCCGCAGATACCCACTCAACGCGGGTGCGCTCCTTTTCAATGCCTAAAAAGTCAAGCATTGAGAAAAGCAGAGCCATACGGCGGCGGGTGTAATAGTTGCCCGAGGTGTAGTGGCAGTCGCCGGGGTGGCAGCCGCAAAGAATTACGCCGTCTGCCCCGCGCTGAAACGCGCGTAAAATAAACATCGGGTTTACTCTGCACGAGCAGGGCACGCGGATTATTTTAACATCGGCAGGGTAATTAAGTCTGTTGTTTCCCGCAAGGTCGGCACCGGCATAAGAGCACCAGTTGCAGCAAAACGCCACTATAAGCGGCTTATATTCGTTTACTTGCATATTGCGTCTACCTCCGCCATAATCTGTTTATTCATAAAGCCCTTTAGGTCCATAGCACCTGACATACATGCAACCGTACAAGCGCCGCAGCCTTGGCACACAGCCTCGTTTACAACCGCTACGCGGCGAACCTTTGTAGTTCTGTCGGGCATTCTGAATTCTTTTTCAACATACGAAATAGCGCCGTAGGGGCAGACCTTTTCGCAGGTTGAGCAGCCGTTGCACATCATTTCATCAGAGTGCGCGACGCACGGGTTACCCGTAAGCTTATCCTTACAGAGGAGTCCTATAACCTTAGAAGCAGCCGCTCCCGCCTGGGAAACGGTTTCGGGTATATCCTTCGGTCCCTGGCATGTGCCCGAAAGGAACACGCCCGCAGTGGGGCTTTCAACCGGGCGGAGCTTGGGGTGCGCCTCGGTAAAGAAGTCGTTTGTATCCATACTGGCAGTAAGCATTGTAGCAAGCGGACGGGCGGATTTATCCGGCTCAATAGCGGCGGCAAGCACCACTAAGTCTGCGTCTATATGCAGCTGTTTGCCGTAAATCAAATCAGAGCCCTGTACTTTTAGCTTATTGCCCTCGGGCGATACCTTGCCCACCATGCCCTTTATGTAGTGAACGCCGTATTCCTCAACCGCGCGGCGGTAGAACTCATCAAAGTTTTTACCGGGGGTACGCACGTCTATATAGAACACATAAACCTCGGTATCGGGGTATTTATCCCTTATAAGCATTGCGTGCTTTGCTGTGTACATACAGCATATTTTTGAGCAATATTCCTTGCCCTTTTCAGCGCATGCCTCACACCTTGAACCCACGCACTGAACAAAAACTATCGTGTGCGGATGCTCATGATCCGACGGGCGCAGAAGCGTACCGCCCGTAGGACCTGCCGCGTTCATAAGGCGTTCTAATTCAAGCGAGGTTATAACGTCCTTTGACTGGGAATAAGCAAACTCGTCGAACTTCTCCATGGAAATGGGGTTAAAGCCCGTAGCAACTACTATTGCGCCGTATTTTTCCTTAACATACTCGTCCTTTGCCTCGTAATCAATAGCGCCGGCGGAGCATACCTTGGAGCAAACGCCGCATTTGCCCGTTTTAAGCTTCATACAGTGGTTCGGGTCTATAGTAGCGACCTTCGGCACTGCCTGTGCGAACGGAATGTAAATGGCGCTGCGGTTATCCATACCGAGGTTAAACTCGTTGGGAACCTTCTTTTGCGGACATTTTTCGGTGCAAAGCCCGCAGCCCGTGCATATATCCTCTTTAACGTAACGCGCGCGGCGCTTAATGGTAACCTCAAAATTACCCACAAAGCCACCTACCTCGGTTACCTCGGAGTAGGAGAAAATGCGAATTTTATCGTTCTGCGCCACGTCCACCATTTTAGGCGTTAAAATACAGGCGGCGCAGTCAAGCGTGGGGAAGGTCTTATCAAGCTGAGCCATTTTGCCGCCTATTGTCGGCTTGGTTTCAACTATATCGACCGGGAAGCCCGCATCGGCAATATCAAGCGCGGTTTGAATACCCGCAATACCGCCGCCTATAACCAAGGCGCGCTTTGTAACGGGGCTTTCGCCCGGGGTGAGCGGCGCGTTAAGGTTCACCTTTGCAACCGCCGCTTTAGCAAGTATAATAGCCTTTTCGGTGCCTATGGGCATTTCCTTATGTACCCAGGAGCACTGCTCGCGTATGTTGGCAATTTCCACCATATAGGGGTTAAGCCCCGCAGAAGCCGCGGTTTTGCGGAATGTAGCCTCGTGCATACGGGGCGAGCAGGAGCAAACCACAATGCCGGTAAGCTTATAATCGGCAATGGCTTTCTTTATAATCTCCTGACCTGCCTGCGAGCACATATACTGATAATCGGTGGAGAAAACAACACCGGGTTCAGTTTTAAGAGCCTCTGCAACAGCCTTTACATCAACGGTGCCCGCAATGTTGGTGCCGCAGTGACATACGAATACTCCAATTCTTTGCATACGTTATTTTCTCCTTTCCTATTTAGAATATTTGCGCATGGCGCTCATTATCGCCTGCTGGGGAATATCGTCGTTAATTTTTTCGGGAATATCGTCAGCGGTCATATGGTTGTTTCCCTTTTGACGGATGGCTTCAAGGCGCACCGCCTCAATTATCTTTGCCGGCTCCACACCGCGCGGACAGCGCTCAACGCAGGCAAAGCAGGAAAGACATTTGTAAACCGATTCCGATCTCATAAGGGTTTCAATATCGCCCGTTTCCACCATATAAACAAACTGGTGGGGGTGATATTCCATTTCATCATATGAGGGGCAGGTGCCCGAGCATTTGCCGCAGCGCATACATTTAAGCGGATTAACGCCGCTTGCCCTTATAACCTGCTCCTTTAAAAGCTCTTTTTTATCAGGCATTTTTATCCTCCTTTACGCCTAACGCCTCGGCTAATAATTCGGTGAAGTAAACAACGGGTATATTGCTGCCGTTATGCACCAAATTGTACTTGCAAAGCGGGCAGGCGGTAACCGCCAGCTCCGCGCCGTGGCTTTCGGCACTGTTTGTAACGGCGTTGCTTTTACGTTTTGCACTCTCGGGGTCTTCAAGCGCAACATAGCCGCCGCAGCACTCGTTTCTGTAAGGGTAAATTACAGGTTCTGCGCCTATCGCCCTTATAAACTCCTCCATAATTGCGGGGTTTTCGGGGTCGTCAAACGCCATTACCTTGCCGGGGCGCAAAAGCAGGCAGCCGTAATAAGCGGCAATTTTTCTGCCCGTTAAGGGGTTTACAACCTTTTCTTTGATTTTATCAAAGCCTACAACGTCGCGCAAAAGCTCTAAATAGTGCATAACCTTTGTCTCGCCCGAATACGACTCTCTTTTTTCCTTATCTTGCGCAAGGTACAGGTTAGCGCGGTTTCTGAATGTTTCGTCGTTCGTTATTTGGTAATTAGTCTGTTTAATAACATTATGGCAGGCGGAGCATACCGTAACAAGCGGTCTTTCCGCCTCTTTAGCGGCTATAAGCGCACGAACGGAAGATAACTTTGATGCTATCTCGTCGTTATTGCTTACAAACACGCCGCCGCAGCACTGCCAGTCCTCTATCTCGCATAATTCTACGCCCAAAACCTCGGCGCATTTGCGGGCATAAAGGTCAAGCTGTTTAGCTTTTGTGCGGAGCGTGCAGCCGGGAAAATAGCTGACCTTAATCATTATTTTTCCTCCCTGAAAAATTAAACCATCTGCTCGGGGTGGAATACCTCGTCAAATTTTTCTTCGGTTAAAAAGCCCAATTCCACGCACGCCTGCTTTAAGGAAATATTGTCCTTAAACGCCTTTTTGGCGGTTTTAGCCGCGTTTTCGTAGCCTATGTAGGGGTTAAGCGCGGTAACAAGCATAAGCGAATTGTGCAGATTGTGATACATTTTATCCTTATTTGCGGTAATTCCCACAGCGCACTTATTGTTGAACGAAACAATAGCCTCTGCAAGCAGTCGAGCGGACTGTAAGAAATTATAAGCCGCAACAGGCATAAATACGTTAAGCTCAAAGTTACCCTGCGAAGCCGCAATACCCACAGCCACGTCATTACCCATTACCTGAACGGCAACCATTGTTACCGCCTCGCACTGGGTGGGGTTTACCTTACCGGGCATTATTGAAGAGCCGGGCTCGTTTTCTGGAATGTGAATTTCGCCGAGTCCGTCGCGCGGGCCTGAAGCTAACCAGCGAACATCGTTCGCTATCTTCATCATATCGCAGGCAGTAGCCTTAATAGCGCCGTGCGCGAAAACAAATTCGTCCTTTGAAGTAAGGGCGTGGAATTTATTTGCAGCGGTTACAAACGGCTTGCCCGTAAGTTCTGCAACCTTTGCGGCTACAAGCTCCGAAAAGCCCTTAGGTGCGTTAAGACCCGTGCCGACGGCAGTGCCGCCGAGAGCTAACTCATAAAGCGGCTTTACAGCCATTTTTAAAAGCTCTGTGTCGCGTTCAAGGCTTGCCCTCCAGCCTGAAATTTCCTGGCTGAACTTAACGGGAGTAGCGTCCTGCAAATGGGTTCTGCCCGATTTTACAATGCCCTCGTTTTCAGCCTCTAATTTTTTGAAAGTATTTATTAAAAGCTCTATTGCAGGCAAAAGCTTATCCTCAATAGCTACAACCGCTGAAATATGCATAGCGGTCGGGAAGGTGTCGTTTGAGGATTGGCTCATATTTATATCGTCGTTCGGGTGGCAAAGCTTTTCGCCCGCGATTTGGTTAGCGCGGTTTGCAATAACCTCGTTTGCGTTCATATTGGACTGCGTGCCCGAACCCGTCTGCCAAACAACAAGCGGGAAATGGTCGTTAAGGCTGCCCGATATTACTTCATCGCACGCAGCGGAAATAGCCTTTACCTTCTGCGCCGTCATTTTTTCGGGCTTTAGCTCTGCGTTTGCAAGCGCCGCCGCCTTTTTAAGTATGCCGAAGGCGTGGGTTATCTCACGCGGCATGGTTTCAATGCCTACGCCTATTTCAAAGTTTTCGTGGCTTCTCTCGGTCTGCGCCGCCCAGAGTCTGTCGGCGGGAACCTTCATTTCACCCATAGAATCGTGTTCTATACGGTATTCCATTTCTGTATTACCCCTTATATATCAAGATTGCTTATAACGTCCTTTAATGTATCGGCGCTCTTACGTAACAGCGTTACTTCTTCATCAGTCATAGGAACGTTTACCTTGCCGCGCACACCGTCGTGACCTACCATATTAAGGGTGCTGAGCGCAACATTTTCAATTCCGTATTCTCCGTGCATCATGGTAGAAACGGTCATTGTGGTGTCAATTCCGCCGAGCAGACATTTGCAGATGTGGCAAACGGATACCGAAACGGCATAGAAAGTAGCGCCCTTTCTTGCAATAACGCGCGCGCCCGATTTTCTTACATACTGCTCAATCTCGCCGAAATCAAGCTCGGGGGTGTTAATGCCGGGGGTGGTTATAAGCTTTTTGCACTCTTTAATCGGAACGTTCGAGATGTTTGCAACCGACCACGGAATGAAAGAAGAATCGCCGTGCTCACCGAAAACATAAGCGTGAACGTTGCTCTGGTTTATGTTGTAGTACTCCGAAAGTCTTGAACGCAGACGTGCGGTATCAAGAATGGTACCCGAGCCGATTATTCGATTTTCGGGCAGACCCGACATCTTATAGAAAGTATATGTAAGAATATCAACCGGGTTGCTTACTATAATATAGGTTGCGTCCGGCGCGTATTTGGTAATTTCGGGGATTATCTGCTTTGTTATGTTTACGTTAGTCTGTGCAAGCTCCAGTCTTGACTGACCCGGCTTTCTCGCAATACCCGAGGTTACAATTACAATGTCGGAATTAACCGCGTCGCGGTAATCGCCCGCATAGATTGAGCAAGCGCCGCAAAAGGGTGTGCCCTGGCGGATGTCGAGCGCCTCGCCGAGAGCCTTTTCGTTATTGATATCTATCATAACGATTTCCGAGGCAAGCCCCATTACTGTAAGCGTATAAGCGATGGTGGAACCTACGCTTCCGGTTCCGATAATTGATACTTTGTTCATAATGCACCTTCCATTATTACAATATTCTACTTATTATAACATATATCGAGCGGTTTTGTAAATACACTATTTGCATAATCCCATTACAAATATGATATATTGAAAAAAGATGCAAAGTGAAACCACACTTCGCATCTTTTTTATCTATTTATAATAAGAAAACTCTATAGCCGTTACGGAATCGTTTGTGGGGTCAATATAAACCGTTATACCGTTGCGGCGGTCGTCCTTTGAAATGAAATAATCAAGATAATAATTATTTTCGGCAAGTCCGTAAAAATGCGAGGGCGTTCCGAGGGTATCGATAATATCGGTAATCGCCATTTTATTATTAACGCCGTTTACGCTGAACTCGTTATATTTTTCGGTATTCTGATAAAAATTATTGTCTATCCGCAATTTAACGATATTGCACTTTTTCATTTTAACCGAGCTTTTTGTGGAATTATAGAAAACCGCTTTAAGGACTGCGCCCGCCTCGTTTTCAAAAACCGCGTCTACCGTGTCGCAGGCGTATATAAGCGATTCCTCATCATACTTGCCACTGTCCTTAAGGTGCCAGCCATGCTTTTCTAGCGCGGTAAGCGTTGTGGGCGCGTCAAGCTCGCTGCCCGCGTAATTTACGTTGAACCTGAACTTTTTACCGAGGTAAACGTTTGAATAATTTTCCTCGTCAAAAAGGCTTATATCCACAAACTGCGGCATAACCTTATCGTCCGACATTATGGCGGGTCTTTTCACGTTTTCGGGCGCTTTTTTCGCCGTTTTCTGCACCTTTACGGGCTCGCTGCTCTGAACGCCGTAGTCCTTATCAACGGGGGCGCAGGCGGAAAGAGAAAGCATAACGGCAATTACTGCCGAAACAAGTATTGCAAAAGCTCTTTTTTTCATATTCCGCTCCCCCTTAAGGTCTATATTTCTATTTTATTCCACGCGAGGAAAAAAGTCAACACCAACTTTTACCAAACTGCAAATCAGTGCCCGCGCGGCACTATATCAAGCTTATCCTTTTCTTCCCCGAGGTCTGCACGCAGTAAAGCTATAAACACCACAAGCAGCGGTATTTCCGCCCCGAGCAGCGCCCTGCCCTTTAACACCGTGCACAGCAGAGCCGATACCACCCCGCCCGCCGTGAAAGCCGCTATCATTGATAGGTGCATAAGCAACTCCGCCAAAATATCTTTATTTTTGTGGCGAAGCCATTTTACAAATTTAACGCCCGTCTGCCGCAGGTGGTTGGTGCAGAACGTGGTAGCCATTGCAACGTGGCGCGATTGCCTGAATGTATTATACTGCATTGATGCCACAAAGTTTATTGCCACCTGGCATATTTGCGGCGGCGCGTCATCGGGAATAAAAGCTATCCCTAAAAATGCCAGCATTTCAAAGCCTATAAAGAATGTATCCCACCGCATTTTAAGCGTAGAGTTTGTGTATTTCGGCATAAGCTCGGATATTACCGCGCCTGCGAAATATGCCGATATGGGTATTAAATAATAAAGCGCTTTTTTAAAGTTGAACGTGCCTATATTTACCGACATTAAAACAAAATTTGCCGTTTGCGCATTGCAGAATACCCTGCCTTTAAGTATAAACGTGTACGCGCCCAAATATCCGCCCACGGCTATCATGGTTACAAACACCCAAAATTTTTCACATTCAAGCTCGGCGCGCTCTGCCTCTTTATTACCGCTCATTATTTTCTCCCAAATCAGTTTCCGCCGCGCCTGCTTTCACCGCCGCGTCTCTTACCGCCCCGTGGCATGTAAACATTATTACCTGACAGTTTTCCGAATATTCCCGTAAAAACTCCGCCGCCGTTTTCATTCTGCGGTCGTCGTACTGCGCAAGCGAGTCATCCAAAAATATCGGCAGCGCGCCCGAGGTTTCAAAAATTACGTTCGACAGCGCCAGCCGCAGGCTTAAATACGCCTGATCCGCCGTGCCGCTGCTTAAATAATCCGCCTCATGGCTGCCGAACTCGCCGTTTTTCTCGACATTCATATCAAACGCCTTTGAAATAAGCACCGAGCCGTATGCGCCGAGTGTCAGCCTTGCAAAAATATCCGCCGCCTTTTTCTCCAGCGCCGAGCCGTAGCTGCCGCGAAGCTCGGCAAAGCTGTTTTGCAGAATTTCAAGCGCCGTATCCGCTGCGCGGCAAAAATCCTCTTGGCGGCTTATTTTCTCTGTCAGCTCTTTAATTTCCGATTTAAGCGTTTCGGGGTCTGGCGCGTTTTTAAGGCTCACCCTGTCCTCTGTTTCCGCCGCCGTTAAAGCGTTGCGCTTTTTTGCAATTTCCGCCGCAAGGCTTTCATATTCCGCCTTAATGCCCTCAAAATCCGTATCGCCTGCGGTTTCAGGCAAAGCCGCTAATTTTTCGCGCGCCTCATCATAAGAAATATTGCCGAGGTCGCGCGCCAAATAATTAAGCCTTTGTTTTATCTGCTTTAATTGCTCCGCCTTTTCAGCGAGGGATTCAAGCCCGCGCTCAATCTCCTCTATGCTCGCCGCAGGCTTATAATTGCCGTAAAGCTCAAAAAGCGTTTTTTCGGCGGCTTTACATGCAGTTTCCAACTCATCCTTTGCCCTTTCGCTTTCAGCCAGCAGCTTTTTCTGGTTTTCAAGCGCCGCCGCTCCCATTCCGAGCGAGGTGTTTATAGCCTCAAGCCGCGCCGATAAAAGAGAAATTTGCTGTAAAACATCCGCCTTATCCGTATTAAGCCTTTCAGCCTCTGTCTCAAAGGCTTTAAGCTTATTTTCATACTGGGCAAGCGCGCGCTTATCCGCAGGGCGCAAAAGAAAGCTCAAAAGCGCCGATACCGCCGCCCCTGCGGCAGGTATTAAAGCAACGCTCTGCATTTTAAAGGCAAAAAGCAGCAACGCCGCTAAAAGTGCAAAACCCACAACCGTGATAAATACAATATTTATGCCGCTCTTTTTCCGCTTAACATCATTTTCGGTCGCTTTAAGGCCTTCCGCGCTCTTTTTATTCTCGGAAATATTATTTTCAATTTCCGCTTTTTTATTATTTAAACCGTCAATTTCCCTTTCAAGGCTCTCGGCTTTTTCCCTGCCGCCCTTATCCTCGGCGGTTTCGGTGCTGTCTTTAAGCCTTTGCACCTCGGCGGTCTTATCCTTCAATTTTTCGGCGGCGGTTTCAAGCTTTGCAAGGCCATATTTTACCTTACCCACATACAAATCGTCTATTACCCCGCCGTCAGCCAAACGCAGCTCTTCTTTTGCCTTTTCAAGCTCCTCCTTGGTTTCAAGCATTTCCTTAAGCTTTGCGGCGCTGCGTATATCCTGCTCGGCGTCAATTTTCGTTTTAAGATATGCCGCGCGCTCGGTTTCCTTTTCAAGCGTCGCCTTAATACGGTCGGCGTTTTTTCTGTATTCCGCGTGCCTTTCGTATACGTGCTCCGCCTTTTCAAGCTCCTCGTTCAGCAGTGCCAGCCGCTTTTTGTTTTTATCGCACTCCCCCGCTCTGCCGCTTTTGGAAATAAGACTTAAGCGCGCCTTTTGCAGCCTGTCGCTTACCGTGTTAAAAGATACCGATTCATCCCCCGTAGTTACCATATTAGATAGCTTGGAGTTTATCTCGCTCTCGGCGGACGCGTCGCTTTCCGCCTTGCCGAACTGCCCCACAAAAACGCTCCGTTCAAAGGCGGCGGCAGAAAGCCCGAAAAACCTGCTCCCCACATCACCCGATAGACTCTCACGCGTGCCTGCCGACATATCGGTAAGGGTTATTTTATCACTTGAATTGGTTTTGCCGAACTCCCGTTCTAAGCGGTAGCTTCTGCCGACGTGTTCAAAATCAATGCTGCCGGCTGCCCTTTCCCCGCTCCACGGGGCGTATTTTTTGCGCGGATTTTTAGCAAGGGCGGAAGACCCGCGCTCGCTGCCGTAGAACATCATTTTAATAAAGGTCATAACCGTGGTTTTGCCGTTCTCATTCTCACCGTATATCACGTTAAAGCCGTCTTCAAAATCCACCGTTTTGTTTTTAAGCCCGCCGAACGCGGCAATATATACCCTTTTAATTTTCATCACAGCTCACCTCGCCGTCAAACGCCTTTAACCCTAATTTCAGCGCCTCTTTTAAATTCTCTTTTTCTTCCTTCTCCGCTGCGTTCAGCCTTGAAAGCATATTTTTAACGAACAGACCCTTTAAAGAAATTTCGCGCGATAATTCATCGTAATTAACGGGCGATTCGGTTTTATCCCGCAGCTTTACAAAATAAAGGGCGCCCAGCCTGCCCTGAATTTCCGCCGTGTTTACGTCCGCTGTGCCCGTAAGTTCTATCTTAAACAGGTTTTCGGCGTAATTTTCGCCGTATTTTTCTTTTAACACGGCAAGAATTTTTTCCGCCGCCGCGGCGTTTGTTTCGCTGCCCGTAACGTCAATTTTTTCATAAAGGCACATTCTGCGCGCCGTCGGCAGAAATTCAAGGCGATTTTCCCCTTTTGATATTTCGCCTATATAAACGCCCTTTTCGCCCAGCTCGTCAAAGCCCATACCCTCGGGACAGCCTGAGTAAGCGAAAAACGTTTTGCCGAGCCGCTGTATTTCGGTGCGCTTGTGTATGTGCCCCAGCGCTATGTAATCCATTCCGCTGCTTTCAATAAACCTTGGGGTGACGGAATTATAAGCCGAGCCCATATCGCCGCGCATATCCCCGTGCAGCACCATTAAATTTATATAGTCGTCATCGGGCGGGGCAAGCGAAAAACGCTCCTCACCTGCCATATACACGCTTTCAAACGACCTGCCGTACACCCGCAGCTTTATATCGTCAAAGGTTATGCAATCGTCGGTAACCCCCAAAACATAAAGATTTTGCGGCAGCTTTCGGGTTTTAAAGGGCGACTCCGCCGTCAGCGGGTCGTGATTTCCCGCGGCAAATACCACCTTAATATCGGGCACGGCGGCTATTTTAGCAAACACGGGCGCAATAAGCTCCTCGGGCACGTTATTTGAATCGAAAATATCCCCCGCGGCGGCTATAACCTGCACGTTTTGCTCCCGTGCCGTATCAATTATACGCTCAAAAGTCATAAGCGTTTCATATCTTCTCATATTCGCGCCCGCGCCCAAAAAGCTCTGTGCGGCGCCTATATGTATATCGGCTAAATGCAGAATTTTAACACTGTTCAAAGCATATCATCCCCTACTTTTTAATATAACATTTTTACAGTGATTTCGCAAGTATGTTTTGACTTTAACGGTTTAATGTGTTAAAATAAATTTATAATGAATTGAAAGAAGTCTGAAATATGGAAAAAAACAATTCAACCGACCAGCTTTTTGAGGCTATTTTAACCCTTAAAAACAAGGAAGAATGTTATAAATTTTTCTCCGATGCCTGCACGCCTAAAGAAATTCAGGCAATAGCGCAGCGCTACACGGTAGGCAAAATGCTTTACAATAAGGCGGTTTACAGCGAGATTATAGAGGCTACAGGCGCCAGCACCGCCACCATAAGCAGGGTAAGCCGCTCTATAAACGAGGGCTACAAAATGGTTTTTGAAAGGCTAAAGCAGGAAAATGAGTAACTACGACCGCTTTGCCGAGGTTTACGACCGCCTTATGGACGATGTGGACTATAAGGCGCGCACCGATTATTTGCTCTCGCTTTTTGAAAAGCACGACCGCCGCCCCACCCTGCTTTTAGACCTCGCCTGCGGCACGGGCGGGTTTTCAAATGAGTTTGCAAAGCGCGGTGCCGACGTTATAGGGGTGGATATTTCGGAGGAAATGTTAGCATCAGCGCGGCAAAATTCCGCCGAGTGCAAAACCGACGTGCTTTACCTCTGCCAGCCCGCCGAGGAATTAGACCTTTTCGGCACGGTGGACGGCGCTGTTTGCTGCCTTGACAGCCTTAACCACATAACCGATTATTCCGCTTTTTGCACCGCGATTTCAAAGGTATCGCTCTTTCTTGAAAAGGACAGGCTTTTTATTTTCGACCTCAACACCGTTTTCAAGCATAAGCACATACTGGCGGATAATACGTATGTTATTGACCGCGAAGACGTTTACTGCGTATGGCAAAACGAGACAGACCCCGAAACGCTTGAAACGGATATATCGCTTGATTTCTTTATAAAGGACGGGGACGTTTACCGCCGCAGCGGCGAAGAATTTTCAGAGCGCGCCTATTCCGACCGTCAAATTGATGAAGCGCTTATATCGGCGGGGCTTGAAAAGGTGGCTGTGTATGAGGATATGACCCTCTCGCCCCCTAAAGACACAACCGAGCGTGCAATATATGTCACAAGAAAAATTTAATTCGACTATAAACCCCGAGAGTCAGTTTGAAAGACTTTCGGGGCTTTACTATTTTATCAGTTCTTTTAGCGGCTCAATATCTCGGTCATTTTTGACGGTAATAAACCTAATATTTTCATACTCGGACGCAGGCTGCTCCTCAAACACTTCCTCGTTTATTAAAATCGCAGCCTTTTTGCAGACATCAGCCTTTAAATACTCATTACACCTTTCAATTTCCGATTCCACGGTGTCTTGAATTTCCGCGTGGGAAAATCCCGCTCCTCTTGCTATAAAAAATATTCCCCCTGCCTGTCTCCCGGAGCGGAAGCCTCCTTTAAAAAAGAAATTTTTACGCCGAATTTTTCAAATTCAACATCATTGCCTTCAATTCTGCCGCAAATCACATAATATGCTTCATGATGAATCAGTGAGTCCCTATCATTGCCGAGGTCCCGGGATAAAATCTCCTCAACGCTATTGAAATTCAGTCCGAAATCAGCCAAAAAGCCAAGCAGCTCGGGGTTTCTTTTAATATGCTCGTAAAAATTTCTGCAATCCCGACATTCGCACGAATAGATATGCTCTGTGTAGTATTTTTCGGTCTCCTCTTTATCGAAAATAATTTCGGCAGAACCGATTTTAGCAGTTTCAAAAGACATAATAAGACCCCCTGTTCATTTTAAAATTATACCATACACATCCGAAAAATGCCAGCCGCATTTTATTATGATTTTTTAAGCATAAGGACATACCGTAGCGCAATACATATATTATATACGGAGAAATTCACAAAAGCGATTGCTTCTACCCGCATAAACCTTTTCCGCACGTGCAAAGCAATGTGTATACACCGCATATTTTAAGAAAAATCAAAAAAATATAAAAAAGTTCTTGACAAACAGGTTATGTTATGGTAAGATAATGTTCGTCGCCGGTGAGTGATATGCAAACCGGGCGGTACACATGACGGGAGCATAGCTCAGCTGGGAGAGCATCTGCCTTACAAGCAGAGGGTCACAGGTTCGAGCCC
>OOIG01000474.1_pt1 | contig 34795 bp, 28 predicted proteins | sample 1692091 | NCBI WGS metagenome assembly OOIG01 (sample SAMN06348188, study PRJEB24527) | human gut metagenome | biome: human gut; feature: ankylosing spondylitis patient; material: feces | host: Homo sapiens | place: China | collected 2015-10 | reverse complement strand
GCAGAATAAAAATAGGAAAAACTGAGACTGTCATAGAAAAAATCAATGCGCTTAATATAAAAAAGCGCGGTTGTGTTGCTTGCTTTTTGTATAAATCTCACATATACTTGTCATCAAAGAAAGCGTGGTTGTTGGATTATGAATCTGAACCATTTACAATATTTTCTAGAAACGTGTAGATATGGCAGTATAACCAAAGCATCCGAAGTGTGCCATATTTCACAGCCGTCGATAACCGCTGCAATCAATAATCTCGAAAAAGAGCTTGGAGCAAAGCTGTTTGATCGTGTGAATAACCGACTACGGCTGACGGTCGTGGGAGAAGGATTCAAGGATCTGACGGAGGAGTTCCTGAAAACCTTCGACGATTACTGCCAAAGTGCGTACGATATTGCCAGCAGCAGATACACAAAAATACGGGTTGGTATTCCGCCGTTCCTCAGCACGATCATCACCAAAAAGCTTTTTCCGGAATTTTCGGTGCAGCATCCAAATATCCGGTTAGAAATCGTAGAGGTCGGATTGATCGACGGGCTTAACAAACTGAACAGCTCTCAGTTAGATTGTCTGATTGGCGTATGCCGTTCCAAGACCTTTACGTGCAATTCGCGTTGCCTTTTTACGACCAAACTGACTCTGGCTGTCAATCGAGGCAGTGAACTTGTACATAGGCACAAAGCGATATCAATTGCTCAGATGGAGAGCATTCCTCTGGTCACGCCCGTTAAGGGTTCCTATCTGTATAGCTTGATCAACGAGATACTTGCGTCGGAAAAGCCGAACATCGTTATGCAGTCCAATCAGCTTACAACGCTCAAATATATGCTCCGTGTGGACTGTGCCGCGGCAATCATCTATGACGGTCTGTTCAATGACGATGAAGATATCGTCCATATCCCGTTTGAAGAGGATATTTTTTTGGAGACCCATGTTTTCTGGCAGGCGGGACGATATGTCTCGTCTTCTCTGAAATCGTTTATGTCTTATATCTCAAAAGTGGATTTCGGTTCCGATACGGGACTCACAGTCATACAACGCGAGAATGTCCCACCTGCATAAATATACATTTTGTAGACGTGCTTATGCAAAGGTGAGATATGTCAGAGGCACCGCCTCGCAAGATCAGCGCACAGCAAAATGTGGTATTTTCTGCAATTATTTACCCGTTCATTTGTAAATAGTATCGAAAAAAATGATGCCAACGTAAAAATTTCTGAGGGCAAAAGTAAAAACTAATGATTGACTTTTTATAGCGTCTCTTGCATACTACAAGTAGCAGTTCGCATAAAAAAGCAAAGTAGAATGATGCAAAGAAGGATAAAAAAGTAATATGGAAATGGTTTTCACAGGAGGCAATCAGTACGTTGCGTCGGCGGAGCTGATGATGACCGTCAACATCGCCGTAGCGTTGCAAAAGCCGTTGCTTATCAAGGGTGAACCTGGCACCGGCAAGACCATGCTGGCCCAGGCCGTGGCGGACGCGCTGGGTAAAAGGCTCATCATTTGGAACGTGAAGTCTACCACCAAGGCCCAGGACGGTCTCTATGTCTACGATGTGGTGCAGCGCTTGTACGACAGTCAATTCGGCGGTCAGGGCGTGGACGATATCGCCAAATATATCAAGCTAGGCAAATTGGGCGAAGCGTTTTCTTCCGACGAGCAGGTGGTCCTGCTCATTGACGAGATCGACAAGGCCGATCTGGAATTCCCCAACGATCTGCTCTGGGCGTTGGACAAAATGGAATTCTACATTCCTGAGACTAAAGAGACCATCAAGGCCAAGCAGCGGCCCATCGTTGTAATCACCTCTAACGCAGAAAAAGAACTGCCCGACGCATTTTTGCGCCGCTGCGTGTTCCACTACATAGAGTTCCCGGATCAGGCTCAGATGGAAGCTATTTTGCGGGTGCACTTCGACAATCTGGAGGAAAAACTAATAAAGCAATCCCTTGCGGCGTTCCCCTCGGTGCGCAACATCTTCACGGTGCGCTTCGTGGCGGTCAATCCGCTGGCCGGGGGCTGCAACACCTTCGCCTACAAGCTCGAAGGATTCAACACCCGCTGGTACGAGACCTCGCACCTCGAGGTCAACTACTCGAACCTCAAGCCCGGGCACTATGTCTTCAAGGTCCGCGCGGCAAACAACGACGGACGCTGGAACGACGAGCCTGCGACAGTCGAAATCCGCGTGCTGCCGATGTGGTGGCAGACTCTTGCGGCGAAGATTCTGTGGGCGTTGCTGGCGCTGGGATTCGTCGGGGGCGTCGTGGCGGCGCTGCTGGGCCGCATGAAGATGAAGATGCAACTGCGGCTGGAGCGCATGGAGAAGGAGGCGATCGGCCAGCTCAGCCAGGAGAAAATCCGTTTCTACATCAACCTCTCGCACGAACTGCGCACGCCGCTGACGCTGATTCTTTCGCCCCTGCAGGAGATTCGTGAACACGGTACGGCCGACAAATACGTCTCCTCGCGCCTGAATTACATCTACCGCAACAGCCTCAAACTGCTGCACATCATCAACCAGCTGCTCGACTACCGCAAAGCCGAGCTGGAGATGTTCAAAATGAAGGTCGCCGTGCAGGATGTCGACGCCATCGTCGCCGAGGTCTTCTCGATGTTCGAGGAGGTGGCTCAGAACCGCGACATGGATTATATCCTCAACTCCGAACTGCACGGCGAGGCGCTGCCCGTCGACAGGATGTTCCTCGAAATGATGCTCACGAACCTGCTGTCGAACGCCTTCAGGTTCACGCCCGACGGCGGCATCATCCGCGTCGCCCTGCAGCGCGGCGAGGGGTGTTTTCGCCTTTCGGTCCGCGATTCCGGCATCGGTATTCCGCAGGACCAGCAGGAGCGCATCTTCGAACGGTTCTATCAGGTCAACGAATCGTACGCCGGTTCGGGCATCGGACTGTCGATCGTCCGCCGCATCGTCGAACTGCACGAGGGTTCGATCACGCTGCGGAGCGAGCCGGGGCATTTTTCGGAATTCACCATCACGCTGCCCGACGACATCGGGGCCTATCCGGCCGGGAAGCGCGCCGGGGAGCACGACGTGCAGGCCTCGATCATCCGCGACGCCGAGAAATTCCTGCCCGAGGAGTGGTCGGGCGCGGGCGGCGATTTCGCGCCTGCCGAGGAGGTTCCGGAGCAGACGCGCGGGACGATTCTCCTGGCCGAGTCCAATGCCGAGGTGGCACGTTATGTCGCCGACCATTTCAAGGCCCATTACAACGTGGAGACGGTTTCCGACGGCAACGAGGCCCTTGAAAGGCTCAAAACGCTGGAACCCGACATCATCATCGCCGACCGTATGCTGCCGGGGCTCGACGGGCTGAAACTCTGCCAGGCGGTGAAGCAGAATATCCGCACCTGTCATATTCCGGTGGTGATTCTCGCTGCGGAGGGCAGCGTCGAGGAGCAGATCACGGGCATCGAGGCCGGGGCCGACAGTTACTTGCCTATGCCGCTGTCGATCTCGCTGCTCGCGGCCAACGTCCAGAACCTGCTGAAAGCCCGCTACCGGATGCGTCACTACTATTCGGACGATGCGGAAATAGATCCCGACAAGATCACCTCCAACTCAATGGATGGGGAGTTCCTCAAAAAGGCGATCCGCATCGTCGAGGAGAACATGGACAACGAGGAGTTTTCGTCGAACGATTTCAGCAAGGCGCTCTGCATGAGCCGTTCGAACCTCCACCTGAAGATGAAGTCCATCACGGGCGAGTCGGCCACGAAGTTCATCCGCAAGATTCGCTTCAACCATGCCTGCAAGCTGCTCCTGGACCGCAAATACTCGATTTCGGAGATCAGTTCGATGGTGGGCTTCAACTCCCCGTCGTATTTCGCCACGAGCTTCAAGAAGCACGTCGGATGCCTGCCTACGGAGTATGTCCGCAGCCGCACCAAGGGCGGAGAGAAGGCGGGGTAGTCCTTCTTCCGTGAACGGAAAATTCCCCGGAACCTTTCCATAAAGGTTCCGGGGAATTTTCTGGGTGGAAGCCGGTTCTCCTATTTGGAGAAGATCGACGAGATTTCCTTGTAGTTGTGCACGCGCTCGATGACGTCGGCGAAGAGGTCGGCGACCGACAGGACGGTGAATTTGTGCAGGTCCTTGTTGGGGTTGAGCGGAATGGTGTCCGTCACGATCACCTCCTCCAGCGCGCTTTCGTTGATGCGCTCGTAGGCCGGGCCGGAGAGCACCGGGTGGGTGATGGCCGCGCGGACGCTCTTTGCGCCGCGCGACATGAGCATGTCGGCGGCCATGCAGATCGTACCGGCCGTGTCGATCATGTCGTCGACGATCAGCACGTTGCGGCCTTCGACGTCGCCGATGGCCGTCATCTTGCCCACGACGTTGGCCTTGGCGCGCTCCTTGTGCGAAATGATGATCGGCGTGCCGAGCAGTTTCGAATAGGTGTTTGCCCGCTTGGCGCCGCCCATGTCGGGCGCTGCGATCGAGAGGTCCTCGATGTTGAGGCTCTTGATGTAGGGCACGAAGATGCCGCTGGCGTAGAGGGCGTCGACCGGAACGTCGAAAAATCCCTGGATCTGGTCGGCGTGCAGGTCCATCGTCATCACACGGTCGACACCTGCGGCCATCAGCATGTTGGCTACCAGCTTGGCGCCGATCGGCACGCGGGGACGGTCCTTGCGGTCCTGACGCGCCCAGCCGAAGTAGGGCATCACGGCCACGACCTGATGGGCCGAGGCGCGGCGCGCGGCGTCGATCATCATCAGCAGTTCCATCAGGTTGTCCGAGGGCGGGAAGGTCGATTGGATGATAAAGACCGTACAGCCGCGGATCGACTCGTTGTAGCAGGGCTGGAATTCGCCGTCGCTGAAGCGCAGGACTTCCGACTGTCCGAGCGTCGTGCCGAAGCTCGCGGCGATCTTTTTGGCCAGATACTCCGAATCGCGACCGGTGAAAATTTTGATTTTGTGGATAGCCATAGATTTCGAGGATTTTTTTGACGTTGCAAATATAGAACAATACGATGAAAAAACACGCCCGCCCGGGCGTGTTTTTTCAACATTCGGTTAAACTTTTCCGCTGCGGCCCGGTTTTCATTCCGTAGCCCCGGGGCGTTTCTTCCCGTTGCGTGACGGCAGGGGTCAGTTCTGTCGCAGACATTCGCCGATGAAGTCGAGGATCTCCTCGCGCCCCACGGCCTTTTCCGACGAGGAGACGAACATCGGCGGCAGTTCCTCCCACTGCTGGGCGAGTGCGGTCCGGAACCGTTCCACGCTCTTTTCGCGCTGGGTTTTCGAGAGCTTGTCTGCCTTGGTGAAGATGATGCCGAAGGGGATGCCGTTTTCGCCCAGCATCTCGATGAACCGCAGGTCGATCTTCTGGGGTTCGAGGCGGATGTCCGCCAGCACGAACAGGAAGTGCATCTTTTCGCACTTGATGACGTAGTCGGTGATCAGTTTCGAAAACTCGCTGCGCTGTGTTTTCGACGTGCGGGCGTAGCCGTAGCCGGGCAGGTCGACCAGATACCAGGCATCGTTGATGCGGAAGTGGTTGATGAGACGTGTCTTTCCGGGCGTCCCCGACACCTTGGCCAGCCCTGTGCGGGCTGTGAGCATGTTGATGAGCGACGACTTTCCGACGTTGCTGCGCCCGATGAAGGCGATGTCTTTCAGGTCGTCCTTCGGGACCTGCGAAATGCGCTCGGACGAGCATTTGAATTCGGCTTTGGTGATCTGCATCGGTATCTGGTTTTATACAAAGGTACGAAAAAGCCGGATGGCTGCAAACCTGGGTTGCGTGCGGGGCTGTGAAACCTTCCGGCTGCTAAAAGGGTCGTTACGACCCCAAAGGTACGAAAAAGCCGGATGGCTGCAAACCTGGGTTGCGTGCGGGTCTGTAAAACCTTCCGGCTGATAAAAGGGGCGTTACCTCCTTAAGGCCGCGGAAAAGTCCGTATTGCGCCTGCGATTTGCGTAACGCAGGGGTCGGCTACTTTTTCCACGCGAGCGACACCCACAGCGGACAGTGGTCCGAGGCGGCGGTCGAGGTGTCCACCTGCCGCTCGGTGACGACGGCCGATTCGGGCAGTCCGCGGCCGAGGATGTAGTCGATGCGGATGGAGGGCTTGTCGGACGGGAAGGTCATCTGCGTGGTGTCCGAAAGGGGCCGGAATGCGCCGCCCAGCCCGTCGAGGACGGTTTTGGCGACCTTCATGTTGAAGTCCCCGGCCAGCAGCACCGGTTTGCGGCAGGTGTCGGTGACCGTGCGGATGATCGGCAGCGACGCGCGCTGGTCCTCGGGCGTAAGCGAGAGGTGGGTGACGCAGACCACGTAGTCGGGAAACTCGGCGACGAACAGTACGCGGGACTCTTCGCGTCCCGGAAGCGGGATGCGGCGCACGGCGAGCGGTTCGTCGCGCGACAGCAGGCCGACGCCGTAGGCGCCGCCGTCGTAGTCGATGGCGCGGCAGAAACGGGCGTGCATGCCCGTCATTTCACCCAGCTCCCCGGGGATGAAGCGTCCGGCCATGCGTCCGGTCACGCTGTCCAGTTCCTGAAGGGCCACGATGTCGGGGGCCGTGCGGTTGATGATCTCCGCCACGCGGCCGAGATCCTGAACATTGTCGATGCCGCGGCCGTTGCGGATGTTGTAACTCATGAATTTCAGGGTCGTCTGCCGCTGCGTGCAGGCGCCCAGCAGCAGGCCGCACACGGCGGCCGGCAGGAGAATGCGCAGAAAGGGTTTCATGTCGGGAAAGTCAATTTTCCACAAAGATAAGGCAACCTGCGCGAAAGATCAAATTTATTTCCTCCGGAAATGCGGGTTTAGCATCCGATTTGAAGCGGACGACGTGTGATTCCAAAATTTTCGCAGTCTATGAAAACACCTTTCCTGACGATGCTGTGCGCCGCTGCGCTGGCCGTCTTCCCTCTGCAGGCCGAAGCCTGCACCCGCGCCGTTTACCTCGGACCCGACGGCATGACCGTCACGGGCCGGACGATGGACTGGCGCGAAGATCCGCTCACCAACCTCTACATCTTCCCGCGGGGCGTCGTGCGTCGCGGGGCGAACACGGACAAGACCGTCTTCTGGACCTCGAAATACGGGTCGCTCTCGGCCGCCGGTTACGACATCGGCATCACCGACGGCATGAACGAAGCCGGGCTGGTCGCCAACCTGCTGTTCCTGCCCGAGTCGGTCTACGAACGTCCCGGCGACACGCGCCCCGTCATGGGGTTGAGCGTCTGGACGCAGTATGTGCTCGACAATTTCGCCACCGTGGACGAGGCCGTGGCCGAACTTTCGAAGGAGAAGTTCCGCATCGACGCTCCCGACCTGCCCAACGGCGTGCAGTCGCGGCTCCACCTGGCGATTTCCGATCCTTCGGGCGACAGCGCGATCTTCGAGTATCGCGACGGCAAACTGGAAATCCACCACGGACGGCAGTGTCAGGTGATGACCAATTCGCCCTTTTACGACGACCAGCTGGCGATTCTCGGCTACTGGCGGCAGATCGGCGGCCTGACAATGCTGCCGGGGACCAACCGCGCTTCGGACCGCTTCGTGCGGGCGTCGTTCTACATCGACGCCGTCGTGCAGACCTCCGACCCGAAGATCGCCGTGCCGGCCGTGATGTCGGTCATGCGCAACGTCTCGGTTCCCTACGGCATCTCCACGCCCGACAAGCCGCACATCGCCTCGACGCGCTGGCGCACGGTCTGCGACCAGAAGAACCGGGTCTACTATTTCGAACCGACGCTGGCCATGGAGACCTTTTGGGTCGACCTGGCGGCGATCGACTTTTCGGAGGGCAGCGGCGAGCGCACCCTCACGCTTGCCGGCGGGCAGACCTATGCGGGCGACGCCACGGCGAAATTCCGGAAATCGGCCAAGCCCTTCGTCTTTCTTTTCGGAGTTTAAGGGGAACGTAAATGCGCAATGCGCAATTTCGGCTTCGCTGAAACAATTGCATGATATTTACGTCAGCAAACTAAATAATTGTGAGTTGTTCAGCGGTGCCGCGGGTATTTGTTGTTGAACCGGTATCCGACGCCCAGCATCAGGAAGTTGGGCATGTGGAAATCGCGGAGACTGTAACCGATGTGGACGTAGGAACTGCGCGTCACGGCCACCTTCAGGGTGAGCATCTGGTAGAAGGCTTTCAGGTCGCCGCCCTTGTGCAGGAAGTTGGTTCCCAGACCGACCCCGATGTTGAAATAGGGCATCACGAACTCGGCACGGGCCGAGACGCCGAGCGCCAGCTGCCTGTCGACGCCGGGTTTCTCCACCGTCAGGTCGGCGCTGCTGCCCATCTCCACGATCTGGTCGGCGATGGCTACGTTGGCGCTGCCGTCGTACACGCCGTCGAGCGACACGCCTGCACGGAACTTGTAGCCGAAGTTATACATCGAGGCGAAGTTGAATCCCAGAACCGTGTAGGCATCCGGCGCGGCATACTGCTTGTCGCCCACTTCGATGCCTTTGCGCCGCCACGAGCCGAAGAACGTGAGGTCGTAGCTGAAATGGCGCGGGAATGCGGGGCAGACCGTCCGCGGGGCCATTTCGGATGACTTCCGTCCGAAATTGTAGGTCAGGCCCGCGCGCAGTCCCACGGCGTTGAGTCCCGCGTTGGGGAATTTGGTGTTGCCGTTGGAGAAGTGCGTGAGGCTCAGGCCCGCCGTGAAGTCCACCTCGCGCGTGACGCGCCAGTCGAGGAAGAAATCGGCGTTGAGATAGGCATTCATCTTCGAACCCATCATCTTGTTGAGGGGGTTCACGGCGTCGTCGTAGGGTTTCCAGCCGAACGAGAGGCCGAAATTCCATTCGTAGTTGAACGACAGCCGCGGGCTGATCCGTGCGATGCGCGCGCCCTGGAACAGGTAGACGGCGATCGGGTTTCCGAGTTCGTCGGGGTTTCCGAAGTCGTAGTAAGCGGCCCCGATGCCCTGATAGGCGCCGCCGTAAATTTGGTCGGGGATTGATCCGGGACGGAACTGGAACGAGTAGCGGAGGTGTCCCGAGAGGGAGAGGTCGATGGGCTGTCCGGCGCGGTTCTCGCCTTCGACGAAGGGGTTGGTCGGTAAGATGTATTCGGGGCGGAACTCCGCGCCGATGCGGTGCATGAAACGACGCCCGGAAGCGGTCGTGTCGCGGGTCTGGACGATTGATCCGTCGGCGTAGCGGGTGGCTGACGCCCGCCCGGAACTGTGGGGTTGCGTCGCTGTCCGCCGCCCATGGAGGTATCCGGCTCGGTATCCCGCCTCGTATCCGGCTTTGTAGCTTGCGCGGCAGTCGTTGTCCCAGCCTTTGGGGATCGCTGCGCTGTCCGCCGCAATCACTTCGGCCGCCGTTTTTTCCATTCGCTCCGAACGCGGTTCCGAAGCCTGTGCCGGGCTGTTCAGAAACAACATGCCGAAGAGCGTATATTTCAGAATCGGGGCCCGCAAGGCAAATTTCATAGCAGGGTAGAAGTTCGAAAGTTTCGGCGAATATACAAATTTTCCCCGGAATCGAGACCGTTTCGGCCGGAATTGTCGCGAAGTTTTTTATCTATTATGTGAAATAACGGATTGTTTTTAGTTGAAATGTGTAATTGAATATTTATATTTGTATAAGCGCCTGTACGGGTTTTGATGATCCAACTGGAGACCGGGAGGGAGACGGCGAGCCTGACATCCCGCTAACAGTTATTCTTACAGAAGATAAATATGCTGTATGTATCGGCGTGGGTGTCGCTTCATACAGTGCGAAATATCGGGAAGCAAGATGAAAGAGACGGATACTATGCAGTCGTATAAATACCTGCAAGCCATTTTTGGGGACAAGTGGGTCGATTGGGGCGTGAGCGTCGGGTTTCTCCTGCTCATCGCGAGTTGGTTCGTTCCGCGGAATACGGCGGATTTCTTGGTTGATTTCATCGTTACGGGACTTATGCTGGTTGTGGCGATCCGGATCGGCTGTGTGATCGTCCGTGTCCGCCGGGGTGATGAATTGTCTCGGGAGTCCGCCCGGTCGGTTCGTTTCCGGGAGGTGATAGGCAATGTCGTCTTTCTCTCGTTTTTCGTCATTGCATTACTGCTGATTGCCTGGCGTTATTTGCGGTAGCGATCCGGCCGAATGCCACTAAAAAATCCACCTTGGAAGAGGTGGATTTTTTAGTGGCGGAATATGCGGCTTAATACCCGAGTATGCGCAGCATCGAGCGGTAGGATTGCTCCCTGGCGAACAGGTCGCCCGAAGCAAGTCCCCCTTCTCAAAGGGGGATTTAGGGGGATTGTCTGTGCGGTGTATTGCACGCGCCCGTCGGGGCGTTCGGATTTAGTATCCGAGTATTCGGAGCATCGAGCGGTAGGATTGCTCCTTGGCGAACAGGCGCGTGTAATACTCGTTGTCCGACTTGTCGCGGTCGATGATCACGTGCTTGGGTGCGGGGATCAGGCAGTGCTGGATGCCGCCGAAGCCGCCGAGCGACTCCTGGTAGGCTCCCGTGTGGAAAAATCCGATGTACTGCGTGTTGCCCGCTTCGAGTTTGGGCAGGAAGATGGCGCTGGTGTGGCACTCCGAGTTGTAGAAATCCTCGCTGTCGCAGGTCAGCCCGCCGAGCAGCACGCGCTGGTATTCCTTGTCCCAGTTGTTCACGGCCAGCATGATGTAGCGCTGGTTGATGCCCCACGTGTCGGGCAGGGTGGTGATGAACGACGAGTCGATCATGTACCAGTTCTCGCGGTCGTTCTGCTGTTTCTGGTTGACGATCGAGTAGAGCACCGCGCCGCTTTCGCCCACGGTGAACGAGCCGAATTCGGTGAAGATGTTGGGTTCCTCGACGCCGTTGCGCTGGCAGATGTTCTTGATCTGCGCCACGATCTCCTCGGTGAGGTACTCGTAGTCGTATTCGAAGTTGAGCGAGTTCTTGATCGGGAAACCGCCGCCGATGTTGAGGCTGTCCAGCTCGGGACAGATGGCCTTCAGCTCGCAGTAGACGTTCATGCACTTCGACAGCTCGTTCCAGTAGTAGGCCGTGTCCTTGATGCCGGTGTTGATGAAGAAATGCAGCATCTTGAGCTGGAATTTCTTGCTGTTGCGGAGTTTTGCCTTGTAGAAATCGACGATGTCGTTGTAGCGGATTCCCAGCCGCGAGGTGTAGAAGTCGAACTTGGGTTCCTCCTCGCAGGCGATGCGGATGCCGACCTTGCACTTCTTGGTGAACGAGTCCTCGAACAGCTCCAGCTCCTCCTTGTTGTCCAGCACGGGGATCGTGTTCGAGAAGCCGTCGTTGACGAGCTGGGCGATATTCTCGACGTACTGCGGGCGTTTGAACCCGTTGCAGATGATGTAGCGGTCCTTGTCGATGATGCCGCCGTCGTAGAGGGCGTTGATGATGTGGATGTCGTAGGCCGACGAGGTTTCCAGATGGATGTCGTTCTTCATGGCCTCTTCCAGCACGAACGAGAAGTGGCTCGACTTGGTGCAGTAGCAATAGTTGTACGAACCCTTGTAGTCGACCTTCGCCATCGCCACGTTGAACATGCGCTTGGCGCGGTTGATCTGCTGGGAGATCTTCGGCAGGTAGGTGATTTTGAGCGGAGTTCCGTACTGTTTGATCAGTTCCATCAGCGGAATGTCGTGGAAATTCAGCTCGTTGTCCTCGACGGAGAACTCATCCTGCGGGAAATCGAACGATTGTTCGATCAGGTCGATGTACTTGTCTTTCATGGCTCGTTCGGTAAAGTTTTTACAATCCGGCCCGGTTACTTTGCAATTTTCGGGCGAAAGTAGCTCGCCCGGATTTTGGAAAAAATCGGGATGCAAAATAGGCGAATATTTTTCGGATAACCAACACTTTGCCCGATTATTTTGAAAAAGCCCTCCGGAATATTGCTTTTTCCGCTGAAAAAGGGTAATTTTGAACCCGGATTTAAAGGATTTTCAACCGTGCTGATTCATACCCTGATACAATATCTGGAGTCGCACAGGCGGCTCGTCGTACCCCAACTCGGAACGTTCATCGTCAAGGAGCCGGGCCGGAGCGTCGTCTTTTCGGAACTGCTCAAGCGCGACGACGGCGTGCTGCGGGGGCTTCTCCGCGCCGGGGGGATGGGCGAACTGGAGGCCGCGGGCGAGATCGACCGCTTCGTTTTCGAGATCCGCCACGCTGTGGAGCATGGCTCGGAGTACCGCCTGGAGGGCTTCGGGGTGATGAAACCCGGTCCCAATGCGACCATCGCCTTCGTCTACGAGCCGCAACCCGCGTCGGAATCCCCCGCGCAAGAACCGGCTGCCGGGAAACGTCAGCCGCTGCAACCCGAGAAGGTGGCCGAGGCCGTCAAGACGGCTTTCACGGAGCCGCGCGTGTCGACTTCGGCGAAGATGAATCCCGATCCTTCGGTGCGGGGGCTGCGCTATGGCAAGCCGCCGAAGAACACCGATGCCTACCGCTACGTCGACCGCGTGCCGCGCCGCCGCGCCGACCGGTTCATCTGGATCGCCGTGATCGCCGCCCTGCTGGCCGTGGCGGCCATCGCCTTCGGACTCTGGCGCGACGCCCGGGAGAAGCAGGCCGAAAACGAATACATCGAACTTCCGCAGGCGGCGGAACTCCCGTCCGCCGCGTCCCAACCCGAACAACCCGAATAAATGACAGAGATCACCACCGTAAAACAACGCTTCGGCATCATCGGCAACTCCCCGCTTCTGGACAGGGCGCTGGAGGTGGCCCTGCGTGTGGCCCCTACCGACCTGACGGTGCTCGTTACGGGCGAGAGCGGTGTGGGCAAGGAGTTTTTCCCGCAGGTTATCCACGCCTATTCCGCGCGCAAGCACAGCAAATACATCGCCGTCAACTGCGCGGCGATTCCCGAGGGTACGATCGACTCCGAACTGTTCGGCCACGAGAAAGGCTCCTTTACCGGCGCCGTGGAGGCCCGCAAGGGGTATTTCGAGGAGGCTGACGGCGGCACGATCTTCCTGGACGAGGTGGCCGAACTGCCGCATCCGACGCAGGCGCGCCTGCTGCGCGTGCTCCAGACGGGCGAGTATATCCGCGTCGGTTCGTCGAAGGTGCAGAAGACCAACGTCCGCGTGGTCGCCGCCACGAACATGAACCTCCAGGAGGCCATCGCCCAGGGGCGTTTCCGCGAGGACCTTTACTACCGTCTGGGGACGGTCCCCATCACGGTTCCCTCGCTGCGCGAACGCCCGGAGGACATTCCGCTGCTGTTTCGCAAGTTCGCCGCCGATGTGGCCGTGCAGTACCGCATGCCCGCCGTGACGCTCGACGATGCGGCGCGCGAGATGCTGAAGAACTACTACTGGCGGGGCAACATCCGCCAGCTGAAGAACGTCGCCGAGCAGATTTCGGCCATCGAGCAGACCCGGGTGATCACCTCCGAGGTGCTGGCGAAATACCTGCCCCCGCAGGGCGGGGGCGCGCCGATGCACGCCGGGTCGGTGCGCATGGACGACACGATGTCGACCGAGCGCGAACTGCTCTACAAGGTGCTGTTCGACATGCGCGCCGACATCAACGACCTCAAGCGGATGATCTCCGAACTGATGAAGGGCGGCGTGCCGTGTCCCGAGCCGGTCCGTGACGTCAAGGCCCTGCTGCCGACCACGGCGCAGAGCAGCTACGTTCCGGCCGTCGCTTCCTATTCCCAGCCTCCGGTCTATGCCGAGAGCGAGGAGGTGACCGACGAGCCGCCCCGCGAGATGACCAAGGCCGACATGCAGCGCGAGCAGATCATCCGCGCCCTGCGCCGCAACAACGGCCGCCGCCGCGAGGCCGCTGCCGAACTTTTCATGTCGGAGCGCACACTATACCGCAAGATAAAGGAGTTAGGAATTGAAGACAATTCCTGACTTCAATTAAAAATTAAGAATTAAAAGAATGCGCAGATTCCGAGATAATTTTTCATTTTTCATTTTCCGTTTTTCATTGCTGGCTATCGCCGCGGTGATGACCGGCTGCGGCGTGTCCATCAAATACTCGCTGTCGGGCGCCTCGATTCCGCCCGACGCCAAGACCTTTTCGGTGGCTTACTTCCCCAACAACGCCACGATGGTGTCGCCGATTTTGAGTTCCACGCTCACCGAGGCGCTGGTCGACATGTTCACGCGCCGCACGCGCCTGATGCAGGTCGACGAGGGCGGCGACTTCGCCTTCGAGGGCGAGATCGTCAACTATACCTCGACGACGGCTTCGGTTTCGAGCGACGACTACGCCCTGCTCAACCGCCTGACGATCACCGTCAAGGTGCGCTTCACCAACGCCCTCGACGAGAAGATGTCGTTCAACCGCACCTTCCAGGCCTACGAGGACTACGACTCCACGAAACTGCTTACGGAGGTCGAAGGCGAGCTGATCCCCCAGATCGTCGACAAGATCGTGACCGACATTTTCCAGGCCGCGGCCTCCAACTGGTAATTCCGACGCGCGATGTCCGACCTGAAAACATACTTTGCGGCGCCCGGCCGGGCGGAGACGCCTTCCGCTGCCGAAGCCGGGGACCTTGCGGTGCGCTTCCCGTGGTTCCTTCCGGGGCGTATCCTGCGCGAGACGCTTACGGGCGAATCCGATCCGCGGGTGGCGCTGACGGCCCCGTGGCGGGCCGAGAGTTCGTTGCGCAGGGCCGCCGTCGACGCCTCGGCGCTCACGCAGCTCTCCTCGGAGGAGATCATCGACCGTTTCCTTCAGGAAGAGGACCTGCGCATCGTCGCCGGCGAGGGCGAACCCGAGGAGGAGGTCGTTCTGCAGCCCGAACTGGACGACGACGACGAGGTGGTCACCGAGGAGCTGGCCGAAATCTATCTCGCTCAAGGCCTTCGGGACAAGTCCGTGGCGATTTATCGCAAATTAAGTTTGCGAAATCCCGAAAAAAGTGTTTACTTTGCCGAACTTATTGGCAAAATAGAAAACAATATTAAAATTTAAGGTAATATGTTATACACGATTTGCATTGCCCTGATACTCGTTGCGAGCGTACTGGTGATCCTGGCGGTATTGGTGCAGAACCCCAAGAGCGGCATGGCCGCCAATTTCGGCGCGTCGAACCAGGTGATGGGGGTGCGCGAGACTACGAACTTCCTGGAGAAATTCACCTGGTCGATGGCTATTGCCATCGTGGTTTTGAGCCTTGCGGCTACGCTGGCCATGGACCGCGGTCTGGTCGCCGACAGCAATTTGGAGATTTCGAAGGACGCCAAGGCGCTTCAGGAGCGGGTCATCGAATCCGAGGCCGCCGCTACGATGCCGCAGGCCGAGATTCCCTCTGCCGGACAGACCGAGCAGCAGGCCGAGTAGCCTCCGCGCTCCGTCCGGAAACGCCGGAGGGGGGGAGACCTCGCCGTTATAGAAGACCGTGGATTCTTTCCGCGGTCTTTTTTTCGCCCGTCCGGAGGAGGTCCCGCATGGGACGATTCATCGGGGGCCGGAACGGTCCCGCAACAGAGACCCCGGAGGGGCGCCTTGCAATGGAAATTCCGAGGTTGTTTGCCTCCCGGAACGGGACGGTGAATTCCCGCCCGTATTTTGCGCCCGGCCGGAACCTCTCCGATTCATGTATTGGAAAAGCCCGCGGGATGCTCCGCGGGCTTTTTTTGTGCCGCTTCGAATCGCTCCGGGAGGAGCCCCCCCCCTTGGGCGAAAACGGTCAGAGATGCTGCGGACTGAAAGCCCCGATGGTCTTGATCCGCTCCTCGAAATCGTCGCGCGAGACGAGCGTGTGCCCCTTGATCTTCGACCGGTAGTTGTAGATCGTGCTCACGGAGTAACGCAGCAGCGCGGCGATTTTCGACGAGTCGTTGATGCCCAGCCGGATCAGCGCGAAGATGCGCAGCTCGGTCGTCAGCAGCTCGCCCTTTTTCGGCTCGATGCGCGCCTCCTTGTCCAGCAGGGAGTTGAAATCCTCGATGAACGTGGGGTAGAGTTGCAGGAACGTCGTGTCGAAGTTGCGGTAAAACTCCTCCAGTTCGCGGCTGTCGCCGTCGGTCGGGGAGTACTCCTTCCGCAGTTCGTCGACGCGGCCGTCGCGCAGCAGGCGGCGTACGTGGCGGCGCGAGTCGATGATCTTGTCGATGTACTCCGAGCACATCGTCAGGAAGATGCCGATATACTCCTCCTTCACTTCGTTGGCCTCTGAAATCTGGCTGTTCAGTCCTGCCAGTCGCTTGTTGATGTGCTGGAGGTCTTTGTTCGAGATGTTGAGCCGGTTGTTGGCCTGCTGCAATTCGAGCCGCGCAAGGTTCAGCTTGCGGTTCTGCCGCAGGACGAAGACCACGCCCCCGAGGGCCAGCAGCATGAAGCAGCCGATCGACACGACGAAGATGTTGTACATGGCGTCCATCCGCTGCCGCCGGACCCGGTAGGCCTCTTCGATGACGTGCAGCGCCAGTGCGTCCTGCCACGGGCGGAGCCGCGAATTGAAGAACCGTGCGTCGTCCATCACGATCCGCATGTAGCGCATGGCGCGCTGGATGTTGTCGTCGTCGAGCAGCGTGTTGGCGAGGCTTTTCAGTGCGGCGTTGTCGCGGATCGCCAGCTGGATGTCGGTCATCGCCGAGCGTGCGAACCACACCTGCGCCGTGGGCGTGTCGTCCATCAGGTCCGCCACGAGGGCGCGCATGTACGACGCCTCGGCATATTCGCGCGAAAGGGGTTGCAGGGTGCTGCACAGCCGTTCGGAAATCTCCACGGCCTGCGGGTAGTCGCGGGCGCCGATCGCCTGGCGGAGCCGGAAGTTGAGGTGCGTGACCGACTCCGGTTCGGTGTTCTCCACGATCAGCTGGGCGTAGATCACCGTAAGCCGCCACGATTCGTGTCCCTGCGCCGAGTCGTGGGAGTAGAGCTGGAGTTCGTCGTTGAGTTTGTGGCGGGCGATGTAGTAGTCGACCAGCTGCCTGCGGTCCAGCGCCGTGGTGTCGACCAGTTTCAGCATGTTCGCCGCTTCGAGGTAGATACCCGCCGAACTGTACAGGTATGCCAGCTGGATACGGCTCTCGTTGAGGTGCCCCGCGTCGTTCATGCGCGTCGCCAGGGCGATGTTGCGGTAGAGGTAGTCGATGGTCGAATCGGCCTGGTAAGGGGTGTATTCGTCGATCAGCTGCTGGTTGAGGATGTAGCGCTGGGCGTCCGAGAAATCCGATTTCCGGAGGATGTTTTTCAGCGATTCGATCCGCTGTTCGCGTCCGGCGATGTAGGAGTCCCGGTGCGAAAGGGTGGCGTCGAGCTGTGAAAGCACGCTTTTCAGGTCGTTTTGGGCCGAGGCGGCGAGCGTTGCGGCGAGCAGCAGTACGGTTGACAGAAGGTTTCTCATGTGCGGACGGTTCACGGTTTGTTCCTGACAAAGATCGGAAAAAGGACGGATGGTTCCAAGACCGAATCGGGTACGGTGCGGTACTTTCCGGCTGATAAAAGTGTCGTTACGGCACCAAAGATAGGAATAATCCCGGGAAAATCAATGCCGGGCGGCGCGCTTTCCGCCGGTCGGACCGTCCGGCCGTTTTTCCCGGCAGGACGGGCGGCCGGCCCGGCGAACGGAACGTGCTCCGGGAGCCGGATTTATTTAAAATATTTTATTATATGCCGTTTCCGGGCTTCCGGGGCAGTTGTGAAAATTCCGATCAATCTACTTTTTTTTGCAATCGTCAAATAATTAATATATTGAATATCAAGTAGGTGTATTTTTATAAACGGGTTTTGAGTTTACAATTTGCTGTTTAAATTTTTTTCATGTCGCGGAGGATAGTTACTTTTATTTAAGCGGAAATAAGGCGATGAAGTGTCGATTTTTTAAGAACTGCGCCTTACCTATTTATAATATTAACTTAAAACTTAAAAACCTTAAATTCCTATGGCACATTTTTGCAAGAAACTGCAAGCGGACTGCCGGAGAGGGTGGATGCTGGCACTGACGGCGATGCTGATCGTCTTTGCGCCGGCGGCCTTCGCCCAGTCGGCGCCGACAGTGACGGGAACGGTCACCGACCAGTCGGGACAGCCCGTTATCGGAGCCACGATCATCGAGCAGGGAACTACGAACGGCGCTACGACGGGCGTGGACGGCTCTTATTCCCTCAAACTGCGAGGGGGGGGGAATTCTGCTAACCTGATTTTCCAGTCGCTCGGATTCGTTTCGCAAACGGTCGCCGTGAACGGCCGCACGAAGATCGACGTGAAACTCGCCGAAGACGCCGTGGCCCTCGACGCCGTGGTGGCGATCGGTTACGGCACGGTCAAGCAGAAGGACCTTACGACGGCCGTTTCGGTCGTCAAGACCGACGACCTGGCCCGCCGCCCGATCACCTCGGCCTCGGGCGCCCTTCAGGGCAAAGCCGCCGGCGTGCAGGTCATCCAGCCCAACGGCTCGCCCGGACAGGGCATGGTGGTCCGCGTCCGCGGCGCTTCGTCCATCTCGTCGAGCAACGACCCGCTCTATGTGGTCGACGGCGTTCCCGTGGGCGAAGGAAACTACGCCATCGCTTACCTCTCTCCCAACGAAATCGAGTCGATGCAGGTGCTGAAGGACGCCTCGTCGGCCGCCATCTACGGTTCGCGCGCCGCCAACGGCGTGGTGCTCATCACCACCAAGCAGGGCAGCCGGAAACGAGGCCCCGAGATTTCGTTCTCGACCTTCGTCGGCATTTCGAAGGTGACCAAGAGCTACGACGTGCTCAATGCCCGGCAGTACCGCGACCTGATGGAGGAGAACGGCGCCGTGTCGGGGCTTCCGGCCGATCTGTCCGACCGGACCGACTGGTTCGACGAAACCTACTCGACGGGCGTCAACCAGAACTACCAGTTCTCGGTCTCCAACGGCGATGAAAACTCGTCCTATTACCTCGGCGGCGGCTACACCAACGAAAAGGGCATCATCAACACCACCTCTTCGGACCGTTACAACGTGAAGGCCAGCTTCGACAAGAAGATTTTCAAATGGGTTTCGGCCAACGCCTCGACGACTTTCTCGCACTACACCACCAAGGGCACGATCATCTCGGGTCAGGGCGCCAACCGCGCCGGCGTGGTGGTGTCGGCCATCACGACCCCGACCTACGCGCCGATCTGGGACCCCGAGAATCCCCAGCAGTTCTACAATAATTTTTACGGCGCCAACCTCACCTCGCCGCGTGAGAACATGGCCCGCACGGATTACAACCAGGATGTCACCGACCGTCTGCTGCTCTCCGGCGGCCTGACGTTCTACCTGGCCAAGGATCTGACCTTCAAGTCGACGGTTTCGATGGACCGCCGCTGGGTCCACTCGTCGTCGTTCCTCGACCCGATCCGCACCTCCTACGGACGGACGCAGCACGGAACCGCCTCGGACACCCGTTCCGACGATATGCGCATGGTCTATGACAACATCCTGACCTGGAACAAGTCGTTCGACCGCCACAGCCTCGAAGTGATGGCCGGCACGTCGGCCACGACCTCCGTGTGGGAGCAGTTGAGCGGCTCGCGCTCCTATTTCTCCTCGACCAACAACAACGCCATTCCCAACCTGAACGGCGGTAACAACGGCGGCGTCCGCGGCCAGAGCTACGGCAAATCGGAGTGGTCGATCATGTCCTATCTGGCGCGCGTGTCGTACAACTACGACAGCAAGTACCTCGTGACGGCCAATTTCCGCGCCGACGGTTCCTCGAAGCTGGCTCCCGGCCACCGCTGGGGTTACTTCCCCTCGTTCTCGGCCGCGTGGCGCATCTCGGGCGAGAAGTTCCTGCGCGACGTGTCGTGGATCAACGACCTGAAACTGCGCGCCGGCTGGGGACAGACCGGTAACCAGGCGGGTCTGGCGGAGTACGGCTGGATGCAGCAGTACAGCACCAACTACTACGACTGGACGCTGACCGAGAATGCGCAGGCCGTGCCGACGGTCGGCGGTCGCAGCAACATCAAGAACGAGGACCTTACGTGGGAGACCTCTTCGCAGACCAACGTCGGACTCGATTTCGCGCTGCTGAACAACCGTTTGAGCCTCTCGCTCGACTATTACTACAAGTACACCAAGGACATGCTGATGAGCGTGCCTCTGCCCTCGCCCTATCCCAACATCACGCGCAACGACGGCGAGATGTCGAACCAGGGCTTCGAGATCACCCTTTCGTCGGTCAACATCGCCCGGAAGGATTTCAACTGGTCGACCGACCTGAACGTTTCGCTCAACCGCAACAAGGTCGAAAAACTCAACCTGAAGCAGGTATACTACTACGCCACGACCTCCGACGCGACCAACGACAACGTCGTGCGCATGACCCCGGGCCACCCGCTTTCGATGTTCTGGGGCTATGTCTCCAAGGGGGTCGATCCCGAGACGGGCGACCTGGTTTACGAGGACCGCAACGGCGACGGCGAGATCACGCCGCTGGACAAGACCTGGATCGGCAACGCCAATCCCAAGTTCACCTTCGGCATGACCAACAACTTCTCGTGGAAGGGGCTTAACCTGAACATTCTGATCACGGGTTCCTACGGCAACGACATCTTCAACGCCTCGCGCATCGAGACCGAGGGCATGGCCTCGGCCAACAACCAGACCACCACGGTCCTGCGGCGCTGGCGCATTCCGGGCCAGCAGACCGACGTGTTCCGCTCGGACAACCCCGCTTGGAACGTGAAGAATTCGTCCTACTGGGTCGAGGACGGCTCCTACCTCAAGGTGAAGAACATCACCCTGTCGTACGACATCACCTCGCCGAAGCTCAAGCGCATCAACATCACGCGCATCCAGCCTTACATTTCGCTCCAGAACTTCATCACCTGGACCGGCTATTCGGGCTACGATCCCGAGGTGAGCCAGTCGGAAAGCGCCACGCAAATGGGCATCGACTGGGGAACCTATCCCAACGTGCGCACGGTCGTCGTGGGTCTGAATCTTACTTTCTAACCGCTGAAAAAAGAACCGATTATGAAAAAGATATTTTTAATTGCCGCGGGTCTCTCGCTGGGGGTTGCCACCACGTCGTGCAGCCTTGAGAAATTCCCCGAGACGATGTATGCCGAGAACAACACCTCCGGCACGGGCGACAGCGAGACGGCCATCAACACCCGCGAACTGCTCGAAGGCCAGCTTACGGCCATGTACAACTACATGAAGGGCGATCTCCAGACCTACTGGTATCAGCTGATCACGCTCGCCGAGGCGCGCGCCGACAATGCCTACGGCGGCAACATGGCCGAGACGAAGGTCGTCAGCGTCGAGTCGAACCACATCGACAGCGACAACGAATTCGCCTCGAACCTGTGGAACTACTCGATGAACGCCGTGGACTATGCCAACCAGGTCATCTGCAACATCGATCTGGTGAAGGAGAACGATCCGTCGCTCACCGACAAGGAGTACCAGGAGTGGCTCTCCGAAGCGCTCTGCTGGCGCGCCTATATCTGGATGAACATGATGCAGCTTTTCGGAGAAATCCCGATGCTGACCGAAATCCCGCCCGCCATCAACGCCGGGAACGTCGAGGAGGTCTATCCGCTCTATTTCCCGGCCCGCGTGTCGAAGCAGACCGTCGGCGAGCAGATCGTCAAGGACATCGAGGAGTATGCCTGCAAATACGCCCCCGACATGGACGCTTCGAACAAGTTCCGCATCACCAAGGGCTTCGCCTACGGCCTGATGGCCCGTTTTTACTCCATGCGCGAGTTCCGCGACTGGTCGAAGGTCGTCTCGGCCTGCGAAGCGGTCGAAGGGATGGGGTACAGCCTTTGCGACAAGTACGGCGACCTGTGGGCCTACACCACCGGCGATACGGGCATGGCTGCGATGAACACCCGCGAGTCGATTTTCGAGGTGCAGTGGACCAGCCAGACCTCGGGTTCGTGGATGTGGATGATGTTCCACCGCAACGCCTATGTCCCGGGCGACAGTTTCTCGTGGGCCAAGTGGTGCACGCCGTCGCGTAACCTGACGAAGGCTTACGACGCCGAGGGCGACACCGAGCGCAAGAATGCGTCGGTCGTCTACGACGAATGCGGTTGGTCGTACCACTATCCGAGCGACGAATACGCTTTCATGCACAAGTTCCCGACCAACGTGACCCCGGTTTACCTGATGCGTCTGGCCGAGATCCGGCTCCTGCATGCCGAAGCGCTGGCCAATACGGACGATCCGGGAGGCGCCGCCGACATCGTGGACGAGATCCGCGGCCGCGCCGGCATTGGCAAGCTGACTGCGGCGCAGCGCGCGTCGGCCGACCTGATGCGCGAAGCCGTGCTCCACGAACGCCGTCTGGAACTGGCCATGGAGGGCTTCCGCTGGTTCGACCTGATGCGTTACGGCGACGACTATTCGAAACTGTTCGAAATCTGCGACGGCGTCAACATCAAAGGCTCGGCGTCCTACGACTCCTACTTCCAGACCCGCCGCGCGATGAACGACAACCGCGTGCTGATGCCGGTGCCGACTTCAGTGCTGGAGGATAACACCAACATCGAACAAAACCTGGGCTATTAACCTTAAAATTGCGATTCTGCCATGAAATTCACGATCAATAACAACCTGCGCCTGCTGACCTGCCCGCTGCTGCTCGCCGGAGCCGTATGCTGTTCCAGCGGGAACGACGGCGACACGCCGGCTCCCGGTCCTGGCCCCGATCCCTCGCCCGTGACGGGCGATGTTCTCGCCTACGTCACCTCGGCCGACGGCAACCGCCTGTTCACGGAGGAGGGACTCGACTACTCGAAGGTCTCGATGTCGCCCTACCGGGTCACGATCGACCCCTCGACGACCTACCAGACCGTCGACGGTTTCGGCCCGGCCATCACCGGCGCTACGTGCTACAACCTGCTGCAAATGTCGCAGGCCGACCGCACGGCGATCCTCCGGAAGTGCTTCGACCCCGAAACCGGAGCCGGTTTCAGCTTTATCCGCGTGCATATCGGCGGCTCGGACTTCTCGATGGACGAATACACCTGCTGCGACCGGGAGGGCATCGAGTTCTTCGCCATTCCCGCCGTGGAGAAGGATGGCATCTTTCCGGTGCTGAAAGAGATTCTGGAGATCAATCCCGAAATCAAGATCATGGGTTCGCCGTGGTCGTGCCCCAAATGGATGAAGGGCACGGTCGCCGACCCCTCGAAACCCTACGATTCGTGGACCGGCGGTCGTCTCAATCCCGCCTATTACGACGATTACGCCGAGTATTTCGTGCAGTGGGTGACCGAGATGGAGGAGAACGGCTTCCCGATCTACGCCATCACGATGCAGAACGAGCCGCTGAACAAGGGCAATTCGATGTCGCTCTACATGCCGTGGGAGGACCAGCTGGCCTTCGTCAAGAAGCTCGGCCCGGCATTCCGCAAGGCGGGCATCGACACCAAGATCCTCTGCTACGACCACAACTACAACTACGACAACGTCGCCGGCCAGCAGAACTACCCGCTCAACATCTACGCCGACGCCGATGCCGCGCAGTGGGTCGATGGCTCGGCCTGGCACAACTACGGGGGCAGCGTGAGCGAGCTGGACAACATCCGCGCCGCCGCGCCCGATAAGACGATCTACTTCACCGAGGCCTCGATCGGCACGTGGAACTACAATTTCGAGAGCTGCGTGATCGACGACTTCGAGTCGATCTTCCTGGGGACGCTGAGCCGCTACGGCAAAGGGGTTCTGCTGTGGAACCTGATGCTCGACGACAAGGGCGCTCCGAACCGCCCCGGAGGCTGTACGACCTGCTACGGGGCCATCGAGATCAGTTCGTCGGATTACAAGACGCTCAAGTACAACAGCCACTATTACGACCTGGCCCAGTGCGCCAAGGTCATCCGGCCGGGTGCCGTGCGCATCGGCGCGTCGGGTTACACGGCGTCGGGGCTGACCTACCTGGCCTTCCGGAATCCCGACGGATCGAAAGCCTTCGTGGCGCTCAACAGGAGCGCCGGCGAACAGACCGTCGCCGTGTATGAAAACGCCGACCGTTCGTTCAAATACACCATCCCGGCCAAGTCGATCGCCTCGTTCCGCTGGGGCGCCGGAGCCGAAAACTAACCTTTAAAATTCGCAGAACATGAAAACGCTGAAATACATCGCACTGTCGCTGCTCGTCGCTGCCTCGACGACGGCGTGCAAGGACGATCCCGAACTGCTCACCACCGACGTCGGTCCCGAGATGACCGTCGTTTCGGCCGATGCGTCGGGCGTCTACGGCGGCAAGGTCGACTTCGAGGTGACGATGACCGACCGCTATGCGCTCTCGACGCTCAAGGCGCAGGTATTCTTCGACGACGAGATGGTCGCCGAGGAGGTGATCCGCACCAAAAGCGACGGAACCTACACGGGGGCTGTGACGCTTCCCTTCTACAAGAACATTCCCGACGGCGAGGCCACGCTGCGCTTCGTGGGGCAGAACGTGCGCTTCGGAACGACGACCGTCGACCGGCCGCTCGCCGTATCGCGCCCCAAGCCCGCCTACCTGACGTTCTTCCTCGATGACGCGGAGTACCGCATGGAGCCTACGGGTAACGACTACGAATACGCCGTGACGGACGAGTTCCCGCAGAAGCCGCAGGGCTACATCGCGACGCCCGAACTCGACGCCGCTGGCTCGGTGGTGACCTTCGGCTACGACTCTGGAGCCGGCGGCATCGTCTCCGATTCCACCGACGCCATTCCCTTCGCCAATTCGAATGCCGGGGAGTTCACGATCACCTTCAACCTGCTGACCTTCGAGGGTTCTCCTTTCATCAAACTGCTCTTCGGCGAGACGGAGATGACGATGGTCGACAATGACAATTACAGCATCGTCACCACGCTGACCGAGGGCCGGACCTACAAGCTGACGGGCGTTTCGGACTTCGCCGACTGGGATGTGGACCGCGACTTCTTCGAACGCGCCGATGTTTCCGATCCCGAGACGCTGACCTTCCTGCCGATGACGGGCATGTACAAGGTGACGGCCAATTTCAAGCACCGCTACCTGAAGATCGAGGCCATGAAGTCGGCGACGGAGCTTGCCACGCTCAACGACGACGGTTCGGGAGCCATCTGGGCCATCGGCGGCACGGAGGTCGGCAAGCCGACGCTGAAAAACGCCGCCAGCTGGAGTCCCGAGGACGGGGGCTTGTGTCTGGCGCGCGTCGCCGACAAGAAGTACCAGCTGACGCTCGTTGCGGGAATCTCGCTCAACGCCTCTTCGTTCGACTTCAAGTTCTTCCACCAGAAGACCTGGGGCGGGGAATTCGGCGGCAAGGACATTTCGACCGCGAGCGATTTGGTGAAGATCAGCGATTCGGGCAACCTGGGCCTGGTGGAGGGCAAGACGCTCGACCTGGGCGGCATCTACCGCTTCACGGTGGACATCACGGGCGGCAATACGGCGGCCGTGCTGACCGTCGAGAAGGTGGGCGAGCAACAGCTTCCGCCGGCCGACATCACTGTCAACGGAACGCCGATGGCTCAGCTCGACGTGGACAACTACCAGCTGGACCTCGACCTGACGCAGGGCCAGACGCTGACGCTGGGCGGCGCCGACGCCTTCACGCCGGCGTGGATCAATCCCGACTTCTTCGAGGCGGCCTCCGCGACGAGCGTCAAGCTGGTCCCCGTCACGGGCAAATACCGCATCACGGCCAATCTGGCGACCCGGGTGATTGATGCGCTGGTGCTCAACGCCGACGGCTCGGGGCTTGCCACGTTGAGCGACGACGGCCACGGGGCGGTCTATTTCATCGGCTACGGCATCGGTTCGCCCGCGGCCGTGAACGAACCGGGCTGGACCACCGAAAAGGGCGTCTGCGTGCCCGAATCCGCTCCCGGCATCTACACGATGACGGCCCAGGCGGGTCTGGAAGGCAGCACGACCCTCGGACAGCGTTTCCGCGTGAGCGGCTGGAGCGGCAAGTTCTTCCGGAACCGCGGCTGGGACGGTCTGGGAGCCTTCATGCTGGCGCCGGGCGCCGAGGCGTTCTTCTCGATCGCCGGGGACGGCAACATCGAGATCGCCTCGGGAGTCACCCTTGAGGAGGGCGCGACCTATCGTCTGACACTCGACGTGACGGCGGGAAAAGACAACCCCGTTTTGTCGCTGGTTAAGAAATAATCGTTAATTTTGCAAACGGAGTGCGCGGCCTCTCGACTGTGCACTCCGTTTGTGAATATGCACTAATCCATTCCAGACATGAAAAATAAAATTCTGTTGAAGAGTCTCGCCGGGCTGTGCGCCCTGGCGGCGGTCGCCTGCGGAGGCGGGCCGGGGCCGCAGGGCAGCGTCGCCGTCTACCTCGACGAGTCGCAGCCGATCGAAAAGCGGGTCGAAGACGCCCTTTCGCGCATGACCCTCGAAGAGAAGGTCGCCATCCTGCATGCGCAGTCGAAATTCTCGTCGGCGGGCGTTCCGCGCCTGGGCATTCCCGAGGTGTGGTGCACCGACGGCCCTCACGGCATCCGCCCCGAGGTCCTGTGGGACGAATGGGACCAGGCCGGCTGGACGAACGACTCCTGCACGGCTTTCCCGGCGCTGACGTGCCTTGCCGCGACGTGGAATCCCGAAATGTCGGCGCTGTATGGCAAATCCATCGGCGAGGAGGCGCGCTACCGCGAGAAGGACATCCTGCTGGGACCCGGCGTGAACATCTACCGCACGCCGCTCAACGGCCGCAATTTCGAGTACATGGGCGAGGATCCCTACCTCTCCTCGCGGATGGTCGTTCCCTACATCGAGGAGGTGCAGAAGAACGGCGTTGCCGCCTGCGTGAAACATTTCGCACTCAATAACCAGGAGGCCCACCGTCACGGCATCGACGTCGAGGTCGACGACCGTGCGTTGAACGAGATCTACCTCCCGGCGTTTAAAGCCGCCGTTCAGGAGGGCGGCGCATGGGCCGTCATGGGCGCCTACAATAAATACAAGGGAGAGCATTGCTGCCACAACCGCTACCTGCTGAACGACATTCTGAAACGCGACTGGGCCTTTGACGGCGTGGTCGTCTCCGACTGGGGCGGCACGCACGACACGAAGCAGGCCGCCGAGAACGGTCTCGACATGGAGTTCGGTTCGTGGACCGACGGTTTGAGCTGGGGTGCCAGCAACGCCTACGACAACTATTACCTCGCCGCCCCCTACCTCGATATGCTCCGCAAGGGCGAGGCTTCGACGGCGACGCTCGACGACAAGGCGCGCCGGGTGCTGCGGCTGATTTTCCGCACGGCGATGAACACCCGCAAACCGTTCGGGTCGCTCAATTCGCCCGAACATCTGGCCGCTGCGCGCCGTATCGCCGGCGAGGGCATGGTGCTGCTGAAAAACGAGGGCGGGGTGCTGCCCATCGACCTCGGGCGTGCGAAGACCATCGCCGTCGTGGGCGAGAATGCGATCAAGATGATGACCGTGGGCGGCGGCTCCTCGTCGCTCAAGGTGCGGCACGAATATACGCCGCTCGAAGGCATCCGCGCCGCTGCGGCCGGCAAAGCCGAGGTGATCTACGAACGCGGCTACGTCGGCGACGTGACGGGCGACTACAACGGGGTGAAGACCGGGCAGGATTTGAGCGAGAGCCGTTCCGAGGCGCAGCTGATCGCCGATGCCGCGGCCGCGGCCCGCAAGGCCGACGCGGTGATCTTCGTCGGGGGGCTGAACAAGAGCAACCACCAGGACTGCGAAGGCGACGACCGCCTGCAATACGGCCTGCCGTATGCGCAGGACAAAGTGATCGGGGCGCTGGCCGAAGCCAATCCCAATCTGGCGGTGGTGATCGTCTCGGGCAACGCCGTGGCGATGCCGTGGATCGACCGTGTTCCGGCGGTGCTGGAGGCGTGGTTCTCGGGTTCCGAGGCGGGCAATGCGCTTGCCGACGTGGTGTTCGGTGCGGTGAACCCTTCGGGCAAGCTGCCCTTCACGTTCCCCGTGCGGCTGGAGGACAACGGCGCGCATGCGCTGGGCGAATACCCGGGCGCGGACAAGGTGAAGTATAACGAGAGCATCTTCGTCGGTTACCGCTGGCACGACAAGGAGCAGCTCAAGCCGCTGTTCGCCTTCGGCCACGGGTTGAGCTACACCGCCTTCGCCGTCGGCAACGTGAAGGCCGACCGTACGACGCTCGCCCCGAACGGCAGCATCCGTATTTCGGCCGACGTGACCAACACGGGCGACCGTGCGGGCGCCGAGGTCGTGCAGCTTTACATCGGCGATGAGCAGTCGTCGCTGCCGCGTCCCGTGAAGGAGCTGAAAGGTTTTCAGAAAGTTTCGCTGAATCCCGGGCAGACGCAGACCGTGACTTTCGAGATCACCCCCGGGATGTTGCAGTACTACGACGACGCAAAGGGTGCGTGGGTGGCCGAGCCGGGCGCGTTCACGGCCTATGTGGGCGTCGCGTCGGACGATATTCGCGGCACGGTGGAATTCGAGTTGAAATGATTCCGCAGCCGGAAAGGAGAAGTCCGCGACCTCTGACAGGTCGCGGACTTTTTCATTGTTCGGTCCGGATGCGATAGAGGGCGTGCCTGCGCAGGGGATGCCCCTCGGGCAGGGCGGGGTGGTCGAACTCTCCGACGCACGTCATGCCGAGCTTTTGCATCACGCGCCGGGAACGCCCGTTTCCGACGAACGTGAAGGCGACCAGTTCCGGAATGCCGAGTTTCGCGGCGTGTGCGATGCATGCCCGGGCCGCCTCGGTGGCGTAACCCTGGCCCCAGGCGTCGTGCCGCAGCCGCCAGAGTATCTCGACCTGGCCCTCCAGCCCGCCGGAGAACGTCACGCGGTGCAGTCCGGTGAATCCCAGCAGCTCTCCGTCCGAAAGACGTTCGACGGCATACGGACCGAATCCTTCGGTCGAAAACTCGTCGCGGATGCGGTCGAGCAGGTCGGCCGACTCTTCGGCGGTGAGCGTCGCGGGGAAATACTCCATGACCCGCTCGTCGGCGTTCATGGCGGCGAAAGCCGGCTGGTCTTCCTCCCGCCATGCGCGCAGTGCGAGGCGGGCCGTTCGGGACGGGTAAAGCATACTTGCTTGTTTTGGGTGTTCGGGGAGTGTCGCGGAAGCGCGGAACGGAATGGCCGGTCCGGAAACCTTCTGCCGCCCCTGAATCCGGCGTCTTGCGCCGGCGCCGCTTATTCGGCGACCTCCTTTTTCGAGCGTTTGCGCGTGTTGATCGTCAGGTAGCGTTGCAGGGTCTGCTGCAACCGCACGGGGTCGATGTTCAGACGGATTTCGCCGCCCTGTGCGATCGAGATGTCGCCCGTCTCCTCCGAGACGACGACGATGATGGCGTCCGAAATCTCGCTCATGCCGATCGCCGCGCGGTGCCGCGTGCCGAACGACTTGGGCACGTCGCTCTGCGTCACCGGGAGGATGCACTTGGCCGCCACGATCCGGTCGCCCTCGATCAGCGCCGCGCCGTCGTGCAGCGGGGCGTTCTTGAAGAAGATGTTCTTGATCAGCGATGTCGACACCTTGGCGTCGAGGGCGATGCCGCCTTCGGCGATCAGCCGCAGGTCACTCTGCTGACCGATGACGATGAGCGCCCCGGTCTTCGTCTCGGACATCTCGCGGCAGGCCGTGACGATCGGCACGACGTTGGTCTGCACGGTGTCCTCGCCCGTCGAGAAGATGCGGGTGATGAAGTTGAAATGTTTCTGGCGCATGCCGATCATCTGCAGGAAGCGCCGCAGTTCGGGCTGGAAGACGATGATCAGCGCGATGGCTCCCACCGAGATCAGCTGTCCGAGGATCGTCGACAGCAGCTCCATGTTCAGCGCCCGGACGACCACCCACAGCAGGTAGACGGCGATGATTCCCGAGAGAATGTACGGCGCATTGGTTCCCTTGGTCATGCGGTAAATCCAGTACATGATCACGGCCACCAGAATGATGTCTATCAGGTCGACGAATGTGAACGGAACGAATCCCATCGTGTATCAGAAAATTTATCAGGTTTCAGTTATCGCACAAAGATACGAAAAAGTTGGGCCGCTGCAAAACCGGACCGCATGCGATTCGGCAAAACGCCGCGACTTTCCGACAGTGTCGTTACGACGCCCAAGATATAAAAAATACCGACTTCCGCCGTGCGGGGAAGCCGGTTTTTTTTGTTTTTCGCGGGCGGGGCTACTTCTTCTCGGCCTTTTTGTCGGCGGCATACAGCTCGTTGACCTTCGCCAGCACGGCGGGGGTGATGTTGAGCGTCGTGTCCGCGTCGATCAGCGCCGAGGCGTTGAGGATCAGTTTGTACTTCTTGCCGCTGTTGATCTCCTGCACGGCGCGGTGCAGCAGGTCCTGGGCGCGGTTGGTGAACACGTAGTTCTCCTCGTCGAGCGTCTGGGCCTCCTTCTGGGCGTTGCTCTGGTAGGAGGCCACCTTCTTCTGGATGCTCTCCTGCTGTGCCTGCGCGTCGCGCGAGGTGATCAGTCCCTTTTCGTACTTCTGCTGCAACTGGGCGGCTTCGGCCTGGAGGTTCTGTTCGCGCTGCGCCCAGCTCTTCTGCGCCTTCTCGGTCTTCTCCTGAAGCGCTACGCCTTCGTTCTTGTAGAGGTCGCACTGGGCCAGCACGGCTTCGACCTGAACGTATGCGATGTCGCTCGAAACAACCTGCTGCGCCGCCGCCTCGGCCGCAACTTCGGCCTGCCCGGTGGTCTTCGTGCCGCAGGCCGCGAGGACGAGAGCCGCAGCCAGCGCCGGAAAGAGAGTTTTTTTCATATCGTTTTTTGGTTTGTTTAGTTAATTATTCAGCATTTGAGACACAAAGGTAAAAAAAAATCTTTACTTTTGCCCAACCCGCAGCAAAATTTGAAACACATGTACGAATACATCAAGGGCACAGTCGCCGAAGTGGCTCCCGCTTACGCAGTTATCGACGTCGGCGGGGTGGGCTACTACCTCCATATTTCGCTCGAAACCTACTCCGCGATCGAACACGAGACCGAGACCCGGCTCTACGTCCATTACGTCGTGCGCGAGGATGCGCAGCTGCTCTACGGCTTCTCGACCAAAGCCGAGCGCGAGTTGTTCCGCCTGCTGATCAGCGTTTCGGGCGTGGGCGGCAACACGGCGCGTATGATCCTTTCGACTTATTCGCCGCGCGAGTTGCAGGGAATCATCACGGCGGGCAACGCCGTGCTGCTGAAAAACGTCAAGGGGCTGGGCCTCAAGACGGCGCAGAAGATCATCGTCGAGTTGAGCGGCAAACTCGCCGTGCTGGGGGCCGATACGGCCGATGCGCCCCTTGCCGCGGCCGACGGCGGCAGTTTCGACGAGGCCCTCGCCGCGCTGGTCATGCTGGGCTTCGCCCGCGCCCCGGCCGAGAAGGTCCTGCGGGGCGTTCTGCGCGAATCTCCCGCGGCTCCGGTCGAGGAGCTGATCCGAATGGCGTTGAAAAAGCTCTGAATCCGCCATTCCGGAAGTGCGGATATGCCGCATGTGTGGTCGGAAATCGTAAACTTTTGGAAAATAGGTCTGAAAGTCTCCCGGCATTTTGTTTTGGATCTATTTTGTCTTATATTTGCATCGCCTAACAAAACGCCTCATTTTAATTCGCCTCTATGGAAGACATTCCGCTTGGATTCATTTTGATTCTGTTCGGCTTCTTTGTCGCGGCTATTGTGCTGACAGCCATCGTTATCGTGTGGAAGCAGCGCAGGTTGCAGCGGCTTAAGGACCCGCACAAGGACTATTACCGGAAAAAGGGATAGCCGGTTTTTCTGATCTTTTCAAGTACGCCCGCATGCAAAGCGGGCGATTTTTTACGTTTCTTGTTCGTAAATCGGATTGTTTTTGTAAATTTGCACGATTATATGCCGATGAAACGAATATTCGCCACATTGATTTTCGCCCTGCCCCTGCTGTTCTGCGGTTGCTCGGAGGAGGAGGACATCCTTCCCGAACAGCGCCAGAAGATCGTCTCGTATCTTGAGAGGACGCACTCCCCGGCGCTGATCCCGGAGTCGCAGGTCGAGGCTGGGAGTCAGCAGCGGTTCTACTCCATGTCGGGCAGTACGGTTTACCGGTATATCGACAATTTCTACCGGGACGGGCGGAACGAGCTTCCGGAGATCACCGCCGCCGCGAAAGCGACCATCACCTTCCGGGCCTACGTCTTCGCCTTCTCGAACATCACCGATTCGACCTTTCCGTTCTACTCGAACGATCCCGCCTTGCAGCAGGCCTACGAGGACATGGGGCTGACGCCCGGAGCGTGGTCGTTCGAACCGCTGACGCTCGATATGCGCGGCGACATACTAAACGGGCTGCGGCATGCGTTACTTGGTTGTCGCGAAGGCGACGTCGTCGAAGCCTACATGACCTACAATATGGCTTACGGGGACAAATATGTGAGCACGATTCCGAGAGAAAGCCCCGTCGCGTGGTTTTTCACGGTCGAAAGCGTGGAGTACGACGAATAGACAGAACACCGAATTTATAGAATTGTATAATAAGATATGAAGTTGATCACCCGTTTTCTCTACCTCTCGGCAGCCGGCATCATGCTGCTGACATCCTGCGCCAAGGAGCAGACCGAGTCGTATGACAAATTCGAGAACCAGGCCCTTGAGGCGTGGATGACGCAGAACCGCCGGGAGCTGCTGAAAAATTACCAGCCCGAAGGCGGCTATTACGTCGAAATCCTCGCTGCCGGGAATCCCGACGCCAAGCCGGTGAACGACACTGCCTGCTGGGTGAAGTTCGACTTCTCGGGCCGCGATTTGAGCGGCAACATCGTGCTTACGCGCCGTGCCAATGAAGCCCGCCAGCTCGGCACGTTCACCAAATACACCCACTACGTTCCCTTCTACCGCTACTGCGGCACGGAGAATACGAGCCTGATGGAGGGCACTTTCCTGGCCATGCGCAATACGCTGCACCTCGATCCGGACTATGCCGCCGGCAAGGGAGTCGATCCCGAGTTCCTGCTGCGCGAAGGCTCCAGGGTGCGGCTCTACCTTCCCTCGCGCATCGTCGGCAACGGCGTGGAGGGCGACGGCGGCTACGAGGGGCAGTTCGACTTGAGCGCCAAGCGTCCGCTCATCGTCGATATGGAGATCTGCGATACGGTGAAGAACCCGCTGGAGGCCGAAGGCTCCTTGGTGGACGCCTTCTGCGAGGCCAACGGCGGAATGGTGATGTTCACCAAGGACGGCGAGGACGATTCGGAGAAACGCCCGACCGATCCCGAGGATGCGAAACATCCCTACAACCGTGCCGAGCGGTGGGTGAGCGCCTGCGATACCGTGGCGCAGCTCTATGTCGACGTGCGCTACGACCCGGCCAAGGAACTTGCCGGCGACAGGTTCACCTTCTCGTTTCCCGTCGGCAGCGAACGCAACGAGCCGTATAACGTCGGGTTCGAACCCTACAACGGCTCCGATCTGGAGAAGAAGATCGCCGAGGCGCTCGTGAAGCGTTTCCACGGCGAGGGCGACGACTACGAAGCCTACAAGGGCGTTGCGGACCTCGACGCCGATTCGGTCGGCATGGAAGGTACAGCCAAGATCTGGTATATCGGCCGTTTCCTCGACGGGTTCATCTTCGACACGAACATCGACGAGGTGAAGCAGATCATCTACGGCGAGGTGCGCAAAACCGGTTCGGCACACTCGTACGACGTGCAGAACCCCGATCTGATAACCGCGTTCTATTACATCGTCCCGCATCTGAAATACGGGCAGTGGGCGACGCTGGTCACCACGTCGACCAATGCCTACGGCACGACGGGCAAGAGCGGCGGTTCGAGTACGTCGACCTCCTCGAACGGCTACACGTCGAGCTATTACGATTACCTGAACTACCTGAACTATTCGCAGATGTATTACGGCAATAACGGCTATTACGGCGGTTATTACAACGATTACTACGGCTACGGCGGTCTGGGCAACTACGGCTATTACGGCGGTTATTACGGGGGCTACGGCGGCAATTACGATTCGGGCGAGACCGTAACCACGACCGAGGTCTATACCGACATTCCGTCCTTCTCGCCGCTGATTTTCCAGATCTACATCGAGCCTGACGGCGAATGATCCGCTTTTCCGGCGGTGCGGAATGCACCGTGAAATCTGAAAAGTCCCCGCTTCGGCGGGGGCTTTTGTTTTGGAACAGGGGACTTTCGCTTCTTTTCTTTCGCGTTGCATTTTTATTACACTTTTTCAGGCAGAAATTTTGCAGTTCCGTAAAATTGTATTAATTTAGTTGTGTAGAACCATCAACCAAAAATTCAACGGATATGATTATCACATTTAACGAGTTGCGCCGTATCAAGGACCGGTTGCCCAGCGGCAGCTCGCAGCGCATTGCAGATGAGTTAGGAATCGACGTAGACACTGTCCGCAATTACTTCGGCGGCAAGCACGAATCGAAGGAGTGCGTCGGCGTGCACTTCGAACCGGGACCGGACGGGGGTGTCGTTACGTTGGACGATACGACGATTCTCGATGTTGCAATGCGCATCTTGAGCGAGCAGTAACGGAGTTATAGCGATTTGTCCGGCATCCGCCGGAAGAAGGGCCTGCGTTTTGCAGGCCTTTTTGTTTGTGCTTTTGTCACCGAGAGTACATGAAACATTCCGCGGTCCTCGCCCGCGGGGTATCGCTGTCTTTTGGTGGCAAAGATCTTCGCAGTCCGGCGACGGCGGGTCCTTTTAGTCTTTTCGTTCGCCCCAGCCCTTGGGAGCGTCCGCTTGAGCGGCGCGGGTTGTTTGCAGCCCGGCAACCTGCGGGTTTTTTGCTGCCGTTTCGTTCTCCCCAGCCCCCCCCCTTGGGGGCGATCGTAGGCTTCTGTGCTTTCTGCTTGTCCCGGACGCATCCTTCCCGCCGCGTTTCGCGGCGAACGACTCCGGCCCGATGCCGGAGCCGTGAAACGAAGGCCCGGCTAAAAGTGGCAAGAAACGGGGCCGG
>OOIG01000473.1_pt1 | contig 34841 bp, 36 predicted proteins | sample 1692091 | NCBI WGS metagenome assembly OOIG01 (sample SAMN06348188, study PRJEB24527) | human gut metagenome | biome: human gut; feature: ankylosing spondylitis patient; material: feces | host: Homo sapiens | place: China | collected 2015-10 | reverse complement strand
CCTTCACCAGCTGCCGCAGATCGCCGTTCTGCTCGCCGACGGCGTATTTATATCCCTCGGTATCCGTGCCCGCAAAAACGGCCGCGCGGCCCCCGCAGGCCGACATGACCAGATCGGTCAGCCGCCGCAGGCTGTCCGGGTTCATCGCAGGCTCAAACAGCAGGACGTTTCCTGCCCCGGCAAGTGCCTGCGCCTTCTGCGCAAACACAGCCTCTTCCAGCCCGGCTGCGCGCTGCTTCTGCGCGGCCTCCGCGTCCAGAAGCCGCCGCACGGCGGCAGCTGTCTCCAGCGGCTTCGCCGACAGCAGGCCTGACACGCGCCGGTTCTGCTCGGCAATTTCGCTCAAATAGGCAAGCGCACGTCTGCCGCACAGAATTTCCAGCCGCACGCCGTCATGGAATTTCACGCAGGAGAAAATTTTGATCAGCCCAATTTCCCCGGTGCTGCTTACGTGCGTCCCACAACAGGCGCAGATGTCCGCGCCGGGGATGGTCACGATGCGCACCTGACCGGTCAGCTCCTTCTTGCTGCGGTAGGGGATGGCCTTCAGCGCCTCGGCATCCGGGTATGTAATTTCAATCGGGACGTTTTTCCAGACCCACTCGTTGGCCTCGGCCTCGACGGCGGACAGGTCCTCCTGCGTCAGCATACCGGAAAAATCAATGGTCACAAAATCCGCGCCCATGTGGAAGCCGACATTTTCATAGCCGAAGCGGCGGTGTATCACGCCGGAGAGAATATGCTCGCCGGAATGCAGCTGCATGAATTCGAACCGGCGGCCATAATCGATTTGACCCTCGACAATCTGCCCCACGGCAAGCGGCTGTTCACAAAAATGCACGATCTTGCCATCGCGCTCATGCGTGTCGGTCACGCGGACGCCGGACAGGAAGCCGGTGTCACCCGGCTGGCCGCCGCCCTCCGGATAAAAGCAGGTTCTGTCCAACACAACGTCATAGCCGTGCTTTCCCGGCTGACAGGATACAACGCGCGCTTCAAACGCTGCCTGATGCGCGTCCTGATAATAGAGCTTTTCTGTTGCCATTTTGACACCTCTTGTCAGATTTTCAACTATCATAGCACACAATCCGTCAAAATTCCACTGGAATTCGTTCGGATTTTGGTTGACAAACCGGGGAAATCAATCTATTATATAAGTTGGGCGATTTTAAAAGCGCCAGATATTCTGAAACAAAAAGGGGGAAGAACAAATGGACGCAGGAAGTAGTAGCGGCACATCCGCAGGCCGAAGTCGGCCCGAGCCCCAGCCGCCTTTGTGCGTCCGGTGCTTGCAGCCCCTGTCATTCTTCGATTGATGTGCCTGCGTTGTGTCTTTACCTTCCTATTCTTTACATTTAGGAGGAACAAGACATGGCAGAAAGCAATTTTTCCCTGCAAAAGACCCTGACCATGCTGCTCGACGAGAAGAAGTATCATTCTCTGCGCGACATCCTCAGCACCATGAATCCCGCCGACATCGCCGCCATTTTTGACGATCTCGATCAGGCGCGCCTGCCGCTTCTGTTCCGGCTTCTGCCGAAGGAGCTGGCCGCCGAAACGTTCGTCGAAATGGAGCCGGAGGCGCAGGAGCTTCTGATTCAGGGCTTCTCGGATTCCGAGCTGAAGGAGGTCATCGACGAGCTTTACGTCGACGACGCCGTCGATATCGTGGAGGAAATGCCCGCGAACGTCGTGCAGCGCATCCTGACCCAGGCCGAGCCGGATATGCGCAAGCAGATCAACGAGATCCTGCGCTACCCGGAGGATTCCGCCGGCTCGATCATGACCACCGAATATGTCTCCCTGCGCCCGAATATGACGGTCGAGGAAGCGATTTTGCGCATCCGGCGCACGGGCATCGACAAGGAGACGATCTACACCTGCTACGTGACGCGCGGCCACAAGCTCATCGGCCTTACGAGCGTCAAGGACCTGCTTCTGTGCGAGGACGACGATGCGACCATCGAGTCCATCATGCAGGAGCACGTCATCACCGTCGGCACGCTCGACGATAAAGAGCAGGTCGCCCAGATGTTCAGCAAGTACAACTTCCTCGCTCTGCCGGTCGTGGACACGGAGAACCGGCTGGTCGGCATCGTGACCTTCGACGACGCCATGGACGTCATGGAAGACGAGGCCACGGAGGACATGGAAAAGATGGCCGCTATGCTGCCGTCCGAACACCCGTATATGCGTTCGACCCCTGTCGAGATCTGGAAAAACCGTATCCCGTGGCTGCTGCTGCTGATGGTTTCGGCGACGCTGACGGGCATCGTCATCACAAGATTTGAAAACTCGCTGGCCGCCCTGCCGTGCCTCACGGCGTTCATCCCCATGCTGATGGACACCGGCGGCAACTCCGGCTCGCAGGCCTGCGTGTCCATCATCCGCGGCATCAGCCTGAATGAGATCGAATTCCGCGACCTGGGACGCGTGGTCTGGAAGGAGATCCGCGTGTCCGTCCTCTGCGGCGTGTGCCTGGCAATCGCCTGCTTCGCGAAGATCATCGTGGTCGATATGCTGCTGTTAAAGAGCGAGAGCGTGACGTATCTGGTAGCCTTTGTCGTCTGCGCGACGATGGCCGTGACGGTCTGCCTTGCCAAGATCGTCGGCTCAACGCTGCCGCTGCTGGCTAAAAAGCTCGGCTTCGACCCGGCTGTGATGGCCTCGCCGATCATCACGACGATCGTGGACTTCCTGTCCCTGCTTGTCTATTTCGCTTTTGCGACCGCAATGCTCGGCATCGGATAAAAAACCGCCCGCTGCACATAATGTGCAGCGGGTTTTTGTGCAAAAACGGCAAAAAACAGACGCAGTTGGTAGGGGCGGGGCTCTGCTCCGCCCGGCGGAAAACGCTGCGTTCGCGTGAGAACTTGCGGCAAATTCGTATGCAGTTACCCACTTGGTTGTAGGGGCCGACGACTCTGTCGGCCCTGAAAATGCTGCGAATTCGCCATGGATTTCCGTAAAAATGCTGCGTCCTGCGGGCGGACAGAGTCGTCCGCCCCTACACCGAAATGCGCAGATGCATACGAATTTGCCGAGGATTTCCGATGATTCGGTGCATTCTGCCGGGCGGAGCAGAGCCCCGCCCCTACCAAAATTGTGCGTATTTTTTGGGGTGCTCCGAAATCTGCTGCGGTCGAATCCGCTCAGCGCAAAACTGGGAACAGGAGCTTCTGGTTTTCCTGCGTGTACATATTTTCCCGCGTAATGAGGACGCAGGAAACCTCAACGAAATCGTCGGTCTGCTCGCCGTTTGCCACGCGAACGGCCTGCTGGACGGCCACGTAGCCCATGTTGAACGGCCGCTGCGTGACAATGGCCTGAATGATGTTCTGCTCTAAAAACTGGATCTGCCGCTGCGAATTGTCGCAGCCGACGACATAGACGCGCCCGCCCATGCCCAGCTCGACCAGCGCGTTTGCCGCGCCGACGTTGCAGACCTCGTTCGTGCACACAAAGCCCCGGATCTCCGGGTCGGCGGAAAGAAGCTCCGTCGTGATCGTCTGCGCCTGCTCGGTCGAGTTGTCGCAGCAGAAGCTGCCGAGGATCTCGATATTTCCTGCCTCGTTCAGTGCGTCCAGAACGCCGCGCGTGCGTTCAATGCCCGTTGTGGTCGTCAGCATATGCTGAATGACCGCGACCTTTCCGCCCTCCGGCAGATAGGATGCCATGGCGCGGCCCATCTCCAGCCCGATCTCATAGCTGTTGCTGCCGACAAAGCAGGCGCGGCCTGCGGCATTGACGTCCGTGTCGATCGCAACGACGCCGATCCCGGCAGCGATGGCTTCCTCCGTTGCTTCCGCGCAGCGGTCATAGTCCGCGGCAGAGAGGATCATGACGTCCGGCTTATCCGCTGTCACCTGTCGGATCAGCTCGATCTGCTTGTCAATGTCAATTTCGCGCGGCGAGGTCAGGACCTTCAGCTCGACGCCGTATTCCTCCGCCGCCTTTTCAACGCCGGACAGGAGCGTTCCCCAGAACTCCGCGACCTCTGTCACGGTTTTCAGAACCAGCGTCACCCGCAGCGGCTTCTGTGCTGCCGCGCAGCCCGCAAGATTCAGGAGCAGACAGAGCAGCAGGAGAAAAACGGTGCATTTTTTAATCCTCCGCATGGCTGTCCTCCTCCTTTCCACGTACAATGGGCAGCACGAGCATGACCATTGTGCGCACACCGGGCGTAGAATAATACTTCATAACGGCGTCCGGGCCGAAGAACAGCTGCAGCCGCTCGTTGACGTTATAAACGCCGATCTTGGTGCTCTCCGCGTCGGATTCCTTTTTGTCGAGAATGGTTTCCAGCTGCTCCGGCGTCATGCCCACGCCGTCGTCCTCGACGGTGATGAGCAGGCGGTCCTCCTCCAGCAGCGACTCAATGCGCACCGTGCCGCCCTGCTGCTTGACCTTGATGCCGTGATAGATCGCGTTTTCCACCAGCGGCTGCAAAATGAGCTTCGGCAGCAGGCAGTCCTCCGTCTGCGGGTCAAGGTCGATCTCGTAGCGGAGCTTTTCGTTGTAGCGCATCTTCTGGATGGTCAGATAGCTGCGCACATGGGCGATCTCCTTTTTGAGCGTGTTGGTGTCGGAGCCGTCGCCGATGGACGAGCGCAGCAGCAGCGCCAGCGCGCTCGTCATCTCCACGACCTCCGCATTGCGTCCGGCGTGGCTCATCCAGATAATAGAGTCGAGCGTGTTGTAAAGAAAATGCGGCTGGATCTGCGCCTGCAGCGCCTTCCATTCGCTCTTGCGCTTCTGCTCCTCGCTGCGCAGCCGTTCGTCCATCAGTTCGGCAGTTTTGGCGATCATGTGGTCAAAGCTGTCGGACAGCTGGCCAAGCTCCGTGCGGGAGGATACCTGGCTGCGCACGTGCAGATCGCCGTCCTCCACGCGCCGCATCGTCTGCATCAGACGGCGGATGGGTCCTGCGATGGAGCGCGAGAGCTGAAGCGCGAACACCAGCGCAAGAATGAGCGCCGCCGCAGCGATGAGCAGATAGGTCTTGTAGATCCTGTCCTGACTGCGCAGCAGCTCCTGCGTGTAGGCAACGCCCACCGCCGTCCATCCGGTGGCCTCCGATGCGCAGGCTACATAGAGCCTGCGCATCCTGCCCTTGCCGGAGAGCGTGCGGCCGTCCGCCGCTGCCAGCACCTCCGCGACGTTTTCCTCCTTCAGTCCCGCATAGATCAGATCCTGCTGCGGGTGCCAGAGGATGCCGCCGCTCTGGTCGATCAGATAGATATAGCCCCGGCTGCCGAGCTGGATATCCGCGCAGAGCCGGTCGATGATCTGGTAGTTAAGGTCGATGAGCAGAACGCCCTGCATATTCCCTGCGCGGTCGAGCACGGCCTTGGAGAACGAAACGACCCAGTTGTACTGGCCCGCGATCAGGTTTTCCACGCGCGAGGACGACACCTGCACCTCGTTCGGCTCCCGCAGCGCGGCCTGGTACCAGGCTGCGTCCCGGTAATTGGAGTAGGTGTTGAGCGACGCACCCTCGCTTCCGAACAGCGCGCCGCCGGATTCCGGGATCAGGGCGATGGCCGTGATCTCCGAGCGGATCTTCTGTGCGGCGGCCAGCTGCTCCTGCGCTTCGCGGCAGGCCGCGTCCGTCAGCCGGTGCTCGTTGGCTGCGCGCAGATAGGCCGCGACCGCGCCGTTGTCGACAATAAAATCGGAAATATCCTTCATGTACTCCACGTACATATCAAGCTCGGCGTTGACGCGGCGGATCAGCTGCTCGGTGTACTCCGTCGAGCTGTCCAGCAGCTCGTTCGTCGAGACGCTGATCGACACATAGGTCATGGCTGCCGTAATGACGAGGATCAGCAGCATGAACAGCGCCGCGATCCGCGTGCCGATGGAGTGCCGGGAAAAAAGTCGTGCTTCGGTCATGTTCCGCTCTCCGCCTCCCTGTACTGCCGGGGCGTCATGCCGGTTCTGCGGCGGAAGGTGAGCGAGAAATAATGCGGGTCGGCAAAGCCGATGCGCTCGGCGATCTCATAAGTGCACAGCCCCGTTTCACGCAGATATTCCTTGGCCTTCTCCATACGCAGGTTTGTCAGATATTCCACGAACGACTGGCCGGTCTTTTCCTTGAATACCGTTGAAAAATAGCTGCGGCTGACGCCGAGATGCTCCAGCACGTCCGGCAGCTTGAGATCGCAGTCGGCATAGTGCTCGTTAATATACGCGACGGCCAGACGGCCGCATCGGGCGGCAGGCGTGTCGTTCTGCTGGGCCTGACATTGCAGAATATAGCCCTCAAGCCGCTCGACGGACAGCCGTACCTCCTCCAGCGCATAGCCCTGCTGCGGAAGGAGCATGGCGGGCGCGCGCAGCAGCTGCTCGCGCGTCAGATGCGAGGCCACGAGGATCTGCAGGCGCTGCAGAACGGGGCGGCACTCGCTCTCATGCACCCTGCGGCGGCGCATACAGGTAAAAAGCGTTCCGGTCAGCTCCAATGCACGGCTGCCGCTGCCGGATTGGAGCGTGCTTGCGATCTGCGCCGCAGTCGGACAGTCGTCCGTCTGCAAAGAGCCGGAGGATTTGCGCAGCTCCGGGTCAAACAACAGTGTCTCGCCTGTGGAAAACGCGTAGCCCAGCGCGTGCTGCGCCTCCTGCGCGGACTGCCGCAGGCCGTCAAGCCCGGCATAGGCCCCGCCGATCCCGATGGGGGCGGTGATCTCCGCCTCCTGCATCACCGCGCGCAGATGGCGCGCTCCGGCGGCGGTGCGCGCCATGAGTTCCGCCGTTTCATCGCCGCTGACGATGAGCATAACGTGCTGGTCGCCGAGCAGCCGGAGCTGCGCGGGCGCACAGCCCTGCGCCACCCGATGGCCCTGCGCCTCAAAGCCCTCGGGGCGCTGCGGCAGCGCCGCCAGCGCGACCGCATGGAACCGCCCGCCAAGCTCAACACCGGCGGCAAGCGTCGCCTCCGGCAGCTCCTGCGCCGTGTCGGACTGTAAAAGCCCCTGAAAGAAATGATCCTTCAGCACCTCGTCTGCCAGCACGGCCCGGCTGTAAAGCCCCTGCCGGTTGTCCCGGCGCGAAAGCTCCGCAGACAGGTTCTCCAGCAGCTGATCAAACTCCTTCGGGCTGACGGGCTTGAGCAGATAATCGTGGACATGGTACCGGATGGCCTTCTGCGCATAGGAAAACTCGCTGAAGCCGGTCAGCACGACGACGATCGTGTCCGGAAATTTCTCATAGATGTTCCGCGCCAACTCCAGCCCGTCGACAAAGGGCATACAGATATCCGTGATGACCACATCCGGCAGCACGGATTCGAGCTGTTCAAGCGCCTGACGGCCATTTTCAAAGACATGGGGCGGCGCAAAGCCGAATTTGTCCCAATTGGTGTTCTGTGCCATGGACTCCCGGACAAGCATTTCATCCTCTACAAGCATGATCTGGTACATACGGCGCGCCCTCCTTTGCATTTGTTATTAGTGTATAACAAAACGGTCAAAATTGCAATCAAATTTAGCAATTCGCCAATATGCCCGTGCGGTATGAGGCGGAAAAATTCGCTGATATCGAACGTATCCGGTTGCTGAACGATATTCGGCATGATATAGTAAAGGAAACGCAATGAACAGAAAGGAAGCTTCAGCATGGCAGAACAGGAAGGCAAAACCATACACTCCGTTGCGAAGGCGATCCGTCTTCTCGACATTCTGACGGAAAGCGGTCAGCCCGCTTCCCTGACGGAACTCTATCAGAAAACCGGCTGGCCGAAGAGTACCATCCACGGCCTGCTGTCCACCATGCGGGAATCGGGTCTGATCGAGCAGACGCCGAATGGCCGCTACTGGCTGGGCATCCGCCTGTTTGAATACGGCTGTGCCGTCTCCAACTCATGGGATATCGGTACGATTGCACGGCCGCATATGCAGAGTATCTGCGCTGAACTTGGCGAGAGTGTATTCCTGTCGGTTTTTGATCGTGCAGCAGTCGTAACGCTGGCAGAGGAGGAGTCCCGCGCGAGTCTTCGCGTCGTGTCCGAGGTCGGCGCACGGCTTCCGGTCTATTGTACGTCGCAGGGAAAGCTGTTTCTTGCCAACAGTTCCCCGGCGGAGTGCCGCCGTATTCTTACACACACCGAACTCAAGGCCTTCACGCCCCATACACTTACCACGCCAGAGCAGTTTGTGCCCGAACTGACCCGCATCCGTGAGCAGGGCTACGCTGTGGAAAACGGCGAGTATAAGATCGGCCTGCGCTCCGTCTCCGCGCCGATCCATGACGTGACCGGCGAGGTGCGCTATGCCATCGGCTGCGTCGGCATGTTCCGGCAGGTGCAGTCCGACGAGTTTCTCCGCGCCATCCGCCTCGTCTGCGCCGCAGCCGAGACGATCTCCCGCGCCATCGGCTATCACGGATAAACAGGCCCGCCGGACAGTTTTTTCTGTCCGGCGGTTATTTTGCTTGCATGTATGCGGCATCGCATGATATACTGGAAGGGAAAAAGAAAGAAAAAGGGGGATCCTTCATGTCCAAGACCTTCCTGCGGCGGCTGTTCGTGCTGGCGCTGTGCGCCTGTCTCGTGCTGCTGGCCGTATTGCCCGCCGGGGCCGATTTCGGCGATTATTCCGGCGATTCCGACTACGGCAGCTCCTCTGATTGGAGCAGCTCCGACTCCGATTGGGACTGGAGCAGCAGCGATTCCGACTATTCCAGCAGCTCCGAATCCTCCGGCGGGATCAGTACCATCGTCGTCGGAGCCATCATCGTCTTCATCGCGATCGTTTCGACCTCACGCACAAAGAAGAAGAAGGGAGCGTCCGGCGGCACCAGATGGTCCGCGGCTGCGAACCGCAAGCTGAAGCCCATGGCTGAGTATGAACAGCTCGACGAAAACTTCGACAAGGCTGAGCTGACCTCCAAGCTGTCGAACCTGTATGTACAGATGCAGGATTGCTGGCAGAAGAAGGATATCTCGCCCATCCGTCCGTACTGCACCGACGCGTTCTTCACGCAGATGGACAATCAGCTCCAGCGCAAGAAGCAGCAGGGCCAGACCAACTACATCGAGCGCATCGCGGTTCTGTCCGTGGAGCTGCGCGGCTGGTGCCAGGAGGGCGGCAACGACGTGCTCGTCGCCCGTCTGAACACGCGCATCGTCGATTACACGCTCGACGACAAGACCGGCAAGCTCATCTCCGGCAGCAGAGACAAGGAGAAGTTCATGGTCTACGAGTGGGATCTTGTCCGCACGACCGGCACGAAGACCGAGAAGGACAAACCTATGCAGACCGTCAACTGCCCGAACTGCGGCGCACCGGTCGAGATCAACGCCAGCGCCAAGTGCCCGTACTGCGGCAGTGTCATCACCCTCGAGGAGCACGACTTCGCCCTCAACGCCATCCGCGCCATCTCTCAGCAAACGAGAGGATAACGCGCCCCGGCAAACGCATTCCACTAAAAAACTCCACCGCCCAGGCCGGGCGGTGGAGTTTTCTGAAATCTAGCCTCTGCGCGGCGCTTACGCCTGCAGATTGAGCGCGGGATTCATATAATAGACGTTTTTCTCGTCCAGCCTCCGGCGCAGCAGCTCAATGGCCTCGCCGAAGCGCTGGAAATGCACGATCTCGCGCTCCCGCAGGAAGCGAATGGCGTCGTTCACATCCGGGTCGTCAGAAATGCGGAGGATATTGTCATACGTCACGCGCGCTTTCTGCTCGGCTGCCAGATCCTCCGTGAGGTCGGCGATGGGGTCGCCGGTGACGGCCATGGTCGCGGCGCTCCAGGGCGTGCCGGAGGCGGCCTGCGGGTAGACGCCGGCGGTGTGGTCGACAAAATAATTCGCAAAGCCTGCCGACTCGATCTGCTCCTGCGTGAGCGTCCGCGTCAGCTGGTGCACGATCGTGCCGACCATCTCCAGATGCCCCAGCTCCTCGGTACCAATGTCGGTCAGCAGCCCCTTCAGCTCAGGATACGGCATGGAATAACGCTGACTCAGATAGCGCAGAGACGCGCCAAGCTCCCCATCTGGGCCACCATACTGGGAAATTATAACAGCTGCCAGCTGCGGGTTCGGGTTTGCGATGCGGACGGGGTACTGCAGCTTTTTTTCATATACAAACATCGTTTATTCCTCCGTTTCCGCGTCCCAGGGCCATGGATCGTCCAGCCATGTATAGCAGCCGCCCGCGGCGGCCTCCATCTGCGTGAGCGCCATGCCGCTGTCCTCTGCCTGCTGCCGCAGCATTTCATACTGCTCGACGTACTGGTTGAACAGCTGCACGGCCTCCTCGTCGTCCGCGTGGGTATCCAGGTACAGGCCAAGCTCGGTAATGGCGAAATTCGCCGCCTGAAGGTCCTGCATACTCTGCATACCGTCCGCGCTGCGCGGCTCGACGCCGCTTGTGCCGCGATATGGAAGGTCAAGCCCCGGAAACAGCGTGCCCTTCATCAGCGCACGTCCCGCCGTATAGCGGTCGGGGTTCTGCCCCTGGAACGGGACGTAGGGATTGGCCAGCGGCGCGCAGGCGGGAAGCGTTCCCCGCATATCGCCGCAGCCTTCGGCAGTCTGGGCCGCCTGTGTCTGCATATCAGCCAAATAGATCGGCTCCTCTCAAGAGATTCGGGCGCATTCGCCCTGAACCAATCTATGCGGCGCTGCTTCGACAGGTGAACGGGGACTCTGTACTTTTTCTCCGTCAGATGGTATACTGAGATAAAATGCCACAGCCGGGCGCTCCGGATGCGGCAGTTTTTCGGGAGGTTCCTGTATGCTTTCTGCGTTTCACGGCCTGTGTATGGCGCTGGCTGACAGCGTCCCCGGCGTGTCCGGTGGGACGATCGCGTTTATTCTCGGCTTTTATGACGATCTCCTGCGTGCGCTGCAGGGCCTGTTCAACGGAAAAGGTCCCGTGCGGCGGCAGAGCCTGCGCGCGCTGCTGCGCTTCGGCATCGGGTGGGGCGTCGGAATGGCTGCCTGTATTCTGGCGCTGGCGGAATTATTTGAGCTGCACGTCTATTTTATGTGCAGTCTGTTTCTGGGGCTGAGCGCGGCGGCGTTTCCGCTGGTAGCCCGCGCGGAGCGCGGTGCGCTGCGAAATACCGCGCGGTACGCGCCGCTGGCGCTGCTCGGCGCGGCGCTCGTCGTGGGGCTTACGCTGCTGCGCGAGGACGCGGCGGTTTCGCTGCGCGTCGACTTTTCGGAGCTTCGCGTCTGGCCGCTTCTGTACCTGTTTGTCTCCGGCGCGATCGCCGTCAGCGCGATGATCCTGCCGGGGATCTCCGGGTCGACGCTGCTTCTGATCGCGGGCGTCTATCTGCCTGCGATGCACGCGCTGCGTCAGCTGCTGCGGCTCGATTTTTCCGGCCTTCCCGGCATTCTGGCGCTTGGGCTTGGCGCAGCGGCGGGCGCAGCGCTGGCTGCCCGCGCCATCCGCGCCGCGCTGCGCCGCTTCCGGAGCCAGATGGTGTGGCTGATCCTCGGCCTGATGGCAGGCTCACTGTACGCCATCGTGATGGGCCCCGCCGGACTTCAGACACCGCAGACTCCGGTAAGCCTTCAGACGTTTTCGCTGCCGGGCTTCCTGCTGGGCGCGGCGGTGCTCCTGCTGCTGGAGCTGCTGCGCGCCCACCGGCCGAATGCGGAAAAATCATCACGGTGACGCACCGGCGGGGGACGGAGCAGCCACGCCGCAGGGCCACCTTTTCGATTCTTTTTGCGTTTTTTCTCAAAATGTAGTATAGTGTACAAAACAAACAGGAGGCGCATACGATGATCGAGGTCGAGTTATCTAATATTTGGGGGAGCGTCAGCCTGCCGGATCTGCTGTCCGGGGAGAAGGATCTGTTTGACGCGCATATGCAGCTCCGGACCAACGTGCCGGACGGCCCGGACTTTCTTGGCTGGCTGAACGCGCCGGAGGGCGTGATGGCCCGCGCAATGCTCGCGATCGGCAAGGCCGCAGAGAAGATCGCGGAGCTCGGCGATACACTCGTGGTCGTCGGCAGCGGCGACGCGCCGCTTGCGGCGCAGGCGGCGATCCGCGCACTTGGAAAAGAGGGGAGTGTCCGGCTGATTTTTGCGGGCACAAGCCTGTCCGCAAGCGCCTACGAGCAGCTGTGCAGCCGGCTCGAGGGGCAGGACTTCTGCCTGCTTCTGATCGCACAGAGCGCTGTCGATATGGAATGCGGCGTCGCTTCCCGCGCCGTCCGCTGGCTGCTTGACCGGCACTACGGGCCGGAGGCCAGGCAGCATATCTTCGTCTGTGCGCCGAAGGACAGCCTCCTGCATGGTATGGCGCAGGAGGAGGGATATACCTTCCTGGCCCAGCCTGCGCAGCTCGGCTGCGCGGATTCGGCACTTTCGCCTGCGGCGCTTCTGCCGATGGCGGTTTCCGGGATCGAGCCGCTCAGCGTGCTTGAGGGCGCGGGACAGGCGTATCATGATTATGACCTGCGCGCGTTTGAAAACCCTGTCTGGATGTATGCAGGCGCACGTCACGCGCTGGAGCTGCGTACGCGGCGCACGGAGCTTCTCGGCATCTTCGAGCCGGACTGCATGGCACTCGGCCGCTGGTGGGCCAGCAGCACGGCCCGGCGCAGCTGCCGCGGCGGATACGGCGTTCTGCCCGTCCCGGCAGAGCTTCCCGGTGCGCTCGACACGCTCGACGCCATGCTGGACGGCAGCCGCAGCGCGTTTGAAACCTTCCTGCGCATCCCGCTGCCCGCGAGACGGCGCAACATTGAGCTTGACTGGAAGGATTACGACGATCTCGGCTATCTCTCCGGCCACTCGGTCGGCGAAGCCGAAAGCGCGATGTTCGACGCGCTCGTGCAGACCCACGCCTCGCTCGATATCCCGCTGATCATCCTCTCCGCCGGGCAGCTGGACGCGCCGCAGCTTGGCGAGCTGTTCTACTTCCTGGAGCTGACCGCTGCCCTGTGCGCCGCGGCTGACGGGCTGAATCCCTTCGACCGCAAGCGCAGTTCTCCGACCAGAGCGCAGGCAGCCGCGCTGCTGCGCGGCTGAAGCCTGCTCCTGTTTACGATTTTTTCACAAGTAGGTTCTTGTGTTTCCGGCAGAAAGCTGGTACAATGAAGCTGACCACATGAGAAAAGGAGGAATGCCCGTATGGTCAATATTATGATGGGCCCCGAAGGCTCCGGCAAGACGAAGCTGCTCATCGGTGCTCTCAATCAGGCAGTTCAGCGCGAATCCGGCAGCATCGTCTGCATCGAGAAGGGCGATACACTGCGCTTCGACGTCGACCACAAGGTTCGGCTCATCGACATCAAGGAATACGCTTACGGCGGTTATCCGTTCCTGCGCGGCTTTATCAGCGGCCTGCACGCGGGAAACTTTGATATCACGCATATTTTTATCGACAACCTTTACAAGCTGTCGCAGGACAGCGACCCCAAGGAAACCGAGAATTTCCTTGACTGGTGCAGCGTCTTCTCCGCAGAAAACAGCGTCGCGTTTACGCTGACGATCGCGGGCGAAGCCAAGGATGCACCGGAATATATCGCAAGATATATGGACTGAATTTGAGATCGCAGGCGCTGCGGGCCTCCCACAGCGCCTTTTGAACGTTGGCAGAGGGGGCGCGGCATGGAGCAGCAGGAATATGCGCAGCGGGGCTATCTGCGCGAGGATTTTCGGCTCTTTCACCTCAAGGGCGCGATGGAGGAACAGCTCGACTGGCACTACCATACCTTCCACAAGCTGATCTTCTTTCTCGGCGGCCAGTCCGGCTACGGCGTCGAGGGGCGCAGCTACCCGCTTGAGCCCGGCGACGTGATCCTCGTCCCGCAGGGCTGCGTCCACCGGCCGGAGGCCGCGCCCGGCGCGCCGTATGAGCGCGTCATTCTCTATCTGTCGCCTGACTATCTCGCCCGCGCAGGCACGGCGGAGTGCCCGCTCGACAGCTGCTTCACGCTCGCCACGGCCCGCTTCCGCTTTGTCCTGCGCCCGCAGGAAGAGCGGCAGGCGCTGCGCCGCACGCTCTTCGCACTGGAGAGCGCCTCCGCACAGCCGGGCTTCGGACAGGAACTGCTGGCAAAGTCCCTTCTGACGCAGCTGCTCATTCTCCTGCGCCGCGCCATGGACGCACAGCCGCAGGCTGTGGAGAGCCTTGCGTCCGATGAAAAGATCGCGGCCATCATGCAGTATCTCTCCCAGCACCCGACGGAGTCTGTCTCCATCGACGATCTGGCCGCCCGGTTCTATATCAGCAAATATCACATGATGCGGCGCTTCCGCGCCGAGACGGGCTATACTGTCCATGCGTATCTGACCGGCAAGCGCCTCGCCCTCGCGCGCGAGCAGATCGCCGCCGGGACGCCCATTCTGCAGGCGGCCAGCGCCTGCGGCTTCGGAGATTACTCCGCATTCTGCCGCGCTTACCGCCGCCAGTTTGGCCAGCCGCCCAGCAGCGCAAAGCAGGATGCCGCCGAAACGCCGAAATCGCGAAAAAAGGCTTGACAGCGGGGCGTCAATATGCTATGATTCTAAGGCTGAATTTGTCAGAGTGCCTGCGGGTGTAGCACAACGGCCAGGGCACCAGCCTTCCAAGCTGGGGACGCGGGTTCGATTCCCGTCACCCGCTCCATTATGCGCCAGTAGCTCAGCTGGATAGAGCAACTGCCTTCTAAGCAGTAGGTCGCGGGTTCGAGTCCCTCCTGGCGTGCCAATTCAGCCGGGCTAAAAAAAGAAAATTTCATATGGTGGGTGTAGCGTAGTTGGTTAACGCGTCAGATTGTGGCTCTGAAGACCGAGGGTTCGAGTCCCTTCACTCACCCCATTTTCTTTTTTTATGCAGGATTTTGCCGATACGCGCACGGGGATGTCGCCAAGCGGTAAGGCACAGGACTTTGACTCCTGTATGCGTAGGTTCGAATCCTGCCATCCCTGCCATATGACCCGCTAGCTCAGCAGGCAGAGCACCTGCCTTTTAAGCAGGGTGTCCGGAGTTCGAATCTCCGGCGGGTCACCAAGTAAGCTGAACACTATGGATCAATTGGCGAAAAAGCCAGTTGTTCCATAGTGTTTTCAGCTTTTCGAGGCCGAAAATTTTCTGAAAACTCCATGGCTCAATAAACGCATTCCAGAGGTTCAAACAGGATTTGAACCTCTGTTTTTCCATATCCAAGGGGAATTTTATGAGCAGCGCCCTTTTTCGGCGGCTGGTCAAGAGCTGAAATCAGAGAAAATCGAAGAAAAATCTTTCACAAAGTTATAGGCGCTGGATTGTTGGTTTTGACGAACCAACAACCGGTGCCCTTTTTGTTTACCCGGACGTCCAAATAGGGCGCTGAGAATGGAGGAACTCATGAACGAAGAAAAAGCAATGCAGAAAGAGCAGTTTCTGCGGGAAACGGAACAGAAGCTCCGTATGGCGCAGGTGGAGGCAAAGCTGGAAGCGGACGATTTGATCCACGCTTCGTGGAACGGAAAACCGCTCTGCACGGTCGATCCCCTGCCGATATCCGGGGCGCGGACGAGGACCGGCAGCTTCAGACGGTCACGCAGACCGTCGCCCATGTCAAAGAGTATTTGCGGATCATGGAGCGTGCGCCGACGCTCAAGGCGGTTGACTTGGACGAGAATTACAAAATCCTCGCAGAGTTTGACGATACGGTGCTGGCGGGTCGGATGAGCAAAAGCGGCGCCAGATTTGTAACGTGGGAATATGATTTTGACCGCCGCGGCGTTCACACCGGTCACTATTTCATGCAGGATTACGAAAGCGCAAAGCAGGACTTCGCCGTTCGCGCTGGGCTTGTGGAAAGCCAGCGCCTTTTCTCAGACGAACAGCTCGCCGTGATCCAAAACGCCTGCGAGTTTGCGCTGGAGGATGACGCGACGCTCTCGTATGCCGAGGAAAAGCAGCTCCAAAGTGTACAGGAGCAGATCGGGCATCTTCTTCCAGAGCCTGAACAGGAGCAGGAGCAGCAGCCCACGATGGAGCAGACAATGTAATATTTCGCAGAGAGCCGGGATTTCTTTTCAGAAGTCCCGGCTTTTTTGCGTTTCAGGGAGGAACTTTATGAAACACAGACAAGAAGAATATTGGAAGCCACGCTTCCACGCGCCGCCGCTGCGGTCACACCCGGACCCGCCGCCAACCATTCAGTGCAGTTGGTATCCATATGAAGGTCAGTGTCCGTATCTGCGGTTGGCGCTGGTCTGCTGGCGCAGCAATGGCGAGTGTACCTTTACGGATATGCAGAAAATCGAAAATCGAGGTGAGAGGACTTGTTTGAAGCAACGCTGAGAAACCGCAGTCAGCTAGAGTTGGGATCGCTGACGATTTCATTTCCAATCCCGGAAGAACGATACGAGAACGTGATTTTTGCTTTGAAAAATCTCCAAATCGGAGATGAGAGAAAGCAGGACTGCTGTATCGACAGCATCCGCGCACCGGACTGTCCTGCCCTGTGCAGGATGTCTGGAACACTTGCAAATGTGGATGAACTGGATTGGCTGGGCAGGAAGCTGGAGAGTTTCGACCAATATGAGCTGCTGCAAGTTTCGGCTGCGGCGGAGCGATTCGGTCTTTGTTCTGCGGACGAGCTGGTCGACCTGTCATTTTGCGCAAACGAAATGACGGTCATTTCAGATTTCAGCGATCTGGAAAGGGTCGGTCGAAAGCACTATCTGACCGTCCACGGTGCCTGTGATCCGAAAAAACTGGAAAATCTGGATGGAAAGGAGACGGCTTTGGCGCTGATCTCCGGGCAGCCCGGCTATGTAACGAGATACGGTGTTGTGTATGACAACGGCATGAAGCTGGAGCAGACGTATGACCGCAAGCATCTGCCGCCGATCTGGATGCCAGAAAGCTGTATCATGGAGCTGAAGCTCCGAGCCACAGGTGAAGATGATCCAAAGAAACAGGAGTGGGTGCAGCTCCCAACAAGCCAAATCAAGCTGGAACGCGCGATGCTTCGTGCCGGGATTCCATCCTGCGGCGAGATGCAGATGCTGGTTTCAGACAGCCGCTTCCCGGATGAGGTCAACTACGCATTGGATTTCGAACAGGAATCGCTCTTTGAACTGAATCAGCTGTGCCGTGCGTGTTCAAATTTCAAGGAACAGGATTTCGTGAAGCTCGGCGCGGTCTGCCAGATGGCGAAACTAACGTGTGCAGCCAATATCCGCCAGCTGGCTGAAAATCTCGATCAATTTGATTTCGCACCAAATGTCCACACGCCGGAGGAACTTGGAAAATACATGATCCAGCAGTCCGGTCATTACGAATATGACGAGAACCTTGAAGATTTTTATAACTATGGCGACTACGGTGTCAAGCGAATACTTCAGGATGACGGTGTATTTGTGGATCGTGGCTACATTTCCTATCACGGCACGCTGACGCTGGACGAGCTGATGCGGGATGACCCGGCAGAAGGCTATCAGCAGGAGCAGGACGCAAAAATGGAGGGGATGGCATGGTAACGCTGATTTTACGGCAGGGTGAGACCGGGAAGCAGGTGCTTCTCTCATTTCCTACGACAACTCCCGCAGAAAAAGAGGATGTTGACAGAACGCTGGAAACTTTGAAGTCGATGTCCAAAACAGTCACGATTCAGGGTGCGGCAAGCGAGGTCATGAATTTAGGCCTGTATCTGAGCGGCGTAGATCTTGCCGCAGAGGGCGAAGTCGAGCGCATCGATCAGCTTGCCGAGCGGCTGGAGCATATGTCGGAGGTCGACTGTGACAAATTCGCTGGGATGCTGGACGCAAACAGCATCTCCGGCACGAAAGACATTTTGCAGTTGACGGGGCGGCTGGACGATTACGTCATCCTGCCGGGATGCAGCAGCGCACAGTCCATTGGAAAGTATCTGGTTGGCTGCGGCGCGTTCCCTGTTCCGGAAAAGCTGATTGGGTACATCAATTATGAAGCCGTTGGAATTGAATTTTGCGACGCGCATGGCGGTGCGCCATGCGCTCGAGGATATGTCGTTCAGAGAGAAAACCTACCGAGAGCGCTCCTCGAGGATCTGAACATCGATCCGCAGCAGAAAGCTGAGCCAGAACTCCTGACACTCTACCTTCGCACAACAGATGGAAAAGAGCGTGAATTGGCGCTGCCTGTGAACAACGCGAAACTGAAAGCGGTTCAGCAACTCGGCACAGCGCAGATCGACCATGTGCAATACTTCTCACCATATCTCGGCGATCTGATCCCGACAGCCGGGAATCCCGGCATCCAGGACTATAACGAATTGGCAAAAATGCTTGGGCGGATGGATGCGGAGAACGGCGAACTTCTGAAATATACTTCTGTGCTTTCTGCGGAAAAGCCAGAAACGATGCAGGATGCGCTGCACCTGGCGCAGAATCTGGACTGCTACGAGCGCATTTCCGGCAGCCTGCACGATTACGGCATCAAATTGCTTCAAAAGCAGTTTGATCTAGATGACGAGTGCATTTATGAGCTGGAGGGATATATGGATTTTGCGCGCTACGGTCAGGAGAGTGCGAAACGCGCCGGTTTTGTGCAGACGGAGTTCGGACAAGTGCGAAGAATTGGCCAGTCGCTTGAGCAGACGTATTCAGACGAGATGACATTATAATTGGGAGGTTTTAATTTGAAAAAAGCAATTGTAATCACGCTTGGCGTGATCATTGGCGTGACCGGTGTTCTTGCCATCTGCGCACATCTGGCGGATGCTGCAAAACTGGCGCTGTATGTGCCGGAGGATGAGGACGGCGAAGATGACGAAGATATCTACTGATCCGCCCGCATTCCGTGTCCGGCCAGCACAGCCGGAGGAGGCGGGTGCTTTCTTTGCGCAGACGCCAGAGCAGAACGCGCAGATGGGCGCAATTGGCTGCGTCCGTATGGATTTCGGAAAAAGAGGCACAGCGTTCTGGCACACCTGGCATCCGCGCGGACGTGAGGAATTGAACTCGCCGGAGTTCAGAGCAGAACTCCAACAGGTCGTTGACACGCTGCGGGAAACGGTTCTGAAAGACCTTTCCTCCATGCGGCACTTCTGCTATGAAAACGGCGGCAAAATTCCGGGCGGCTGGTCGCAGAATTATGGCTACGTTGTAGAAACGGAGCATTACGAATACTGCCTGCGCTGCAATCCCGTGCCGGGAGATTATCAGGCGCACCTGTTGTGCTACGACCTGAACGAGCAGAAGATCAACCATGCCTATCAGCCGCTGGTCGGTCGGGTGCATTTCATCAATGGCGATGCGCAGCAGTTCACAGATGCCAAAGAATATCTGGACGGCATCCGCAAGGAACTGCCGCATGAGGCGACAACAGGATTCCGGTTCCGCACGATCACGGAGGACCCGGCGATCCGCAAGGCAGTGGATGATATCGTGTTTGATCTTTATGGTGAAGAAAATCCGTGCAATGAAGAAGATTATAATTTAGCCCCATCTGAGGAAATACAGATGGGCGGAATGTAAAAGGAGGAACGAAAATGGAATTTCAGGTGATCAACCGGAACCGCAATGCCGTCATCCCGGAGGGGATGTTCAAGCTCTGCGGGATGGAGGATGCAAAGTTAATTTCTATGGTGCAGCTCAATGGCGGCATTCTGCTTATGCCGGAGAGTGTGAGCACCTATCAGCTGCTCATGCTCATCGATGCGTTGAACGAGCAAGCATGCGAGTTTCTGGAGGCAGTCGCCGCAGAGTGCGGTCCGGCAGAGGCAGAACACCGGGACATGACGCTGGACGAGGTGCTCCGAGAGTTTACGGTTGCCGTGCCGGACTGGGCGCGAGAAAAGGCTGGGATCACGGTAGACACCAAACTGGATTGCGAGGCCAGCGAGGATGCTGGCGTGATTGCCGTCTATCCGGCATCGTACAGGCATGATCTGACGGATGTGCCGCGCTCGATCCTGCAATGCCTGCTGGCCTCCGGACACAGCCTGTACGCGCTGAACGATATTCTGACTGCAGAAAGCGAGAACAGTGATGCAGAGTAAGGTCCCGGTTTATCCCTACAACGCCAAAACTGCACAGGAGCGCGGCGAGATCGAAAAATGGCGTGAAAGATTCCGCGAGAATTGTGCCTGCGCGGGCGGGATCGATATTCTCATCCGGGAAAATTTCGACGGGATGCATCTGAAGGACGGCACGGTGGAAAAGATCGTCGAGCTTTACGGCTACAAGCGCGTGGAACACGTTTTAGCGAACACCGTGCAGGAGCGGCGCGGCGATGGACGCTTCCGTCCGGACAACCGAGCTTGGGCGGAAAGCCGTTACATTCCGGAGGATGAAATGCATAATTACTGCTTTGCAGCCCGAAGCCATTCCGCCATTCTTGACGGCTTCATTTCACACTACAGAAAGCTCGTCATGGATCTTGGAATGTTCGACCAGAAGCAGTGCGAACCGGATTCGAGCGACCTGGACTACACCGGAAAGGTGCTTGTCCTCTCGCCCAACACCCTGAAAGAGGAATACTGGTCGCCTGAGAATCAACTCTGGCTGGCACAAAGCGGCTTTGGGTGCAGCCCGACCGCACGCGGACGTTCCATTCTTTGCACCTGCCTTGGCGACGGCGAACAGACGCGCTGGAATCGGAATGATTTTATTGGCGTTCTGAAAGACGAGTACCTGCCGGATTGGGCAAAAGAGTCTCTCAAGCAATATCAGCGACCAGAGCAGACAGAAAAACAGGAAATGCAGATGGGAGGAATGTGATATGCCATTTATGAAACCCTATATGGTAAAGCTTCTGCGTGAGCAGTTTCCACCGGGAACGCGCATCCGGCTGGATTCCATGATGAACGATCCGCAGCCAATCCCGAAAGGCATGACCGGAACGGTGCAGGGCATTGACGATGCTGGTCAGCTTTTAATGGAATGGGATAATGGGCGCGGGCTTTCTCTCGTCCCCGGTGAGGATGACTTTACTGTGGTAAAGCCGCAGAAATTAAAGCTTTACATGCCGCTGGCGCTCGGTTATTATGAAAAAAATGACTGGGGCGATTATGAGGATGAGGAACTCACGCTTTCCGACGACGACGCTGTTGGCTATGCGGATACCATCACCGGCACCTTGGAACGTGAATCAAAGTTTTTGAACACGCCGCGCGGCTTCATGGAATACTACAACCGAAGCGACGGCGTTGATGCAAAGGTGCGGTCGCTCTTTTTCAAAGCCGAAGCAAGGAACGGCAAGCTTTGGGGCGTGGCCGAATGTATGGTTTCCGGTGAATTGAACGGCGAGGAATTGGCAAAGCTCAAAGACTATATAGCCGGACAGGCCAGTGATGGGTTCGGAGAGAGCGTGGAGCAGCATGAGATCCGTGTTGGCAGTATGGAGCTGTATGCCCATCTCTGGCAGGCGGCTGGTTGGAGCATTCAGACCGAGCAGGAATGCTTCGCTCCAAAGTTGGCAAAAGGTCTGCCAGAGCTCTGTTTTTCCACGCTGCCCAGTACCGGCGTACTGATCTGCATCAAACGCGGCGAAAGCGGCTATTATCCCAGCGACTGGAACACACCCGACCGGACACAGAACCGTCAGATCGCAGACGAGCAGAATCAGCGCCTCGGCGTAACGCCGGCGCAGGAGGAAGCTATGGTGTGCGGAAGCATGCACGGCTGGAACGTTCCCGGCGCTGACCCGGCTTTCGTAGAAGAAATGCAGAAGAAACAGGAGCAGACAGGAGGAATGACCCTTGCGCAAAGTATGTGAGGTCTATCTGGTAAGCAGCAGCGCCACAGATGAACGCGGCGTGGAGCTGACGTTCCCTGTCAGCCAGTATGAGATGATGGACGCATTTGAGCAGATTCACACGAAGTCTCCTGGTGATGTCTACTGGCAGGTGGATGAGTTTTACTGCTTTGACTATCTCGCCCCGCATCTGGACGAGAGTATGTCGATCTTCGAGTTCAATTCCCTGACAGAGCAGCTTTCCAAACTGGACGAACGGCAGGAAACAGCAATGAACGGTCTTTTACAGATGCAAGTGAACAAGCACATACGGGAGAACAACGGACCCATCACAACGCAGGAGCTGATGATGTTGGCTTCCAATGTGGATCATTGCCAGGTGCTTGCGGATGTGCATTCGAACGAAGATCTCGGAAAATTCTATGTTGAAAACGGCTTTCGGGAGGATCTGGATGCCCTGCCGGACAGCGCCTATGCCCTCTTGGATTACGCCAAAATCGGAAAGCAGATGCGTGAAAGCGAGGCGGGCACATTCACCCCGCACGGCTACGTTGTCCGCACGGAGGAATTGCAGCCGCTGCCAGACTACGAGCCGCAGCGGGACATCAATTACATGATCCGCCTGGCGCTCATGAACCACGAAAACGAACAGAAAACAGCCGTTCTGGATTTGCCTGCAACGGAAGCACGACTGCTGGAAGTGCAGAAGGAACTCGACGCACCGGAATGGTTCGACGCGCAGTTCACAGCCTGTGATGCTATCGTGCCGCAGCTAAACGCCATGCTGACCGACGTGGAAGATCTTCCGAGGATCAACGAACTGGCGCAGGCTCTTCAGGAACTGAAAGCCAATGGACAGCTTACAAAAATTAAAGCTGTTATCGGTGCGACGCAGTGTGAGACGCTGGACGATGTCTTCGACCGCATTGAAAAGCTGCCGCAATACTGCTTCGAGACAAAGATCTGCGATAAGGACGCGCTGGTGCGTGACGAGCTGGATTTTGTTCTCGGCGGCAAGGATGCAGACCTGATTTACAAGCATCTAAACCGCGAAGCCTACGCGGAAGATGTCCTCAAGCAGTACGGCGCGGAGATCACACCCTACGGCATGGTCAACCGTGAGGATTTCGGCCCGCTGCACGAGCCGATCTCGGAACAGCAGCAGGAGCAAACGCAGGAACCGCAGATGGGGATGTAAAAAGCGCCTGCCAAAGCAGACGCTCTTCTCATTTCCGTATTTCCATCAGCCGTTCCACCGGAACACCGAGAACCTCCGACACATCCAGCAGCAGACCGACCGTTGGCTTGCAGACGGCAGTTTCCACGCGCTGCAAATGATTGCGCGAATAGCCCGCCATCTCGGAAAGCTGATCCTGTGTCAGTCCCTGCTCCTTGCGGTACCGCATGATATTCAACCCGATCTGGATGTAATCCTTGTAGTGCTTATCCATGACGCACCTCCCTGCTGCCTCTATTTTACGAGAGATGCCTATAGTATTCGTCGATATACTTTGCGCAAATACGCGGACTATGTTGTATTTTGGAGAAAATCATGGTAAAATACCACACAGAACGAGTATATACCGAAATTGTGTGGTGAAAGAGCATGATGAGCAACGAATTTGAAAAGGCGCTGGACGCTTTTCTGGAGGGAGCAGAGGCAGACGAAGCGCATCAGGCGCTCTATGACATCATCCGCGCTGCGTTCCTTGCCGGATGGCGCTCGGCGGGCGGCGATCCGCCGCAGGAGCAGAAGCTCTTTGAACTGATTCCGGGCGGCAAACCGCTCGAACCACCGAAATGAATAATGAAATTGCAGAAGGGCCGTTTTCCGGGTAGAGGAAAGCAGCCCTTCTTTTTTGCGCCTTTTTCCGGGAAATCGGCCCGGAAAGGACAAACATGAATGATGAAGAACTGCGCGACTATCTGAAACGCTTCTGCTTTGGGCGCGAGCATCTCATTTGCAGCCGCGACCTCGTCCGGCAGAAGAACCTCCGCGAGAGCGACCTGCGGAAGAAGGTTAACCGCCTGCGGCGCAAGGCCGTCCCCATTGCCAGCAGCCGCGAAGGATATTTTTACGCCAGCAATGCGGCGGAGCTCTACTCCACCATCCGGCAGCTCAAGGAAATGCGCGCCGGTCTGGACGCGGCAATTTGCGGCTTGGAGCAGGCAATGGAGAACTTTTCTGAGAAGCCGGACGGGGGTGGCCGGGATCGCTAAACCGTTCATTCCGTGGATCGGCAGCAAGGAAAAGCTGATCCCATACATCTGGCAGGTGTTCCCGTCAAACCCGAAGCTGTACTTGGAGCCGTTCGGCGGCGGTGGAGCGCTCCTACTCGGCATACAGCCGAAAATCAGCCGCATGGACATCTATAACGATTTCAACTGCGACCTTGTAAATCTGTTCCTCTGTGCAAGGGAATGTACCGTTCAGTTGGTGCAGGAGCTGAAATTCCTGCCGCTCCATTCGAGGGCCGAATTTGACCTTCTAAAAGAGTTCATGAAGCACAAGGAGCTTTTGCAGCAGCGAATTGTAGATGAACGAAATGCCGTGATGGAATGCTTCACAGGTGAAGAACGCGAGGAACTCCTGCAAATTTTGCGGGAGCGAAGCCGCCTGTTCGATGTCCAGCGGGCGGCCGCGTATTACAAGGTCTGTCGCGGCAGTTTCAGCGGCACGACTACGTCCTTCGGGGTCAAGCCGAATAACATTACAAACTTCCTGTATCTCTTTGATGACGCTTCCAAGCGGCTGCAAGACGTCGTTATTGAAAACAAGGACTGTCTGGACATCATCCGCGAACGTGACGGGCCGGACAGCCTTATTTACTGTGACCCGCCCTACTTTGATGCTGAGAGTTTATACGCTGTCGATTTTCCGAAGGAAAAGCACGAAGAATTGCACTGGATTCTCTCACAATGCAAGGGATACATCGCCGTGTCGTACAACGACTGCCCGTTTATCCGCAGTCTGTACGGCGATTTTTTTATCCTTGCGTTCCGAAGGAACAATCCCCTCTCTCAGAAGCCCGGTGCAACCTACGGTGAACTTATTATCACGAACTATGACCCGCGCCCGTACATCCAGCCGCAGGTCAGTATGTTCCCGGCCGAGATTGAGAACGGCGATCTCGTGCTGGTGCATGAACCGACCTGCGGCTCGCTGCGGGAGATCGATCCCAGAAGAAGGAGGTGGGAATATGGACGATCACAATGAAATGTATGAGATCGGGCTGACCGCCCCGATGGAGATGGCGGAGGAATATCGGCTGGATGAAATGCTCCCAATGATGGGATTGAAGATTGGAAAACGCTGCATCATCCTGATCAGCAGGTCTGTAAACGCAGCGGAGATCCTGGATACACTGGAAACGCTGCGCTGCGCAGAAGAAAAGCTGATGGTGGTTTTGGAGGATGCCTGTGGACGCTGTGATTCTGTCTGCGAGGCACAAGCCCTTCCAACGGACAGCGCCGAAAAAGAAGTGCTGCAGAAGATCCCGGATGTGCTGTTGTATGGTCTTCGCGGGCGCGGACTGTGCCTGCGGCAGCTTGCACGCCACCTGGTGAAGGGTGATACCATCTATGAGAAGTAAAACGGAGGACAGAAATCATGTATGTAAAAGCACCGATCCCGTCTGAGGTCTACCACCTGACAAAGAAAGCGAATCTGGAAAGCATTCTGGATGACGGCGCAATCCGGCGCTTTGATGATACGGAATGCTGGTTCTGTGAAAGCCTTGCAAAAATGAAAGCATACATGGAGCAAACAGTCCTTTGCGAGGGCAAGCCGTATTACGGCGCTGGCGGTCAGCTCTGCCGCTATCCGAAATTCGAGCCGGATGAGCACATCATCCTGAAGCTGACGCCGAGCCGCCGCGAAGGAAACTGGTACCGCTGGAATCAGGAGATCCCATTGAACAGCCCTCCGGAGCTGGTGCAGGCCGCGGCGGATTTTTCGAAGCTGAAGATCGGTTTCCGCGGGGATCTGCCGTTCCGAAACGCGGAGGCAATCGATGTCGCTGAATTTCTGCATGGCAGCATTGTTTGCCGAAACGTGCAGACCACATCCGAGCTTTGGAAACGGCTTTCGGAGAAAGTTGAACAGAACTGGCAGACATATCAGAAAAAATTGTATGCCCGAAGCCCCGGCGTGCTGATCGGCACGGCAGATGAGATCGCGGCAACAGCGACCTGTTATTCGGAATTTTCTTGCAGCGGCAGTGATCTTTCCCGCGGAGATCTTTCGTATCTGCTGCAATTTGAAAATCCATTGGATGTGCTGCGAGATCGCTGGGTACTGGATCAGAGCACGGAACAGGGAACACGGTTTCTCGGTATGTTGGAGAGCTTGCGCAGCGAAGGTCATGCCGAGCAGGATTATCCGCTGGATGAAGCGTATGCGCAAACCCAGAAAAATGAAATGACAATGCAGCTATAGGAGGAATCAACCATATGGACTTTTCTAACATGGAAGTTACAATCGACCACATCGCGGACGCTGGCGCGAAGATCAAAGCCTACGCGACCGTCACCTTTGATGGGATGTTCAAGGTGCACGGCGTCCGTTTGGCAGAATCCAAACAGGGGCTGAATATCTTCATGCCTCAGAAAGCGTTCAACAAGAACGGCAAGACACTGTACACGGATGTTTTCCACCCCATCACGGCTGGCGCACGCACGGCGCTGAAGGAAGCAGTCATCGACGCTTACAAAAAGGCGCTGAAATAAAACAAGGAGGTTTCCAGTGAAATATCGCGTTCATTGTCTGCGTCCGCCCTGAAGGTGGGCGCTTTTTCATGGGCAGATAGCTCTGCTCGTCCGAAAGGAGGCTTGACCTCATGACCAAACATCCATCATACCGGGCGCGCGACCAGCCGGAGAGCGGTTCCGCGTCCCAACACAGAAAGGAAATTGTTATGCACAAATTTGAAAAGCGGGATGCTAAATCAAGAACTCTCGTCATCCTCGCCGTTGTCGGCCTTGCCGCAGCGCTCACAGTCGGCATTTTTACCGCCGTCCGCATGTTTCATAAACCCGCACAGTCTAAAGATGATCCCAAAACCGGCATTGTCTATGACGATGCAGCCATCGAGGGCGGCTGGGATAATCTCAGCCCGGAAGAAATTGCGGAGAAGCTGAATGAGAAAGTGGCCGAGGGCATGATCAACATCAGCATGAACACCGCACCTTACTTTGAAAACGGTAAGGCCGAGGGCAACATCATGATCGTGAACGAATCGATCAATAACTACCCCCAGCAGGTGGAGTTCATCCGCAACGATACCGGCGAACAGATCTACCAGAGCAAAGCAATCCCCGTGGGCAGCAAGATCGAACGCGCTGCCCTTGATGTGGAACTTCCGGCTGGCACATACGAATGCACGGCTATGTTCCACAACCTTGATCCGGTCAGTGGCGAAATCATCGGCACAGCCGGTGCTATCATCAACATTACCATCAAAAACTGATTATCAAAAATAAGGAGATTTTAACTATGAAAAACACCAAGAAGATCATTTCCCTCATCCTCGCCATTTGCATGCTCGCATCCCTCGCCATTTCTGCTTCTGCTGCCAACACCGTTGACGCATCCGGCGGCACAGGCACTTCTTCCGTCACCCTGTCCAGCACCGCGGACGGCAGCATCGGCGGTGACCCGGCAGCTACCAAAATGAGCGTCACTGTCCCGACCGTCCTGCCCATCGCTGTCGGCACCGACGGCACCGTTTCCACTGCAACTGATGCCAAGATCGTCAACAACAGCTTCGGCGCTGTCAAGGTTGCAAACGTCTCCATCGAAGCTGCACAGGGCTGGTCGCTGGCTGCGTTCGGCGACAAGGCCACGCTCGCCCATGAAAAGGTCAACTCCAACAAGTTTGGCTTCTCCCTCCGCCTCGGCGACGGCGAAAAGAAGATGACCGACGACAAGAACGCTTCCAAGCAGACGCTTCTGACCGACGCGATTAACGGCTGCTTCATGTCCGGCGTGGGCGACACCTCTGCAAACAGCATCGGCATTGCGTATGACGCCATTGTTACGCCCGTCAGTGAAGCCGTAACCAACACTGCCATTGCAAGCGTCCTGTTCATCATCGCTTGGGATGCAGTCTAATCTACTCGCTATTGCAAAGGGGAACGCCAAAAGCGTTCCCCTTAAATTCTAACAGGAGGACTTCAACATGAAACACAAACGAATCCTCGCAATGCTTCTTGCCGTGGCGTCCTGCCTGTCGCTGACGGTTTCGGCATCGGCGGCAAGCACAGCCAGAAAAGCTACAGATTTCAAGGACTTTGACCGCAACGCATGGTACGCGGATGCTGTCAGTGCCGCCGTGGACAACGGACTTTTGTACGGCAAATCCAGCACGATCATCGATCCGAACGGCGACATGACCCGTGCGGAAATGGCCGCGATCATCAACCGCTCGTTCGGGTGCTACAAGGCGGCAGATATTTCGCAGTATAAGGACGTATCCAAGAACAAGTGGTATTACAAGGACATTGCGCTCGCCGTCCAGATGGGTACTTATAACGGGCGCAGCAACTCAACAATGGCCCCGGACGCGCCGATCTCGCGGCAGGAAGCCATGACCGTGGTAGCAAGAGCGATGGAACTGGATTACGATTCGTACTCCAAAACCGAGCTTACGCAGTTCTCGGATGCTGGTAAAGTCTCAAATTGGGCGCTGCCCTATGTCCGGGCAATGGTCGGTGCAGACTACATTCACGGCCGCGGCAAAGTCCTTGCTCCGTTGGACAATATCACCCGAGCCGAGTTCGCGCAGATTTTTTACAACATCATCGGCACTTACATCGTGTCCAAGGGTACTTATGACAAGGATATCAAAGGCAGCGTCCTGATTCGCACCGACGAAGTGACGCTCCAGAACATGACCGTGGACGGCGATCTCATCATCGGCTGCGGCGCAGCAGACGGAAAAATCACGCTGGACAACGTGACCGTCAAAGGCAGATTGCTTGTCTGGGGCGGCGGCACAAAAGCCGTTTACTGCAATAACGGAACAAATATGCCCGCCGTCGTTGTTGCCCGTGTGGACGATGCAGTCAAGGTCATTTATGACAGAGATTCCACTCTCGCGGTCATTGACACGATCAAGGTTCGCATTACCGAGCGCGCGAAGCAGCACAAGGAAACAGAAGTCATTTTTTACGACGTTTCCGGATTGCGCGAAGCACAAAAGCAGCTCAATGCCATCGTTGCGGACAATCAAATTGCTCTTACTGCTCCTGCTCATCTATATGCTATTGTCGGGGAACAGTCGGTAAAAGCGGAATTCACGAACAACAGTAAGAACGATACCTACAAGGTGGAAATCCGCCGCAACAAAGATGATTCTCTCATTACAGATGTTTTCGAGCTTGCTGCAGGAAAATCCGTCTCGGCATTGACGCTGCTGGAAGCACCGGAGTTTGGCAACACCGACTGTACCGTAACAATCACAGCCTACCGCGATGGTAAACAGATCGGCACGCTGAACACAGAGCTGACGTTGCACACGGCGTATCTCTGGCCCAAGGAGGTGCAGTAATGGCGCGTAAAAATCTTATCACTTTGCTGTTGGCGCTGACAATGATCCTATCACTGGCCGTGGGCGCGTCGGCAGCGGAAACGACCGAAGCAAAGGTGCCCGTCACTTTGACTGTTGTGAACACCGTCGCGCCGATTTCGTGTACGGTTCCCGCCGCGCTGCCGATTTCTCTCGTTGACGGTTATGTGGTCTGCGCCAATAACGCAGCTATCACTAACACAGCCAAAACCGGCAGCATCAAGGTAACAAAGGTCGATGTGCAGGCGGGAACGTTTGAAATTGGGAATTACGATGATTTCAGCGCCAGTAAAAACAGCATTGCGCTGTCTATCAACGGCTGTGCGACCAAAGGCGCGGGTGCTTTGACGCTCGTAGATGGCGCATTTCCGGCGATTGGTGCTGAAAAGTCACTTGCAATCCGCTACAAGGCAAAAGTATCTGCCAATGAAGCCGTAACCAATGCCAATGCCGCAACGATTGTGTTCACCATCGCTGCCGTAACAGATAAGGAGGCTGCATGATGAAGAATTTCAAGAAATTCACTGCATTTGTGCTGGCTCTTTGTATGCTGTTTTCGCTGTCCGTCGCGGCATTTGCCGCCGAAGTGGATGAGCACACGATCTATGACAGCGCGCCCGACGAAGAAACCGCGGTTTCCACCGAAGCCGCCACCTCCGGCACGATCCAGAACAGCAGCATTCGCTGGTCGCTGGATAAAAAGGGCTGGCTAACCATCTCCGGCAGCGGCGAAGCGCCGGTGTTCCAAAGCGCAGACGATCAGCCGTGGTCGGCCGTCCGCGACCAGATCACCGAGGTCTGGTTTGAGGATGTGGAAACGCTGACCATCCCGGATCTGGCGTACTGGTTCGAGGGCTGCGTCAACCTGACCACAGCCGAGCTTCCGCTGACCCCGGTCATTGGCCGCCATGCGTTCTATAACTGCCCGAAACTCTCTACACTGACCATGTACTACGGCGAAACGGTTCTGAACAGCATCGGCGAGGATGCGTTCTGGCGCGAAGCCGATTCCGGCGACACGCTCTATATCGCCTACATCATCGGCTACCCGGAAGCAACGGTGCCGTTCTACACCTATGATTGGGCGGCGTCCAACCGCAGCAACCGGTATTTTTATGATCTGTACGGCGTGTATCAGAACGCAGACGCCGCCACCACTGCACCCAACGGCATCAAGAAAGCGCCGGGTATCTCTGTTCAGTCCACCGGCTCCATCATTGGCAACTGCCCTTCATGCGGAAAGTATTCGTTCCAGGGCACATACGTTGAAGTCGCACATTCGTCTCGCGGCCATGCAAACTATAATGAGTGTTATCTCTGCCACTACGTCCAGTACCTTGGCACTTACACCTATAAGAGTCACGGCGCTGGTGGTTACGGTTCCGGTACCTGCCCGGACTGCGGCAGCCATACATGGGTGCTTCAAAGCCAGCAGGCGGCTACTTGCACCAGCAACGGATACCGTAATTATAGCTGTGCTTGCGGGCAGACCAAGAGTGAGACGATCTATTCCAGCGGCCATAGTTACAGTTATGGAAGCTGGGAGCAGTATTCGTCCAGTCAGCACCGGCGCGAAGCCTATTGCCGCAACTGCGGCGATTCGGATTATGAATACGCCAGTCATAGCATGAGCTGCGGCTCGTGGAGCAATTCTTCTTCCAGTCAACATAGCCGAACGGCATCCTGCCGTACCTGCGGATATAGCACTACGGATTACGGTAATCATAGCTATTCTACCGGTGCGTGGAGTAAATATTCCGATACGCAGCATCGTCGCTCGAAAACCTGCTCCGGCTGCGGCGCGTCGACCTATGACTATGCCGACCACAGCTATTCTTATGGTTCATGGACCAGAGCGGACGATACGCAGCACAAGCGCACGAAAACCTGCTCTGTCTGCAAAGCGTCCAGTGAAGAATACGCCGACCATGTGGATTCCAACGGCGACGGCAAATGCGACGATTGCGGTGCAACTGTCAGCCTGACGATCAAGTGGGACGCGGGCAGCAACGGCGGTTTGATCGACGGTAAAGCAACGTACAATGAAACTGTTCAGCCGAACAGCAAGCCGACGATCCCCGCATCGCTCCCGGTCAAAAAGGGACACAGCTTTAAGGGCTGGTACACGGCCAAAACAGGCGGCATGCTCTACAATACCATCACTTCGATCACGGCCAGCGCAACATTTTACGCGCAGTTTGAAGCAAACAAATACGTCGTGACATGGGATCTTGGTACTGGCAAAACGGAAACCACAAATCAGACCTATGGCGAAAAGCTGGTGCTGCCGACTGAGCCGACACGCAAAAATGCGGAGTTCCTTGGTTGGTTCACGGAAGCGAACGGCGGTACGCAGGTAACAGCAAATGACGTTTTCACGGAAACCGCAGATAAAACGTATTACGCCCACTGGGAGATCACCGAAGTCTTCTCGGTCACGGTTCCCGTCGTTCTTCCTTTAACGGTCGATGAAAACGGCGAGGTTCACACCGGCGCAGCTGAGATTATCAACGGTTCTACCGGTGAAGTCATCGTGTCCTCCGTCAGCATTTCAACTAAGAACGGCTGGAAGCTCGTTCCATTTGACACCGATATGGCGCATGTCAAGGTTGATGCAAAACAGCTTGGTTTCAAGATCAACGATTCTGTGACGGCGAAAACCGGCGATACAGAAACACTCGTTTTGCGCGGACCGTGGGATATTGCAGAGAACGGCAGGCTGCCCATCAGCTATGATGCCGTTGTCAGCGCTGTGTCCAAAGCAGTTACAGAGCAGGAAGTTCTCTCCATTGTCTTTGTGCTGGAATGGGGCGGTGAATGATCAAAAAACCTGAGAACGGGTTTCCGTTCTCAGGTTTACGCTTCTATTCTGCTGTGCGCAGCCTGCCAGGACAGGGCTTGCTCCAATTCATAGGCGATCTGTTCTTCCTCGGTTGCTTTGCGCACCGTCATACATCCGCATTCCGGGCACTGCTGCGGCATGAAGCGGTCAAAGCCCCAAAAGGTTTGCTCACAGGTATTACATGCGTAGAGCATGGCGTTCACTCCTTTACATTTTTATTCTATCGTTCAAATATGAACATTTCAATGCCGGGAACTGCTCAGCTTCCGGCACATCCATTTTTGGAGGAATCAATGAAAAAGCTATATCGTTTTTATACACTCTGCCTGCTGCTTTTGCTGTGCGTCAGCCTGTTTTGTGTGCAGGCGTTTGCTGTCGAAGATATGTGGACGGCGGCAAACCGCATCATTGTGGACGTTTACAGCAAAATTGCAGGCATCAGTACGGTGCTGGCCGGTCTGATGTCCGCCGTCGCGGTCGTCGGCGCAAAGCTCTCCAATAATCAGCACAAGGTCGATCAGGCGTGGGACTGGCTGCGCCGCATCTGGATCGCGTGGGCGGTCATCAACGGCATCGGCGCGTTTATCGCCTATGTTGCACCGCTGTTTCAGGGTCTTGCAACGATCCAAGGCTAAACAGAATCATCCGGTGGAAAAGGAGGTGCGGGCCGCTTGCTGGAACTGCTCTTTCAGGGCTTTATCGAATGGATCTATGGCCTGATCCTGGAATGCTGGGAGTATTTTGCGTCTGTGCTGTTTGACCTGATGAGTCTGGATTTTGCGTATCTGCGGGAGCATATGCCCGTCATTGACACCATCCGACAGATCATGCTGGGCGTGGGTTGGGCGCTGCTCATCGGCAATCTCGTCTTTCAGGCAACGCGCGGCATGGCGGCAGGACTCGGCTTTGACGCGGAGGACCCGAAGCTGCTTTTTACACGGACATTTGCCTTTTCGTTTCTGCTGGTGGCAAGCCCACAGATCTGCGAGCTGGGGCTGAACATGACATCGACTGTCATCGAGCTTCTGCAAATGCCGGACGCCGTGGATATTACATTCGCGGATGAAGCCTCCTTCGGCGGTCTGACCGGTTCTTGGCTGCTTGTCGTGATCTGCGGCATCATCGTTATGTTCCAGACGTTCAAGCTCATTATGGAAATGGCAGAGCGGTATTTTATCCTCGCCGTGCTGACGATCACCTCGCCGCTGGCCTTTGGCATGGGCGGCAGCCGGAACACGTCGGACATTTTTAATGGCTGGTGCCGGATGTTCGGCTCGATGTGCCTGCTCATGGCGACGAACGTGATGTTCGTCAAGATGCTTTTATCTGTGCTGTCGTACTATCCGAGCGGTCTTGACGTGCTGCCATGGATGGTGCTGGTCGTTACCATCGTCAAGGTAGCGAAAAAAGCGGACAGCATCCTTGCGCGCATCGGCCTGAATCCTGCCATGACGGGCGATCCATTAGGCCGCGGCTTCCCCGGTGCAATGACGATGATGGTCGTTCGTTCGCTGGTGTCCAATGCGGCGCATACCATCGGCAGGAACGGCAATCAGCCGCGCAGCGGCAGCGGAAATTCCAAGCCGAATGCACCGACTGGACCGCGCACAGGCGGCGCTGGCAGCACTTCTAATGTCAATGCGCCCTCGCACGCAAACGGCTATCATCATAGCACGTCTGCGCAGCAAAACAGCGCGAATCCTGCATTCAATCAAGAATCTATTTCGGCTCAGACAGTTGCTGCACAGACGGATACCGTACAATCCGCCGCCGAAAAGATGGCGGGCGCATTCCCACAAGCCGCGCCTGCTGGCACCGGCAAGCAGCCCAACTCTACGCGCAAAACTGCTGTGCCGCCCGGCACCAGACGTGCACCGGGCCACATGGCAGCGCCGAAGAACCATGCAGCGCCCACGGCAGCAAAAACCTCGCCCGGTGCGCCGTATCGTCCCGCAGGAGCTTCGCAGCCTGTCATGGGCGGCGCGGTCACGCAGAATACGCAGCAGGAACAGGCCGTACATTCCCAGTCAGAATCCCATCCACGCAGCAGCGCGGCGGTGCAGAATCACGGCGGTACTGCTTTGCCCGGCACGGCAGGAAAAGCGGCAGCCTCAAATCCACCGCGCAACACCAATCAGCCGACCGGCAGCGCAGGAAAATCGTATCACAGCAGCAACGCACAGGGACAGACGGTACAGGCCGAGTCTGCACAACAGCGAAGCACCTTTGTGCAGCCGCCTGATACACAACGCGGAGCGCTCGGAATGGCATTTGCTCCAAATGCAATGCCAAACAATTCTGTTTTGCCGTCTGCCACACCGCGCAGCCCGGCACAGCCTGTCGGCAGCGCAGGAATGCCAAACCATCCGAACGGTAGCCAGGTACGAAATACGCAAGCAGAATCCGTTCAGCAGCGCAGTACCTTTGTGCAAGCTCCAAACATGGCGGGCGCGCAGCCAGCAGCAGAACATCCGGCTTCTCCTGCTTCTCCGCGATCCGGTATGGCAGGAAATCCGTCTGTGCCACACAGTAGCACACCGCCAATTCCCGCACAAAACGGTGTAGCAGGAAAACAGCCAGATTCTCATTCCGCACCCGCCCGCGATACCGCAGGAACTGGTACGCGGCCGCAGCAATCAAGTGGCCCGCAGAATACGCCAGTCCCCGGTACAGCAGGAACGCAGCGCACGTCCATCGGCGGGCGTTATACCCAGCCCGTGCAGCAGACGACGCGCGTTTCCACGAATGGAAACACCCAGATCACGCAGCAGAACCATGTTTCTGCCCAGCAGTCCGGCGGCACGGTGC
>OOIG01000467.1_pt1 | contig 35085 bp, 57 predicted proteins | sample 1692091 | NCBI WGS metagenome assembly OOIG01 (sample SAMN06348188, study PRJEB24527) | human gut metagenome | biome: human gut; feature: ankylosing spondylitis patient; material: feces | host: Homo sapiens | place: China | collected 2015-10 | reverse complement strand
ATTGCGATTATGAACAACAAGGGCGGCGTCGGCAAGACCGTCACCGCCATTAACCTCGCCGACATCCTCGTCGCGGACTACAAGCAGCGCGTGGTGCTGGTGGACTGCGACGGACAGGCGAACCTGACGCGCTTTTTCCTGCCGGGCGCGGACAGGCTGGAACTCATCACCACGGCGGATGTGCTGCGGGGCGACTGCGAGCCGCTGTGGAGCGACAACCTCGTGCCCATCCGTCCCGGGCTCGACCTGCTGCCGAGCAGCTCCGATCTCTACGAGCTCGACCTGCAGGCGATCAAGGACGGCGTGAGCGCGCCGGAGCGCCTGCGTCACTTCGCCGAGGCCGCGGCTGCGGACAGCGAGGTGGACTGGATGATCTTCGACTGCCCGCCGGGCTACACGCTCGCGAGCGTCGCGGCGCTGCTGAGTGTGCGCGAGGTGATGATCCCCGCGCTCGCCGACAAGTTCTCGCTCGACGGCGTGTTCGCCGTGACCGCGCAGCTGCGCGGCCTGAGCGCGGCCTGTCCGGGGCTGCGGTCCCGCGTGCTGCTGACGCAGACGCGCAGCGCGGAGGTTGTGGGCGAATGCGAGAAGCTGCTGCGGTCGCAGCGCGTGCCGCTGTACCGCACGACGATCCGCCGCACGGACAAGGTGCCGGAGAGCACGGTGACGCTCTCGCCGATGCGGGAATACAGCCCGCGCAGCAGCGCGGCGGTCGATTACCGCTGCCTCGCCGGCGAGCTGATGGAGGAGGTTTAACAATGGCGGGCAAAAAGTTTGACATCACGAAGTTTGCGGCGACGCTGCCCGAGGCCGTGCCCGAATCGGGCACACGGGAGCAGATCGAATACATCGACGAGGCGAAGCTCAGCGGCGACGGCGAAAACTTCTACAGCATGGAGGGCATTGAGGCTCTCGCGCAAAACATCGAGCTGGTCGGATTACAGCAGCCGCTGCGTGTTCGCCCTGACCCCGATGACGAGGGCGGCTACATCGTGGTCAGCGGTCACCGGCGCCTGACCGCCATCCGCACGATCTGCAAGGTCGACGAGCCGGAGCGCTGGCGGACCGTGCCGTGCATCGTGGAACGCGGCGAGCTGTCCCCCGCGATGCGGGAGCTGCGATTGATTTATGCCAACAGCGACACGCGCCGGATGAGCAACGCGGACCTCAGCGCGCAGGCCGAGCGCGTGGAGAAGCTTCTCTACCAGCTGCAGGAGGAGGGCGTGGAGTTCCCCGGCAGGATGCGCGACCATGTCGCCGAGGTCTGCCAGATCAGCAAGAGCAAGCTGGCGCGGCTGAAGGTGATCCGCGAGGGGCTGAGCAAATCTAAGCAGATCGCAAAGGCGTGGGAGAAGGGCGAGCTGCCCGAAGCCGCCGCACTTGAGATCGCCCGCATGGACGACGAGACGCAGTACAGGCTGCTGGATTGGGTGATCGACAATCACCGCACATGGACGATCAACAATGTGCGCGAGTTTTCGACCTGCTGGACCTGCTGTAAGCATAAATGCCCGGATACCGGCGGCTTTTGCCCGAACGCCGCGCGGATGTACGCTGACCGTTATCGCTACGGCGAGTGGCGCTGTACCGGCTGCTGCCGCGAATGTCGCAGTCGTGACACCTGCTCTTCTGCGTGCCGCTTTGTTGTCGCAGAGCGGCCGCCGAAGGAGCCGGATTCTGCCGTGCCCCGAAATCCGGCAGCCGACGACCCTCGGCTCAAGAACATGACGCCGAAATTCTGCGAGCGCGTTAAAGCTCTGCGCGAAGCGACCGGCTTGACGCGCAAGGAGTTTGCCGAGAGCATCGGCGAGTACCCCGGCACCTACAGCGCGTGGGAGAACAACAGCCTTGCCGGTGCGGGCTCGCTGCCCAAGCTGGCGCTGACGCTAGGCACGACGATGGACTACCTCTGCGGGCTGACGGACGATCCCGCGCCGAGCAGCAAAGCGGCAAAGGCCCCGCGGGAAACCGTTGAGCCAAGGTGTGGCGAAGGTGAAACGCCGCTTTCGTTCGTGTGGCATGAGTCGGGCGTTAAACCGCCGGAGGGCGCGCACATCGTTTTTATCGACGAAAACGGAGTAGCCGACGAGGACGTATACGTCAGCGGTAGGCTGAAAAGCGGATGGGCCGATTGGGAGGAGGTCGTCCTCTGGACGCTGTACCCGGACGATCCCGCACAGCCCGAGTGGCTGCCGCTCGACGCGGCGCACTGGCCGACCGAGGGCGCGCTGGTCGTGCTCAGTTATGAGACCGGCCTCGGCGGCAGCAGCTACCTTGTGGCCCGCTGCGCCGGCGGCGCGGATGATGAGTACCCGTTTATCTCGACAGACGCGGGGACCACGGTCGACGACATCGTCGAGTGCCGCTGCGACCGCTGGATGCCGCTTACCGAGTGCAGGCGCGGAGGGGAGGGTGCATGAAAAACGCTTACGCAAAGGAGCAGGCGGAGCTGCGGCGGCATCTGCTCAACTACGGGGCGCTGGTCGGGCAGCAGTTCAACGTGGACATGATGTGCCTCGCCCTCAATGAGGAGGGCTTCGGTCACGACCGAATCATGCGCATCATCCACCGCGCGGAGAAGCACGGAGAGTATTTTCACGAGTGCCTCGCCTACGGCGTGGAGAGCGACGCGCGGTTTGAGCAGCTCGACCAGCGGCTCCGGTATATCTGCCGCGACCACCCGGAGGACTTCGTGCCGCGTGAGGAGCGCTACCCCAACGTCAAGGTGCCCGGCATGGGCAAAAAATTCAAAGCGGAACCGATAGGAGGATGAACATGAAAAACGAAGAGATCGTCAGGGCGCTGCGGTGCATTTCCACCGCAGGCGGAGAGAATGCCTGCGAGCATTGCCCGTACTGGAAGGAAGAGGAAGTCCCGGAAGAAGAACGGCCCATATACGGAGCCGACACGATGCATTCATGTGATGTCGACCGCGTCGGACTGGACGGCGCGGATTTGATCGAGCGCCTGGCCGACCGCTGCGCGCGCTACGCCGAGGAGATCGCCGTGGCGCAGGAGCGGACACGGTGGATCCCCGTGACGGAGCGCCTGCCGGAACCGCCGAAGGAGGAAAGGTAAATGAAAAGACTGACAACTAATTGCCCGGATAACAACCTTGATGCCGCCCTGAATTTGTTTTACATCAAAGACTTCGAGACGTGGGTGCGGGGCGGAGGTGATGGTCCGGACTACCCGGACATCCGGCTCTACGATTTTATCCGCAAAGCCGCAAAGATTTTGCTGCCGGACTTGGACTTCCCAATGGATGATGATGGCGTAGACTATGCGATGGGTGAGCTTTTGTTGGACGGCCCTGATGAGCCCACAGGCCTGCTCGCCCTGCTTTATACCGCAGCATGGTCATACGCAGAACTGCGTGGCAGGCTCATGCAATACGAGGACACGGGCATGACACCGGTGGAAGTGTCCATGCTGGTTAAAAATTGGAACGACCTTTGCGCTATCGTTGTAGAGTGCGGTGGCATTAGCCGCGTAAAGGTACTGGCCGAGGCTGACAAGGATGGTCGGCTGGTGGTGCTGCCCGAAGGGCCGGAGGTGGAGTGATGATTGAGCTCAGATTAGACGACCCTCATTTCGCGGAAAACGCTCTGGCGGCAATGAGCCTGAAAAAGATGGGATTCCGGGACGACGAGCTGAAGCCGCTCTACCAAAAGCAGCTTGAAGAGGATGCAAAGGAGGCAGCTAATGACTGACATGGAACGCAGAACCTTCTGCGCGGCGCTCAGCCGCTACGGCGCGCAGGCGCAGATCACGATGGCCTTTGAGGAGATGGCCGAGCTGCAGGATGTGCTGTGCAAATTCCTGCGCGGGCGTGTGGACGGTGACACGCTCGCCAACATCGCCGAGGAGCTCGCCGACGTCGGGATCATGCTCGACCAGATGGCGATCGAGTTTGAGGTCGAGGACGCGGTGGCGGAGCAGCGGGCACACAAGGTCCGGCGGCTGCGGAGCCGGCTTGAGTACGTGGAACAGGAGGGCTGACAATGGCTGAATTCCGTAGATTGACCTACAAGACGCCGGACGGGGCGTGGGGCATCGAGGGCGTGAGCCTGCTCGCCTGCCCGGCGCGGCTCTACGGCGCGGCTAAAAAGCTGTGCGACATGGAGAGCCTGTGCGAGGACGTGTACCGCGCCAAGGACGCCGAGCTGACGCTCGACGCGCTGCAGGAGCTTGTGGACAAAGGCCTTGGCGGACGCTTTATTGACCTGCGCAGGTCGCTGGAAGGAGTGACACTATGACGGGGAGCAAGGTGTTGATCGTCAAGTTGCCGGAGCTGCACGCCGACGTCAAACAGCTCGAGGCGTTCCGCGCCTATGTGTGCGACGCGCTCGGCGCGGGCACGCTGGTGCTGCCGCTCGGCACGACCTACGCGGTCGAGGAGTTCCCCGCGCTCGGCGCGGTGGAGGTAGTCGCGGGGAACGTTGTGCCTGTCGTGATCGGCGGGTCGAGGCCGACGCCTGCGGGCGGAGGCGGCGGGCTGGTCGTTGGCGGGCGCGTCGTCCGCTCGGTGCCCGATTCGGGCACGGAGTCGGAGCCGGAGCGGGCGGAGTCTCCCGCGGAAACGCCGAAACCTCAGCCGGATGCGCCGGACAAGCCGGCGCCGATCCTGAGAAGCCCTCCGGCGCTGAGCGCCGCACCGCGCTCTCATGCGCTGCCGATGAGCGAGAGCGAGATCGTGGCGTCCTACCGGCAGGCGGCGAAGCCAGTGGCACAGATCACGGTGCTCGCGGATCTCAACGCCTGCTCGAAGGAGCGCATTGAGGAGATCCTGCGCGAGGCCGGCGAGCCGCTGCCGAAGAAGCGCGGACACCAGAAGCAAACGGAGGGCGCGCATGAGTGAGCTGTGCGTGGTCACGCAGCGGAGCGGGCCGCTGACAAAGACCTACACCACCGACCGGTTCCGCCTCGTCTCATGGGCGGGCGAGCAGCAGTGCCGCGGCTCGCCTGCGCTGCCCTCCATGTGGAGCTCCAGCGCGGAGAAGCTGGAGCTCTACCTCGCCCTCTTCGGTTACCTGGGCGTCCACTATGTTCTGACTTTTGACGATGCGCACCTGCCGGCGTCTTTTGAGGACGTTAAGCGGTGCTTTGCCGCGTTCTGCAAGCGTGTTCGGCGCTTCGACCCGAGCATCCGGCGCTATGTCTATGCGGTGGAGGCGGGGCACAGCAATAAGCGCTGGCACATCCACTTTGTGGCGAGCGAGGACGACCTGCCGTTTGCGGTGGTTCAATTCCTGTGGGGCTACGGCTTCGTCAATCCGGGCTATAAGGAGTATCCCGTGCTCAGCCGCGACGGCGGCTACCGGCGGCTTGCACGGTACTTCTGCAAGCCGGACGAAATGATCCCGCTCGGGAAGCATCCGTGGGGCGTGGCGCGCGGGATGCGGCAGCTGATTCCTCCGCGCACGGTGCGCGTGCAAACGCGAGCGCCCGCTATGCCGCGCGAGACCTTTTGGAGTGAGCGCTCGCGGCCGCTGGCGCGCGAAGTGAACGGCATGGCGGCCTGGCGCATCGAGTACGCGGACTGGATCGCCAAACCGCCGGAAAACGCAAGGACTTTTATTTTAGATTTATGAATCTAAGATAATACTTCTATAGAACGTTTCTACTTGTACGCTATGCTTTATTTGTAGACAAGAGGCAAAAAGGAGGCAAAAAGTGTTGCAATCAAAACGGAATGATGGTAAACTGGTCACAAAGGACGGACTGATCGTTTGCCCCAACTGCGGGCGCACGACATCGCAGGCTGTCCGGTCCGACACCGAGGCGCGCAACCTGGTCCTCTGGTGCCGGCGATGCAAGGCATCGAACCTCGTGAATATCGAACATGGCGCGTGCTCGCTTAGTAGCCACTGCTGACAACTCCGATCCCGGAGGCGTTGGCGGTGGCTTTTTGTTTTGCCCGGAGGTGATAGCCCGATGGCCTTAAAGCCGCTCCGACCCTGCCGGCATCCCGGCTGCTGCGTGCTGGTGAGCGATGGATACTGCGACGCCCATCGGCCACGCGGCGACCGGCGCAGTGAGGAAGCGCAGTCCTGGCGCTGGATGTACCAGACCGACGAGTGGAAGCTCGACCTGCGGCCGGCGCAGCTCCTGCGCGAGCCGTTCTGCCGCGAGTGCGCCCAGCACGGGCGGCGGGTCCGCGCGACGGATGTCGACCACATCGTCGACCACAAAGGCGACTGGCAGACCTTCTGCGACCGAGACAACCTCGAGAGCCTCTGCCACAGCTGCCATAGCCGCAAGACAGCGCGAGAAATGCACGAGAATTGCAGCAAATCAAAGCGCCGCGGCGCGGCGTCGAGGCGGTAGGCTTGGGCGCTCGGGCGCGTCGCGAGAGCGTCGCGCGGGGCTTCCTTGCAGACCCCTCCCCGGGGTCAGAAAGTTTGGGCGCTGCCCTTGGAAACCGCCGGCCCTCCCTCGTGCGAGATTTTTTCCCCACGGGGAATTTTCGGAAAAGCTCCTGCGTGTTCCCCGCTCTTTGACCGGGGCGGTCATGAATTTCCTCCTACCCCGCGCCCTCGAATCGCGAGGGGCGGGGAATGCGCAGGAGCAAAGGAAAGCAAAACGCCGCCCTGCCTGGGCCGAAGGACTGCGCTTGATGCGTGGTGTATTGACGTAGGCCCGGTGGGGCGGATACTAAAGCGTCCGGTGTGGTCCCCGGCTCTTGAAGCCGGCCATAGCCTTCACGGATCTGTCCCCCGCGCTCTCGCTTGTCGAGGGCCGGGGACTGCATCGGAGATATCGACAGGAGGCAAGGCATGGGAAAGAAGCAGACAGCAGGGCAGACGCCGGTGCGCGTGGCGGTCAAGGACCTGCCGACAATACGCATCGATGAGCTGGTCCCCTATGCAAACAACGCGAAGATCCACGGGCCGGAGCAGATCGAGCAACTGCGGCGCAGCCTGCGCGAGTTTGGCTTCGTCTCGCCGGTGCTGATCGACGAGGACAAGAACCTGATCGCCGGACATGGGCGCGTCGAGGCGGCGCGGGCCGAAGGCATGACCGAGGTCCCGTATGTGACGGTGAGCGAGCTGAGCGAGGCGCAGCGGCGCGCCTACATCATCGCCGACAACCGACTTTCCGAGACGGGCGAGTGGGACGCGGCGCGGCTCAAGTTTGAGATGGAAGAGCTAAGCAGCCTTTCTTTCGACACCTCGCTGACCGGCTTCACGATGGACGAAATCGAGACGATCCATGTCAGCGCCCACGAGCGGGCGAAACCAGCGGCAGAAGGAAACCACTTCTGGGGAGATGTCGAGAGCGAAAGCAGCGAGGATTATGAGGAATTTGTGGATAAATTCAAGCCGAAACTCACCACCGACGACTGCTACACGCCGCAGAACATCTACGAGGTGATCCGCGACTGGGCTTTGGCGCACTACGGCTTGCAGGGCGCGCCGGTGATTCGGCCATTTTACCCCGGAGGCGACTATGAGCACGAGACCTACCCGGACGGCTGCGTGGTGATCGACAATCCGCCGTTTTCTATCCTCTCGCAGATCTGCCGATTTTACACAGAGCGCGGCATCCAATTTTTCCTCTTTGCGCCGGCGCTGACGCTTTTTAGCATCGCGGCCGGGACATGCAACTATTTGCCGATTGGTGCGAACGTGACTTATGAAAACGGTGCGACGGTCGCGACCTCGTTTGTTACCAACCTTGGAAACTACAAAATCGAGACGGTGCCGGAGCTGTGGCGCCTTGTGGATGATCTGAATGCGCAGAACACAAACAAGAACGAAACGGAGGTGCCAGGTTATACCTACCCAGACTGCGTGATGACGCCGATCCGCATCGCACCAACCGCTAAATGGATAACGCTGCGCGTGCGCGCAGAAGACGCCTCGTTTATTCGGGCGCTCGATGCGCAGCGCGATCATGGAAAAACTATTTACGGCACAGCATTTCTCCTTTCGGAGAAGGCGGCGGCGGAGAAAGCGGCGGCGGAGAAGGCGGCAGCGGAGAAGGCGGCAGCGGAGAAGGCTGCGGCGCATGTTTGGGAGCTGAGCGACCGCGAAAAGGCAATTGTCGCGGCGCTGGGAAAGCATGACGATCGCTGAGGCCGAGCGGATCATGTCCACGACGGCAAGCCCGTATCTCAAGCGAGACATGGAGCGATATATTCGGCGGCAACGCAGAAAGGAGCGCGGAGATGGCAGGAGCAAGACAACCGACCGATCTGGTCGTGAGGAACGGGCGCAAGCACCTGACGCGCGCCGAGGAAGACGCGCGGCGCGACCGTGAGGTGGTGGTGCCTGCGCCGCAGCGGGCGAAGCCGCCCAAATGGCTGCCCAAGGAGCTGCATCACGAGTTTCGCGCGATCGGCAAGCAGCTCATCGACGTAGGACTCTACACCGACCTTGACGCGGACAACCTCGGGCGCTATCTGGTCGCCCACCACGAGTATATCAGCGCGACGGCGGAGGTGCAGCGGGCCTTGACTCAGGCGCCGGGCCACGCGCGCGACTTAGAGGCGGCGGACGGCTGGGGCCGCGTGCAGGAGCGCTACTTCAAGCAGGCGCGCAACTGCGCGAACGACATGGGCCTGACGGTCTCGAGCCGCTGCCGGCTGGTCCTGCCGAGCAATCTGCCCGCGGCGGCGTTCACGCCGGAGAGCGGGACGGATGAGTTTACGGAGCGGCTGCGGCAGCGGCAGGCGGACGCGCTGGCGCGAAGCCTGTAGCATGGCATACGTTTTCGACCGCGAGGCGGGGCAGTTCGTGTGCGACTTCGTCGAGCGCCTGCCGACGACCGACACGGGCAAGCCCTTCTGCCTTTACGACTGGCAGCGCGGGGCGCTGATGGAATTTTACGGCACGATGGACGTGCCCGAATCGGGCACGGATGAGGGCGCAGAGCGGCTGCGCCGGTACTGGTACCTCTACCTCGAGATCCCGAAGAAGAACGGCAAGAGTGAGCTGGCTGCGGCGCTGGCCCTCTATCACCTCTTCGCGGACGGCGAGCTGAACGCGGAGGTCTATGTCTGCGCGGCGGACAAGGAAAACGCCTCGATCGTCTACAACGCGGCGATCTTTATGGCGACAAGCGCGCCGTGGACGGCAAAGATGATCGCCCAGGGCGAGCTGCGGCCCATCGAGAGCCGCAAGCGCATCGAGTACCGCAAGCGCGTAAAGACCGGCAACGGCGGGTACAAGTGGATCACGGTCGGCATTCTGCAGGTCCTCTCCGCCGAGGCGTACAGCAAGCACGGCTACAAGCCGAGCTGCGTCATCTTCGACGAGCTGCACGCGCAGCCCAACCGTGAGCTGTGGGACGTTATGACCGGCGCGGCGGGCGCAAGCCGACGGCAGCCGGCATGGATCGTGCTGACGACCGCAGGCGACGACCCCGACCGCAGCTCCATCGGCTGGGAAATCCACGAGAAAGCTGTGGGCATCCGCGACGCGCGGCAGCTGCGGCGCATCCGGAGCGATGGCGGCGACGTTCGCTCGGTCCTCTCCCTCCGGCATGTCGGGGACGAGGACCTTGCGGACGCGGAGGCCGAGCTGCTCGGCCGTGACGAGGAAAACTGGCTGCCGATCCTCTACGGCCTGACGGCGCTGTTCGGCGACGATCCGGACGACCTGGAAAAGCTCGACATCTGGGACGAGAGCCTGTGGTATCTCTGCAACCCATCGCTCGGCAAGCATCTGAGCCTGCGCAACATCCGCATGGAGGCGGCGAGCGCAAAGCGCAGCGAAGCCGAGGAGCGCGTATTCCGATGGCTGCGGCTCAACCAATGGATCACGACGAAGTCGGTCGGCTGGATCTCGCTCAACCTCTATGACAAGACGCAATGGGGGCCGAGCAAAAAGCGCGAGCGCGAGGAATGGCTGCGGCAGCTGGACGGGAAGCTCTGCTACGGCGGCGTGGACCTTTCCACGAGCCGCGACCTGACGGCCTTTGTTCTGCTCTTCCCGGCCCAGCCGGGGCTGGACGCGGCGGTGCTGCTGCCCTATGGCATCTGGCGGCCCGAGGCGACGGTGGACGAGGCGGAAAAGCGCGACCACGTTCCCTACCGGGACTGGGCGCGGGCCGGCTTTCTCGACCTCTGCCCCGGCGAGGTTATCGACTACGGCGCGGTGGAGGAGCGCATCCGCGAGGCGCGGGAGCGCTACGACCTCAAGATGGTGGGCTTCGACCCGTATCTGAGCCGGACCATCACGCAGCGGCTCGCGCCGATCGTGCCGATCATCGAGATCCCGCAGGACCTCAAGAACATGAGCCCGGCGATGAAGGAGACGGACGACATGATGCAGCGCCATACGCTTCTGCACGTGCACAACACCTGCTTCCGCTGGACCTTCGGCAACGTCCGCTGCCATGCGGACGGAAACGGCAACATCAAGCCGCTCAAGAACAAATCAACGGGGCGCATCGACCCGGCGGTCGCGAGCATCATCGTGATGGCCGTGTGGATGGTTGCCAGGAATCAGAAGCCCGATCTTGCCGCGGCGGTGGCACGGGCGGACTTCACGCTGTGAGGAGGAAGGCTGTGGAAAAGCTGCGAGACGCCGCGCTGCTGCTCGGCGTGCTGCTCATTACGGCAGGCGCGGGGATGATCTATATCCCGGCCGGCTTTATCGTGGGCGGCATTCTTTTGATCGCAATGGCCGTTGTTGACGGCTTTGACGATAGTGCAAACGACGAAGGGAGTGATGGTCAAGCATGAGCATCATCAAGGGCCTGCGCGCGGCGACCGCACGCTCGCCCACCGTGAGCAAGTCCGTAACGGTCGGCAGCCTGACGGCTTCCGGCGGTCTGGCCACCGGCGAAGACCCGCAGAGCGCGGCGCGCAAGCTCAGCGCGGTCGACCGCTGCATTGAGCTGCTGAGCGACAGCATCGCAAAGCTGCCGAATTATGTGATCGACACGAGGACGCGCGAGCGCACGGACCACGAGCTGCTGCGGCTGCTGAACATCCGGCCGAACGAGGCTATGACCCCGTTCATTCGCAAGAAGGTGCTGGAGACGAGCCGCCTGGAGGGCGGCAACGGCTACGACTGGATCGTGCGCGACGAGCGCACAGGCAAGCCGGTGGAGCTGATCCCGGTGCCGTGGTATCTGGTGCAGCCCTGGCACGACATGGCGGGGCGCGTGTGGTACGACGTGACGCATCCCCTCTCCGGCAAGGTCATGCGATTGCCGAACGAGGACGTGTGCCACTACAAGAACGCCACGCGCAACGGCCTGCTCGGTCTCGGCACGGTGACGCGCGCTGGCGAGGTGATCGCCGCGGCGCGGGCCGCGCAGGAGTATGAGCTGAGCTACTATGCCAACGGCGGGCAGCCGGGCGGCGTGCTGGAGACCGACACCGACCTCGGCGGCTATGTGCTGGACACCAAGGGAAATCCGGTCAAGGCGGCGGACGGCTCGCTCGTGACCAAGAAGGACCGGCTGCGCGCCGAGTGGGAGCGCGTCCACATGGGGCCGAGCAAGGCGCACCGGACGGCAATCCTCGACCTCGGTCTCAAGTACACGAGCATCGCGGGGACGAACCGCGACGCGCAGTTTGTGGAAAACAAGCAGCTGTCGATCACGGACATCGCGCGCTACTTCGGCGTGCCGCTCTACAAGCTCAACGAGGGCAAGCAGGCCTACGGCAGCAACGAGCAGAACGCGATCGAGTATGTCGTCGGCACGCTGCACCCCATCGTGACCCAGTACGAGGAGGAACAGAGCTACAAGCTGCTGACCGACAGCGAGCTGGCCGCGGGGCTGGAGCTGCGCATCAACATGATGGCGGAGCTCAAGGGCGACACGGCGAGCCGCGCGAACTGGTACCGCACGATGAGCGAGCTGAGCGTATTCAGTCCCGACGACATCGCGGCGCTGGAGGATCTGCCGAACGTGCCGGGCGGCAACCGCAGGCGCGCGAGCCTGAACTATGTGCCGCTTGACCTGTGGCCGGAGCTGAGTGCGCAGAGAAACGGCGGCGCGGCCGCCGGAGAGGAGTAAACCGCATGGATATGATCTTTAAGGCGGCACGGATCGAAAAGGCCGCCGTGGGCGAGCGGGAGCTTGCCCTCATCAACGCACAGGCGCTGCGTGAGCTGAGCGCGGACGAGGTATTCGCCTTCCGTCTGGCTGCCTGCGACAACCAGATCGACCGCGAAAGCGAGCGCTTCACCGAGGCGACGCTCGAGCAGCTCAGCAAGCTCTACATCGGCAAGCCCGTGCTGCGTGACCACCGCTGGAGCGCGGAGACGCAGACCGCGCGCGTCTATGACGCGCAGGTGGTGAGCGAGGGCGAGGTCAAGCGTCTGGTGCTCAGCTGCTACATGGTGCGCACGGCAGGCGCCGCGGACACCGTCGCCGCCATCGAGGGCGGCATCCTGCGCGAGTGCAGCGTGGGCTGCGCGGTGGAGCATGTCAACTGCTCGATCTGCGGCGCGGACCAGCGCAAAACGCTGTGCGAGCACTGGCCGGGCCGAGAGTACGACGGGCAGCTCTGCCACTTCGAGCTTGACGGCGCGGCGGACGCCTACGAGGTGAGCCTCGTGGCCGTGCCCGCGCAGCCTGAGGCCGGCGTGGTGAAGGCGAAGCGCTACGGCGGCGCCGAAATGCAAGAGACCCACGCGCCGGAGGGCGCGGATAACAACGAGCACTGGGCGGACGAAGCCGCCTTGGAGCTTGAAAAAATGAGATTTTAAGGAGGCACACAATGCGTAGAAAGTACAACGACCTGCTGGCGAAGCGCGCCGGCGTGCTCACCGAGGCTGAGAGCCTGCTCAAGGAGGGCAAGCGCGAGGACTATCTGAGCAAGATGACCGAGATCGAGAACCTCAACACCGAGATCACCGAGGTCAAGACCTTCATCGAGGAGCAGGACCGCAAGTTCCTCGGAAAGCAGGAGAACCCCGCGGAAGCGCGCGACAAGGCGCTTGAGCGCGCGGAGATCCTGCGCAAGGGCGGCGAGGTGAAGTTTGAGGCGGCGGAGGTCCGCAAGGCCATCACGCTCGCGACCACCTCGCTCGCCGAGCCCACCGGCGTGGGCCGCGACATCCGCGGCGGCGACGCACCGATCAGCGCGATTATCGACCAGGTGCAGGTCGTCAACCTCTCCGGCATGGGCGAGTATCAGGAGCCCTATGTCATCACCGAGCTGGACGCGAAGGTCGGCACAGTGGCGTCCACCGCCGGCAAGGCCCGCACGGCGAGCACCGACCCCACCTTCGGTGTGGCGCAGATCAAGCCCTACGACATGAGCGTGACGAGCTTTGTCGACCGCAATATCGGCAACCTGACCCCCGCGGACTATTACGCGAAGATCTACGGCATGGCGCTGCGCGCGATGCGCCGCAAGTGCTCCGAGCTGATCGTCAACGGCGACGGCGAGACCAGCCATGTGTTCTACGGCATGAAGAACGCCAAGAACAAGGCGGGCGCGAGCATCTTCGCAAGCGTGGACGTGGCCGCGGTGGACGTCAATCTGCTCGACACCCTCTATTTTGCCTACGGCGCGGACACCGAGGTCGGCGGCAGCGCCCGTCTGCTGCTCACCAAGGCTGACCTCAAGGCCATCGGTCAGCTGCGCGGCACGAACGAAAAGCGCCGCCTGTTCACCATCGAGCCGGACATGGCGAACCCCAACACCGGTGTGATCCGCGACGGCGGCGTGGTGATCCCCTACACCATCTGCCCCGACCTCACGAGCCTTTCCGGCTCGACCGCGAGCGCGAGCGCCGCGATCCAGACCATGATCTACGGGAACCCGCTCAACTATGAGCTCGGTCTCTTCTCCGATTTCACCGTGCGCGTGGACGAGAGCTACAAGGCGCAGGAGCGCCTGCTGACCATCCTCGGCGACGTGATGGTGGGCGGCAACCTCGTGGTCGACAAGGGTGTCGTCGTTGCAACGCTGCCTAAGAGCGGGGGCTAAGCAATGAACTGGGCGACGGAGCAGCTGGCGGACATTGCCAACTACTGTAAGGTCGACGCGGACGACGCGGAGCTCCCCGGCTTTGTGAACGCGGCAGCGGCCTACCTCGCCGGCGCGGGCGTGCGCGAGCCGCAGGACGGCTCGCCGCGCTCTGCGCAGTATCTGCAATGCGTCAAGTACCTCGCGCTCGACCTCTACGACCGGCGCGAGCCAACGATCACAGGAACGATCGTGGCGACTAATCCGGTATTCCGCGCCATGCTCAACCAGCTCAAGCTCACCGAGCCTGTGCCCGATTCGGGCACGGGCGAGGGAGCGGAGGGAGGCGCATGATGCACGTTGATGCAGGGAAACTCTCCAAGCGCATTCAGTTTCTGCGGAAAACGACGGCAAAGGACGCCGACGGCTACGACGTACCCGGCGAGCCGGAGCTCGTGCGCGAGACCTGGGCGCAGTTTTCGCAGACGAGCGGCACGGAGCTGATCCGGGCAAACGCCGAGTTTGGCGAGGCGAAGGTGCGCTTTCTCACGCGCGCGAACCCGGAGCTGCTTGACCGGCGGCTCCTGATCCGCTACGACGGGCGCGACTACAACATTCTTTACGTCAACACCTACGGCGACGAGGGAAAGTACATGGAGTTCTGGTGCGAGCGCATCACGCAGGAGGGCAAGGTATGACACTCAACGAGAAGCTCATCGCGGTCGTGACGCCGATCGTGCCGGTGTGCGTGCCGGATCTGCTGGTCACAGAGGCGGACGAGACGCCGCCGGAGGAGTACTGCACGTTCAATTTCCCGCTTGAGCCCGAGGCGCTTGCCGACGACGCCGCGCAGCTGCAGCGCGCGCTCGTGCAGCTGCATTACTTCGCGCCGCTCAAGACGAACACCGTGCCAACGCGCCGCGCACTTTGGGCGGAGCTTGCAGCCGCGGAGGACTTTTCCCCCGCACTGATCGAAAACGCGACCGACCAGACAGGACAGCACTATGTCTTTGAGTTCGATGCGGTCGGGCGCTGGCTGGGAGATGATCGCAATGGCTGAGATCCGTTTTGACGGGCTGGACACCTTCGTTCTCTCGATGCGGCAGGTCGCGGAGCTGCCCAACGACGTGCATGACGCGATGCTCAACGCCGGGGCTGACGTGGTGGTCGAGGCCCAGCGCGCCGAGGCGCGCAAGCTCGGCAAGCCCGGCGGCTACCGCAACAGCCGACAGAGGCGCGACTATTCGACCGGCATCACGGCGGAGTGCATCAAAAAGGGCAAGGTCAAGGTGAAAAACGGCGAGCGCGGCATCTATGTGACGCCAACCGGCACGCGCCGGCGCGGCAATACGACCACGCGCAACGCCGAGATTGCCTACGTCAACGAGTACGGCACGAAGACCATCCAGGCACGCGGCTTTATTCGTAAAGCAAACGAAAAGTGCGCCGACGAGACCACGGCGGCGCAGGCCGCCGTTTACAACAACTTCCTCGAATCCAAAAACCTGTAAAGGAGGGCACAACTATGCCTCAGTACGGAGCGAAAAATCTCCAGTGGGCGCCGTTCGCGGCGTCAAACCCCGAGCCGGAGGACGCGCTGCCCAACTACGGCATGCCGATGAAGCTCGGCGACCTCATGAGCGTCGGCGAAGCGCTCAACTTCTCCGAGGTCGAAGCGCGCGCGGAGGATGTGCGCAAGATCTACCTGCGCGAGTTCGTTGACGGCTCGCTCGCCGTCGGCGTGCTGGAGCTGCCCAACGAGACCGCCTCGGCCGTCACCGGCGCGCAGATCGACAGCACCGAGAGCGCGAAGGACATTCATTTCTCCAACAACGACACCGCGCCCTACGGCTGCCTCGGCTTCTACACGACCAACATCAAGGCCGACGGCTCGAAGTATTACAAGGGTATCTTTTATCCCAAGGTCAAGGCGAGCCTCGACGGGCGCACCTACAACACCAAGCAAAAGACCATCGTGCTCGACAGCCCCAAGCTGACATTCTCGGTGGACGCCTGCAACACCGGCGACTACCGCATCGAGAGCGACGAGCTCACGACCGAGAGCGCCGCGAAGGCGTGGGTGAACGGCAAAGTCAAGGCCGCGGCAGGCGGCTAAGGAATCCGAAAAGGCGCAGCACCCCGCTGCGCCTTTTCGCAAATCGGAGGCAAAATGAAAGGACACGAAGTTGATCTCTGCGGGCAGCACCTCTATCTGCTCCTCAACGGGCAGGCGCTGTTCGACATTTACGATAAATTCGGCACCAAGGGCTTCATCACCGACCCGCTCAAGGACAACAACAAGGCGGGCTTTGAGGCCACCTGCTTTTTCCTCGCGAAGCTCTGCGAGCAGGGCGAGCTTCTACGGCGCTGGGAAGGTCAAACGCGCGGGCCGGTGCTCTCGGAACAGTATTTCCGCGTTCACCTCGCGCCGCGCGACGTTTACCGCGCCAAGGACGCCATTGTAACGGCGATCCGCATCGGCTTCGCCCGCGAGGCCGAGGAGGAGCATGACGTGGATCTCGGGCTTGTGGAGCTTCAAAAAAAAACGGAGTCTCCGTGACGCGCACGCTCTGGCTCCAGCTCCTGACGCAGTTCCTGCGCCTGAGCGTCCGCGAGGGCCTGCTGCTTACGCCGGGGCAGGTCATGGACCTGCAGGAGCTTGAGGAGCGTCGGCGCGGACTCGAACGAGAGGAGGGGTGAGCGGTGGCAGTACGCCAGATCACCACACGGCTTGCCATCGATGGCGAGCAGGAATACAAAAAGCAGCTCGCGGCGGTCAACCGCGAGCTGGGCAACCTCGGCGCGGAAATGAAGCTCGTCGACGCGCAGTTTAAGGGGCAGGCGAACAGCTCCGAAGCGCTGCGCGCCAAGCACAACCTGCTCAAGCAGTCTATTGAGCAGCAGGTCGGCAAGATCGTCTCCCTGCAGGGCGCGGTCGAGGAGGCGGCGGAGGCTTACGGCGAGGCGGACAGCCGCACCGACAGCTACCGTCGGCAGCTCTTAAGCGCGGAGACTGCGCTCGCGAAGCTCAACGACGAGCTGAGCGAGAACGACAAACTGCTTAAAGAGGCTGAGGACAGCGCGGACGGCTGCGCGAAAAGCATCGACGGCTTCGGTAAGGCGGTCAAGGAGACCGCGGACGATGCCGACGGCCTTAATGACGACCTCGGCGGCATCGGTGGCGCACTCAAGGGCTTGCGCAACGAGGACGGCAGCTTTAACCTTGGCGGCGTAACTTCAGCGCTCAGCAACCTCAAGGGGCTGCTGGTCGGCGGCGCCATCGTCACAGGCGCAAAGGCGGTCAAAGATGCGATCTTTGAGATCGTAGAATCGACCGAGGAATACCGAGAGTCGACTGGAAAACTCGAGGTCGCATTTGAACAAGCTGGGTATTCAGCTGAACAGGCGGAAGCAATATTCACCAGGTTTTATGAGGTAACGGGCGACACCGAAGCATCAGTTACTGCAGCAAACAATCTTGCAACACTTAGGTTAAGTTTTGAGGACTTAAAGGTAATGGTTGACGCTGTAACTGGCGCAAACATTTTACTGGGCGACAGTGTACCCATTGACAGCCTTGCAGAATCAATCGCTGACACAGTAACGCTTGGTAAAGTGACCGGCAATCTCGCTGATGTACTCAACCGTGCAGGCAGCAATGAAGACGAATTTAATGAGCTGCTCGCATCCACAAATTCCGCAGCGGAGCGCACAAATATCATTATGTCGGCACTGTCAACCGGCGGCATGGTTGAAGCATCCAACAGTTTCAGAGAAACGTCGGCCGATATCATCGAGATGAACCGATCTCAGCTCGAATTAAATCAGTCGATGGCCACGCTCGGTGAAATGCTCGTGCCGCTTGCCACGGCGTGGAATGAGTTCTCGGCGTCGGTCGTGAACGCCATAATTGCCGTGATCGAAACGGCGCAGCGGCTTGTGGATAAACTGAACGAGATCAAGATCAACGGCAATCCGCAGCGCAACACCAGCTCCGAGAACGCCGCGGCCTACGACCAGTATCTCAAGGACTTTGCCCGCGGCTACAACGGCTCCCACGCCTCCGGCCTGAATTATGTCCCCTTTGACGGCTACCGTGCTGAGCTGCACATGGGCGAGGCCGTCCTCAATGCGCAGGAGGCCGCGCTGTGGCGCTCTGTGGGGCGCTCAGGCGCACGCGCCCTCCCGGCGGCGTATATCCCTGCCGCGCTCCCCGCAAACGCACAGAGCGCCGCACGGCGCGAGAGCGTGACCATTGACGTCACGCTCGAGCTGGACGGCCAGACACTCGCGCGCAAGCAGTACCCGCTCATGCAGGCCGAGGGCCGCCGGCGCGGCACCCCGCTGGCCGGAAAGGAGGGCACCTGATGGCGAAATACCCCTTTATCGTGGACGGGCAGGACTTCACCGACCTGTTCCACAAGTACGGCTACGAGGTTACCTACGAGTTCCGCGAGGGCGAGAACGGCGGCCTCATGTGCTCCGGCGAGGAGCAGCGCGATCTGCTCGCCGTCAAGCCGACGATCGTCGGCACCACCAACGACGCGCCAACCGAGCGCATCACCGCGCTGCTGACGGCGTGCCTTAAAAACGAAGTCCTCTTCCGCTGCTTCGACCCATGGACCGGCGCGGAGAAAACCATCACCGCGCATCCCACGGTCGACACCGTGTCCGTCCTGCTCGACGACGGCGGCACGCATTGGTGGAACGGCTTCCGCGTGACCATGAGGGCAAAGTGATGAGTCTGAACGCCGTGAAATACAAGGGCGAGCTCCTCGCCGAGGACGAGCGCATCAGCACCGACACCCCCGGCGTGCTGGGCGAGTACAAGGAGCTGCGCGCGGACGCGCTCGAGGCCGACACGCTCGACATCACCGTTTTGTCCGAATCGGGCACGATCCGCAGCTTTAAGAAAAACGACAAGGTCGAGTATTTCCGCTCCGGCAGCCGTGTCGGCGTCTACTACCTGCAGAGCGTCACGCGCGTGGGGCCGAAGCTCTACACGCTCTCTGCGCTTTCCGCGGTCGGGCTGCTGATCGTCCGGCCGCACCGCGGCGGCATCTACACCGGGCAGACGGTCGCCGAGGTCGTCGCGGAGATCTGCGGCGACATCCCCGTGCTCGTCGAGACCGTCTACCGCGGCATCAAGCTCTACGGCTGGCTGCCCATCGCCTCGGCGCGCGACAGCCTCGTGCAGGTGCTCTTTGCCATCGGCGCGTGGCTGCACACGGACGAGAACGGCACGCTGCGTGTGCAGAAGCTCTGGGACGGCGTGGCGAGCATCATCGGCCCAGGGAGCGTCCATGCCGCAAACATCCAGGTCAAGTACCTCGACCCCGTCAGCGCGGTCGCCGTCACCGAGCACCAGTATATTGCCGGCACGGAGGACGTCACGCTCTTCGAGGGCACGGCCCAGCAGGGCGACGTGATCGAGTTCGACGAGCCGGCGCACACGCTCACCGCCGAGGGCTTCACCGTCCTTGAGAGCGGCGCGAACTACGCCGTCCTCTCTGCGGGTACCGGCAAGCTCACCGGCAAAAGCTACGTCCACAACCGGCGCGTCGTCACGCGCACCGTGACCGAGGGCGCGGCAAAGAACGTCGAGGAGATCGCCGACGCGACGCTCGTCTCGCTCGTCAACTCCTCCGCGGTCGCGCAGCGCATGGCAGCCTATTACGCCTGCCGCGAGCAGCTCACCGTGGACGTCAACCCAGCGGCCGAGCACGCCGGGCACGTCGTCTCGCTCTGGAACGAGTGGGACAAGCAGCAGACGCTCGCCTGCATCGCCTCGCGCGAGACGAAGATCTCCGGCCTGCTCAAGTCCCGCACCTCGGCGCTCGTCGGTTTTCTGCCCCCGCAGCCGGAAACCACGGAATACTACGACGAGCGCGTCATTCTCACAGGCTCGGGCGAGTGGACGGTCCCGGAGGGCGTGACCTCGCTCCGCGTAGTGCTGGTAGAACACGGCGCGGACGGCTTAGATGGAAGCAGCGGCGCGAGTGGAGGCTCGGTGTCTCTGATTGTGACGGACACCGAAGCCAAACCCGGCGGCACATGGTCGCGGCAGCCGGGAGCTGGCGGCGCCGGCGGAGCGGGCGGAGAGGGAGGCCTCGGTGGGCGCATACTGTCCGCCGACCTCAACGTTTTCTCCGGCACGGTATTTGCGTACAGTGCCGACACGGCAACGACTTTCGGCACGCTTTCTGCTCAAAATGGTTCACGCTCGGATGCCGGCTTCACAGACCCCGTTACCGGCGACGTGTTTGGAAAAAAAGGAGATGACGGCAGCGCCGGCGGCGATGGAGGAGGCGGAGGCTCTGCAAACGGCTCAAATTTTAATCCCGGCGAAAACGGAACAGGCGTCCCACCCAATACCGGCGGCGCCGGCTCCGAGGGCAATTATAAGCGTTTTGAAGAAAGTGAAACCGTCTATAAAAACGGATACCTGCTTGTCGCTGGCGGAACGGGCGGCGGCGGCGCGGCGGTAGGGAATAACGGTCAGGACGCGGTGCAACCGCTCACATCAGGCGTTCGAGCCGGAGCGGGCGCGAATGCCGCGCCGCCATCCGGTGCTGTGAACTACGGCTGCGGAGGTTACGGAGGAAATGGCGGAGGAGGCGGAGGCGGCGCATCGGGGCTGTATCTGAGGCACGGGGCCTATATGTACGACGGTACGCCCTCCGGAACGTGGCTTGATTTAGCCGGTGGCATCGGCGGCTCCGGCTCCACGGGCGGTCCCGGCGGCGCCGGCTGCATTATCATCTACTACCGCAAGAAAAAAGAGCTGCAGTCCGGCCCGCTCGTGACCAGCAACAACTTCGGCCTGCTCGATTCACTCGGGCGGAGAATGATCGTTTAAGGAGGTATCTATGCCGAACGATTATTACACCATGCTCTACACCGGCGAGAAGACCGACGAGCTATTGCAGCGCGTGGACGAGGGCGAGATTATCATCCCCTCCTCGACGGCGGGCAGCACGAAAAAATTCAAGCTGACGGTGGACGACACCGGCGCCGTCAGCGCAACGGAGGTGACGACGTAATGGTACAGGGCGACGCTTACTCCATCGACGTGGAGATCACCAACGAGGGCCAGGCACTCAGCCCCTCCGCCGTCTCTCTGGTAGAGATCGCGCTGCTGAACCTCGTCAAGACCTATCCGGGCGACGTCACGTTTTCCGACGGCAAATTTCACTTTCCCCTCACGCAGACGGAGACATTCGGGCTTCCGACCGTCTGCCCCATGCAGGTGCGCGTGAAGTTCCCAAGCGGCGACGTGATCGGCTCGGAGATGCAGCGCCTTGACGTCAAGCGTGCGCTGAGTAGGAAGGTGATCTGATGGTCACGTTCGAGCTGATGCAGAAAACGGCGCTCGCGGTAGCGTTTGACGTCACCATTCGCGGGGGCGGCGGAGGCGAGCCGTATGACGGCCCATATACCGTGACGCCCGGCTTTGAGACGCAGGAGCTTGCCACAAAGGACAAGATTCTGAAAGACAATGTAACCGTTGATCCCATTGCGGTCGCCCGTGTGGAAAATCCCGCGGGCGGAAAAACAATTTTTATCGGAGGTATTTTCAATGGCTGAAAATCAGTACAACAGCAAAATCGTGCTCTCGAGCGGCGAAGTCCTCATGGACCTCACCCAAGACACCGTGGTCGCGGACAAGCTCCTCAAGGGCTTTACCGCGCACGGCAAGGACGGCGCACCCATCACCGGCTCCTGCGAGTTTGACGCGGACACCGGCGACGCCACCGCGGGCGCGGCGGAAATTCTGGCCGGCAAGACGGCCTATGTCACCGGCAGCAAGGTCACCGGTACCATGCCGAACAACGGGGCCAAGACGCTCAGCATCACGGAAAAGGGTAAGCCGGTCACCATCCCCCAGGGATATCATGACGGCAGTGGCAAGGCGCAGATCGACGCAGCCGAAGAGGCGAAGCTGATCCCCTCCAACATCCGCGAGGGCATTACCGTCCTCGGCGTGACTGGCACGATGTCCGGCAGCGAGGGAATGAAGCCGCAGGCCAAGAGCGTCACGCCCACGTTTGCCTCGCAGGAGGTCCTGCCAGACGAGGGATTCAACTGTCTCTCCTCCGTCACGGTCGCGGCGATCCCCATTGCCTATGCCGACAACCCGCAGGGAGGCAAGACGGTCACCATCGGCTGAGGAGGTGCGGCATGGCCAATAACAAAGTCCAGCTCAGCGACGGAACAGTCCTGCTTGACCTGACCGGGGACACCGTAACGCCGGAGACGCTCATGGCCGGCACCACCGCGCACGACGCAGCGGGAAACCCCATCGTCGGCACCAGCGGCGGAGGAGTAACATGGTACAGCCCGGTAAACTGAGGAGGAATTAAAATGCCCACACTAAGCAAAACTTTCAATATTCCTTTTTCGGGAGGGGCAGCGACAGCTGTGTGTCTTTTCAAATACACCAGCAAATACGATGATACGCCAATCGTGTACAAGAACAATATCTGCGCCCAATACAATGCCGACGGGACAATAGAAAACCTTGGGGGATCAGCAGACCTATCTTTGAGTGTTTCAGTAAACAATGGTGTTATGACGGTCACATTGGAGTATGATATAGTGTTCAGAATCACCGATTGCCGGTGTTGCCTTATTCCCGGAGACCCGTTTGCGTAACAGCAGAAGAAAATCCTGCGGCAAGGAGATCACCGGCGAGAAATACGCTGATGATAAATAAATTTTGAACAAAGAAAAGGAGAACAAAACTATGACTACTACTCGTATCGCCTCCGACGGCAAGCCCATCGAGGTCACCGACATCCCCGCTGGCCTGAGCGAAAACTCGGGCGTCAAGAACAGCATCGTGCAGCCCGTTATGGCGCGCGACATTTCCCGCGCCGGCACGGAGATCTATGTCGCCCCCTGCTACAAACTCACCTATGACGCGGACGGCTACTGCGTCAAGATGGCGGCCTGCGCCATCCCCGAGGACGTCGCGGCGAAGCTCGCGGAGCTGAACAAGTAAAAAAGCCGCCCGGGTGGGCGGCAAATTGACAAAGCGCGGCGCGCGTGGTAAAATGAGCGGGCCGGTAAGAGCGTGAAACAGGTTGTTCCCCCGAAAGGGGGTGACCGCATGAGCACAGAAGCGACCATTGCGTTACTTATGCTTGTGATTGCGGCGATCAAGTTAGGCATCGACCTAAAGAAATAACCGCCACCTGAGAGGCAGCGGCTTTCCTTTCGACCTTAAATCGATTAGGGGGAGCGACAAGCACCTCGCCCGTGCGCCGCTCTTACTGGCCTTAGTATAGCACCGCGTCCGCCGCTTTGTCAAGCACGACAAGGCGGCTTTTTTCGCGCCGCCGGAAAGAGAGAAAATGCCTATGAACTTATCGACCGTTGCATTGACCTGCTCGGAAATCACGGTCATTCTGGCCGCGCTGGCGATGCTCATTAAGCCCATCCGCAACAAGCTGCTGGGGCTGGACAAGCTGACCGACGCGCTCAAATGCCAGCTCCGGCACGACATGCTGCACACCTACTACCGCCACAGGGAGGGCCGCACCATCCGGCAGTACGAGCTGGAGGATTTTCTCTATCTCTACCGCGGGTACAAGACCCTCGGCGGAAACAGTTTTATCGACCGCATCAAAAGCGAGATCGACGAGTGGGAGGTGGTCTCGTGAAGGACGTCAAAGGCTCGACCTCGGAGGAACTTCGCATGATCCGCGCCATCCAGCGCGCCGTTGGGGCGCTGGACAACGGCTGGATCGGCAACCAGACCTTGAGCGACATCGCCGCCAAGCTCGGCGCAGACTGTTTCCCGCTCAACGTCGAGCTGTACGGTCAGCCCTGCATCCTCGCGCGGGACATCGAACCCGTCAACATGAGCGGGCCGCTGCCGAAAAACGCCATCTCGGGGAGCTTTAGCTGGCAGGGTCAGCCCTGCTCCATCCTGGTGCGTGGCGGCAAGGTCGTGCGCGGTATGAGCTGCCACTACCCGACGCCCGAGAGCGTGCTCTATAAGACGCGGGACGGCGCGGTGCGCATTGCCCGCGTCTCCTCGGCGGCGGCGCTGGGAGATGTCGTGTGGGCAGTCGGGGGTATGGGATTGCTCGGCAATTATAACCCTGCCGCAGAGGGCTTTACAGGCGCTTACTCCGACGTGCTGCGCAAGACTAACCACACCGTCCTCGGCTACAAGGGCGGGATGCTCTACGGCGTCTACTGCCGCAGCATGACCGCGCATCAGGTCAACGCCTTTTGTCGGGACAAGCTCAAGCTGGAATACGCCGTCATGCTCGACGGCGGGCACGTCGCCGCCATCCACGGCGCGTGTAACAAGATCAACACCAACCAGCGGCAGTATTACGCCGTGCGGTTTTTGTAAAGGAGGCAAAAAATGCAAAATCGAATTGCCAATCTGCTCACGGTCAAGAGCATTGTAACCGTCGTGCTCACGGCGGTTTTCTCGGTGCTTGCCCTGCGCGGCAGCATCAGCGGGACGGAGTTTCTGACGATCTTCACGACCATCATCGCCTTCTACTTCGGCACGCAGACCGAGAAGAAGAAAAATGAAGAGGTTTCTTGAGACCTTAACCGCGTGGGAAGGATCCGTGCGCGGCGACGCGGTACATAAGCGCATCGTGGACGCCTACAACAGCTACCTCCCGCATCCGCGCGGCCACAGGCTCACCTATTCGGACGACTACTGCGCGGCGATGGTGTCCGCGGCGGCGATCCTCTGCGGTTTGACGGAGGTCATTCCCATCGAGTGCAGCTGCGGCGAGCAAATGCGCTGGTATCAGGCGCGCGGCCAATGGATCGAGGACGACGCGCACATCCCAATGGTCGGCGAGCAGGTGTTTTACTGCTGGAACGACCGCAAGGACTACGCCCTCACGGACTGCACCGGCGCTCCGAACCACACAGGCATCGTGACCGCCTGCGACGGGCAGAAAATCACGGTGTTCGAGGGGAACAAGGGCAAGGAGCACAAGTGCGCGTACCGCGTCATTCCCGTCAATGGGCGGTATATCCGGGGCTTCGGCGTGCCGAAATACCCCTCGGACAAGACCGTGCTTACACGCGGCGACAAGGGCGCGGCGGTCGGCAAGCTGCAAGAGCTCCTAAATGCCTGCGGCTACACGCTGGATGTGGATAACTCGTTTGGGCCCGCGACGCAGAAGGCATGGGGAGAGTACATCGCCGCGTACATCCTCAAGGCCCTAAAATGATTTGTGCCCGAATCGGGCACGGAAAGGGAAATCGGTGGGAAGTCTGCAACACTTCCCCTCGCGTGGGCGCCTGCAAGCCGTGGTGTCAACATGGACACACAGCACAGAGAGATCCGCGCTCAGCTTTCCGCGATGGCTCCGCGCAGGGCCATTGCCTACATTCGCTCCTTTGATCTGCCGCCCGACGAGGCCGCGAGCCTCATCGAGTGCGACGTGCGCGGACGGTCCTGCGTGCAAGCGGCGGAGCTGCTCCACCTCAGCGTGGACGGCCTCGCCAAGCTGCGCCGCCGCGCCTACCGCAAAATCGCAGACGGACAAAACGAGAGCACCGACTAATCGTCGGCGCTCTCGTTTTTTATAAGCAAGGCAGAACGCGGGCAGTTTGCGGGCAGTTCTCAAGCCGAAAACCGCGGTACGATAGAGGCAGAACAGAAGGAGGTGCAGCGCATGGAGCAATTTGCGATCGCCGGCTATTCCGGCAGCGGCTGCGTGATGGTCGCTGTCGACGGCAGCGAGATCTATCAGGTGGACTATTTCGGCAACCGGCAGCAGCTCATCGGCAAGACTGCCTCGGCCTACGCCGAGCTGGAGGCCACCACGCAGGAGTACTACGACAAGCTTGTCGAGCTGGGCGTCATCACTCCGCCCAAGACGCAGGAGGAGCTAATGGGCGAGATGCAGTCGGCCATGAGCGACATGGCGGAGATTATCAAGGGCCTCTCGGCCCAGGTAAAGGAGCTGAAGGAAAATGGACCTCAAACAACTCTTAGCGGCAGCAGCGAGAATGTTCCCCAGCGCCGACCTGCAAGGCGCGGCGGCGAGAGCGGAGCAGGCGATCAGCGGGACGGCTGACACGCTCGAGGGCGTGCAGAGCACGGCGCGCCGGCTCGGCATCGACCCCAACATCGCCAACAGCCTCTATGCGCGCTACGGGCGCACGATGCAGGCAAAGGCCCTGTGCGGCCTCCTCGGCACGACGCCCGAGGCTTTGCGCTCCGACGCCAATAAAATACTCGGCGGCGCGCAAAACGCCTCACAGGCCCCGCAAAAGGGCAAAACGGGGCAGTCCACAAAATTCCCCCGGCTCAAGCAGCCGTAGGAATAAATATTTTGCGAAAGGAGCACGAACACATGGAAGATCGCAGCACCGGTATGAGCTGGATCGCAGTCCTTTTCGTCATCATCGTGGTCGTCGCCATTTTCGGCGGCAACCTCGGCGGCGGCTGGGGCTGGAATCGCAGCGGAAACCCCTATCCCGCGCAGGAGGGCGGCTGCAACCGCGTGAGCAACTGCCAGGTCGAAAAGCAGGGGATCGTCGACGCGGCGCGCACGCAGTATCTCATTGAGCAGCAGAGCAACGACACCCGCATGGCCATCAACGCCAGCACGGAGGCGATCACCTCGCAGGCGAGCCGCATCTACGAGCAGCGCCTGCAGGAGACCATCTTTGACCTCAAGATGGAGAACCAGAGCCTCAAGAACGGCATCTTCACGAAGGAGCAGACCGACGCGCTGGCCGCGAAGATCTCCGATTGCTGCTGCGGCTTTAACCGCCGCCTCGACGCGATCGAGTGCCGCATGCTGACGAAGCCGACCCTCTACGGCGTGGCCGCCACCGGCGCGGGGCAGATCATCCCCGCGTCCTGCGGCTGCAACGGCAGCACCAACCTCTAAGACCATGCTCCCCGCACGGGGAATATGGTAGGCCCTGCAGGCCGGGAAGCAGGCGGGGCAAATGCCCCGCCTATCTTATTTTGTGAAAGGAGACACCGAAATGTCCTGTAAATCCGCTCTCTATGCTGCCATGCAGACGCCCTCCGCGGTCGCGGTCGGCGGCGTCATCCCGCTCGGCAGCCTCATCCGCCGCTACGGCTGCGACGTCAGCCTCAACGGCAACGCCGTCAACATCACCGGCGCGGGCTACTACGATGTCGACGCCTCGCTCACCGTCGCGCCCGCCGCGGTCGACACCGTCACCGTCACGCTCTTTAAGGACGGCGTGGCCGTCCCCGGCGCGACCGCCTCGGCGACCGCCGCCGCCGCAAGCGATGCGCTTGACCTCAACATCACGGCTCTCGTGCGGCAGGTCTGCTGCGCGGCGGGCTCCGCTCTGACGCTGGTGCTCACCGGCGCCGCCGCGTCGGTCGAAAATGTGGCGCTGCGCGTCCAGCGGATCTGAGAGGTGCGCTATGATGCAGCTCTTGATCGGTATGCTGCTCGGCGCGATGGTCTCGACGCCCACGGGCCGCAGCATCGGCAACCAGATCGGCGACGCGGCGCTTAAAAGGGTCAAGGACGCCGTGCAGGCGTCTGCGGCCGGAGAGGAGGCAGACGATGGAAAATCTGCATGAGCAGCTCAAGGCGTATATTCCCAAGCTCGAGCGCAGCATCCAGTCCTACATGACGCAGACGCCGCCCTCGCCCAATTCCGCGCAGGGCATCATGGCGATGTGGGAGTGCCTGACCATGCTCAAGGCGGCGGAGGCGGGCACTTGCGGCGAGTTCACCAAGGCAGACGCCGAGAAGTGGGCGCAGCACATGCGCAACACAGACGGCAGCACCGGCGCGCACTGGAGCATGGAGCAGACCACCTCGCTCGCCGAGAGCCTCGGCGTGAGCCGCGACGAGGTCTCGCCCTGGTGCTGGTGGATCGCCGTGAACATGATGTACTCCGATTATTACGGCGTCGCCTCCCACTTCGGCGTCGCCACGCCGGAGTTCTTCGCGGAGCTCGCCCGCGCCTTCCTGCTCGACGAGGACGGCCCCGGCCCCAAGCCCAAGATGTCGGCCTACTACTGCGGCATCGTCAAGGGCAAGGACTAATTGCGTCTGCAAATCCGTCTGTAAAATGGCGTCTTGAATCTGGCGCACAGCGCACAGATACGCGCATAACGCACAAATTTGTGCAGACGTAAAAATGCGCGCAAGCCTTGAAAATAAAGGAAATCCCGCAAACTCAACGGTTTGCGGGATTCCTCTCATTTGGTCCGAGTGGCGGGATTTGAACCCACGGCAAAGATGTTAAAACGCTTGATTTATAAGGGTATTTTTTTATGCATCTGCAAATCCGTCTGTAAAATTACTCCTATTTCCCCTCTCTTTTGCCCTGTTTGCCGGTGCGATAGAACTCGCTCATCTTATTCTCGGCATGCAGTCGGTCCGCCTGCGCGAGGCGCAGGTAGAACTTGTGGATCGTGTTGTGGTCATTCCAGCCGCCGATCTCCTGCACCTCCAGCTCAGTCAATCCCACATGAAACCCGAGCGAGGCGAACGAGCGGCGCAGACCATGCACACCGCATTCCGGCAGTCCGGCTTTCCGGCAGATCGTATTGATGCCGCCCCGCAGCGAGTTTTCGGTGCAGGCCAAAATCGGCTTGCCCTCGTCGTGCAGTTCTTTCAGCCGGTCATACAGTGCCGGGATCATAATGCGGATCGTGCGCTGTGAGCTCACATTTTTATTGGTTTTCTTGTAAACGTACTGATTTGAGCTGTTCATCACGCGCGAGCCGGAGATGGTGATCGTCTTCTGCTTGAGGTCGATGCGATCCCACGTCAAGCCGAATATTTCCGACCGGCGCAGGCTGTGCAACGCGAGCAATGCGCCTGTCTCAAACTGAGAGCCCTTGACGGCATCGACAAACTCTAATATCTGGTCGTAGGTCAGCCACGGCAGCTCTGTGTGTGCGTTTTTCTGGGGCAGGCGGACGCGCGGCGGCGTGATGTCGTTCTCGCGCATAACCTCCGCCACAAGGCCCCACGCATTGCGCACGGTCTTTGGCGCGAGCGTCCGAGCCTCGGCGTCGACCGCCGCCTGCCATCCGGTCAGCTCGGTGATCGGCTGCCGCATTTTGTGCGGGAATCGGTGGAGCTTGACCGCCTCATAGCCGCGGATGGTGGAGGGCGAGAGCGCGATTTTGTTCACGTCAACAAAATGGTCGATCGCCTGCTCCAGCGTCAGACCCGCGGCCTCGGCTGCCTTCCGCGCCTCGACAAAGCCCGCGCGGACGGCGCGGGCGCGGGCGAGGCACAGCTCACGCGTCGGCTCGGTGACGCTCTGGCCCTCCGCGCGGAGGTAGACCGTCCAGCTGCCGGAGGGCAGCTGCTTGGGCGTCGGCACCTTGACCTCTTCCCTGCTGCGGCGCTCGCGCAGCTGCTTGACGCCGCACCAGTTACAGAAGATCGAATTTTCGGGGATCTCTCTGCCGCAGGCTTTGCAGATCATCGCGCCGCCTCCCTTCGCGAAAATGGAACGACCGCCGCCATGCCGGGCGGCGGCCTTTTGCGTCACTTAATATCCATTCTGTGATGCGCCGTAAACGGCTTGCTCATATGTAAACCCTTCGTATTCCAACTGCTCAATCAAACGCTCACGGGAAAACGACGAATGCTTTAAGTAGCTTGCTGCTTTTCCTGCGGCCTGCTCGTTCCAGTCTGCACCGCAGCTATCCGCGCCATAGACGGCTTGTTCATGCGTAAACTTTTCATATTCGAGCTGCTTGATCAGCCCGTTGTATGAAAAGTTGGAATGGCTCAAATAACCGAGTGCTTTTCCTGCGGCCTGCTCGTTCCAGTCTGCACCGCAGTTATCCGCAGCAAAGGTTGCTTCGGACAGCGAATATTTTTCATATTGCAGCTGCCCCACTAACCCATCATGCGAAAAATTAGAGTGGCTTAAATATCGCTTTGCCGTTTCCAGGGCGTTTTTCTCTCCCATTGTCGCATCCGGAAATTCCTCAACCGGTTCTGGCTCGGATGTCGGAATGTCTTTCGGCTGCGCTACCGTGGAGGTTGAAGTGCTTGACTGGCTCGGCAAACCTGATGATTGGCTGCGGTTTTCACGCCCATTTCTACCGATGGAGCTGAGGATGAAAAGTGCAACTAAGACAATGAACCAAGTGCGCTTGTAAAAGGGCTTTTTCTGCTTTTCTTCGCTCATGTCGTCCCTCCCGTGCCCGAATCGGGCACAATTTTTTATATTTTCCCGCAAGTTAGCGGGAAGTTAACGGTTTCTCTGCCTTTTTCGACAGAATCTTGCCGAAAAAGGTGCTATGGTAAAAGTACACGCAGGTGCTCCGGAGGTGTCAGCTCGCCTGCGCAGGCCCCGTCGTCAGTTGCAGGGGCGGCGGGGCCGCTCTACAATGGAATATCTGGCCGGTCTAAAATACGAGTAAAGAGAGGTACATAGACATGTCAGATCAGCACAGCGCGCCGCAGGACTTGACCGAGTTACACCAACGCCTCATCGAGAAATACCGGCGGCTGACGCCGGAAAACCGTGGGCGTCTCATGGCCTATCTTGAGACGATAGCAGCAGGTCCAGATATTCCTCCAGCTTTTCCCGATTCCGCGCGCTGAGCGCGTCATACCCGGCCAGCAGCCTGTCCTCCTCCGAGGGCGGGCTGCTTTCGTTTTGCTCGCCGAGCAGGTCGGACGTGGTCACGCCGAGGTACTGCGCGAGCAGCTGCACCTTTGCGACGGACGGAACAATCCCCTGCGCGACTTGGCTCATCAAGCTCTTGCCTGCACCACTTTCTCGGCAGGCAACCGTAGGGGCAACGCCTTTTATCGCACAGTATTTTTTTACATTTTGCACAAAGACGTTTGCGTCCATTCGGGCAACTCCTAATCCAATATTTGAGATTTTGCACAAAGTTTTAAAAATGGGATATTGCGGTATTGACAATCCAAAATATTGGATTTAAGATAGGCGTACAAGGTAAACGCAAGGTTTACACGAAAGGAAAGGAGGTGCGAAGCGGTGAAGCGCTTCGACGGATCATGGGCACAGCTGATCCTTTCGGTCTCGGCGCTGATCGTGTCCCTAACGGTGTTTATCCTCAGATTTTTTGTTTAAGGCAAAAAACTGCTGATGAGCGATGCGATGGAAACGAGGATTGCAGCAACAGAGATCCAAAGCGAGATTTTTGAGCGGCGATCGCTGTCGAGCGTCAGCGTCGAGGCCTCCAGCGCGGCGCGGCCTTTGTCAGAGATCTTATACGCAGTGGCCGTTAAGCCCATGATAACCGGGGACACCAGTTCACGATCTACGAGAGACCGGCACCGTTCCGGGTCATAGCTCGGCGCAGCCAGGAGCTTATCGACCAGCACCGGCGAATCCTGTTTTTCAAGCCATTCCAAGAGCTTGCGCTCCGGTTTGCTCAAAAGGTCCATAGCGGTCCATCCCCAAAGCAGTAAACTTACAATTTACTGTATATCACAAATTTCACGCAAAATCAAGAGAAAGGACGTGACAAGATTTGACAAGATTCCGCATCCGGGAGCTGCGCGAGGCGCGCGGAGTAAGCCAGTACGGGCTGGCCCGCCGGCTCGGCGTGACCAAGATGGCGGTCAGCCGGTGGGAGAGCGGTGCGGCCATGCCGACAGCGGACAAGCTGCCGACCATCGCCGCGCTGCTGGAGTGTGAGGTCAACGACCTTTACGACGACGAGACGCTTCGCGCCGCGAGCGAGGCGGCGAGGGCCGCGGTGGCGGCCAAGGGCGCGGCAGACGCGAGAGCGCTGGCCGCAGGAAAGTGAGGAGGCGATGACATGCCGCGCGTAAATTTAGGCCGCAACACGAGCAACGAGAAGCTCGTCGCCCTGATCTGGGGCATGGCGGATGTGCGGGGCCTGACGAACGAGCAGCTCGGCGACAAGGCGAACATCTCGCGCACGACGGTGGCCCGCCGGAAGGCGAAGCCCGAGGACCTTACGCTCGGCGAGCTGCGGCGGCTGGGCCGTGCGCTCGGCATCCCGATCGAGGAGCTGCGCGAGGCCATCCGTTACTAAACCTATACCACAAAGGAGGACGAAAGACAATGGCAGCGTTATACCCAAATATCTATCAAAGGGCGCGCAAGGTGACACTTTTGACGCAGGAGGAGGCCGCGGAGCGGCTGGGCATCTCTGCCGAGACCTTGAAGCGCTACGAGGGCGGCAGGCTCACGCCGTCGGACGAGACCGTCGCGAAGATGTGCAGCGTCTACGGTGTGCCCTGGCTGGCGCTGGAGCACGCGAAGGCAACCGACCGGCTGGGCGTGCTGCCGGAGGTGGAGCCGAAGCCGCTGCCGATGGCGACCATCTCGCTGACGAACCGTTTGCGCGACGCAGCGGACCGGCTGGCCGGACTGCTCCGCATCGCCGAGGACGGCGTGATCGACGACACGGAGCGCCCGGAGTTCGACGACATCGTGGAGGATCTGCGCGAGACCATCGCCGCGGCGTATCAGGTGATCTACGCGGACGACGCAAAAAAAGAACGCCCCGAGGTTGCAGCCTCGAAGCGTTCCAGTTTCCAAGGTAGGAGTCTTGAAAACCATTGCAAGCACAGTATATCGCAGAAACAGACGAAAGTCAACACCTTCCGAGGGGAGGCGAGAGCATGACGGGACTGGACATCTTCCTGATCCTCGTCGGCATCACCGCCCTGACGGAAAAGGTGATGAAATTGATCGTCTATTTGGATGGAGGAAGCTATGGGAGACGCAAGGATCGTTATACGTGAGCGGGGGTATTTTTCGCTGCCTCGAAGTGCCGCACAGGACGACCGGCTTGCGCTGGAGACGCGCGGCCTGCTGGCATTGATGCTGAGCCTCCCGCCCGATTGGGACTACACCGTGACCGGCCTTGCCGTCAAGGCCGGCTGCGGCCGCGATAAGATGCGCCGCATGGTGCGTGAGCTGGAGGCTGTCGGGTATCTGGTCCGGGAGCAGGCCCATGACGAGGGTGGGCGATTTGACGGCAACGTCTATGTTCTGCAGGAAACACCACCGTTGTCGGGAAAACCAGACAACGGTGAAACTGCCCGCGAAAGCCCGACACCGTTGGACGGGTTTTCAGTCAACGGTGAGGAGGATAATTCCACCGTTGTCGGGAAACACCGACAACGGTGTGAACCGTCAACGGCTGAGCCGTCGACGGGTTTCAAGGCGGAACAGATTAGAGAAGAAAAGATTATGGATAGAAATATACCCCCCTATAGTCCCCCCAAGGGGGACGGCGCGGAGCCGAGAAAACAGCGCAGCAAAACGACGCCGACATGGAAGCCGGAACGCTTTGAGGGCTTCTGGGCCTACTACCCACGCGGGGAGAACCGCATGGGCGCGGTGCGCGCCTGGGACAAGCTCAAGCCAGACGACGCGCTGATCGAGACCATCGGCCGCGCGCTGCAGGTACTCAAGGCCTCGCCCGCGTGGCAGGACGGCGTCGGCATCCCGTATGCCTCGACCTTCCTCAACGGCCGGCGCTGGGAGGATGCCAAGGCCAAGCGCCCGGCACAGCGTGACGCGCCCGCCTGCGACGAGGTCAAGCTGGGGGTGTACTGATGAGCGAGCGAGGCTTGAGCGCCGAGCAGGCGCTGCTCGGCTCGATGCTGCAGGACGAGCGCATCCTGCCCGACGTGATCCACACGGTGCGCGAGGATGATTTCGCTCTCGACGCGGATCGGCTGATCTTCGCCGCCATGCGCGATATGTACATCCACGGCAAGCCCATCGACGGCGTGACGGTCCGCGCCCGAATCGGGCAGGACTACAGCGACTATCTGCTGCAGCTGCTTGAGGTCACGCCGACCGCTGCCAACTGGGAAGCCTACGCCGCGATCATGCAGGACGAGGCGACCAAGCGCCGCGTGCGGGATCTGGCGCAGAAACTGCTGGACGCGCCGGATACGGACCAATACGGCCCGCTGCTTGAGGACATCCGCAAGCTCTCCGCCGGCAAGCGCCGCTTCGAGATCTACGACGCCGCGCAGCTGCTCGCGAACTACATGGAGCGCCAGTCCAAGGGCGAGGACAAAAACTATGTCCGCTACGGCCTGCGCGAGCTGGACGACGCGGTGCATACGCGCCTCGGGCACGTCGTGGTTGTCGCAGCCCGTCCCGGTCACGGCAAGACGGCCTTCGCGCTGCAGATCGCCCGCGAGATCGCCAAGACGCGCCGCGTCGGCTTCTTCTCGCTGGAGACAGACCATCCCGATGTTGAGGACCGCCTCATTGCCGAGACCTTCGGCATCGGCATGGACGATTCGGTCAACTATCGGCTCAAGCAAAAGGACTATGACGCGATCGCCGCGCATCACGAGCAGCTCGCGGAGCGTATGTTTAAGCTGGTCCACTGCCCCACCGCGACGGCCGCGGAGATCATCGCGGAGGCGGAGGCCTGCCAGTTCGAGGTTATTTTTGTGGACTATCTGCAGCTCATCCAGCCGGAGCGCTCGAACCCAAACCGGCAGGAGGAGATCGCGCAGATCTCCCGCGCGCTGCACGCCTTTGCGCAGCGGTCTAAAACGCTGGTCTTTGAGCTCTCGCAGCTCAGCCGACAGGAAAAGGGCGGCTGGCGGCAGCCGGATCTCCCGGATCTGCGCGAGAGCGGCCAGATCGAGCAGGACGCCGACACGGTCATGTTCATCTTTCGCCCGTCGGAGAATGACAAGCGCTTTGACGTCAACAACCATCGGTACATCAAAATCGCCAAGCAGAAGAACGGTCCGCGCACCACGCTGGTCGCGAGCTTCGACGGCGCGCATCAGAAGTTTGCCATGATCGACTTCCAGCACACCGAGGGCTCCAAGGCGATGCGTGGCTTTGTGGATAAGGGCAACTTTGTCAAGCAGCAGCGCCGGGCGCACGGCGACGGCCAGCTCCGGCTGGAGGAGCTGCCGCCGGATACAGAGGGGCCGTTCTGAAAAAATCGAGAGAAAGAGAGAGAAACGACATGCCAAGAATCGGAGATCCCCACGCCATTTTGGCGGACATCGGCGCAGCCATCGGCCCCGGACATCGGGAGCTTCCGCGGCTGCTGCCCGGGCGCATCGTGTATATCAACCGCGCGCACCGCTGGTTCCTCGTCGAAGCCGACCTCGGCGACGGCGTCAAGGTCCGCGAGGGCTTTAAATTTTGACAGAGACAGACAGGAGAAAAGGCTATGCAAACCATTGCGATTATGAACAACAAGGGCGGCGTCGGCAAGACCGTCACCGCCATTAACC
>OOIG01000462.1_pt1 | contig 35235 bp, 29 predicted proteins | sample 1692091 | NCBI WGS metagenome assembly OOIG01 (sample SAMN06348188, study PRJEB24527) | human gut metagenome | biome: human gut; feature: ankylosing spondylitis patient; material: feces | host: Homo sapiens | place: China | collected 2015-10 | reverse complement strand
CAGATCCTGCGGGGTAAGACCGTCGCTTTCCGCCTGATTGAGACGTTCCTTGACCGCACGTTCGACGCGCACCAGACCTGCGCGGAACTGATTTTCCGCGAGTTCACCTACGCAACGAACACGACGATTGCCGAGGTGGTCAATATCATCGACGCCGTTTACAACACAGGTGCGAACTTCGCCTTTTTCATTGACGAGATCAACGTTGTCCTGGCCATTTCGCAGTGCAACGAGCATCGCCATAGTGTCTACGATGTCTTCCTTCGTCAGCGTGCGCTCCCCTTCTGCCGAAGGACGGCCGAAACGAGCGTTGACCTTCATACGGCCAACACGTGACAGATCATAGGCATCAGGATCAAAGAAGAGACGGTCAAAGAGCGACTCTACAGCCTCTTCCGTTGGCGGCTCACCCGGACGCATCATGCGATAGATGGCGACGCGAGCCGAGAACTGGTCGGGCGTGTCATCCAAACGCAGTGTGTTGGAGATGTAGGCGCCGTGATCAAGCTCATTCGTAAAGAGAGCATCGAACTTGCGAACACGGGCAGCACGCATCGCGGCGAGCACGGTTTCCGTGATCTCGTCGTTAGCGTTGGCGATGACTTCACCCGTTTCCTGATCAATGATCGTCTTACCCAGCACACGGCCCAGGAGATAGTCATCTGGAACCGTAATAGTCGTGACATTGGCCTTGTTCAGGTCGCGCAGATGCTTAGCGGTAATGCGCTTGTCATGCGGAACAATCACCTTGCCTTCGGCATCAACGATGTCGAAGCTCATCGTCTGAGCCTTGAGACGCTCAGGAACAACGGGGAGCTTGGCGCCGCTCTTGAGCAGCGAGAAGCTGTCAAAGGCAAAGAAACGGGCAAGGATATCCTCAACCGAGTAGCCGATTGCCTTGAGCAGAATCGTGCCCGGCATCTTACGACGACGGTCTACGCGGAAATAAAGAATGTCCTTGGCGTCAAATTCAAAATCAAGCCAGGAACCACGGTAAGGAATTACACGAGCAGAGAACAGCAACTTGCCCGAGGAATGCGTCTTACCCTTGTCATGCTCAAAGAAGATGCCAGGAGAACGATGCAACTGACTCACGATCACGCGTTCGGTACCGTTCACAATGAACGAACCCTTTTCCGTCATCAGAGGCACTTCGCCCATATAGACGTCGTTCTCACGAATTTCCTTAATGGTCTCAGGCTGAGCAGCCTCGCGATCGTAGATTTCCAAACGAATCTTCGCGCGCAGACGGCTCGAATAGGTCAGACCACGGAGCTGGCATTCGGCAACGTCGAATTCCGGCTCAGCAAGCTCATAACCGGCAAAACGCAAACGCGCGAAACCGTTATGGCTCGTGATCGGGAAAATTGAGGTGAAGGCGGCCTGAAGGCCGAGATTGTTGCTGCGTGCAGCAGGCTTCACATTGACCTGCAGGAAGTCTTCGTAGGAACGAAGCTGAATATCAAGCAGGGAAGGCACTTCAAGGACGCTCGGGCGAGAGGCGAAGCTCTTGCGGATGCGCTTCTTTTCAGTGAACGAGTACGACATGGACACTCCGTTCGACAGTATGGATGAACCAGGAAGTCAAAACTTGATGAGAAGAATGAGGAAGGACGCCGAAAAGCCGCTCGGCACTTCAGATCTGGAGTCTGAGTCCGCGCGGCAACGCAATTACTGATTGTGAGATATAGGCGAGAGGTTCATCAAGGAAAGGACTTTGATCTGATTTTCTCACGATTCGTATCAAGAAAATCAAATCAAAGCCTCCTTGCGGAGGCTCTGAAAAGAGCCAAGCTAGAAATTCTGGCTCAGCTCCGGATTTTTTTTCAAGTAAGAAATTACTTGAGGGCAACCTTGGCACCAGCTTCTTCAAGCTTCTTCTTGGCGGCTTCGGCGTCAGCCTTCGGGAGGCCTTCCTTAACAGCCTTCGGTGCGCCGTCAACAAGAGCCTTTGCCTCAGCAAGTCCAAGACCTGTGATGTCCTTAACTGCCTTAACAACCTTGATCTTCTGTGCGCCTGCGCTCTTGAGGATAACGTCAAACTCTGTCTTCTCCTCAACTGCCGGGCCTGCTGCTGCCGGACCTGCTACAACTGCTGCTGCAGCTGATACGCCGAACTCATCCTCTACTGCGTGTACGAGCTCTGAAAGCTCAAGAACTGAAAGAGTCTTCAACTCTTCAACGATAGCATTAATTTTCTCTGATGCCATGGTAATTTACCTCCGTAATAATTTAGTAATTTTTTAATTTTAGTTTCGCTGACAATTAAGCCTCAGCGGGAGCCTCTGCCTTATCGGCGATAGCCTGAACAGCACGAGCAAAGCCTGCGATAGGTGCGCTGAATACATTTGCAACCATAGAGAGCAATGTTTCTCTCGAGGGAAGGTTTGCAAGATCCTTGAGCTTCTCCATCGTCATTACCTCACCGTCGAGGTAACCTGCTTTAAGCTTGAAGTTCTCGTGATCCTCTGCATACTTGTTGAGGATACGGGCTGCGGCTACATAGTCGTCCTTGGAAGTTGCGAGAGCTGTTGTTCCGTCAAGAACCTCACCCATGCTTTCGAGGGACGTACCGTTGATTGCGAGCTTGAGGAGAGTGTTCTTAACAACTGTGTACTCAACTCCTGCTTCACGAAGCTCCTTACGAAGAGCTGTATCGTCGGCAACGGAAATTCCCTTGTAATCTACGATTACACCTGCGCATGAATTGCTGATTCTGTCTGCTACGGAAGCAACTATCTGCTTCTTCTGTTCCAATACGCTTGCACTTGGCATTTTTTTCACCTCTCATGCAATGAAATAGGTGCGTGTAAACGAAAATAAATCCCTGTCCACTCACCGTGAACAGGGATATGACATACAAATATTGATCCGAATAGCTCGGTTATCGTATGCTCCCATTCTCGGCAGGCGGTCTGTTAAAACCATTACGCTGTTTTGCACCTGCTGTCTTTGAAAAGAACAGCTTAGTTATATTAGCACACGTTTGGATTTTTGTCAATACTTATTTTTAATTTTAAGCAAATTATTTGCCGAAAACGGGATAAAAGGAGATAATAATCTTGTTGAGAAGGTCTATAACAAGCTTAAAGAGCTTTTTTGCCATAACAATAAACTGATTTTCATTGGCTTCCTTGACCGCGTAGCCGGGAATAGCACCGTCACGGTTTTCCACTCCGTCAACATCACTGAAGTATCCGCCCCAAAGGCCGTAGGCAATTGCAAGGGCCTCCTTTTCCTCGGGAGTGGCAAAACCGTATTTCTCGCTGAAATCGCGGAGCATATTATCGGCAACGCTGCCCTTATAGCCGAGCTTGCCGAGCATCTCGTTTGCACCGGAAAGAATGTCGCTGTCTGCCGTTGTGGCGATTGATTTACGAACGGTGAACGCAAGCAGCCTTATGAGAACCGTAAAATCATTCGAGTTGAGATTATATCTCTTGTCGCCGATTTTGCATCTGAGTATGGCCAGCGTCATGGCATCATTGAGAGTTTTATACTCACTGTCGGGAATTTCAAGGCCGTATGCCGCTGCTTGCTCTTGAATTCCTCCCTTGCCGTAAATCGGTGTATCGGACATTTCCTTTATTGTATCCGTAACAGGTTTGAGCTTGGCATAAAGTGCGCTTGACTCTTCGACGCCGAGCGTTTCGGGGGAGATATTTTCTCTCAGGTCCTCGGAATACTCCCTATAAGACATGCTCCAAGTGTATGCTTGAAGATTATTATTCATCATTTCGAGAGCCTCGTTTGAGAAGCCTTTGCAAACTTCGGCAAGCTTGTCTGCGTCGATATGGTTGATTTTCTTTGTTTCATAGCTGATTTTACTGTCGGTTACGTTAAAATATTTGTATTCGGCGGGGAAGTTGCCGAGGCTTGACATTGAGAAATCATAAATTGTGTTTCCGAGAAAGCTTGTGTATGATTTTACATTGTTGCAGTGTGTATGACCCGAAAAAACAAGCTTAACACCCAAGTCGGCAAGAAGTCCGGCAAAGGAATATGGGGTATTAACAACATAGTTTTTTTCGTTCAGCTTCTGAAACGGGTTGTGCTCAAGAAGGTTGTGGTGCATGATCATTATAACCTTTTTGCCTTGCTTCTTTGCGGCTTTGATTTGCTTTACCGCCCAGTCCATTCTTGTAATGTCGTTATTTGGAACAACCCGATATCTTTCATCACAGGTATCAAGCGCAACAAGAGTATATTCATCGTTGAGGTTTGCGCTGTAGGAGCAGGTTCCCTCATCGGTTGAAAGAGCCTCGTCGTAGCCGAATTCGTGATAAATTTCGGTGAATTTTTTATGGTCAACGGGCATATCCTTTGCGTTGTCGTGGTTGCCGTTGATGACATAGACCTGCTTGCCTGTTTCCTTTTCAAATTTTCTGAATTTTGCGGCAACTGCCTCATGCTCGGAAACATAGTCTCTGCCGTGAGTTGCAAGGTCGCCGGTAATAAGCACAAATTGACATTTCGGATTTTCCGCACATTCCTTGAGAAATTCGTCAATTATGAATCCGCTTTGATTGGTGAGCGATTCGCTTTCGGAATTAAAGGTCGTAACCCAACCCTCATCCGCAAGAGTGGTTCCCGCTTGCTTTACCGGGTGGACGTAATGAGTATCAGAAGCAACGGCGAATCCGAATTCATCGCTGTCGTTTTTGGCTGAAGCAGTCAGCACAAGACATGAACATAAAACTAAAGTCAGTGAAAGAATGATGCTTAACGATTTCTTTAACATAAAACCTCTCCTTTTCCATTATATAGCTATTTTATCAGTGATGGACATGCTTGTCAATGAACAAAAAGGGGAAATTATATCTTCTTCATTATCTTTTATGAAATGGCTATAAAGAGCAAATAGAATTTTTGCAGTAATACAATCTTCTCGTTTAGAAACCAGAAAGCCTAAAAAATCCCAAAAAACGCTCAAAAAACGCAATTGTTAATAAACTGTTCATATAATTGCAATATTTTTTCAGCAGAGATATAATATTATACTCGTGGAGATAGTTATCTCTATTTTCATTTTTATTTTCTCTTTCCCTTGAACGGTTCGATGTTGCACACGTCGGACCGTTCCCCCTTTTATGCATAAATACGACAAAAAAAGACATTGCCCGACCTTCGGATGATGTCTTTACTATATTATTTGGCTTGATCCTTGTGTATTGACACCGGGTGCAAAATGATTTATAATTACACTGTATAATAAGACTTTTTCTGAAGTTTTATTTAAAAAATAATATAGGAGAAGTTGAAATGAAAAAGATTACATCATTATTACTGAGCTTATGTATTCTGTTGACGGTATGCAGCGCCGGTTTCGTGACGATAACCGCTTCTGCGGCGGAAAAAATCGAAGGCTCTGAGGTCACATGGAGCTTTGACTATCAGAACAAAACTCTTACCTTTGACGGCAAAGGCGACATACCGAACTATGATACATATGAGGATGAGAACGGTCTTTCGCTTATTCCGTGGGCCGGCTGTGACTATAATACGGTTGAGTTTGGCAAGGAAATCACGGGTATAGGCAATTATGCGCTCAGAAAGAGCCTCAGTCTTGTTACGGTAACGATTCCGAGCACGGTAACAAAAATCGGCAAGGAGGCTTTTTCAAACTGCCTTGCGCTGAAGAGCGTAACAATAAGACCCGGAATTACTGAGATAAGCGATGGCGCTTTTGCAGGCTGTACAGGCCTTACAACCGTTGAGCTTCCCGACGGAATAACAACTATCGGATTGAATTCTTTCTATAAGTGCACGTCGCTAAAGCTTATCAACATCCCCGATTCTGTAAAGACAATTAACACAGGGGCTTTTAACACATGTACGGCGCTTGAAGTGTTTACGGCGCCAAAGTCTCTTGAAACAATCGGTGACAGAGCTTTCTATTGCTGCGAACAGCTCAAAACGGTCACTCTTAACGAAAGTATGAGTTATATCGGTGTTTCTGCATTTGATAGCTGCGCAAGCCTCAAGAAGATTACACTGCCTTCCGGTATTCAGAAGATATCAAATGCTGTCTTTTCGGGCTGTTCGGGACTTGAAGAGGTTCTTATCCCGGAGGGAATAAGCACGATTGAGGATAACGCATTTCAGTTTTGTTCCTCTCTCAAAAACGTGAGAATCCCATATACTGTTAAAACGATCGGTGAAAAAGCTCTCGGCTACGGCAACAGAGGCAAGCTGATAAGCGGATTTACTGTCACAGGCTATGACGGAACCGCGGCGCAGAAATATGCGGCGGATAATAAAATAAGCTTTAATTCTCTCGGTGATCCTCTTGCAAAGAGCGGAAACCTCAGCGATAAGCTTACTTGGAAAATTGATGACGAGAGCAACCTTGTTTTCGTCGGCAGCGGCGAAATACCGGATTATTCGCTCTATGATATGCCGGTTTATCTCAACGGAGATCTCCTGTCGGTAAGCCTTGACAAGGCCATAACAAAGCTCGGCGCATATTCGCTGATTATGGATTGTGAGCTTTTCTATGTCGGAGAAAAGGTTGATTCTATAGGTGAAAAAGCAATAGGTTATCATTTTGACGAAACAGGTAAGCTTGTTAAGAATGATGATTTTGTAATTCTCGGATACAAGAAAACAGCGGCTGAAAAATATGCCGAAGCAAACGGATTTACGTTTATGCCGATTGTTGACGAGGGACGCTGCGGCGAAAAATCAACATGGAGCTATGACATTGCCTCCGAGACACTTACAATAAGCGGCGAGGGCGCAGTTGATATCTATTATGATGACAATGTAATGCCCTGCTTCTTAATGGACGGATATACGGTTGGCAAGGTTATAATCAACGAGGGAATAACCGAGCTTGCCGAGGACGCTTTCGTCAATGTCGAAAACGGTGATAAAATAATTACGTTCCGCGTTGCCAAGAGTGTAAAAACTATCGGCAGTTATGCGATCGGTTATGTTGCAAACTATGTTTTGAACGGCGAAGAGATTGAGGTTGAGTATATTCAGAATGAGAACTGCGTAGTTGAGGGCTATGACGGAACGGCGGCAAAGGATTATGCGAGCGCAAACAAGTTTGATTTTGTTGTCCTTGATCCTGAAACAGATCCTCCTGTTGAAGCAGATACAACCTTTAAGCTTAGCGATAAGGCGGTTATTTGCACTCTTGACGATACAAGCAAGATTATTAAGATTTACGACGAGAATGCAACGGCAGAAAAAATAATGGCTGATTTTGTTGTCGGCAAGGATCTTGTTGTAAGCGAAATCAAAGCGGTTGCAACGGGTGAATCTCTCAAGACCTCATACAGTGCATCAGTCTCGAACATTTATACATTCGCTCTCATGGGCGACGTTAACGGTGACGGAAAGGTGAATTCCGCAGATGCACTCTGCGTGCTCAGGCATGCCGTTTCCCTTGACATTATTAAGGGAGTTAACTTCCTTGCTGCAGATCTTGACGGAAACAAAAGTGTAAACTCAGCAGATGCTTTGGTGATACTTCGACTTGCCGTAGGAATTGATAAGCTTGGCAATTTTTATCCCAAGACGGTAACCCCGACGGAGCCGACGACTCCCGAAACTCCCGTGGAGCCGGAGTCAAAATAAATACTATAAATAATTTGGGACGCAGGCTTTATGCTTGCGTCCATATTTTTTGCTCCGTTTTTAATAATAATCAACATATTTTTTAAAAACCTATTGAAATTTATGTTGATATGTGATATAGTTAGAGCGTTGATACATTGATAGGAACTCTGTTAATTGTTGCAATTCCGCGTTCAAAATTATTTAAGGTACGCTGAAATCAATGTAGAACGTAAGGAGGTTATTTTTTGAAATACTATAATGCTAAGGATATCAGAAACATTGCAGTTGCAGGCCATGCAGGACGAGGCAAAACTACCCTCGTTGAGGCTATGCTTTATATCGCAGGTCTTACGGACAGACTCGGCAGAGTTGATGACGGAACAGCGGTTCTCGATTTTGACCCCGAGGAGAGAAGAAGAAATGTTTCAGTCTCGGCAGCTATCGCTCCGATCGAGTGGAAAGACTGCAAGCTTAATATAATTGATACCCCGGGTCTTTTTGACTTTGAGGGAGAAATGTGCGAAGGTATTGCCGCTTCCGAGTGCGTACTTATTGTTCTCGGAGCAGGTCATAAGTATGACGTCGGTGCAGAAAAGGCTTTCAAGGCAGCCAAGAAGCGCGGAAAGATGTTTGCAATTACCCGATGCGACAAGGAGCATGCCGATTTCTATAAGACATTTGAGGAGATCAAGGCAGTTCACGGCGGCGCAGTTTGCCCCGTTATCGTTCCTTACATAGTTGACGGTCAGGTAAAGGCTTATGTTAACCTTGCCGCTCGAAAGGGCTATGAATATCACGACGGCAATGCCGTTGAGATTCCGATGCCCGACGACCCGAAGATTCAGGAGATGCTTGATATTCTTACCGAGGCAGTTGCAACGGCAAGCGATGAGCTCATGGAGAAGTTCTTTGCAGGTGAGGAATTCACACGCAAGGAGATTATCAAGGCTCTTAATGACGGAGTTAATACAAGTTCTGTCTATCCCGTTTACGCTTGCTCCGGTTATACGACCGACGGTGTAGACCTTCTTATGGACGAGTTGGCATATTCCGCACCCGATGCCGCATCTTATGCAGGCGGCAAGGACGTTGAATGTGACGAAAACGGACCTCTTGCGGCTCTTTGCTTCAAGACCGTTGCCGACCCGTTTGTCGGCAAGATGTCATATTTCAAGGTTGACAGCGGAAAGATCACCCCGGAAACTCCCGTTTACAATGCGCGCACAGGCGAGACGGAGCGAATGGGCAAGATTATTACAATAAGAGGTAATAAATCCGAGGACTGCAAATGTATTCCTGCCGGCGATATCGGCGTTGTAACAAAGCTCAACTGCGTTAAGACGGGCGACACTATCTGCTCGGCGTCGAATGTTATAGAACTCAGCGGAATCAATTTCCCGAAGCCGTGTCTTTCAATGGCTATTAAGGCTTGCAAGAAGGGTGACGAGGAAAAAGTTGTTTCCGGCATCAACAGACTTCTTGAAGAGGATCCGACAATCAAGTTTGAGATGAACCATGAGACCAAGGAGCAGATTCTCTCGGGTCTTGGTGAGCAGCATCTTGACATCATTGTTTCAAAGCTCAAGAGCAAGTTCGGTATCGACGTTGAACTTACTCCGCCGCGCGTTGCTTACAGAGAAGCTATCCGCAAGACCGTTAAGGTTCAGGGACGTCACAAGAAGCAGTCGGGCGGTCACGGTCAGTTTGGTGATGTTTGGATTCGCTTTGAGCCGACAGAGGGTGACGATCTTGTATTTGAATCTGAGGTTGTCGGCGGTTCTGTTCCGAAGAACTATTTCCCGGCAGTTGAAAAGGGACTGCGTGAGTGCATGAAGAAGGGCGTTATGGCAGGCTATCCGATGGTTGGTCTCAAGGCTGTTCTTTATGACGGTTCTTATCATCCGGTTGACTCGTCTGAAATGGCATTTAAGACAGCCGCTTCCCTTGCTTTCAAGGCAGGTATTCCGCAGGCAAGTCCGGCAATACTTGAACCGATAGGAACTCTCAAGGCTCTTATGCCCGAGGCATATCTCGGTGATATCATGGGCGACGTTACAAAGCGCCGCGGACGTGTTCTCGGTATGGGCCCGTCCGAGGAGGATCACAGCCTTCAGGAGCTTGTTGCTGAGGTTCCGATGGCAGAAATGGCTAACTTTGCAACAGTTCTTCGCTCTGTTACGGCAGGCAGAGGATCGTTCACCTTTGAGTTCACACGTTATGAGGACGCTCCCGTTCCCGTTGCGGAAAAGGTTATTGCAGACTCGAAGCTTCTTGAGGACGATTGATAAATCAGAATATAAAACAAGCTCCCCGACCGTTAAAGTCGGGGAGCAATTTGCTTGTATTGTTTAGCCTATGACCGATTCCGCATAGCGAACGGTTTCCATTGCGTCTGCGGCATATTTGTCTGCGCCGATTTTATCGGCATAGTCCTGAGTAAGCACAGCGCCGCCTACGACGGTTTTGCACCACGGCGCATTTTCTTTTATGAGCTTGACCGTTTCCTCCATTGAGGGAACTGTTGTTGTCATCAGTGCGCTCAGTCCGACGAGCGGAGCATGATTGTCCGTGACGGCTTTCAAAACGGTCTCGGGCGGAACGTTTTTGCCGAGATCAATAACATTATAGCCGTAGTTTTCAAGCAAAAGCTTTACAATGTTCTTTCCGATATCGTGAATATCACCGTGGACGGTTGCAATTACAATGTTTCCCTTTTTGACACTGCTGCCGTCCGCCGACATAGTTGCCTTAATAACCTCGAATGAAGCCTTTGCCGCTTCTGCACTCATCAGAAGCTGGGGGAGGAACAGCTTTTTTTCTTCAAATCGCTTGCCTACGTTGTCAAGGGCAGGTATAACATGAGCGTTTACAATGTCAAGCGGCGCACTATTGCCGAGCATGGCTGTTGTTATCTCGCTTGCCTTTTCCTTGAGTCCCTTTTCAATCGCTTCCTTGAGTGTAAGTGAGTTTTCCTGTTTAGCTGTCGGCTGAACCTCCTGCTGAGAAGCAAAATTGATAAAATCCATGCAGTTTTCGTCAAGGCCTTTAACAACGTTGAAACTGTAATATGCCTCCATAATTCTTTCCGAGTACGGGTTCATAATTGCGGCGGAAAGTCCGTTTTCCATCGCCGTGGTGAAGAACGCCGCATTAACAAGATCCCTCGACGGCAAGCCGAACGAAACATTGGAAACACCGAGAGAGGTGTTGCAGCCGAGCTGTTCTGTGATTTTTTTGACGGTTTCGAGCGTTGTAACCGCCGACATCTTATCTGCGCTTACGGTCATTGCCAGCGGGTCAAATATAATATCCTTTTTATTGATTCCGTATAATGCGGCGGTCAAAAGAATTTTTCTTGCAATCTTCATTCTGCCATCAACCGTTGACGGAATTCCTTTTTCGTCAAGCGTAAGAGCAACGACAAAACCGCCGTACTTTTTCACGAGAGGAAAAATTGCATTCAGGTTTTCCTCTTTGCCGTTGACCGAGTTTATCATTGCCTTGCCGTTGTAGCGGCGGAGGGCACTTTCCATGGCAACCGGGTCAGAGGAATCTATCTGCAGCGGCAGATCCGTTACGCATTGAAGCTCGCAAACGGAATTTGTCAGCATTTGAGCCTCATCAATTCCCGGAAGACCAACGTTAACGTCAAGCACATGAACTCCCTTTGCCTGCTGGTTTACGGCTTCCTGAAGAATGTAGCCTATATCGTTTTCTAAAAGAGCCTGCTTAAAGCGCTTTTTACCCGTAGGGTTAATTCTTTCGCCTATCAAGATCGGTTTCTCTCCGAAGAAAACGGCTTTGTTATATGATGTGCAGACAGAATATGTCTTTTTCTCAATTTCTTTCGGCCTCATGTCACGGGTAAGCTCGCAAACCTTTTTAATATATTCGGGCGTTGTACCGCAGCAGCCGCCGACAATTCTTACTCCGTTTGCAACGGCAAGCTTAATGTCCTGTGCAAATTCTTCTGCGTCAACGTCGTAGTATGTCACCTTGCCGTCGCTTTTCGGCAAACCGGCATTCGGTTTGAAGGCAACAGGAACGGAGCAGTATTTTAAAAGCTCATCCATAACACCCATGAGCTGCTTCGGGCCGAGCGAGCAGTTTGCACCGATTGCGTCAACGCCCATTCCTTCAAGCATAGCCGCCATAACCGCAGGATCGGCACCCGTCATAAGACGTCCGTTTTCACCGTATGCGTTTGTTACGATAATGGGTAGGTCACTGTTTTCTTTTGCGGCAAGCACGGCGGCCTTTGTCTCATAGCTGTCGTTCATTGTTTCGATTGTGATAAGGTCAACGCCGTATTTTACACCGAGACTTATTACTTCGGCAAAAGCTTTAACCGCATCCTCAAAGTCGAGATCGCCGAGGGGCTTAAGCAGCTTACCTGTAGGACCTACATCAAGCGCAATAAATTTTTCCTGCTTTCCCGAAGAGGCTTTTCTCGCTTCGCCAGCGTTTTTAACGGCATGATATATAATTTCGCTAAGCTCATCTGTGTCGAATTTTAGAGAGTTTGCGCCGAAGGTGTTCGTATTTACGATATTACTGCCGCTGTCATAGTAGCTTTTGTGGATTTCTTTAATCACTTCGGGGTGAGAAATGTTCCAACGCTCGGGCAGCTCACCCGGCTGCAAACCGCTTTTTTGCAGGAGAGTTCCCATGCCGCCGTCGAGATAAACTATATTATTTTTAATAAAATCACGAATATTCATTGAAACACTTCCTATCATCGGGTTATTCCGATAAATGCTGTTACTGACTTTGACGGTGACATTAAAAGCGTATCACCGAGTGTAACGCCGATTCTTTTGGGGCAGTCAAGCAGCGAGAAAATCATTTTTTGCGTTTCAAGCGGCAGGTCTCCGTAGCCGGGGCTGAATCTCGGTCGGAGACTTTCTCCTTTTTCTTGAAGTTCCGATTCCATTTTCTCGCAAAAAGCATTGCAGAGAGCTTCAACTCTTTCCGCTCCGATTGCCTGAAGGCATAAAGCCTTTGCAGGCGATAATCTTGAATATTTTGAGATCAATCGGTCAATGCCGATGCCGATTGTTGCGGCAAAGATTATTGCTTTATCGCAGCCGCTGAGATTTTTTGCAAGGTTTAGGCTTGTGATTTGTCCGCATGACAGAGAGATGATATTGCTGTCGGTTTCAGCCGTCAGAATGGCGTAGCAAACCTTATATTGAAGAATTTCCCGAACCTCGGCGAGACATTCGTCAATAAGCCCGAGAATTTCATCACCGCCGCCCTGCGACGACATGTATCGCATTATTTCTTTTTTGTTTATGCTCGGTTCTTTGAATGATAAGCTGTAAACCGTTTCCATAGTATCACTTGCCTAAAATATCAGAGAGATTGGACTGTATTTTCTGTGCGACATCGGGCTTGTTCATTGAATAAACATGAACGTTTTCAACCCCGTTTGCGTAAAGGTCGATAATCTGATCTGTCGCATATGCAATACCTGCCTGCTTCATTGCAAGAGGATCCGAACCGAACTTATCAACAAGGCTTTTGAATCTCTGAGGCATGAATGAGCCGGAAAGTTTGATTGCTCTGTCAACCTGTTTTGCATTTGTTATCGGCATAATTCCGGCAACGATTGGCACGGTGATGCCTGCTTCACGAATTTTGTAAAGAAAATTATATAAAAGATTGTTATCAAAAAACATCTGCGTCGTCAGGAATTCACAGCCCGCGTCAACCTTTTCTTTGAGGTGCTTAATGTCCTCCTTTTGATTGGAGCTATCCGGATGAATCTCCGGATAGCATGCGCCGCCGATGCAGAAATCAAAGCCGCTTTCCTTAATTTCACGAATCAGGTCAACGGCATATCGGTGATCCCAGCCGCTCCTGTCATCAGCCTCCATTTCTGTAGGAATATCACCTCTGAGAGCCAGAACGTTTTTTATCCCACGCTTGTTCATCTCGAAAATCCGCTCTTGAACGGTCGCCTTTGACGAGGAAACACAAGTCAGATGCGCAAGCGTCGGCACGCTGTAGTCCTTCATAATATCCTCGGCAATGTCAAGTGTATATTTGCTCGTTCCTCCGCCGGCACCGTAGGTTATGCTCATGTAGGAAGGCTTGAGCTTCGCAATCTCACGGGTTGCCTGCTGAACACTTTCAAAGGCAGTGTCCGTTTTGGGCGGAAAAACCTCAAAAGATAAAGACATTTTTCCGTTGTTAAGAATTTCTGTGATTTTCATATCTGTCGCTCCCTTCGGGGTCAAGTTACTTCTTTTCTTTTACACTGTCAAGACCGTAGTGCATGGCAAAAGTTATGTTGCGCCAATGCTCGGGGTCCTCGGTTATGTCTGCGCCGTCCATTGATGGGGCATGCTTATCCGTAGTGTAATATTTTTCAAGCTCAAGGTCATAGTTGCCCTGCGCCTTCTGCTCTTCAATATATGCATCACGCTTAACGTTAAAGGAATGAAGGCCTTTCATGTCCTGCGCCGTGTGAACACATGACATCATGCTCCATATCGACCAGAACACGACCGAAATCAAAATTAACCTGCGTGCAAGATTTTCGTTGAGGAGGATTCGGTAAACAAGAATTCCGACCGCTGTCATTGCGTAGATATAAATTCCGAACCATGCCCTTGTCGGAAACTGGGGAGAGGCGACCATAACTGCTGCCGCACCGAATGCACCGATTAAGGCAATGGCTGCAATTCCCGTTTTTTTGTTGCCGCTTTCACGGTCATATGTGTAAAGAATAATTACACACACAACGAACGCTCCGACGAAAACAGAGAGGAACAAAATCATGTTCGCGGGAATGTTAACCAGCCTTGCTGCAATCGAATTGCCGACCTCGTCACCGATATTGACACGTCTTGAATTTCCCGGTGCCGAAACCATAAAGAAAAATCCACAGAGTGCGGCGATGAGACCGGTGACCGACCAAACCGGAAGCTTTCTTTTGTGAACTCGGCAATAAATCATGAAAAGAACGGTGACACCGATGAACGCGGCGCTTGTATTTTCATTGGTTGCACCTGCCGCGAGACAGGCAAGCGTCATAACAATAGCTTTCAGCCATGGAACTTTATCGTCCTTGCCGTCGGCATAGAGTCTGAACGGGAGCAAAACGGCGAGCCTGAAAACTGAGCTCCAAAGGTAATTTATGCTGCCTGTGAGCCATAGTGCCGTTTTGCCGAAATCGGGCAAAAACGTCCATGCCGCAAGGCAGATGAGAACAAAGAGCACCGCCTTGTGCTCCCTGCACGTGCCCTTGCAATGCTTGTAAATGAGAAGCATCAGCGCAACGTATGCTGCCGAGTTGAGAACATTGAAAACGCTTTTGGGCAGTATCAGGATACCTTGAACAATCGAATGAACGAGAATTCTTCCGTTCATGACGTTGTAGTGCGCCTTCATGGACTCGACAATATCGGAAAGGTTTTCAACCTTTTGATTTTTAATTGAAAGCAAAATAAAATCGCCGATTCCGTTTTCGGAGAAAATATTAAAATAAATATAATCGTCGTTGAGGTACGGAGTGCAGTAATTGAGGAAAAGCATGACGGCAAAAAGAAGTACGCTGACTGCTGCAATAATTGCAACGTTCAGCTTTTGCTTAGAGTTGATTTGATTATCTGCACGGCAAAAAGCGGAAAACAATTTACCCGAAAAGGCCTTCTGCTTTAAAGCGGTTTTTTCACAGAAAGCGTCAAAGCGATTTCCTTTCATCAATATCCCTCCGTTCATGGGAAATATTATAATACACGCTTGAGAAAAAAACAACAGTATTACGAACATTTATTGGATTAACGAATATTTCTGATAGTAGTAATACTTTGTGAAATCGGTGATTTAAGTGAACTTTCTGAGTGAAACAGCTATAGGCATTTTACTGCCGTTTCTCGGGACAACGATCGGGGCGGCAGCAGTGTTTTTTATAAAAGGAAAAGCAAATCCGCATTTTCACCGAGCCATGCTCGGATTTGCGGCGGGAGTTATGACTGCGGCGTCGGTCTGGTCGCTTTTGTTGCCGTCAATCGAAGCTGCCGGATCGTGGATACCTGCTGTTACGGGCTTTCTTGCAGGCACCGGGTCAATGATGCTTTTGGATGCACTTGTGCCCGATTTTGATTTAAACACGGGGAAAGAGCCGAAGCTTGGCGGAAATATTATGCTTTTTATTGCCGTGACCTTGCATAACATACCTGAGGGAATGGCGGTCGGCGTGGCGTTCGCCGGGTTAATAAGCGGAATTATACCGCTGTCGGAAGCTCTGACTCTTTCAATCGGCATTGCTGTGCAGAATTTCCCCGAGGGAACAATTATATCCGCACCGCTGGTTACAGACGGAATGGGAAAAAAGAGAGCGTTTCTTTACGGCGTACTTTCGGGAGCAGTCGAGCCTGTTGCGTCTGTCTTGACGGTATTGCTGACTTGGCTTGTTGCCCCGATATTGCCGTATGTTCTTTCCTTTGCGGCGGGTGCAATGATATATGTCGTGTCGAATGAGCTGATTCCCAAGGCGAAAAGCAGAGTAGGAACGGCAGGCACGGCAGTCGGATTTGCACTCATGATGCTGTTGGATGTTGCAATGGGTTAGGATTTTTTCAAATTTTTCTGCAAAACATATTGACAAAACCTGTTTGCTGATGTATAATATCAAACGTTCTTTAGCGGAATTGTGTAACGGTAGCACGACAGACTCTGACTCTGTTTGTTGGGGTTCGAATCCCTATTCCGCTGCCAAAAAAACAGACCATGATTTCATGGTCTGTTTTTCTTTATATTTGTATGGTTGCAAAGAAAGAACTAACTGAGAATCCGTCGGAAGCTATTTTCGGCAGAGATTCTGTATATTTATCTTGACGCTATGCAGCAAAAACAGAGTATAAAACAATTGGCCGGGTGAAAGATTTTCACAGCAGCAGAAAGTATTCATTGTTTCTTTTACTTATTCAGCTCATCTTCCACGACTTCGGCAAAATGGCACAGTTCAACCTCAGCCGAATTCAACAGGTCTATGATTTGCTGAACAAAAGATTTGTCAAGAGAAACATCGGAAATCTGACTTTGGATTTTAGCGGTTGATCTGTTGATGGCATCTATGCCATATGTGCAGAACTGCTGATTCTCCAAATAAATATAAGTTTTTGTTAGTTGATATTCAATATTCATATTCCCACCTGTTATTATTGTGAATTTATAGAACGCCTATATTATAATACCGAAAAATTAAAATGTCAACAAAAAGGTGAAAATAAATAACTAAAAAAATAAAAAACTTATTATTTTAGGCATGTCGGATATACGGCGGGTCGAAAAAACGCAGAGAAAGTCGAAAAGAATCTCTCTGCGTTTTATTTTTTTATTTTTTATCCTTGGTTTTGGGGTTTTGGTGAAGCTCACTGTATTTAAACATTTTTAATTCCCGATTCTTTTTCCGTCTGCGGTTCGCTCGGATGTAAAGCGCAACATATGCACCGATTACCAAAACGACTACTACAACCAATATTTTAAATACCGTGCTTGCCGTCATCCTTTTGAGTGCCGCTTTAAGATAGAGAAGCATGCTCATGTTAGCATTTTCGGCGACAACAAGCTCGACTGTTCCTATTTGACGTTCGGCGAACATTATTTTGGCTTTGCAGACCGTATCGCCCTTTTTAAACGGCGCATCAAGAGCTTCCGGCATATCAATCGGTTCAAAGCTTACGCTTTCGGAACCGTTGCCCTCCGGGACAAGGGCAAGAACCTCATTCTTTGCAACCAGTCTGACACTGTCCATATCCCAGCAATAGTTGACCGGAACCGTGGTGACGAACTGTGCTTCCTTTGTGACGATTTCATAGCTGAGGCTGTCAAATGCCCATTCAAACATTCTGACTGCGTCGAGAATCGCTTGATTTTCAGTATCATTATCACCGTCGGTGTCCTTATAAGGTCCGCCGAGGGCAATTGCCATGTAGCTGTAACCGTCTCTTGAGGCTACGGATACAATGCATTCGCCTTCGGCATTGCTGGAACCGGTTTTTATTCCTTTTGCGTTTTCATAGTAGTAATCGGGGAATCCGTAGTTGAGCATGTAGTTGGTATTGACTATCGTGCGTTCCTCGTTTTTGTTTGTCTTTTGAAGGTCATAGGTCAGCATCTTGACTATCGTCTCAAAGACGGAATATTTCATTGCCGCCTGTGTGATTTTTGCAATGTCGTTTGCCGTGGATTTCTGATTGATGTCGTCAAATCCGTGAGGGTTGGTGAATTTTGTCTTTGTACAGCCGAGCTTTTTGGCTGTGTCGTTCATTTTTTTAACGAAATTCGGTATACCCTTGCCGTACTCGTTTGCGAGAACAAGGGCTGCGTCATTTCCGCTCGGAATGAGCAGGCAGCAGAGCAAGTCATAAACGCTGATGATCTCGCCGTCCTGAAGTCCGGACATGATGCAGCCTGTGCCGTAAAGACTTTCAAGTGACGATCCGGAAACAGTGATTTTTTTGCTGAGATCCTTTTCGTTCTGCAGTACGATGAGAGCGGTCATAATTTTCGTCAGTGATGACGGGTCGGCTTGCCGATCTGCATTTTTGTCAATGATAACGGTATTGCTGTCAAGGTTGATAAGCAAGTCAATTTGAGAATAAAGAGTAACATCTCCCGTATAATCTGCGGCTGAGGCTGGTAAAACCGCCGAGGTAAGAATTAAAGCCGTACAACATATAAAAATTATAAATTTTTTCATAGACAAGACACCCGAACTTGTAGTATTATATATTGTGTAATCGTGTATTTTATGTAATCATGGATTGCATAAGGCGTGCGCCTCAATCGGGCGGAATTGCCTTAAAAGTATTATAACAGATTAGGCTATAAAAATAAACATGATTTTTAAAAAATTTATCACATTTTGGGGAGTGATCTGACAATGGTTTATGTAACCGGAGATATGCACGGTGACTATGCTCTCTTTTCTCAGAAAAAATTCAAGAATATAAAAGAGGGCGACACGCTTATTGTCTGCGGAGATTTCGGATTTATATGGCGCGGCGACTCGAAGGAGAAAAAAATTCTCGACAAGCTCGGCAAAAAGAAATATAAAATTCTTTTTGTTGACGGAACCCATGAGAATTTTGATTTGATTGCGAGATATCCCGTCGTTAATTTCGCCGGAGGCAAGGCGCATAAGATCAGAGACAATATATATCATCTTATGAGAGGACAGATCTTTGAAATAGAGGGTGAGAAATACTTTGCTATGGGCGGCGGAGAAAGCCCCGATATAGACATGAGAGTTGACCACGACACATGGTCAAGAGCAGAGATTCCGACTCAGGAGGAAATGCGAGAGGGTGCGGAGAATCTTGAACGCTGCAAATATAAGGTCGATTATATGATTACTCATGAACCTTCGCAGAAGATTAAAAATTTTCTGCGGCTGAAAGATAATGAACCGCTTACGGTTTCGGGTCTCAATGCCTATCTTCAGGAACTGAGTGCGAACTGTGATTTTAAGTGTTGGTTTTTCGGCAGTTTACACGAGGACAAGTTCGTTTCTGCCACTCAGGTGGCGCTGTTCCAGAATCTCGTCAACGCTCAGACGGGTGAGGTAGTTTCGTAACGAAAGGAAAAAATATGGATATTAAGAGTATACTTTCAAAGGTTGACCACACCTTGCTTTCTCAGACGGCAACGTGGGAGGATATCAAGCAGATTTGCGACGACGGCATAAAATACGGCTGCGCATCGGTTTGCATTCCGGCGAGCTATGTTAAGGATGCCGCAGAATATGTTGACGGAAAAATTCCCGTATGCACGGTTATCGGTTTTCCGAACGGATATTCCACAACTGCGGCTAAATGCTTTGAAGCCGAGGATGCGGTTAAAAACGGTGCGGAAGAAATTGACATGGTGATAAATATCGGTGCGCTCAGGGATAAAAAGTATGATTTTACCATTAATGAAATAAATGCGGTCAAGACTGCCTGCCACGGCAAGCTTCTCAAGGTTATTATTGAGACCTGCCTGCTGACTGATGATGAAAAGAAAAAGATGTGTGAGATTGTATCCGAATCGGGAGCAGATTTCATAAAAACATCGACCGGCTTTTCAACCGCCGGAGCAACGAGAGAAGACGTTGCCCTTTTTGCAAAATACGTTACGGGCGACACAAAAATTAAAGCGGCCGGCGGAATTGCTTCTCTTGCCGATGCCGAGGATTTTATAAAACTCGGCGCGGACAGGCTCGGCACAAGCAGAATAGTCAAGCTTGTTAAAAACGAGGAAGCAAGCGGATATTGATTTAAAATCGAAAGGATATAAAGCTATGGCAAACAACCTATATTACGGCAGGGGAAATGATGAGGAAAACGAAAGACTGATTGCTTTTCTCAATGAAGTTTTTTTCACAGACGACCCCGAAGGAAGAGATTTTCTCAGCCTGCTTCCGAAATGCTATAAGGATAAATACAGGCCGGCGTACAATAATTTTGTTGTCAAGGACGAGAGCGGCAATTTTCGTTCCGCAATCGGCAGCTTTTATAATGACATGACGGTCGGTGATGAGCAAATTAAAGCTTGCTGCATCGGCAATGTTGCTGTCGGAAAAGATTACAGATCAATGGGCTATATGATCGAGCTCATGGAGCTTTCGGTTGAAGATATGAGAAAAAACGGTGTTGACGTCGCTTATCTCGGCGGTCAGCGACAGCGTTACGGCTATTTCGGATTTGAGTCTTCGGGAACTTCCTACCGCTTCAATTTCAGCCGAAGTGCCTACAGACATTCACTTAAAGCCATGCCCTGCGGACTTGAAGTTGAAAAGCTTAATTCTAAAGATACCGAAAGTATTGAGAATATCGAAAAGATTTACTCGAAGCTTCCGATAAGGTCAAACAGAAGTCCGGAGAGCTGCTTTGACGTTCTCTGTTCGTGGAGGGATTGCCCGTATATTCTCAAGGATAACGGCGTTTTTGTCGGATACTTTGTGATGGATTATACAAAGAGTAACGTCAATGAATTCGGTGTTATTAACCCGAAATATTATCCGAATCTTGTTGCCGCGGTTATGGAAAAGACGGAAGCGTTTCAAGTCGGATTTGTCGTTGCTCCGTTTGAGATTGAGAAAATTAAATTCTTTACAGAGAATTCTGACGGCTTCAATGTTGACGGCTGTGAGATGATTCTTATCTATAATTTTGAAAAGGTTATCAGAGCTTATCTCGGTGCAAAAGCAAAGTATTCAAAGCTTTGCGACGGTGTGCTTACCGTGCTTGTCCACGGCAAATACGGCGACGAAAAGCTTCGCATAGAGGTGCTTGACAATAAAGTTAAGGTCGAAAAATTTGACGGCAAGGCGGAATATGAACTGAGTCACCATGCCGCCACAAGAGCATTTTTCTCAAATCTTCCGGCGGACAGAGAGGCTTTTCCTGCGAATGTTCAGCAGTGGCTTCCTCTTCATGTTTTTCTTTCGCCGTCGGATACAATGTAACAAATTGATAGGAGATTATATTTATGTCAGTTAATGTTTCTTTTTTCGGAAATATGCCCGACGGAAAAGAAGTCAGGCTTTTCACGGTAAAAAATTCAAACGGAATTATTCTTCAGGTGATTACGCTCGGTGCAACTCTTCAGGCACTTTATACTCCCGATAAATACGGCAGAGTGAATGATATCACCGTCGGCTTTGACAGCCTTTACGGTCATCTCAATTTTACGGACTATCAGGGCAAAACTGTCGGAAGATATGCCAACAGAATATCAAACGGTTCCTTCGTGATGAACGGCAAAAAAGTTCAGCTCACCCGAAATGAAAAAGGCAGGACATGTCTCCACAGCGCAGGCGAGTTTTCCGATGCCGTTTGGGACGCAGAGGCAGTAGGCGAAAACGCCGTTGAGCTTTCTTACTTGAGCCCCGACGGAGCAAGCGGCTTTGAGGGCAAGATGGATGCCAAGGTGAAATATACTCTCACCGAGGACAACAAGGTTGTGATCGAATACAGCGCAGTCAGCGACAAGGATACGGTTATCAACTTCACCAATCATACATACTTTAATCTCAGCGGTTCGGCAATGAGCAATGTGCTCGGTCATGTGCTCAAACTCAATGCGAAGAAATTCACACCGACCGATGAGGACAGTATACCGACAGGTCAGCTCCGTTCGGTTTTCAACACGCCGTTTGATTTTACAAATCCGACCTCAATCGGCAAGAGGATTCACGAAAGAGATGCTCAGCTCGTAATGTGCAGAGGCTATGACCACAACTTCTGCCTTGACCATGTTGAGGGCGAAGCGGACGCAGTTGTCTATGAGCCTGTCAGCGGCAGACAGCTTAAGGTTTATACCGACCTCCCGGGTGTTCAGCTCTATACGGGCAACTTCCTTGACGGTTCGGTCATCGGCAAGGGCGGACTTCCGCTTGTTCAGCATGCAGGCTTCTGCCTTGAAACGCAGTATTACCCCGACACGCCGAATCACCCCGATTTCCCGCAGTGCACGTTCAGGGCAGGCGAGGAATACAAGTCAAAAACGACGTTTGAAATAAATGTATTTTAAAGAATATTTTTGATTAGTTCACAAAATGGACAAATTAAAAAGTATAATTAAGATAAAGACAACATTAAGGCAACGCCGCACATTTCTTGTGTTGCCTTAAAGGGTTTTATTGAAACGGAGGAATTACTATGGCAACAGAAAAAATTCTCGTAGTCGATGATGACACCAACATATGTGAGCTTCTCAGACTTTATCTTGAAAAAGAGGGCTACAGCGTAACAATCGCAAACACAGGTATGCAGGCGGTTAAACTCTTTGCCGAGCATCAGCCCGACCTCATGCTTCTTGATATTATGCTGCCCGAGCTTGACGGCTGGCAGGTTTGCCGTGAAATCAGAAAATATTCCAACAAACCGATAATTATGCTTACTGCCAAGGGTGAAACTTTTGATAAAGTTCTTGGTCTTGAGCTCGGTGCCGATGATTACATCACCAAGCCGTTTGAGGCTAAAGAGGTTCTTGCAAGAATCAAAGCGGTTCTTCGCAGAACGTCGAACGCTTCCGCTCCCGAAGCCGAGAACAATATCAAGCAGGTTTCCTACGACAATCTTTCAATCAATCTCACCAATTATGAATTGAGAGTAAAGGGCGAAAAGGTTGATGCTCCGCCGAAAGAGCTTGAGCTTCTCTATCATCTCGCAAGCAACCCGAACAGGGTTTTCACAAGAGATCAGCTTCTTGACGAGGTCTGGGGTTTCGACTATTACGGCGACAGCAGAACGGTTGACGTTCATGTTAAACGCATCCGTGAAAAACTTGAGGGCGTTTCCGACAAATGGGAAATCAAAACCGTTTGGAGCGTCGGATATAAATTTGAAACCAAGGACTGATGATCCATGGGCAGAAGATTAAGAAAAGAACCCAAAAACAAAAAACTGTTTTATAAATATCTTTCCATTATAACCTTAGTCAGTCTTTTCAGTGTGCTGATAGTTTGCTCAACGTATCTCGGAATTGCTTCCAAATATCGCAATGATGAGCAGCTTTCGACACTTGAACGAAACACAACGATCATTTCCAAAAACTCAGAGAAAATTCTAAGCCAGTTTTCGGGGAAATACAACAGCGGAGAGGAGATTGACATCTCTCCGCTTTCAATGATTTGCAACACTATCAATAATATGTCGGCGGCGCTTGATGCGGATATTTTTATTATCAATATGAACGGCGAGGTTGTCGTTTGCAAAGAAATGATGAGCGACCGCTTCAGGTTTGATTCAAAGGCAGCCTGCGTTGTTCACGGCGGATATAAGATAGATCAATCCATTATAGACGCTGCAACCGATAAGGACTATACGGAGGTCGGCAGACTGGGAACAACCTTTGTAAGAACTCAGATTACCGCCGCATCGCCGATTAGAATTAACAATAAAACCGTTGCAATCGTTATAGCGACCGAGAAGATAACTTCAAGCTGGTACGGCTATGCCAAAAGGATGCTTCAGATCTTTCTTGTTGCTGCGTTGTTCTCGTTGGTTTTATCGTTCCTTGCCGTTTATTATCTCAGCTACAGGCTTACACGTCCGCTGAGGGATATGGCAACTGCGACCGAGCATTATTCTCAGGGAGATTTCAGCTATAAGGTCAGAGTCCGGGGACATGACGAGGTGGCGCAGCTTTCCGAGGCGTTTAACACAATGGCAATGTCGCTTTCTGCACTTGAAAGCTCGCGAAGAAGCTTTGTTGCAAATGTTTCGCATGAGCTGAAAACTCCGATGACGTCGATCGGCGGATTCATCGACGGAATGCTCGACGGCACCATAAGCGAAGACAAGTATGATTATTACCTTCGAATTGTTTCAGATGAGGTTAAGCGTCTTTCAAGGCTTGTTACAGGTATGCTGAATATGTCCAAGCTTGAAGCGGGTGAAATGCAAATAAATTTGAAACAGTTTGACATCAGCGCAGATATTTTCAAAACGCTCCTGTCATTTGAAAGAAAGATCAACGATAAAGATATTGAAATTGTCGGCCTTGACAAGATGGAAAGCATGATTGTCAGCGCCGATGAGGACATGATGATGCAGGTTATCTATAACCTTATTGATAATGCGGTCAAGTTCACGCCGCAGAACGGATATATAGAGTTCAAGACCTATCATGACAAGGAAAAGCTTTTTGTCAGCATCAAAAACAGCGGTGCAGGTATTGAACGTGAGGAAGCGGACAAAATATTTGAAAGATTTTATAAGATTGATAAGTCCAGAAGCTATGATGTCAAGGGCGCAGGTCTCGGTCTTTACCTTGTAAAGAGCATTGTTGAGCTTCACGGTGGTCAAATCGTCTGCAAAAGCAAGCTGAATGAATACACACAATTTGTATTCTGGCTTCCAAACGTTTAATTTTTGTTTACAATTTATAAAAACCGTCGTAAAAACCCGGGCTTATACTTGTAGACAACATAAGGAACAGAAAGCAAAAAAGTTCCTATAAACAGCGCAGGAGGAATTATTATGAGTGACGAAAACAGATATTACGGAACAGAAGGAACTCCGGAGCCTGCCGAGTCCGCCGCTGAAAACAACCGGACTGACGAAAACGGATATGCTCAGCAGAATGAAACGGAAAAGGCATATGCAGAGCCGAGCCGAAACAATGAGCAGAGCTATAATAACAATTATAACGATTTCAGCCGTTACAATGACACCGTGGATGATACACCCAAAGAGTCACCGTATAGCCCGTACAATTCGCAGAGCTACGGCTCAAACAACGGCGCGGGAGCTTCGCAGAATGATTATTACAGTCAGCAGTACGCAAAGACCGTAAACGAGGTTCCAAAGAAGAAAAAAAGTAAGGGCTTTAAGGGCTTTGTAATCGCACTGGTCGCAGTTGTTGTTTGCGTTGCCGTTATTCTCGGCGTTTATCCGATGGTTAAGAAGGCGGATACTTCAAAAGTATCAAGCGACTCGACTCAGCTAACGCTTTCCGAAACACCTACGGCAAAGAATAATACAACGGGTGTTCCGTCCAGCGAAGAGGTTGCCGCAAAGGCTGAAAAATTCAATGTCGGTATTAAACTTTACGGTCAGTCACAGTCTATATTCTCGTCTTCCGCAAAAAATTCGCTTGTCGGCGAAGGCTCGGGTATTATCATGGGCGAGGACAGCTCAAAGAAATACACCTACATTGTAACCTGTGCCCACGTTATCAGCTCCGTTAAGACCTCGGGCTACACGATGACGGTTACGGACTATGAGGGCAACAACTATGACGGTATTCTTGTCGGTTATGATTCAAAGACCGATGTCGGCGTTATCAAGATTGCCAAAACAGGTCTTACAGCCGCTGAGTTCGGCGATTCGACAACTCTGAAAAAGGGACAGACTGTTTATGCTATCGGTAACCCGGGCGGCTCCGAATTCTTCGGCTCTTTTACAAAGGGTATGGTTTCCGCTATTGACAGACCTATCAGCAGCGAGAGCGGCTACGAGATGAAATGTATTCAGCACACAACGCCTATCAACTCGGGTAACTCGGGCGGCGCTCTCATGAATGAATACGGTCAGGTTATCGGCATTAACTCTTCAAAGATTGTAAGCACCGGCTATGAGGGAATGGCATTCGCAATTCCGATCTCCGACGCTAAGCAAATTATTGACGATATCATCGCCAACGGCTATGTTACAGACAGACCGAAGCTCGGCATCTCCTATGCCGCAGCAGAAAAATATCAGCAGTATGCTATGGTAGTTAAGCTCAAGAATTTACCGAGCGGTTCTCTTGTTATCGCTTCGATCAATTCCGACAGCTCACTTGCAAACAGCAAGGCAAAGGTCGGCGATCTTATCACGGCGGTTGACGGCGAGAAGCTTGACACAGCCGATGTTCTTCTTGATAAAATTGAAAACGGCAAGGTTGGAGATAAGCTCAAGCTTGAGCTTTGCAGGATCAATTCAGACTACTCGGTTGATACATTCACCGTTGAAGCGACACTTGTAGAGGACAAGGGTAACTCGTCCGAGACTGAGACAACAACCGAGAGCCAGGCTCAGGGCGGATACGATTGGGGCCAGTTCTTCGGCGGCGGATATTGATGCAGTTCGCTTTTTGAATAATTTATAACAATAAAAGGGGTTCCGACCGAAAGTCGCGGACTCCTTTTGCCATTGGTGAAAATGACAACAGTTTTCCAAAATATTGTATACAGGGGTATGTTTTTGACGTTTTAAATCAATATTTGGTGATTTTACACAAGTCATAATGACGGCAAAAAAAGGAATACTTTGGGCATTATTTATAAAATATCCGTTGATTTACGTCTGTTTTGAAAAGATTTTTCAAAAAATATGCTTAAAAGGGTTGAAATATTCTTTGAAATTGTGTAAAATGTATATGTTTAGGTTGGCATTTTGTATAAACATGCCTAAAACCATTTGAAATGCGAAGTATGATGTGAAAAACAATCGTGAGGAGAGATTTTATGTCAAACAGACTTTTTCAGGGAGTCATTCATCAGATGAGGAGTGCGATCGACAGATCAATTGGTATCATTGATGAAACAGGCACAATTATTTCGTGCAGCGAGCTTGGAAGAATCGGCGAGGTAGTGCCCACGGCTGCAGCCAGTGTTTTTATGGACACGGAAGCATGTGTTGTTGACGGCTGCACATACAAGACCTTTGGCAATCAGATTCACCCCGAGTATGCGGTTTTTGTTGACGGTGATGACGAGCTTGCAGAGAAATATACCAATATCAGCGCAGTTGCTTTGAGCAATCTCAAGCAGTATTTCGACGAGAAATATGACAGAAACAACTTTATAAAGAATGTTATTCTTGACAACATTCTTCCCGGAGATATCTATCTCAAGGCTCGTGAGCTTCGCTTTAACAACGACGCCACCCGTGCGGTTCTTCTTATAAGAATCCCGAACCAGACAGATGTTTCCGCCTATGACATAGTTCAGAATCTTTTCCCGGACAAGTCCAAGGATTTCGTTGTAAGCATCAACGAGACCGATATTGCACTTGTCAAGGAGGTTAAGAGCAACATAGAATCCAAGGATCTTGAAAAGCTTGCACGCTCAATTGCCGATTCACTTTCGACCGAGCTTTATGTTCATTCCGTTATCGGTATCGGCACAACGGTTGCAGGCATCAAGGAGCTTGCACGCTCCTTTAAGGAAGCGCAGATCTCTCTTGAGGTCGGCAAGGTATTTGACAACGAAAAAACTATCGTCAGCTATGACAGTCTCGGCATTGCCCGTCTTATCTATCAGCTGCCGACAACGCTTTGCGAGCTTTTCCTTCGTGAGGTATTTAAGCGCGGCTCAATTGAGAGTCTCGATCAGGAAACTCTGTTCACGATTCAGAAGTTCTTTGAGAATAACCTCAACGTCAGTGAGACATCAAGGAAGCTCTTTGTCCACAGAAATACTCTTGTTTATCGTCTTGAGAAGATTAAGAAGATCACGGGTCTCGACCTTCGTGAGTTTGACGACGCTATCGTATTCAAAGTCGCACTCATGGTAAAGAGATATCTTGACGCAAATCCGATCAAATACTGATACAACTAAGGACAGATAACATGATTGATTTTAAAAACGTATCCAAGGTTTACGACAACGGAACCAAGGCTCTGCACAATGTTAATATTCATATTGACAAGGGTGAGTTCGTTTTCGTCGTCGGAGCATCGGGAGCGGGAAAGAGTACATTCCTCAAGCTTATTATGCGCGAGGAGGTTCCTTCATCGGGAACTATAGTCATCAAGGGCTATAATCTCAACGAGATGAAGAAAAAGAAAATTCCGTATTTTCGCAGAAACATGGGAATTGTTTTCCAGGATTTCCGCCTTATTCCGACTATGACCGTTTACGATAACGTTGCGTTTGCGATGAGAGTTGTCGGTGCAAGGGAGAAGGATATCAGAAAACGTGTTCCCTATGTTATAAATATTGTCGGTCTTTCCGCAAAGGCAAGAAACTATCCTAACGAGCTTTCGGGCGGCGAGCAGCAAAGGGTTGCGCTTGCACGTGCGCTTGCAAATAACGCGGATATAATTATCGCCGATGAGCCTACAGGTAATGTTGATCCGCAGATGTCGTTGGAAATTGTTGAGCTTCTCACGAGACTCAATGAGGCAGGCACAACAGTTATAATGGTTACTCATGCACATGACCTTGTCAAGAAATTTGACAAGCGAGTCATAACGCTTGAAAGCGGCGAGGTTGTAGCCGACGGAATGATTGAAAACGGTGAGCTGCCGGTTCAGTCTGCGGCACACCTTAACCTTGAAAAGCAGACCATTGAGGAAAAATATTCTTCAAAGGAAGAAAAGACAAATACTGAGGATAAAAAAGAAGAAAAGGTTGACGAGGATTTCCTTGACGCTATTATAAGCGACAATGATTCTTACCGTATTTACATTGAACAGGATTCGGAAAAGGACGGTGAGGATCAGTGAGAAAAAGAGGACGCTTAGGCTATCTTACAAAAGAGGGCTTCAGAAATATCAGAGTTAACCACCTTATGTCCATTGCTTCAATCGCCGTTTTGATGTCATGCCTTGTTATGATGGGTGCGGCATTTATGGTTATTGTCAATGTCAACAACGTTATGGCCGAGATTGAAAGTCAGAACGTAGTCATGGTTTATCTCAAGGACGAGGTTCAGGGCGAGGGCATAACTGAATTGCAGGAAAAAATCACACTTATGCAGAATGTAAAAAAGTGCGAGTTTGTTGACAAGGAAACGGCATTTAAGAAGCAGCTTGAAGAACTTGGCACGGATGCAACATATTTTAAGGGCGTTGACAATCCCTTGCCGGATCTTTTTAAGGTTTCTGTCAGCGATATGACCAAGTTTGACGGCACCGTTTCCGAGCTGCAAAAGCTTGACGGAGTTGACTCGGTTCGAGACAACAGAGATATTGCACAGACACTTGTCAGAATCAGGCGTACGATTTTTTATGTAAGCATCGGTGTAATTGCCGTTCTGCTTCTAATATCGCTGTTCATCATTGCGAACACCGTTCGCATCACAATGTACAGCAGAAGACTTGAAATAAATATTATGAAATCAGTCGGCGCAACGAATTGGTTCATCCGTTGGCCGTTTATGGTTGAAGGTATGGTTCTCGGCGCAATTTCGGGAGTTCTCTCCCTGGCGATCGTTTGGGGCGTTTACAGAGCGCTTCAGTCAACGGTTACCCAAATGCTTACAATGGTAAGCAGGGGCTTTACAATTGTACCGTTTACCGATTATGTGGTATACCTTCTTGTTGCTTTCCTTGCCATAGGTATTGTTTCCGGCGGAATAGGAAGTCTTATTTCCATACAGAAGTATCTCAAGGAACGTGGAGGAGTTGTGTATGAAGAAACTGAATAAAATAATTGCACTGCTTATGAGTACGGCTCTTGTCTTTGTGTCATTCATGTCGTATGCGCCAAAAGCGCAGGCGAAGACGCTCAGCGATTTGAGAGGCGAGTACTCCGACATTGAAGACAAGGTGGCGGAGAGCGAGCAGAAAGTAAAAGAGCTTGAAAGTCAGCAGGCGGATCAGTCAAAAATTGTCTCCGCGCTCAATGTTCAGCTTCAAAAGCTTAATCAGGAGCGTGAGAACATAACGGCGCAAAAAGATCTCATAACTGAGGATATTGATGCAACCGAAAAGAAGATATCTTCGCTCAATTCCGAGATCGCAAAGCTTGACGCAGAGATTGCCGCAAAGGATCAGGAAATTAAAGACACCGTTAAGCTTTTCTGTGATAGAATGAGAGCAAATTACATGGCAGGCGAGACCTCGGTGCTTGAGATTTTCACTTCTTCGTCGGATATGTCAAGCTTTCTTAACCGTCTCGAAATGTTCAAACGTGTGACGGAGAGTGATCAGGATCTTGTTGATAAGCTCAACAAGGAAATAGCTTCTATTGAAAAAATGCAAAAGGAGCTTGAAGTCAAGAAGGCAGCGCTCCAAAAGGAAAAGACGGAGCTTGAAGCAAAACGAAGCGACTTGCAGTCCACGGAGGACACGTTGACGGCAAATCAGAACGTTATCAAGCAGAAGACCGAAGAGGTTGAAGCAAAGCTCAATGCGCTGAATGCTCAGACAAAGGAACTCAAGGTTTCGATTGATGAGTATAATTCTGAAATGTCGAGACTTGACAAAGAAATCAAGGAAGCTATCAGAAAAGCCAACCAGAGCTCCTCGGGTTCAAGCGGCGGCTCATCATCGGGCGGCTCAAACGCCGGCAGTATGAACTCAAACGTCAGCTCCTCGGGCTGGGCATGGCCCTTGCCTTATGACGGAGTTTACCTTACATCATATTATGGCTACCGTTATCATCCGCTTGACGGCGACTGGAGATACCACAGCGGCATAGATGTTTCTATGAGCGGAGCTTACGGCAAGAACATTGTTGCGACAAGGGCAGGTACGGTTATTCTTTCATCGCTTGAGAGCGAGAGCGGCACGGGCTATGGCAACTATATTATAATTGACCACGGCGACGGATATACCTCCCTCTACGGCCATTGCAGCGCACTTCTTGTTTCGCAGGGACAGCGTGTTTCAAGAGGTCAAATTATTGCCCGAGTCGGCAATACAGGCTGGTCAACGGGTCCGCATCTTCACTTTGAAGTCAGATATAACGGCGAAACAGTCGATCCGCTCGACTATGTAAACATGCCGTAACTTATAGCTTAAACAAAGATTCCCCGTCGGAAAAATTCCGGCGGGGTTTATTCGTGCATATATTAAGGCAATACAGCAAGTATGCGGCATTGCCTTGAATTTATATAATTCCTTTATCAAGGGCAGACTCGATAAACTCTGCGAAGATTGAATTCGACCATGCAAACCACGGACGGGTAAAGGCTGTCGCATCGTCGGCATTGAAGCCCTCATGCATATAGCCTGTGTCTGCGTCTGTCGCTACGAGCGTTTCAATGAGCTTTTTAATCTCATTCGGGTCAGTTGAGGTTAAGCCCTGCATCGAAAGAGCAATGTGCCAGATGAAGCCGTGCGGCGTGTGGGGACTGCCTACACCCGAAGCTGCCTTACCTGTGTAATAGAACGGGTTATCTTTGCTGAGAATAAATTTTCTTGTGTTTATATAAACAGGGTCATTTACGTCACAATAGCCGAGATACGGTGCGCTGAGAAGGCTTGGAATATTAGCGTCATCGGCAAGAACATGATTACCGAAGCCGTCCGTTTCACAGGCAAAAATCCTGCCGTATTTCGGGTGAATAACGGTGCCGTAGGTATTGATTCCGTACTCAATTTCTTCACGAAGATTTCGAACCTTTGCAAGAAAATCCGCATCTTCAATATTCATCTCGGTGAAAATCTCATCAATATATTTGAGAACAACAACGGCAAACATATTTGAAGCGATAAGATAGCCGAATGTACAACTGTCGTCGCTCGGACGGAAGCCGCTCCATGTCATGCCGGTGAAATTAACGGGATAGCCCATGCCGCCGTTATGGAGGGTGTCGATCCATCGACAGCCGAAGCGCTGAAATTTGTACGGCGATTTTTCAAAATGACGCTGTTCGGTTATCCAAAGATCAACAACGGTCTTAGCGGTTCTGATGAAATCGTCATCAATTATAGTCTTATCGCCGGACTCTTTATAATAGAGATATGCGAGTCTGAACGGGTAACAGAGCGAGTCGATTTCATATTTACGCTCCCAAACCCACGGATCGTTGAGCGGCAAATCGTCGGTGTGACCGTGGCCGTTCTTCTCAATGTTGAATGCATTGGCATAAGGGTCGATTCTTATGTAAGCAAGCTGACGAACTATGAGACCTCTGATAATCGAACGGATCTCGGGGTCGTTCTTAGTCAGCGGAAGATAATGCGTAACCTGAGCCGTGGAGTCTCTGAGCCACATTGCAGGAATATCGCCTGTGTAAAGAAATGTTGAACCGTCAGGAAGAATTTCCGCCGTTGTCTCAAGCGTGTTAGGGTAGCAATTGCGGTAAAGCTTTTCAAGCTTCGGATATTTTTTTAATTTTCCCGCCACTTCGTCAATGTGAGCGGTAATTGAATTCGGAATATTTTTCATTGAGGTTCTCCTTAAAACTGTGTATAAACTTCTGAATATTTTTCAAGCAATTCTTTTGCCACTTCCACGGTGTCCTCCTCACCGATTCCGTTTTTGCGAGGAATATAATTTTCGAGGAAGTTGTTTTCAAAAAGAGCAAGACGTTTTGCCTGATATGAGCCGTTATATTCGTTGCGGTCAAGCGGCTGCTTTTTTGAATTGTCCTTGAGCTTTTTCGGATTGTCAAAATATGCGGCGAGCGAACGGTAGTACATATGCCATCGTGCCTCATAATAATCCTTCACCAGTCCGCCCCACTCGTTCCAAACCGTATCATAGAGAATCGAATGATCGAACGGTCCCCAGATTGTGTGGAGCAGAAGGAAGTTTATCTGCAAGGATTCCTTTTCTTCCTGACTGCTTCCGAGTTCCTGCGCCTCAAGATATTTTGTGCAGAAGTTCGTTTCTTCTCTCGTCCTCAGAAGGCGGTCGATGTCCTCGCAAATTTCAAGGAAAAGATTGCTTGCCTGTTCAAAGTTTCTGACATTTTTCTCTTTGAAAAATTCAGTTGCCTTAATGTAAACAGGGTAAGCGAGGTCGGACAAAAACTGACGGACAATTGATTGAAGATCAGCACGCATTGCGTCGATTTTTTTGTCATCGGAGCTGGCAATATTTCGGGCGATCGGATAAAGCTTGTGGAAATCATAGTCCCGTTCCATTGTATCGTACGGTGCGGTATGCTTGACGTTTGTACACGGACGGGCGCAGATTATTGAGCCTGTACACTCGTCGCTTGAGCAAAGGTCAATGAGGGAAATAATGTCATCGGTGAAAGAATCCGTCTTGTATCTTTTGGCACAAAAATCCCTGATGAATTCGTCACGGTCAAAATTGCCGTCAGTAGTGATAGCTTTTAAAGCAGCCGCACAATAAACCGGGTTAATGTCAAAAGTATCAAATGAAAGAGCGCCGCCGAGCTCGGAATTGGCAAACGGATTGTCGCAAAGTTTTTGCACATTGCCGTAAATGCCCGTTCTGCCGTAACGGTTGCCGCTTATCTCGGGAATGCACTTCCGACCGTTCAGAATATCGGAGCTTTTGCTCATTTCACAGTTGTCAAGAAAAATGTATCTGTCTCCCGAACAGTTTTTGAAAAAGTCGGCATTTATTGAGCTTGTGTGCAGATAGCAGACGGCTTCCGCATCAAATTCGCCGAGCATTTCTTCGAGGGCTTTACCGAGGTCGGCAAGATGAGAATTGTAGCCTTTTTTATCCGATTCGTATACGCCCTCAAAGATATAGCTGTGTGTCTCGCCGAGCGCTTCACGCTGAATTGTCAGGAATTTTTTATTAAAGACAGAGAAAAAAGCATTCTTCGGTCTGATGAAAAAAATAGGAGGAAAATTGTACCACATCGGAGCTTTAAAAATGTCCATCTTGATATACTTTTTTCTGAGGCTGAAAGGAACACTCGGAATTGCCGCAGGAAAAATCGGTTCAATCCCGAGACTTCTTTCACGGTCACTTATAAGCTTGCCGACGGTGATTTTTCTCTCAAGATACTCTTTGCTGTTGACTGAATTTGTTCCGGCGATGTTGCCCGTGAGCTGGTTCATTAAAAATGCAGGGCCGGAGGAAAATTCAAGACAGAAATTCTCGGGCATGCCGATATCGGTCAACGTTCTGAAAAGTACGCCGTCAAAGCCGACAGGCTGAAGCGCGCGGTTAAAGCCGTGCATAGCCATAAAGTCAATCTCTTTTTCCCAGCGGTCAAAGCCGCGAAAATTGCCGTTGAGCGAAAACGATTCATAGCTTGTCATGGCACGGATTTTTTTCTTTATTGTTCGGCTGATTTTTTCCTCGGGCAGGGGAGCGGAGGAGATCGTTGAAATATCATAATCTCCGCTTGTTATAACAACGCCGTGATACTTGCCGAGATAGTCGTAATAGGCCATTGCTTGACTCAGCGGTGAATTTCCGGCGAGCACAACTTTTTTGTCCTCGGAATAAATTTCATAACAATCATATCCGTTATCGGACTCAATTGTTTTCAGCAGAAACTGATCCGCAATTCTCGGTGTATTTCTTTTTATAAGGTCAACCATCGGTCTGTCTCCTTGTTAATAAGAATTTCTCGAAACAATATATTTATTATACTCTATAATGCCGATAAAATAAAGCACATTTTTATGAATTTTCAAAAGAGAGCAAAAAAGAAGGACGGCTTAAACCGTCCTTCAAAAACCAATATGATTTATTTATTTTGTAAGCAATGAATCGAGAATTTCAAGAATTGTGATGAAGAAGCTAACGATGAGGTGACCCTGAGCCTTGCCCCAAACCTTAAGTCTTTCCTGCCATGTAGGAACATAAGGTGCATGATAGAAGCAAGCTGTATCAAGAACGATTTCATCATTCTCGGATCCGTCAAGGGAAATACCTGTGAAGTTGCCTTCTGCATCTGTATATCCTACAGAGTAGCCCGATGCATTAGGATCTGCAACACAACCGTTCGGATTGCCTTCGCCATCTTCTGAGTAAAGGTCAAAATACGGGAAGAATACGATTCTGCCAAAGTCCTTGTTGTACTCCTTGGGAACAGCCTCGGTTGTAACAACATCAATATAGCCGATAACGATACCTTCGTCGGATGTTGAGAAGAACTTGTTGAAATCAGCCTTCTTGATTTTGAAAGCCATTGAACCGTCCATGCCGTTCTCAAGATCTACCTGGTTGACAACAAGCTGATCATCAGCAGCAATTTTATCAGAGAATCTGATGTTCTTAATCTCAACAATATCCTTCTCGCTTGTTGAGAAGCTGATGCCTGAGAATCCGAAATAGAAAGTTTCTGCGTTTTCAGGAACCTTCTCAAGATAATCTGACTTCATGATGATTGGGATCGAATACTCTTTTGAGGGCTCAATGTATGTATTCTGGATTGAGAAAACAACCTTGCCTGCCTGCTTAGGTGTATCTTTAGGCATACCCTCGTTTGCGTTTTCGCCTTCGGCAAATGCTGCAACGCCAAGCGTGAAGAGCATGATAACCGAGAGAAGAATTGCTAAGAATTTTTTCATGAAAAAATCTCTCCTTTTTGTGTAAAACGCCATGTTGCGCACACCTTGGGCTGA